>Ga0256833_1003797_pt1 | contig 10250 bp, 11 predicted proteins | sample 356284metaG_FD_190535 | JGI IMG/M metagenome (GOLD analysis project Ga0256833, IMG submission 190535) | Hydrothermal vent microbial communities from Mid Atlantic Ridge, Atlantic Ocean - 356-284 | ecosystem: Environmental > Aquatic > Marine > Hydrothermal vents | place: Atlantic Ocean: Mid...
GGGCACGGGCCTCTTTTTGGTTTGTGTGCGCAAAAGTGTTTGCGCACTCGCTCCGGCCCGCGCCCCCGCCCAACCACCCAAGATTATATGCAAGGTGGTTGGGAAGGGGCACGGGCCTCTTTTTGCGCTGAGGCGCGTCGTTCCGGCCCGCTCCCCCTCCCGGCCACCCAGATGATAGGTGAGGCGTCCGGGAGGGGAAGCGGGCCTTTTTTTGTTGGTGCAAAAGGGGGGTGCGGGCTTGCCGGGATCAGTCGTTTTGGGCTTTGCCGGGATCTTTGGCGAAGAGCATTCTGGCATAGTCGGAGAGGCTGGGCGGGGAGGTGGCGCGCCAGGGCAGGGGGCGCAGGAGCTGCAAGGTGGCGATGCCGATGCGGGCGGTGAGAATGCCGTTGACCGCGCCCTCGCCGAAGCGCGCCGAAAGCCGCCCGGCCAGGCCCTTGCCCAATACGTTCTGGATCACCGAATCGGTGAGCGCCAGGGAGCCGGTGAGCGCCAGATGGGTCATGACCATGCCGCCCAGCTTCAGCCCGCCCAGCAGGCCGGGGCGGCCGCCATAGAGGCTGGCCAGGGCGCGCAGCATCTTCAGGTTCTGGATGCTCACCGCCGCCATGTCGAGGGCGGCCATGGGTAAGATGGCGGTCATGACGGCCACTTGCCGGGCGGTTCTGGCTATGATGCGCGAGGCCTGTTCATCCAGCGGGGCGAGAAGCTCCTTCTCGGCCAGCTGAAGACGCTGGGCCGGGGTCATGATGGCCTCTTCGTGGGCGGCCATGCGCTGGATGGCCCAGCGCATGGAGGCTCGTCCGGAATAGAGATTTTCCAGCTTTTTCAGAACCTTGCCCATGGCCTCTTGATCATCTGATTCAAGCGCCAAGGCGGCCTCGTCATGCAGGCGCGCGATGCGCCGCAGGCGGGCCAGGCCGATCAGTTCGCGGCCGGTGATGATGAGCAGGGCAATGGCGGCAATGCCCGCCAGGGCCAATGCCGTCCAGCCGAGGATGGCGGAGCGGGCAAACAGGTTCTCCACCATGGTGGTGATGGCCGCGCCAGCCCAGAGGGTGAACAGGCCGAAGGCGGCCGAGGCCAGCACGCGCCCCCAGCGGAAGGCGCGGCGCATGTGGGCTCCGGCGCGGGCGGCGGTGTCCTTTTCCACCGTCTGCGGCAGGGCCGGGGCGGCCTCCTCCACCACCTCCACCGGGGCGGCCGTGGGCTGGCGCGCAGTCCTTGTCTTGGGGGCATCGGGTGCCGTCTCGTCGAGGACGAAGGCGGCGGGCTGGCGTTTTTGGCGGCTCATGAAAACCACTCCCCGGTGAGGAACTGCAAGGCGCTGTCGAGATGGATATGGGGAAAGGAGCCCGTGCGGGCAAGCGGATCGGACGGGGCCAGCAAGGGCGGGCGGAAGCGCACGAAGCGCAAGGCGCCGTGCAGCGATCCATCGAGGGCGGCGCGCGGGTCATCGGGCAGATCGCCGGGGAAGATGGCGGCCTGCGTCTTGCCATCGAAGATCTCACCGGAGATTTCTTCACCTTTTTCCGGGATGCCGATGATCACCGGCAATTCCTCGCCGTTTCTTTTCGCCGTTCCCTCGCGGGTGGCGCGGATGGCGGCCAGGGGCGTTGTCTCGATGGCCGCGCCGGCATATTCGGCCTTGCGCGCGGCCTGCTCGATGAGCAAGGCGAGGATGGCGCGCAGCCGCTCGTGGCTTTCATGGTGGATGAGATCGGCCTTGGTGGCGCAAAAGAGCACTCTTGCGGCGCGCCGCGCCAGCAGGCTGGATGCGCCGGTGCGCAGGCAGGCGAGCACGGAGGCCAGGGCCCCCTTGAGGTCGCGCACGGCACCTGCGCCGCCATTGAGGGCGGTGAGGATATCGGCCAATACCACCTGGCTGTCCAGGCGGGCGAAATGATCGAAGAAGAAGGGCCGGGCGACATGGCGCACATAGGCCAGATAGCGCCTTTCCATCTGCCGCCAGAGGCTGGCGGCGGGCAAGGATCCTTCTGGCGCGGGCAGGGGGCAGAAGGTGAGCAGGGGCGAGCCTTCCAGATCGCCGGGCATGAGGAAGCGGCCCGGCTGCAAGGCGGAGAAATGGCCAGGATTGGCGCGGCAGGCCTCCAGATAGGCGCGGTAGAGAGCTGCGGCGCGGCGCGCGGTCTGCTCCTGCAGGGGGGCGCGGATATCCAGCGTGGCGATGAAGTCCAGCCAGGGGCGGGCCAGCTCCTTGCGGGAGGGCTGGCGGGCGGCCTTGAGGATTTTATCGGACCAGGTTGCATAATCCATGTCCAGCAAAGGCAGATCGAGCAGCCATTCGCCGGGGTAATCGACGATGTCGATGTGCAGGCGGTTACGGCCGGTGCGGCGGGCGAGGAAGCCTTGCGGCTGGTAATCCACGGTGATGCGCAGTTGCGAGAGCTGGGCGGTGCTCTTTGGCCAGTGGCGGGCCTCGCCGGCGGTGAGGGCGGCGATGTGATCCTCATAGGCAAAGCGCGGCAGGTGGGCGTCGGGCTGCGGCTCCAGATAGGCGCGGCGGATGCGCCCGGCGCGGGCCGGCTCGAACAGTGGCAGGGCCCCGCCATGGAGCAGATTGTGCACCAGGGAGGTGATGAACACGGTCTTGCCGGCGCGCGAGAAGCCGGTGACGCCCAGGCGCAGCGTGGGGTTGAAGAGATTGGCGGCGGCCCCGGCCAGGGAGGCGGCGGCGTTTTTCGCCTCGTCCAGAATGGAGATGTTCTTCATGTGTGTGCCCCGTTTCCGCCATGGACCGGCAGATTATACCCCAAGCCCGCAATGGTGGGAAAATGATTCAGCTTGTGGATGCAAGATGCTGACAGGGCGGAACAATCAGTCAGTCTTGCGGCGCAGGTCCTTGGGGCGGACATAATGGATCAGGCGTCCCTGGGCGGGCGCAAATCGGCTCCAGGCGCCGATGGGCAGCTCGAAGGCGGCCAGGGCGGCGGTGGGGAACTTCCGGTGCAGGCGGTGCAGGGCCTTGGGTTTGCCTTCCCTTGCCAGTTGCCGGGCCAGATCGTGGATGGCGTTGTTGTGGCCGGTGAGCAGGAGGGTTTGCGCATGGCCGCCATGATCGCGGATGGCGGCGGCGATGGCTTCCATGTTGCCGAAGGTGTAAAGCTCATCCAGCCACAGGGGCTGAAGATCGAGCCCCAGGGCCTGGCGGACATGCTCCGTGGTCTGGCGGGCACGCAGGGCGGGGGAGGAGAGAATGACATCCGGCACAAGATTGTGGGCGGCGATCCACTTTCCCATGCGCGGGGCGTCCGCGTGGCCGCGCCGGCTCAAGGGGCGGTGGCGGTCGCCCAAGGCCGGATCGCTCCAGTCCGACTTGGCGTGGCGCATGAGCACAAGGCGGCGCATGATTCACTCTCCCGTGCCGATGGCGGCCAGATCGAAGGGGGTGGTCTGGTAGACCTCGTTGATCCAGTTGCCGAACAACAGGTGGGCGTGGGAGCGCCAGCGGTTCTCCGGCGTGGCGTGGGGGTCGTCATTGGGAAAATAGTTGGCCGGAATCCGGATATCCCTGCCTGCCTCCCTGTCGCGCCAGTATTCCTCCGCCAGCGAAGTGGTGTCATATTCGATATGGTTGAACATGTAGAGCATGCGGTGGGCGGCGTCCTCGACGAGACACAGGCCGGCCTCGTCGCTCTCCATGAGCACCTCAAGGCCGGAATCTGCGGGCAGATCGGCATGGCGCACCTCCGTCCAGCGCGAGACGGGGATGGAAAAATCATCGGAAAAGCCGCGCAGATAGGGCGAGGAGGGCTTCAGGTTGCGGTGGCGGAAGACGCCGAAGGCCTTTTGCGGCAGGGCGTGCTTGGGCACGCCGTGGAAATGGTGCAAGGCGGCCTGCGCGCCCCAGCAGATGCAGAAGGTGGAGTGCACATGGCCTTGCGTCCAGTCGAAGACGGCGCGCAGCTCGTCCCAGTAGGTGACCTCGTCAAAAGGCAACAGCTCCACCGGCGCGCCGGTGACGATCAAGCCGTCGAACTTTTCGCCGCTTTTGGCAATTTCGGCGAAGCTCTCGTAGAAGGCGATCATGTGCGCCTGGGGCGTGTTCTTCGGCCTGTGGCCGGTCATGCGCATGAGCGACATTTCCAGCTGCAGCGGGGTGGCGCCGATGAGGCGGGCGATCTGGGTCTCGGTGCGCACCTTGTTGGGCATGAGATTGAGCAGGGCGATGCGCAAGGGGCGGATGTCCTGGCGGATGGCGTCGGTCTCGCGCATGACCATGACGCCCTCGCGCTCCAGGGTTTCGCGGGCGGGCAGGTCATTGGGGATCTTGATGGGCATGGGCGCAACCTCCAGCACGAACGAAGATCGTGTCGTCAAGATGTATGCGCTTGCGCGCCTTGCCGCAAGAGGCGGCGGGCACCGATCAGGTTTCTACCCCGACCCGGTGCATCCGTGGAGGGTGCCGCACAGGGCGCGGACGTATTCCGGCCCGGTGCCGGCGTTGAAGGCGAAAACGCGCGCGCCCTGGATGCGCAGATGGCTGGCGCTGGCGGCGAAATCCTCCGGCGAGGCGCCGCCGTGGGACCAGCGGGGCATGTCCAGATTGCCGTTTTGCAGGCTGATGCCCTGCGGGCCGGCCCAGGTGAATTTCAGCATTTGCAGGGCCTCGGCCATGAGCATGGGGTCGTGATGGTTGACCAGGCAAACCTGGGCGCCGGTGCTCATGAGGGTGTCCACCATGCTGTCCAGGGGCCAGTGGCCGGGCAGGATGCCGTGCAGACGGCCATCGGCGCCGCGCTCCACCGCCAGCTCCACCCAGACGGGCAGGCCGGTGGCCACGGCGGCCTCGACGCCGAGCAGGCAGCGCTCGATGCCGCCGAGGCGCTCCATGTAGATCAGATCGCACCCGGCTGCGGCCAGGATGTCCGCCTTTTGGGCGAAAAGCCGCATGAGCTCCTTTTCGCTCAAGGCCGAGAGGAGTTTTTCCCCGGCGGGCAGGGCGCCGCGCGGGTTGAAACTGCCGGCCAGGGCGGTCTTGCAATTGGGGATGGCGGAGAGGGCCTCGCGGGCGGTGCGGATGGCGGCGGTATCGAGGCGGCGCATTTCATCGCTGCGCTCCAGGGCGGCCATGAGCAGCGGGCCGGTGGAATAGGTATTGGCGATGACGACATCGGCTCCGGCGAGGGCATAATCGCGGGTGATGGCGCCGATGGTGCCTGGATGCTCCAGATTGGCGGGGGAGGTCCACAGATCCGGATCGGGCTGCACGCCGCGGCGCACAAGCTCGCTGCCCCAGGAGCCCGCGGCGATGACCGGCTGGCCGGTCATGAGCTTGTCTTTCACGCCAATGTACATGGCGCGCATCATCCGGGATGTTTGACGGCAAAACCAGATGCCGCTAGGGCCCTGTGGCGGAAAAATTCTTCTCTCACGTCTCCCGGGTTGAAAAACTCCATCACAAATTGTGACGGATTGCCGTCTGACCTGCAACAGAGCGTTTTTGAAAGGCGCATCTCACGCCAGGGGCTTCAGGTGTGCTCCGGGGTGATTCGTCAGGTCTTGAGCGGCTTGCGCAGGGCCAGAAGGGCGGTGCGGGTGTCCGGGCTGTTCCAGTCGCGCGGCCCGAAGGCGACATAATCCACATGTCCATCGGGGCCGATGATGACCGTTGTGGGCATGCTGCGCACGCCATAATGGGCGGAGATATCGCGGTCTTCATCGACGATGATGGGGAAGGTCAATTCGTTGGTTTCGGCGAAATAGCGCGCCGAGGCCTTGCTGGGGCCGGCATGGACGCCGATGATGCCGATGTCCTTGCCTCTGACGGTCTGCCAGAGCGCCTCGATGGAGGGCATTTCGCGCCGGCAGGGCGGGCACCATGTGGCCCAGAAATTGAGCATGAGCACCTTGCCGCGATACTCCTTCAGGGTCAGCAAATCGCCATTGAGCGAGGCGGCGGCGAAATCCGGGGCCGGCGGGCGGCGTTTCACCCTGATGAGGCGCGCCTGGTAAGACGCCTGCGCCAGGGGCAGGGGCCAAAAAAGGCTGGCGGCGGCGGCAAGAGAAAGAACCTGGCGTCTTGAAAGGGTCATGGCTGTCTCCTCAGCTGCAAGATGGCCTGGCGGATTTCCGCATTGTCCCAGACGCGGCCGCCGAAGGCGATGTAATCGAGCCGCCCGTCGGGGCCGAGGATCATGGTGGTGGGGGTAAAGCGCACGCCCCATTGGCGCGAGACGAGGCGGCCGGAATCCCACAGCACCGGAAAGCTCGCCTTGATGCGCTTCACATAACGGCGCACCACGCCCAGACGGCCGCCCATGTGGATGGCCAGGACGATGACGCCCTTGTCGCGCAAGGATTGCCACAGCCGCTCCAGGGAGGGCATTTCGGCCAGGCAGGAGGGGCAGCCGGTCCACCAGAAATTGACCACCACAACGTGCCCGCGCATGCCCTCCAGACGGTAGGGCTGGCCGCTTGTATCGGGCAGGATGAAACCGGGCGGGGCGGGCCGGGCCTTGACCGGCATGAGCAGGCGGGCATCGGCGGCATGGACGGGGGCGAGGGGCAGATGCGCAAGGCATGCCAGCCCGGCGGCGGCCAGGATGGAGCGGATGATCTTGCGCAGGGGATGTTTCATTGCCTTGCCTTGAGCCTGCGGGCCACGTCGAGGGCGAAATAGGTCAATATGCCATCGGCGCCGGCGCGCTTGAAGCCGAGAAGCGATTCCATGATGACCTTGTCGCCATCGAGCCAGCCATTGTTCACCGCCGCCATGAGCATGGCGTATTCGCCGGAGACCTGATAGGCGAAGACGGGGGCGTGGAAGGCCTGTTTCAGCCGCCAGATGACATCGAGATAGGGCATGCCGGGCTTGACCATGATGGAATCGGCGCCTTCGGAAAGATCGAGGGCGGCCTCGCGCAGGGCCTCGTCGGTGTTGGCCGGATCCATCTGGTAGGTGCGCTTGTCGCCGCTCAGGCGGCTTGACGAGCCCACGGCATCGCGGAAGGGGCCATAAAAGGCCGAGGCATACTTGGCCGTGTAGGCCATGATCTGGATGTTGACATGCCCGGCCTCCTCCAGCGCCCGGCGGATGGCGCCGATGCGCCCGTCCATCATGTCGGAGGGGCCCAGGATGTCGCATCCGGCTTCCACCTGGTTGAGGGACTGGCGGATGAGGGCCTCCGTGGTGGCGTCGTTGAGGATGTAGCCTTCGGCGTCAATCAGACCGTCCTGGCCGTGGGAGGTATAGGGATCGAGGGCCACGTCGGTGAGGATGCCGATGTCCAGGGCGGCGTCCCTGATGGCGCGCACGGCGCGGCAGACCAGGTTGTCCGGGTTCCAGGCTTCCTCCGCAGTCTCGCTGCGCCGCTCGTCCGGGGTATTGGGAAACAGGGCGATGACGGGGATGCCCAGATCCTGCGCCTCCCTGGCGGCGGCCACGCACCTGTCGATGCTCATGCGCTCCACCCCGGGCATGGAGGCCACCGGCTCGCTGCGGTCCTTGCCCTCGATGATGAAAAGCGGCCAGATGAGATCGTCCGTGGTGAGCACATTCTCGCGCACCAGGCGGCGGGCCCAGCTGGTGCGACGGGCGCGGCGCGGGCGGTTCAAGGGAAAGGGAGCATAGGGATGGGACGTCATGGCCTTGTCCTGCCTTTTTTGTTTGCGGCAAGAAAAGACCCAAAAGGGGCCGGGAGTCAACGTGGCTGAAGATCACGGGGCGGTGATCAGTGACAATACTTGTAGCGCCCTGCGCGGCCCAGGTCGAAATGGAAGTGATTGCGGTGGGCCTTGTTGGCCTCCGGCCCCAGGACGGTGGAAAAGATGCCGCAGGCGTTCTTGTGGACCTCGCGCAGGAAGGCGGCCCTTTTGTCGAACAGGGCGGAAAAGCCGCCCCAGTCCTTGAGAACGGAGATGGCTTTGCCATCCGCGAGGGTGAAGACGGCGACATCCAGGGCATTGCCAAAGGCATGTTCGGAAATGCGCACCGGGCCGCGCGTTATCCCCCCGCGGCGGCGGCAGGCATAGGACGAATACTGGCGAATGGCCACCACCGGCTGGTGGAAGCGCTTGCGGGCCGCCGGTTGCACCACATCGGTCAGCCACTTGTAGACGGCGGCGGCGAAGGTGCAATTGAGCTTGGCGGGCGGCGTGATCTTCACCGCGCCGAATGCGCGCACCAGCACCGGCGCGGCGATGCCGCAGCCGGAAGGCCCGCCGATGGGCGGCAGGGGCTTGGCATCCACATTGGTGGCCGCCAGCACCACCGCGCAGCGGGCGCGGGCCTTTTGGGCCGCCTCCCTGGGCCATGCGCCGGTCTCCTTCGGGGCCAGCATGACCGCCTTCATGGGATTGCGCTCGCGGCCCAGGGCATCGAGCTTCACGTCCAGCCGGCCGTTTTTCTCCATGACGAGAGGGGCGGCCGCCTTACCGTCGGCGGATCGTCCCGGTTTGGCGGAGCCGGGCGGCCACGTGGCCAGACGGGCCGGGCGCGGACGTGGCCTGGGCGGATTGGCAAGCGGCGTGACGGGTGCCGGATAGAGGGCTCCTGGCGCAGCCGGGGCGGAGGCAGGTCCGGGCGCGATGCGGCGCGGCCTGCGCGGGGCGGGCTTGCCGGAGAGGGCATCGAGCTTTTCGCTGATGAAGCGGCCAAGGTCGAACCCGCGCGCGGGCATCTGGCCGGGCAGGGCAAGGGCCATGGGCAGCACCAGGGCAATCATGAAAAGCTTGTGGCGCAAAGGCCGCCTCCTGGTATTAACGGGCCATGTGGATATTTTCAGTCTATGCCATCGTGGTAAAGGCAAAATTATGACTGCCCCGCGGCTGCGGACAGGGGGGCGAGAAAGACCAGATGGCTTTCGCAGTCTTTGCAATCGGAGCTGCCGAAGCCGGGCAGGGGGCTGGCATGACCGGCCTGCCTGAGCGCGCCGGCCAGATGGCATTCGGATTCTTGCGCAAAGCCCAGGGCGAAGATCTCTTCTCTTGCGCAGGTCAGCCAGTCGATGTGCCAGCGGCGCTTCTTGCGCTTTTTCATGTGCCGCGAAACGCGCCCGCGCAGGCCGCCCGGTCCGCGGGCGGAGCCTGCATAGGCATACCATCCGGCGGGCACTGTGCGGCCCCGGAAGCGGCCGCTTGCGAAAGTGAGCGGCTCAGGCAGGGAGAAGACAAGCACATAGCTGCCCGGCCCGGCGGGCAGGTGGCGGGCCGCGCGGCGGGGGACAAGGCGCGCATGGGGCCAAAGTTCCTTCAGGCGCGCGCGGATGTCATCGGGCAGGCTCACGAGGCATCCTCCAGCACCTCCACGGGGCCGAAAATGGATATGAAGGTTTCCATCAGGGCGGCGTCCAGCTCTTCCATGGAAACCTCCTTGCCCAGATCGTGGAGGGAGGTGACGCCATGATCGCGGATGCCGCAGGGCACGATGCCGGAGTAATGCGACAGATCGGGGTTCAGGTTGATGGCGATGCCGTGGCGGGTGGCCCAGCGCGAGACGCGCAGGCCGATGGCGGCGATCTTGTCCTCGCGATCCGCGCCCTTGTCCGGCCTGTTCACCCAGACACCGACCCTGTCCTCGCGCCGTGCCGCCTCTATGCCGAAAACGGCCAGGGTTTCGATGATCCATTGCTCCAGCCCGGTGATGCAGGCGCGCACATCGCGCCCGCGCCTGCGCAGATCGAGCATGACATAGGCCACCCTCTGGCCGGGGCCATGATAGGTATATTGTCCGCCGCGGCCGGTGGTGAACACCGGAAAGCGATCCGCGTCGAGCAAATCGCAGGGGCGCGCGCTGGTGCCCGCGGTATAGAGCGGCGGATGCTCCACCAGCCAGACCAGCTCGCGGCCCTCATCGCTGGCGATGGCTTGCGAGACGGCGCGCATGCGCGCCTGCGCGGCCGCGTAGTCCACAAGGGCGCAGGTGCGCTGCCAGCGCGCCGGACTAAAGCTGCGCAATTTCGTCAAGCTGGCGGAGAGGGCGTTACGGTCTGTGCTGGTCATGGGCAAGTTTCATGTTTTTGCGGCTTGATAAAAGGCACAGGCCTTGATAAACACCACCTCGCCTGCAACATCAATCACGGTTTGCGGCCGTGGCGGAATTGGTAGACGCGCAGCGTTGAGGTCGCTGTGGGGTAAAACCCGTGGAAGTTCGAGTCTTCTCGGCCGCACCATTTGTCTCTCTCACGACAAGTTCGCTTTCGCTCACGCCGGTATTTTGTGCCGTGGGGCCTGATCCAGAAAATGGTTGCCATTTTTTGGGCTGCGGCTTTCTTGCCGTGCAGCTTGAT
>Ga0256833_1003798_pt1 | contig 10246 bp, 7 predicted proteins | sample 356284metaG_FD_190535 | JGI IMG/M metagenome (GOLD analysis project Ga0256833, IMG submission 190535) | Hydrothermal vent microbial communities from Mid Atlantic Ridge, Atlantic Ocean - 356-284 | ecosystem: Environmental > Aquatic > Marine > Hydrothermal vents | place: Atlantic Ocean: Mid...
GGATCCCTGCGGCGTCGCACTAACCTCATTGCTCTTATCACTCTCACCGTAGGAATTCACAGCGGTCACGTAGTAGTAATACGTAACTCCATTGCTAACTCCGGTATCCGTATAACTGTACGTTGAGCCTGATACCGACGCTAGGAACGTCTCTCCACCTGATGTCGTGCCCCTGTATATCCTGTACTGCGTTATCACACTGCCTCCATTGTTGGAAGGAGCACTCCAAGTAAGTTTTACATACCCATCTCCCGCACTTGCTGCCAGGTTGAGTGGGGGCATAGGAGCGTTTGAGTGTGGTGTTGCACTTACCTCATTGCTATGGGGGCCTTCACCATACGCATTAACCGCGGTAACGTAATAATAATATGTAACACCATTTGTTAAACCACTGTCAGTATAGGAAAGAACGGTACCATCCACTGTTTTAATGTATGTCTCTCCACCTGATGTCGTGCCCCTGTATATCCTGTACTGCGTTATCGCACTACCTCCATTGTTGGAAGGAGCACTCCAAGTAAGTTTCACATACCCATCTCCCGCACTTGCCTGAAGATTAAACGGGGCATCCGGAGGATTGCCATTGCTTGAACTTCTCTTAGCGTTGTATATTATCAATGCAAAATCCTGATCAATATCACCCGTAGTTTTGACCACATCCTGAGCCACATTGTATCCACTTATAATCACCCTGTATGTTCCGCTTTTTAAATCAGATGGTTTGATAAATACATTTTCCACATTGTTTCTATCGTCAAAGTTATCATTATTTGTATCCCACTTCACTCCTATATTAGAGTTGCCCGCAGGGGCATTCGGTATGCTCCATCCATCCTTAAACGCGTTTCCGTAGTAAACCGATCCATCAGGTGCAACTACTTTCAAATTAAGATCATTAACTAATGCAGGATTAGCATTCGCAGAACCTGGAGCATCACTCCATACCAGGGTTATCTTAAGAGGTTTATTGGTATCATCCACAGTAACAGAGATTTCATAGGTTTCTCCTGTCTTCAGGGGTGTTTTTTGATCTTCGTATATCACATTCGTGTCCGGATCCATCAAAGTTGGAAGGTATATCCTACCCCAGCCTTCCTCAAAGTTGGGTATAGGATCGCTACCCCCATTTGGACCCCCCTGAATATCTACCGCGCTATTTATTAAAAATGCTTTTGCCATTGCTGGACTGGGTCTAACTCCAAATTTTGCCTGATACCACTGCACAATATCTGCAACAGCCCCGGAAACCTGCGGGGTTGCTTGAGATGTCCCGTCGCACCACAGGTAATATGAGTCATATTCTCCCCAAAGAGTGCTTGATGCTTTAGAGCTCCTTGTAGAAAGTATTGCCCTTCCAGGTGCAACTATATCTGGCTTTATTCTGTTGTCCTCAGTTGGACCTCTTGATGAGAAATCAGCCATTTCATCAGGGTTGTCCGCATAGTAGTCCCTTCCCTGATATCCGTAGTTTGTAGGATTTGCCCAGTAATCCTCAGTTGCACCAACTGTGATAACATTTTTAGCAGTACCCGGAGAACCCACGGTTTTTGCGCCTGGGCCTTCATTTCCAGCCGCAAAAACATATATTATAGGTTGTTCACCAGGTGTTTTATAGGAGGAATCTCTTACAAGACGATCGTAGTTGGATGCATCTGTTGTATATGCACCACTAACGGCCGCCCCCCATGAATTCTGGGAAATATATACTCCATTAGCGTACGCATGTTCACCCATCCAAAACATGTATGTATCATTACTGAACGCAAAACCCCCACTGCTTCCAAAGATTCTCTGAACATAAAGTTTTGCATTAGGCGCAACCCCCATACCAACATAATACGGAGCAGCAGGGTATTTCTCACCAGTGCCCCTTGATCCATCAGCAGCAACAATACCTGCAACATGGGTTCCATGGCCATGGTCATCTTCCCATGATCCAGAGTTTGTGTAATCAAAGCCACCTATTACCCGATTCTGAAAATCTGGATGATCAACAGGCAAGTTACCATCCGCAAGTCCTGTGTCAACAATACTTACAACTATACCAGAGCCATTCCACCCAAGGGAGTTAATATAACTTCCAGGTCCACCCCATGGATTATTTTTACTCCAATAACCCCCAATAATTTCTGAAGCAGTTTCATCAAATATTTCCATATTTACCCATGGCTCTATCCAGTAAACATCTCTCATTTTGGCTATTTCTTTTATTTCCGAATAACTCAACTTACCTATAACAGAATACTCACCTGTATAGGGGTTGTATCCTGCACCAAAGGTATTGTAATGATTCTTTATATATTCAAAAGTTGCTTTTACAGTATCAGAGGAGGCAAGAAGGATTTTCACCATATACATCTTATTCTTATCATTTATTTCTGGGCTTATTTTGAAATACGGATGATAATCCCCCACCCAAGAGACATAGCTTAGTTTGCTAAGGGTACTTATCATACTTCTCTTTCCAGTTACCAGATAGGCATGATCCGGAATATACCCCACAATGGAAAAACCAAGATTTTCTATAGAATTAACGTCCCTATCTCCAACAGGTCCTGAAAATTGAACTATAAAGAGGTTGTTATTTGATTTTGCACGCAAATCTTCTGGTATTGCTGGCAAACCTTTGGTTGGTATGAATTCTGCCTTTTTTAGCCGTATATATCCTCCATTTTCATTTTGATTATGTATTCCAATATATAACCCACCCAGTATCAGGACTAGTGTTATAGCAGTCACCACCATTAGTTTAGTACTTGTTTTTATTTTACCAAACATATTTCATCACCTTCATATAACCTTACAACTTTATTCGTCCTTTTACAAAAACCCATATAAAAATTTCGTTTTGATTTTCTTTTTGGTCCATGTTACACAAATTCAATGTTACAAGTAACATTTTCAAAAAATTAAGTTTTAAACTAACAATAAAGCCCATTTAGAAAAAATCAAAATACATTTGTAACACTTTCATGTAGAAAAACACTATGAAGTATTACCATATTTCATTTATAGAAGAAAATCAAATCCCCAACATTTGCACCTATAGACTTTGCTACAACTGGACATTTTACCATAAGCAAATAGTAAATCCCAGCCCATTCACTAAGACCCTCATAGTTGCCTTGGCCCTTTGATATCGTCAAATCATGATTCGCTATCCATTTTCCCACCTCTGGACTGTTTCGTTCATAACCCACCTCGCCATTTGAGAGATAATATATCGTGTCTATGTATTTATTCAATCCCACATAATTCAAGTCCTCTTCAGTTGCATCATTTATTATCGGACCTCCTTTTACTACCCCACTTATGTAGTACTCACCATATTCAAATAAAATTTCAATGAGGAGTTTATCAAATACTATTTCTCCAGCATTGTCAAAAAAATAAAGAATTGTTTTTGAATTCTTTAAATCTTGGAGAAAACTCCTGTACACACTTTCGTCAACATCACTTTTAATTGCATTTTTCAGTGTTTCTCTGATATCAAATTCCACCATGGCTCCAAAATCAATGATGTTACCACCAATTGCTATTTTTATAGCAGTTTTAAGAGGATCCTTGGATTCTTCAACTATCTTTCTAACTTCATAATATAGCTTAAGAGCTTCATCATTACTTTTCTTTTTAATTTCCGCATATGGATCTCCACCAATATGTGATCTCAAGATGCTATGGGCTACATGTGCTATTTCTGGAGGTGTCTTATTCCAGCTCATACTAAGCAGAGAGCTCATAACTTGTCTTAAAATGAGATCTATGCTTTCATTATTAACATTAGAAAATCTACATGCCTTTATTATCTGCCTCTGGATGCATGGTATGCATTCTGGCTCTGCTTGCATATGGAAGGTATAAGAAAACTGTGATTTAATTTTAGGGGTGAAATTGTTTATATGCTGGATTGCATTAATGAAGTATGAGACTCTGTGAAGGATCATCATGCATGAAAGTTGAACTCATAGCCTACTCACTCCCCAATGAGGGATCTGTTGATAAACTTGTGGCAGAGAGCGGTGCGATTTCACATGCTCCCCATTTTAAAGAACTGGATGATAACAGGGTAAAACATCTGATAAACCTTCTAAAAAAGCTTGGACATGAAAGTGTGTTTGAGCATGCATGTTTTACTTTCAGGGTAGAAGGGATCTCTCGTATATGTACGCATCAGCTTGTTCGCCATCGTCTTGCCAGTTATACGCAGCAATCTCAAAGGTATGTGAAACTGAGAAATCCAACATTTATTGTTCCAGAAGCCATAAAAGAAAGTGAATTCTATGATGAGTATGTAGAGCTACTCAATAGGGCTTCAGATCTTTACAGAAGGATGGTGGAAGGCGGTATAAGAAAAGAGGATGCTCGTTTTATACTTCCTCAATCAGTGGAGACAAAAATCGTCATTACCATGAATGCCAGAGAACTGAGGCATTTTATAAGGCTTCGCTGTGATCCAAGTGCGCAGTGGGAGATAAGAAATCTCGCTAGAGAAATGCTTAACCTAGTATACGAGGTGGCACCGATACTGTTTGAAGATCTGTACGAATGGTGTTTTAAGACATGATTAGATAATGCATAAAAATCAACCGTATAAGGCATATATCCTGATGATCTATGCGAGGAATGTAAGCGAAGGGTTTATAAGATATATGCATATTATACATTTAGCAGGTGGTTGTGGTGCCTCTCTTTGGTAAGAAAAAAGGTGGCAAGGGAAGCGGGATATTAAAAAATTACGAAAAATTGGTGCATGAGGCGTATGACGCCTTGAAGAGAGGAGATTCTGATCGTGCGATAATGGAATTTAGAAAATTGCTCAGGTGGATAACGGAGGATCTAGATAAGATTATGAAATTATCGGATGAGGATAAAAAGAAACTTTCAGAACTCATTACAGCAGCCGGGGAGGAGATGATAAATTTAAAAGATTATGATGTTGCAATAAAAATTCTTGAAAAAGCAAAAACCATAGATCCTCATAATTTCAGGGCATGGATGGATATCGGAAAGGACCTTCTTCAAAGAAACACACAGGTTCCTTATGCCCTGGTATGCCTTCGTGAAGCAGCAAAACTTAAACCGGATGATGTTGAAGTACATCTCCTTTTAGGAGACGCATACCGTATACAGGGGCAATACGATAAAGCCCTTGCAGCATATCAGAAAGCTTTGAAAGTTGATCCAAATAACGAGGATGCTCTTCAAAAGGTACTGAAGATCCAGCCCGAAAATATTGACATTCTTGAAAGATACATACAGGTGCTGGAATCTAAGGGTAAAAAAGAGGATCTTGTGAAGGCGTACAACAAAATAGTGTCAATCACAGGAGATAAAGAGTATCTTGAGCGTGGATTACAGCTTGATCCTGAAAACAAGGATCTTCTTATGAACAAAGCCAGGATCCTGCTACGTGAGGAGAAACTTGAGGATGCAAAAGAAATAGTGAAAAAATTAAAGGAGATGCATCCGGATGATCCGGATATTCAGATGCTGTACGATGAATTGATCCCCACAGAGCCTCACGAAGAGACCCCACAGGAAGTGGAATCAATTGAAGTAAGTGAGTTGTTTGAGGATATCTCTCTTGGAGAAGCCCCTGAAATCGGTTTTGAGGAAGAGGGAAGTATGCAGATTGAGGGAGATGTCGCTGGGAAAAATGAAATTTCTACAGATGAAGAATCAGCCAGTTTGCAATCTCAGGTAGGGGAAATGGCCTCTGAAAGTGAAGAGTCTCCTGCAATTAAGAGTTATGAGGTTTCACAGAGTGAAGAGGGGAGCTCTGAGGTTGCCAAGGTGGAGCTAACATCAGAATCCTTTGAAGAAAAATCCCAAGAGATACCGCCATATGAGGTGTTTTTGAAATTATATAAAGAGGGAAAAATGGAAGAGGCCTCTGAAATTCTTAAGAATCTCTCGGAAGAGAATCTGGATAAACTCCTGGATTCAGATACCGAAGTCCTGGAGTTTATTTATCACGCCCTTATAAAATATGATAAGAAGGAAGAAGCACTAACATTCATAAACACACTGATTTCAAAGAATGAGAAGGAAGAGTATAAAATTGAAAAAGCGAAGCTCCTCATAGAGATGGGGGAAATGGAGGAGGCAGAGGCTCTTTTAAATGATATACTCAAAAAGAATATGAAGAACGGAATGGCCATGTATTTGAAAGCCAGGATAATGAGCATAAAGGGCGTTGAAATGAGTGTAAGGAACTTTCTGATGATGGCAACCAAATTTGCCCCAGAACTTAAAGACATGGCGAGAAATGATCCCTTCCTGGAGAAATATAAAGATAAAGAATGGTTTAAAAAGATTACATCATAATTCCACAAACTCTTTACTGTCGTAGATTTTTATATTCAATTTTTCAAGTATTTCTCTAACTTTTGCCCTTTCCGGACCCTTAAGACCTTTTCTATGAATATAGGCACCCTTGCATCCACTTTTTTCACATGCTCTTTTTATTATGCCCTCATCAATCACATCAACAGCATATTTCGGAATCATATGCCCCACGGACACTCTATATTTCAATGCGATATCAGTAATTCTGGGCATATAATGCCCCCCACCAAAACCAAGTATGGGTACATTTCTCCTTTCAACAGTTTCAAGAATTGTTTTTGCTATTACCTCTCCAGCTTTATCGTCTCTCCATTCTTCCTCTGTGGATCCTATTTCTATAAAGAAAGTGGGTTTTTCAAGATATGGCCCATGATGGGTTGCCTCAAATGACACATTGTAATCATCATACCTATATTTCTTCAAAATCCTCAAACTTTCTGTCATCAAATGAGGATTCGTTGGAACAACACAATGCGATTTCCCTCCCGCCTCTGCAATGCCCCAGTTTCCAATGGGATGCACCGTAAGACTTTTCATATTGGATGCACTTTTATGCTTTGAGGCAACTATAATGGTGTTAAATTTTATTTTAAGTTTGCTCTCTATATCTCTATCAACATTTTCTGCATAGATTTTAGGGCCCTTTATATGAACGACATAAAACCTTTCGTTTTCATACACTGGAAACCCATTAAAATTACCTATTTTTTTCCATTTTTCCAGCGAGAGCAATTTTTCGCGGATGTTTAGGGATGCAATATCATCCTGGGAAGTAAGTACAAGATTTTTCATCTATAGATCCCTCCTGTGTGCTTCAAGCATATTAATCTTTTCACCACTGAACTCTGCAAATGTAATCACATTATCGTACTCATAGACCTCTCTAAGTCTCTCTCTATATTTTAGATCCCTTAAGAGATGATGATCAAGAATTATCTTGGGTATGGAATCTGCAAGTTTTAAAAGATTCTTAACGCTTCTTTTAAGATCTTCCTCTGAAAATCTGTATCCAAGAAAGTATGTAGGTGGACCATCAATGATTGCCACATCTGGGTTTTGGGACAGAATATACTCAGCTGCGGATTCTACAATAGGACCTCCAACATCTGAGGCATGAAGTACTCTCTCGGTTCCATCATCAACTGTTGTCATAATAACAAAGCCCAGGGGAGTTTTCTCATTACCATGAGGAAATGGAGGAGAAAATGATATCTCTACACCATCCACCTCGTATTTTTTTCCGTCAGCATACTCAATATCGGATATTTTTGAGAATCTCTCGTGAAAATGCATCGCCCTTTTCCTCTGGCTATAGTTGATCTTCTCCTTCCAGTGTTTTGCAAAAATTTTTTTGCCGGCATAAAAGTTTTCGTTGGGGTCGTAGTGATCATAGTGATAATGGGAAATAACAAAAACATCCGTGTGGTTTGAAAGGTTTCTGATAATGTCTTTATATTTTTTGAGGGTGGCATATTCGATATCCCTGGGAGGCAGTCCGTACCTCCTGGGACCCAACGCAGCCGAAGGATCTATAAAAATATTTATCGTTGATTCAATAAAAACAGAAAGAGATCGGACTCCCAGGGAATCCGATGCTATTGCATGTATTTTCATAGCAACCCTGCTTTCTGCAAGATCAAAATATCCTCTGTGGTAAGAGGCTCTCCACGCTTGAATTTCTCGTATATTTCTTCTGCCTTCTTCTTCACCTCAACTTTCTCTTTCTTTTTCTTGCTTGTTGCCATCTTTTGTTTGAGTCCTGTTATAATCTTTTCAAAGTCACGCACATCCTTTGCTGCAGCAACGAATTCTTCATGCTCTTTATCTGCAATTTTCTTGTTTTCTAAGTAATTCTGGTGAGCCTCATCCGCTTCTTTTCTCAATTCATCCGCCTTTTCAAATAATTCAACCATCTTGTTATGATGCTCCTGTGCAGTTCTTACCGTCTCTTCTATTTCTTTGTGATACTTTTCAGCCTCCTCCCGCGCTTTGTTCAACTCCTCCCGTATCTTATTAAGTTCTTCGTTTTTCTTCATTTCCTCGTCCAGCATTTTCTCGTATTCTGCAATCTTTTTGTAGAGTGAATCAATTATTTCTACAAGTTCCCTCTCCTTGTCTGGAGGTAACACTGTGGTCTGCTGCTTGAACTCCAGCTCCTTAAGTTTCTTCTTTAATTTTGCTATATTTGGCATGTCCTTGCGTGGCATCAAACGTTTTCTCGCCTCTCGGAGCTTCGCTGTTAATTCCTGTACCTTTTCATTCCACTCCTTCCTCTTTTCCTTCAACTCCTTGACCTTTGCGTTGAGCTCATCTCTCTTTGCGCGATGCTCCTTCGCTTCTGCTACCAGCTCTCTAACCTTTGCGTTGAGCTCATCTCTCTTGTTAGCCCATTCCCTTGCCTCTCTGTTGTGCTTATCTCTCAGCATTCTGTGAAGCTCCATCTCCTTCTTTCGCTTCTCGTATCTCTTCTCCAGGTCCTCCAAAAGCTCAGCCATGGACAATCACTGCGAGGGGGATAACAGAATGAGAATATAACTATTTCGCCCAAAAAGATTGTTCGCACAGATGCTTCAGCTTTCCCTCTCAGAAAAATTTATATATGGACAACCTTTAAACCCACCTGCCGGTGATTTTATGGAATACACCAGATTTGAAAAGGCAAGGATAATCGGCGCCCGCGCGTTGCAAATTGCATTAGGCGCTCCCATCTTAATTCATGTTCCTGAGGATATGTATGACCCTCTGGACATTGCAATGTACGAGTTTGAAAAGGGGGTTATACCCATAACAGTTAGAAGAAAGGCAGAGTAAAAATTACAGTGAAAAATCCTCCTGGTTCTTAGGAATTATCACCTCAAAATCCATGGATTTGAGATCTTTTGCCAGGGCTTCACGATTATCCCCGTGCATGAGTATTATCTTCTCTGGGTCGCACTTCTCAGCGAATTCAAGAAGCTCAGTGTGCCCCGCATGGGCGGAGAAATCAAAGAATGCAATCTCCATGTCAATTTTCTCTTTTATACCGTAGAGATCAAGTATTCCTTCATCCATGAGAAGGCGCCCATTGGTGCCCTCAACCTGATAGCCAGTTAGAAGGACTGCACTTTTTGGATCGTTTTTGAGATGGTTTATGTAGTGCAGCACGGGGCCACCCTCAAGCATGCCCCCGGTGGTAATTATCACATCCCCTTCCAGTGCCTTCTTTCTGTCTCTCTTTTTCCTCACTGCGTTTATTTTTTTCCTTGCCCGCTTAAGCTTCTTTGCAGAGCGCAGGTATTTTGGATATCGCATATAGATGGAATTGACAAACCTCCCCATACCATCTAGCCATATATCCAGATCCATCTTCTCAAGTATGAGCATTATCTCCTGGGTGCGTCCAACTGCAAAAGCTGGAACAATTGCCTTGCCCCCCCTTCCAACAACCTCCTCAATCTTCTCTTTGAACTCCTTCTCCACCTCTTCCCTCGGAGGATGCTCTCTGCCAGCGTAGGTGCTCTCCATGATGAGTATATCCGTCTTCACGGGCTTTGCTCCCCACACAAGATGCGTGTTCACCGTCTGAAGGTCTCCGGTGAAAAGAATTCTTTTTTCACCGATGATTTCATACATGGCACTTCCAGGTATATGGCCCGCACTATGCGCCACTATATCAATCTCACCCATTTCAATTTTTTCCCCGTACCCGATGGGCACTATGCTCTCCATTAGATTCTCCACCTCTTCCCGTGTGTATGGAACTGGAAAACCCTCAATGGTGGCCACCTTTATGGTGTCGTTGAGGAGCAGGGGCAGCACAGCCATGGTCACTTCGGTCATATATATGTTTGCATCATATCTGCTTGAAATCTTTGGCAGCATGCCGCTATGGTCAAGATGCGCATGAGTCAAAAAAACC
>Ga0256833_1003799_pt1 | contig 10244 bp, 13 predicted proteins | sample 356284metaG_FD_190535 | JGI IMG/M metagenome (GOLD analysis project Ga0256833, IMG submission 190535) | Hydrothermal vent microbial communities from Mid Atlantic Ridge, Atlantic Ocean - 356-284 | ecosystem: Environmental > Aquatic > Marine > Hydrothermal vents | place: Atlantic Ocean: Mid...
TAAGAAAAATATATTATGAAAATTATCGGTCATAACAGAGAAAAAGAAAAATATATTATGAAAATTATCGGTCATAACAGAGAAAAAGAGTTAATAAAGAAGTATTTAGACAAAAATTATTTAGCTTACTCATTTCTTTTTGAAGGTAAGGATTGTATAGGAAAGAAAGCAGTAGCTTTACAAACTGCAAAATCCTTTCTATGTGAAACAGAGTATAATCTCGGTTGTGGAGAGTGTCAAAGCTGTAAACTTGTAGAAAATACAATCTTATCTATTTATGACAATAAAAGGGATATTACAACTCATCCTTTTATAAAGATTGTATCCCCCGAAAATAATAAAGAGATAAAAATAGACCAGATAAGAGATATTATTCAATTTTTAAAACTTAAGTCTAAAACAGGTAAAGTTGTCATTATTGAAAATGCTGAGAAGATGAATATAGAAGCTTCAAACAGTCTTTTAAAAACATTAGAAGAGCCACCAGAGAAAACATTAATAATATTAACAACCTCTAACATCACTAAACTTTTACCTACAATAGTATCAAGAACTTTAAAAGTAAGGTTTTCTCCGTTAACAGATGAAGAGGTAAAGGAAATTTTAAAAATTAAAGGAGCTGATAAAAAAAATATTAATATAGATATTTTAGTAAGTTTAGCCGAAGGTAGCTTATGTCTTCCAGAAAAGATATTAAAAAATCCGGTTTTATTCAAATATGCTAAAGATTTTTTTAATTTGCTTGTTTCAAAAGTTAATCATATAGAGGGTATTATTAGACTTGCTGAGCTGATAGATAAACTTGAATATGAGGATATAAAGGTTATATTAACTATCCTTGACATATACATATATAGGAAAACTTTAAAAGGTAAAATTTCAACTGAGCTTTATGAAAAATTTATATTAGAAAGTAAACTGTTAGATAGAGCAATATCCAAAGGTGTTAAAAAGAAATTGGCTTTTGAGGGATTTTATTTTAAACTAGTTAGCTAGAGCTTACTAATTATATTTAATAATAAAAGCAAGGGAGGTAGATTTGCTATGCAATCAGCACAAAGTTGTCAACAACCTTCATACTGGGAAACTCATAAATTTACAATTCTTCGTAATACGGTTTATATAATTGTTATATTAGCCCTAATAATTATTCCAACTTTCAAAATTGCAAAGATTGATTTAGCCCATAATGAAGCTTGGATATTTGGAGAAAGAGTTTCCGTTGAGGATGGTTTAGCTCCAGTAATATTTGCAGCAGGTTTTTTTGCAATTCTAGTTATTGTGATGAATCTTGTGAATGGTAGAGTATTCTGTGGTTGGATATGTCCCGGTGGTTTTGTAGCTGAGCTACAGGAAAACTTAAGAAGAAAATTTTTGGGAATTAGAAGCTCTTCAGGACAAAAAATTTTATATTGGATTATAACCTTAATAGTTTCTATACTCTTTACACTTTTATTTTTTAACTGGGTTACAGATTTAAGGGTATTTTTCTACTATACAAATCCTACTTTTGCTGGAATGTGGTTTACATTTTTAGCTGTTTTAGGAATTGTTTACTTTGAGTTATTTATTGGTAAAAGATGGTGTAGAACCTTCTGTCCTACTGGTATATATCAAAAGATAACTCCTTACCACCACAAATTTAAACCAACGATGAAACCACAATTTGATTTAAAGGACTGTGGACATTGTAGAGAGTGTATTAAAAACTGTCCAATGGCATTAGACCCTAGAAGAATGGCTTATATAAACGATTTCTATAAAGGAATTCAGGCTTGCATAGTTTGCGGAACTTGTGTTGATACCTGTAAACAGGTTAGATTATCAGAATGTAAAGAAGAGCTTATGACTTGGGTTCAGGAGCTGCCACCAAGAGATCCATCTTTCATATCAGGAAAAACACATTAAATCTTTTTTCATTCCATTCTTATTTCTTTTCTATAATTTTTTACAGATAAAAAAAGTTTTATAGCTTTCTAATTAGCTATATAGCAGTCTTTGTTAAATTGGAAACTAAGGTTAATAGTAGAAAAGGCATTTAATTCAAAGAAGTTAAAGGGAAAACTAAAACATTTAAGCTCTGAACTACCGAAAACTCATGAATTGTTTCTTATTTCTCTTCTTTTATTGATGTTTTCTTGAATATTTTTAAAAATAAATTTTAGTCTTTCTTACTTAAGAAATATATTTGACTTTTTATTAATTTTCTTTATAATAAAATATAAAAAATAAAAACTAGGAGGTTTGGAAATGGAGGAAGTAAACAGATTTCCATTAATAGGTGAAGAATTTCCAAAATTAAAAGTAAAAACAACACAGGGAATTAAAACTTTACCTGATGATTATAAAGGAAAATGGTTCGTTTTATTTAGTCATCCAGCTGATTTTACACCTGTTTGCACAACAGAGTTTGTAGCTTTCCAAATGAAAAAGGACGAATTTGATAAGCTCAATTGTGAGTTAATCGGTTTATCAATAGACCAAGTATTCTCCCATATTAAATGGATTGAGTGGATAAAGGAAAACAGAGGTTATGAGATAACATTCCCAATTATTGCTGATGATATGGGAGAGGTAGCTAAAAGATTAGGAATGATACATCCAAACAAAGGAACTAACACAGTTAGAGCAGTATTTATAGTTGATGATAAGGGAATTATAAGGGCTATACTATACTATCCACAAGAGGTTGGAAGAAATATAAATGAGATTTTAAGAACAGTAAAAGCTCTACAAACATCTGATAAATATGGAGTTGCAACTCCTGCAAACTGGCCAGAAAACCCAGTGTTAAAAGACAGAGTTATAATACCACCAGCTTCATCTATTGCAGAGAAAGAAGAAAGATTAAAAAGAGCTGAAAAAGGTGAAATTGAATGTTTTGATTGGTGGTTCTGTCATAAGTCTTTAGAGGATAAATAATATAAGTTTTCTTTTTTTCCTTCTCCTTTTACTTTTTTACCTTAACATATAAAAGTTTATAATTTAAAGAGCATTTTTTCTGCCAATTTTTAAATTTACTTACAATTAATCTCTTTCTTTTAAAATTATTATCATTTGTATTTAGACTAACTCCTGTTTTATGTAAATGTAGTAGTAGTCTATATCCATCTTCAAAGTCTATACAGTAATCTAAGATTTTAACTTTATCTAATTGAAAATTATACTTTTCCAATAAAAATAAAATCTCCTCTTTAGATAAAAATTTAAACTTTTCTGATTTCAATAAAAAATTAATAAACTCTAAACTTCCTTTAATTGGAATATTAAAAATAAAATAACTATCCTCTTTTAAAATTCTATTAATTTCTTTAAAGGAGCTATTTAGATTAGTCCAATGTAAAGAAAAACTAGAAAGAACAAAATCAAAGGAGTTATTTTTAAATGGTAGATTTTCTATATCTCCCTGAATTAACGGAAAAGTTTTTATTTTACTCTGTTTCAGCATTTCCCTTGATATATCCAAATTAATCAAATAACAATTAAAACTTTTAAGATTTTTAGATATATAACCTGTTCCACTTCCTAAATCTAAACCTAAACCTCTTATGTTTTCTTTACCAAACTGTATTAAGTCTTTAGAAGCTTTCTCTTGAAGATAAGCCTCTCTACTATAACTTTCAGCAAATCTTGAAAAGGAAAACTTTACTAAATTTTTACTTATCATCTTTAAAGATATTCCAGAATTAATTCAGGTTTACTTAAAAATGGTGCATGATGCTCCTTAGTTAAGATTAAAGAACTGTTTTTAATTTCCTTGTTAGCAAAGACAGAACCTCTATAATTAATAATTCTGTCATCTTTTCCAGCAATAAGTATAGTTTCAATATCTATATTTTTTAAGCTGTCTGTTAAATCTAACTCTATAAACTCTTTTAAAATAGCTAATCCACCATCTTTTAAAGGCAGAGGAATAGTCTTAAACTCATTATCTACAGCAGTTTTTCTAAATTGATAAACTGTATTTTCAAAATCTTTTCTCAATTGTATCATAAAAGCCTTTATACCTTTTGGAGAGTGCCCTAACTCTTCGTCTTTAAATTTTGGAGAAAAACCAATTAAAACTAATTTTTTTAAATTATTTGGTTTGTTTAAAGCTGTTAGAATAGATAGACTAGCTCCTAAAGACCAGCCTATAACTGTTATATCTTCATTAAAGTTATCTATCAAATCTGATAATTCTAAAGCAAAATTTTTTAATATATCTTTCTTTTTATAATACTCTTTTCCATTATGAAATGGTAAATCTATGAATAATGAATTTTCTAATCCATAAAAATCTTTCCAAATATCCCTTGAGAAACTCCAACCGTGTAAAAATATGTATTTCATTTACTATGTTAACCATCTTAAATATTACTATTAACATATTATAACAGTGTCTTAATCAAAATTTTTCATTATTATTAATAAATGTTTTAAATAAAAATTTAGAAGGTTGCTTAAATGGGAGTAAGGATAATTGCTCTTTTAGTTTTTTTATTAATACCGTTTGAAGTATACTCTCAGGATATTGATTTGTTATTAAAGGAGGCTTATAGATATGCAAAGGAGGAAAGTATAGATGATATTTACGACTTAACAGTAGGTTTCTTTTTAGATGGTTTATACAATGATACTATAGATAGAGGAAAAAAATTTTTAAATGAGTATTATAAGGATGACATAAAAAAGGATACGGTTATAGAGATATTAGCCTATATCTACTACAAACAGGAAGATTATAAAAATTTAAAAAATTTATGGGATAGATACAAAAATCAAATAAGTTGGGATACAAAATTAAGGGTTTTTCAGTTATTAAACAACTATTTAGTTGAAAAATTGAGATATAAGGAGGCATATAAATTAAGAAAAAAATACAGTTATCTATTTCAAAGACCACCTTCTTTTGAAATTATTGCTCCCAAACTACAAGCATTTAAACCAAATATTAATATATTCCAACTAAAGGATGAGATTTATATAGGACAGAATGTTTTATATGTTGCTAAAAGAAAAACAAATCTATATCAAGTTGCTAAAGATTTAGATATGGGATTTGATGAAATGAAACTTGCAAATCCAACTGTAAATCCGCTGATAGTTTTAAAAGGAATGGTTATATTTGTGCCAAGAAAAAGAATACTTCCTAAAGTTGATTTTGAAGTTGGAACGATATACATAAATCTAGGAGAAAAAAGATTATACTATCCTGTTAAGGATGACAATGATAATATTTTAGTTATTAGTATTCCTATTGGTATTGGAACAGATGATAATCAATCTCCAATAGGTGAGTTTAAAATTTCCGAGAAGAGAAAAAATCCCTCTTGGTATGTTCCTGAAAGTATAAGAAAAGAAAATCCAGATTTACCTAAGGTATTCCCACCGGGACCAGATAACCCATTGGGAACACGGGCTATGAGATTAGGACATACAAGCTTTTTAATGCATGGAACAAGTAAAAGATTTGGAATTGGTATGAGAGTAAGTCATGGATGTATAAGGATGTATAACAAAGATGTTGAAAAACTTTTTGAAATTGTAAAAGTTGGAACTAAAGTGATAAGTGTTGAGCTAAATTACAAAAATTTTATTAGAGGAAACAAGGGATTATTGGAAGTTCACGGTGAAAGAAAATATAAAATAGGTTTAAGTAATGAGGACATTAGATTTCTTAAAATCTATTTTAACAGTGGAGGAATAAATGTAAGTGAAAAATTAATAGAATACATAGCTACAATGAGAAGAGGATATTTAAATGAGATAGAGAATCAATAATTTTTTCCTTTATTTTTTTTCTTTTTATTTTATATAACATAGTGGACTGAATATCAATATAAAAATTAAATTATTTTAAAAAGTTTAATAAAGCAAAAAAGCAACTAAAAGGAAAACAAGAAGGTAAACCAGTAAAATACAGATACGAAACAATATTCCTAGGATTTGCTATGAAAATTTCACTTGACCTATCGTTCAGAGAAATAGAAGAATATCTAAGAAATTACTTACCATCAGGTGAAGTTTTAGACCATACAGAACGTACTATCTATTTAAAAAGTTTCCAATAGGAAAAATAGGAAAGATAATAAAACAAACAGCAGGAAAAATAATAAATGAAAAATTCTTTAATATCACTTATTTTGCTAACTACCAATTAAAGTAATAAATTGAGATATAATATTGCTTTGTTATAAGAAATTTTTTGGAGAGAAATTTATGGGAGTAAAGATAGGAATTAATCAGATTAAAAAAGACATGTTTATAATCCACGATGGACAAACATTCAGAGTTTTAGATTATGACCATGTTAAACCGGGAAAGGGACAAGCATTTGTTAGAGTTAAAGCTAAAAATATGAAAACTGGAAATGTTATAGAAATAACCTATAAATCTTCAGACAGTATAGAGTTAGCAGATTTTGAGCAGAAACAGATGGCATACTCCTACACAGATGGAGATTTTTACTGGTTTATTGATGCAAACACTGGAGATATGATTGGAGTTTCTGCAGACGTAATTGAAAAAGAAGCTCAATTTTTAAAAGAAGGTATGGAGGTTTTTATATTCTTAGATAATGGACAACCTATAGGAGTGGAATTACCTAAGGCAGCTGTTTATGAAGTTATAGAGACAGAACCGGGATTTAAAGGTGATACTGCCACAAACACATATAAACCTGCAAAAATTGATACAGGAGCAATAGTTCAAGTTCCATTGTTTATAAATGAAGGGGATAAAATTAAGATAGATTTAAGGACAGGTGAATACATAGAGAGAGTTAACAAATAAAACTAAACTTAGGGTGTAATTATGGATAAAGATTTCATATTCCAATTATTAGACAAAATAAAGGGCTCTAAAATTGAGGAGGTTGAAATCTCGTATAATGATATAAAGATTAAAGTTAAACAGTATGTAGCTCCTAAAAAAGTAGTTCAACAAATATCTTCAAACCAAAGTTTACCTGTTGTAGATAATCAGCCACCTGTTCCTACAGAGGAAAAACGAGAAGAAGAAAAGAAAGAAAAAAAAGAAGAAAAAAAATACCATGTTATAAAATCTCCTTTAGTTGGAACGTTCTACAGAGCCCCATCTCCCGGTGCTCCACCTTTCGTTGAAGAAGGAGATATTGTTTCAAAGGGACAGGTTCTATGTATAATAGAGGCTTTAAAAGTAATGAATGAGATAGAAAGCGATATAGACGGAAAAGTTGTTAAAATTTTGGTTGAGAACGGACAACCTGTAGAGTATGGGCAAGAATTATTTTATATAGAACCTATAAAGTAGGGGGAATTAATGCTGGATAACAGACCTAAACAGATATTAATAACTGGTGGAGCTGGTTTTATAGGCTCTAATTTAGCTTTAGAACTTCAAAATAGATTTCCCGAAAGCAATATACTTATACTTGATGATTTTTCCAGTGCAAACTTTAAAAATCTGAAGAGCTTTAAAGGAGTGGTTTTAGCCTGTGATGTTTCAACAGATGAGATATTTTTCAAAACTGAGGAGTGGGAATTTGATTTAATATTCCATATGGCTTCCATCACAGATACAACAGTAAATGATCAAGAATTAATGATGAGAAAAAATGTTGATGGATTTAAAAATATTCTAGAGATAGCCTATGAAAATGAAGCTACCGTTGTTTATGCCTCGTCTGCATCCGTTTATGGAATAGTAAATGAGGCTGTTCCATTAAAGGAGGATAGGGAAAAATCTCCTGAGAATATATATGCATTCTCAAAATATATAATGGATAATTTGGCAGAAAAGACTGCAAAAGAAACAGGGCTGAAGATTGTAGGAGTTAGATATTTTAATGTTTATGGGCTTGGAGAAGCTCACAAAGGGAAGTTTGCAAGTATGATTTACCAACTTTACAAACAAATGAAGGCAGGTAAAAGACCAAGATTATTCAAATGGGGAGAGCAAAAAAGAGACTTTGTATATATAAAAGATGTTGTTGATGCAACAATTTTAGCAAAGGAAGCTCCAAACTCCACTGTTTACAACGTTGGAAGTGGAAAGGCTAGGTCTTTTAATGATGTAGTTAAAATACTAAATAAAGCATTAGGAACAGATTTAGAACCTGATTACTTTGACTGTCCTTACGATTTTTACCAAGTTTTCACAGAGGCTGATATGTCTAAAATAAAAAAGGAGCTTGGGTTTGTTCCTAAATACTCACTTGAGAGAGGAATAAAAGAGTATGTTTCTTTATTAGAAAAATATGAGAGGTAAAAGATATGTCTGATAACCCAAATAAGAACAATCCATATTTGGAAGGTATGAATTTTATACAGAATGTTAAGGAAGAAACAGAGTTTGAGAGAATATTGAAAATACTAACTATACCAGCTAGAAGTGGCATATACATATCCAGACAGGAAATTAGAAGTATAGGATTATCTCTAGGTGTTGAAATACCAGTTAAAGAAAGAAAATTTATGTTAAAAGACTTATTTCTATATGCTAAGCAGTTTGGAGTTCTGAAAGAGTTTATAGAGTTATTAATCTCATTTACAGATAGGAAGATAAATGAATATAGAGAATTACAGGAGATATATCCCAATTCTAAAATTCTTTTTGAGGGCTGGATAAACAGAGCTGAAAAACTGAAAAAATTCTTAGAAAATATGAAAAAAGAGATTGATATATATAAAAAACTTTAGGATGGGGAGGAAATGGGAAATAATTCAAATAATTTATTAAACTCCTTTATTAGTAGATTTAATTCAGCTAAAACTGAGGAAGATTTCAGAGAGCTAACGAAAGATATAGAGGAATTCTTATCAAGGAACCCGGGAGAGGAAAATTTAAAGGTTTTACTGGCAGATTTATATACCATATTAGAAGAAAGAGAAAGGATAGACAATTTACTGAATAACATCAAAATACAAAATTTAGATGAAGAATTTAAAGTAGCATATTTAGTGTTTTTATTTGATACGGGAAATTTTGAAAAATTACTGGATTTTATTGAAGATTTTAATAAGTATAAATTACATTTTTCTAAAGCTGAAAATTTAATAACTATCAAACTTATTTACATATCTATAGCTATAGAATACTTTAAACTTCCTCTAATTGAAGAGGAGATAAAAGAAATTTATGAAATTATATTTAATATAAGTTATGATATTAAAGAGTTTATAGATAACTTTGATAAATTTTTATCTGCAGTTGTTGCAGTTTCAAAACTAGAAAATATAGAATATCTTTTATACAAAGTTTATCTGTATCTAAAGGCCAAACTAAAGTTAGATAAAAACTATAGAAAAGGTTTAAAGATAGTTGAAGATGTTTTAGTTAATGTATCCTCTAAATATTTAGTCTACTTTTCTATATCTCCAGATGAGGAAAATTTAGTTTTAGTAATTGTAATAGATGATTTAGTATTTGGAAGTATAGAAGAATTTTTAGAATTTAGAATTAATACAGAGATAGAGTTAAAAGAAAAAATTAAAAAGAATTTGCCGAATTTTCCCAAGTTTACGGTAAGTATTCCAAATCCAATTATTGAAGAGTTTAAGGAGGAATAAGGAATGTTGCCAGAACATTACATACAACTGGCTGATGAGCTTTTATTAAGGGAGTTTAATACTAACCAAATTACAGTTTTTAAGACAGCTATAGAAAGATACTACTATGGTTCTTTTCTTATGTGTAAAGATGTTTTAATGAATGCAATATATCCATACAGAGAAAAAGATTTACTAAATAAAAATATTCATTCTATAGTTAAAAGAGTTTTTCTAAACAGCAGTATACCTATAGTTGCCTCAATGTTAGAGGAATTAAAAATTTTAAGAAATGAAGTTGAGTATAATCCAGCTTTTACACCTACAAAATACGAGGTTAATTTGGCAAAAAGTTATGCATATGAAATACTGTCTATACTTGAAGAGCTAAAAGAAGAGGACTATAAAAATCTTAAGAATACATACTTATCTTTAAGGGAAATTGATAAAGTATAACTAATCTATTTTCATTCCTATAACTATAACAACAACTACAAGTACCATAAAAAAGCCTATCATAAAAAGCAGTTTTTCCATAGCTTTTCTCCTTTCTTACTATATTTATATTAATCATATCTATTAAGCGATTTTTCTACAATGTATAGATATTGTTCCAACTCTTTAACTCTCTTTTTTAAAAACTCTAACTTATCAAAAGCTATTAAAATTCTAGCCATAGAACCACTACCAGTATAAAAATCTTCTATAAATTTAAACTCTCTATCTCTATACTGA
>Ga0256833_1003800_pt1 | contig 10244 bp, 9 predicted proteins | sample 356284metaG_FD_190535 | JGI IMG/M metagenome (GOLD analysis project Ga0256833, IMG submission 190535) | Hydrothermal vent microbial communities from Mid Atlantic Ridge, Atlantic Ocean - 356-284 | ecosystem: Environmental > Aquatic > Marine > Hydrothermal vents | place: Atlantic Ocean: Mid...
TCTCTTGTAAAATCCATTGTAAGATACTACCCCAAGCTTCATATTTAGGAAGTGCTATTTTGGGTATAGTGGTATGCGATAAAGATTGTGTTGTTGTTGGAATTTTAATAACTTTATCCCGTACCTTAAAGCTGTAAATAGCATCGGAATAGCGTTGCTTTTTTTCTTTCCAATGCAAAATTAAATCCCAATTTCGAGGGTTCAAATCCATCTTCACACGATCAAATTCTTTGATCAGTAATTCCAATAAAACATGGTTTTCGGTATCTGTGTTTTGATTGAAAATGAATGTTTCATTCAATCCATTTTTAGATAGTAGTACATCCATTTCTTTTTCGGCGTCCAAATCTAAAACAGTTGTGATGGTTTTGTACAGTCCGTATAATTTTTCGGCTATGGCAGCTTGCTCTGATGCCCACGTATCATAAGCCGTATTGTTCTCTACAATTTCCGATAGATACCGAATTCGTTTGGGCGGAATGATAAAATTACTTTCCGAATTGCTAGCAATATCTTGAAGTGTCGATAGAAAATTTACCCCTGTTTTTTCCTTGATTTTTTTTAATAGTACACGGTACAGCATATTGGTCGCCGGATCGTTAAATTGCGATGCGATGGTACCGTAAACCGGCATTTCATCTATATTTTTATCAAATAAATTGTGGTTGCGTTGGTATTGTTTTTTGACATCACGTAAAGCGTCTAATCCCCCGCGTTTATCAAATTTATTTAAGGCAATAACATCGGCAAAATCCAACATATCAATCTTTTCCAATTGGGTGGCTGCTCCGTATTCAGGCGTCATCACATAGAGTGAAATATCAGAATGATCCAGAATTTCCGTATCGGATTGTCCAATACCCGAAGTTTCCAAAATAATCAAATCATACGAAGCGGCTTTGAGGATTTCAAGGGCATCGCTGACGTGTTTGGATAAAGCCAAATTGCTTTGTCGCGTTGCCAATGAACGCATATAAACCCGTGGATTATTAATGGCATTCATCCGTATTCTATCACCTAACAAGGCACCACCTGTTTTTCGTTTAGAAGGATCTACCGAGACAATTGCCAAGGTTTTATCCGGAAAATCGGTTAAAAATCTACGTACCAGTTCATCTACCAAAGAAGATTTACCGGCGCCACCGGTTCCGGTTATTCCTAAAATAGGCGTGTTGGATTGTCCCTTGATTTGGGAAAAAACTTCTTGAAAAGTTTGGTGATTATTTTCGGCAATAGAGATTAATCTAGCGATGGTATTGACCTCTTTGTTTTGCAATTTTTTTGATAAATTCTCTTTATTTTTTAATCCGGGTGGTGATACATCGCATTGCTTAACCATATCATTTATCATCCCTTGTAATCCCATCCTACGACCGTCGTCCGGTGAATAAATACGGGTAATACCGTATTCCATCAACTCTTTTATCTCTTCAGGGAGGATCACACCACCACCACCACCGAAAATTTTGATTTGTGGTGCTCCTTTTTGTTGCAACAAATCGTACATATATTTAAAATACTCGTTGTGTCCACCTTGATATGAAGTCATTGCAATGGCATTGGCATCTTCTTGAATGGCTGTATTGACTACTTCTTCTACACCGCGATCATGTCCTAAATGTATGACCTCTACTCCGGTAGCTTGAATGATACGTCGCATAATATTAATAGCGGCATCATGGCCATCGAACAGGGATGCGGCAGTTACAATTCTAATTTTATTCTTGGGTTTGTATATAGGAATATGTTCCATAAGGTATCGACTATTTGATGCACAAATATACGAAACTATGGGATAGTAGCTTTAATCAAATAGTTCACTATAATTTGATAGGTAAACCATAATAAAATTCTAAGAATTTTGAACGAAAAATAAAGTTGTATTTAGCACGGATAAAGGCAGATTGTGCATTGACCAATTGGTTGCGAACCTGATCAAAATCATAAGAAGTCAGCACGCCAAGATTGTAGCGTTCTTTGGCTGTTCTAAAGGCTTCTTCTTGGGCTTGGACCGTTTTTTGAGAAGCTTCAAAGCTCTTTAAAGAGGTTTTGGCATCAATATAGGCACGTTCTATCTCGGCTCTTAAATTGGTGTGTTCGTCTTCCAATGAATAGGTGGCTATTTCTTTTTGGATTATGGCTTTTTGTTCACTGGTTTTGGTAGCAAATTTATCGAATATGGGAATATTTATCGAAAGACCAACGGCATGTCCTCTGTGGTCTTTTAATTGATCCAGATAGCCTTGTTGATTGATGCCATTGGATACATTAAAGTAGTTGGTGCCAAAACTATAAGAAGCAGATACACTGGGCAAAATACCTGATTTGGCAATAGCTATTCTTGTTTCAGAATTTTCAATATCCAATTGAGCACGTTGTATTTCCGGTCGCCAATTCAACGCTTTTTGGTATATAATATCACTGTCATTGTACAATAACTTGGCTTGGTCAATATTCACCGGAACAGCAGCAATATCAAAACCTTTATTGGGAATTTGTAATAGTAAGGTCAAATCCAGTAAGGCCAAGTCCAGATTATTTTCTGCTTTGACCAAGTTCTCTTCGTTGGTAGCCAGATTGGCTTGTATTTGAAACAAATCATTGCGCGCTTTGGTTCCGGCATCTACTAATTCTTGCATTTTTTTTACCAATTCTTTTCCTACTTTTACCTGATCTTTAGCGATTTTTACGTTCTCTCTATTGTACAATATATTGAGATAGGCATTCACTACTCGTAGGCTGATATCATTTTTAAGTTCCTCTATTTGCAGGTTTTGAATGGCCAAATTCTTTTGAGCTATTTTCAGATTGTTTTTATTTCGTTTTCCGTTATAGAGGCTTACATTGGATGAAATATTGTAGTTGTTATTAAAAGAATTGTCTGACAAGGGCGATCCAAAACTGTAATTACCACCTACAGAGGCTGAAACAGAAGGATAAAAAGCGTATTTATTGCGGGTTACTTCGGCTTTTTGTATTTCAGCGGATAATTCACTTTTTTTGATGCTGATATTATTTTGATCGGCATATTGGATACATTCTTGTAAGGTCCAAATTTTTGATTTTTCTTGAGAAAACCCTATTAATAACCCAAAAAGACTAAAAAATACACTGTAAATAAACTTCATCATAACAGAATTAAATATTATAACACGGAAATAAGACGTATATAGGTGTGCTTTGTTACAAAAAAAAGATGTTTTAACTGAATAATTTGATTGAAGTACCACCGATGGATGTAAAAAAGAATTGAGCTGCTTTTAGTTGTGTTCAAGATATTAACCCTAAAAATTCATACATTTCCTATTACAAAGCCAAACCACCTGCTATAATTGAAAATGCTCAAAATTTATTTATCTCAGAATTGGGCTACAATTATTTCACTAAAAAATTCCTGTGCTTCCCAATTCTATTGGTGTTTTGACTTTTCATCACGAAAACCCATGAATTTTTCGGGTTAAGACTATAAATAGTTCTAAAAAAATAGGTATTCCATATCAATGGGTTATGTTGCATCCTCATTAAAAATTATTTTTAAAGAAAATGTATGGCATTTATAGAAAATATATTAAATTTGCCGTCCGTTAATAACGGAAACAAAAGGCGAAAGTAGCTCAGGGGTAGAGCATCACCTTGCCAAGGTGAGGGTCGCGGGTTCAAATCCCGTCTTTCGCTCAAGTCCAAAGGCTCGAGTGGTGGAATTGGTAGACACGTTGGACTTAAAATCCAATGGCCAGTTATGGCCGTGCGGGTTCAAGTCCCGCCTCGAGTACACAAAACCCTTGGTATTTTACTGAGGGTTTTTGTTTTGATATGGTTTTACAAAGTTTATAACCTTGCATTCTGACTATATCATAAATAGACAACAAAACTGTTTTGATAAATACTAAAAGATTTTTATTTTTCATCCAAACTCTCAAAAAATTCTCGCATTGTTATTTTATGAGCATCTAAAATTCGTAGTAAAGAACTAATAGTAAAGTTAGTACCTTTTTCCATACGAAAATATTGTACACGTGGTATTTTATGATCCCAAGCAAAAAACTCATAACTTGAATATCCCTTTTCAATCCGTAATTCGCGTAGTCGTTTTGCTATTTGTTCTATTCTTTTATCCATTTGAAAAACAAATTTCAATGTAATATTCAAACACGAAACACCATATAATATGTTTCATATATGATACTTTTTATATATTTGCATATTATTATTCTTACATTGATGCTATGTCTCAGATATTCCCTAAGGAAATAATTGATAATACGGTTGAAGTACATCTTTTTAAAAACAAGGTAAGAACTAAGATTATTTACACGATTATTTTATTATCACTAATCAGTGTTTTTATCGCTATGCCTTTTGTGTTCCTTGATGTTTATACATCATCTACCGGTATTTTAAAATCAGAAAAAGAACGGCACAAAATATTTTCATTATACAGTGGTATTATTGAAAATATATATATTAAAGAAAATCTTGAGATTCATATTGGTGATACTTTACTAAAAGTTGATAATAGTGTTGCAAAAGAAAAATTGCAATTAACTAGAGGGAAAATTTTAGAAACACAAGAGAATATTCATGATTTAACCTACTTGATTAAAAATAAAAAAATAATACTAGATTCTCTACAACGTTTTCCTTACCAAAAGGATTATTTACAATATCGACAGAAACTTATTGATTTAAGTACACGCTATAAAAAAAACAAACGTGATTATATACGCCAAAAAAAACTGTATAATAAACAAGTAATACCTAAAGTAGAATATTTGGATAGCAAATATAGTTTAGATTTGATTGTCAATGAAACAGCTTATTATAAAAAACAACAAATTGACAAATGGCAAGCTGAATTAACCAAACAAACAACCTACTTAAAAGAACTAAAAAGTGCTATTTTACAAGCTAAGATTGAGCTAACACACTATACACTATTGGCTCCCATAGAAGGAACTATTCAAAATCTTTCAGGAATAACGAAGGGGAGTGTTATTACCGCTGGAAGCTTAATATGTGAAATATCACCTAATGATAATCTTATTGTAGAATGTTATGTTAGTCCCACTGATATAGGTTTAATAACAACCAATAATCAAGTGAAATTTCAAATATCGGCGTATAATTATAATCAGTGGGGTTTTGCAAAGGGTAAAGTGGTAGAAATAGGAAAAGATATCTTAATAATAAATAACACACCTGTTTTTAAAGTTATTTGCGCTTTAGATCAAAAGGAATTATACCTAAAAAGTGGTGTTAAAGGAACTTTAAAAAAAGGGATGACCGTTCAGGCACAATTTTTTATAGCCAATCGTTCGGTTTTTGAATTACTCTATGATAAAGTAGATGATTGGTTTAACCCTGCAACCCAAAAATAATGGCTAAAATAATTATAAAACAACATGATATAACAGACTGTGGTGCTGCTTGTTTGGCATCGGTATCGGCTAATTACAAACTAGAAATCCCCATTTCTCGCATAAGACAATACGCTAGTACCGACAAAAAAGGCACAAATATATTAGGGATGATTGAGGCTGCCGAAAAACTGGGTTTTGAAGCCAAAGGTGTTAAAGCTGATTTTTCTAGTTTATCTAAAATACCTCTTCCTGCTATTGCTCATATTATTGTAAAAGAAAAACTGCATCATTTTGTTGTGATTTACAAAGTTACTGATGATTATATAAAAGTGATGGATCCTGGCACAGGTAAAATGCACAAAAAATCACACAAAGATTTTAAAAAAGAATGGACAGGTGTTTTGATGCTACTTTTACCCGATGAAACTTTTTTGCAACGTAGCGAAAAAGTATCGGTTTATAAACGTTTTTGGTTTTTATTAAGACCGCATACATTTGTACTCTTTCAAGCCTTAATAGGGGCAATTATTTATACTTTATTGGGCTTAAGCACCTCGATATATATTCAAAAAATAACTGATCATGTTTTGGTCGGTGGCAACACTAAGTTATTGAATTTGTTGAGTATCATCATGTTAATTCTGCTTGTAATTCAAGTATTTATTGGTGCTTTTAAAGATGTCTTTTTGATAAAAACAGGACAACAAATTGATGCAAGACTAATTTTAGGCTATTACAAACACTTATTAAAACTTCCACAACAGTTTTTTGATACCATGCGTGTAGGTGAAATAATATCACGTATAAATGATGCCGTTAAAATCCGTATTTTTATCAATACCACATCACTGACCTTAACGGTAAACTTCTTTGTCATTATTTTTTCGTTTGGGTTGATGTTTACCTATTATTGGAAACTAGCCTTAATTATGTTGGCAATTATTCCTGTTTACCTGATAATTTATTTAATCACCAACCGACTCAATAAAAAGTCCGAGCGTAAAGTAATGGAAAAATCAGCTGATTTAGAAAGTCAATTGGTCGAATCATTAAATGCTATGGGAACAATAAAACGTTTTGGCTTGGAGGACTTTGCAAATATAAAAACCGAAACTCGATTTATCAGTTTATTAAAAACAGGCTATTACTCGGCTTTAAATGCGGTATTTAGTGGAACTTCATCGCAAGCTACTTCGCGTTTGTTTACCATTATATTATTGTGGATTGGCTCTTATTATGTGATAGACCAAGAGATAACACCAGGCGAGTTGATGAGCTTCTATGCTATTATTGGTTATTTTACAGGACCAATTAGTAGTTTAATAGGAGCAAACAAAACTATACAAAACGCCCTAATAGCCGCCGACCGTCTGTTTGAAATAATGGATTTAGAACGTGAGGAAACCGAAAACAAGGCAAAACTAACACCTGAACAGATTGGTGATATACAGTTTAAAAAAGTACATTTTAGGTACGGTTCTCGTGTAGAAGTTTTTCAAGATTTTGATTTACTCATTAAAAAAGGACAGATAACTGCCATTGTAGGTGAAAGTGGTTCTGGTAAATCAACTTTGATCTCACTTCTACAAAACTTATATCCTTTACAAAGTGGCAGTATTAGTATTGGTGATTTAGACTTACAATATATTGACAATGCCAGTTTACGCCAATTGGTTAGCGTAGTACCTCAAAAGATAGATTTATTTGCAGGAAATGTAATAGACAATATTGCTGTAGGCAATTTTCAACCTGATATGCAACGTATCCTTAAAATATGTAAAAACATTGGCATCTTAGAATTTATAGAAACCTTACCCAATAGTTTTAATACCTATTTGGGTGAAAATGGTGCCTCGCTTTCTGGCGGACAAAAACAACGTATAGCCATAGCACGAGCTTTGTACAAACAACCCGAAATACTGGTGCTTGACGAAGCCACCTCATCACTTGACAGTACATCAGAAAATTATATACAGCGTAGTATACAAAGTTTACGTAATGACCATAAAACTATTATTGTCATTGCACACCGCCTCAGTACTGTTGTCAGTGCAGATACTATTGTGGTTTTAGAACAGGGAAAAGTTATAGAACAAGGAAGTCATAAAGAATTATATGCTAAAAAAGGACAGTATTACCAACTTTGGCAACAGCAAAGCCCTAATCTTGATATGGTGTAAAGCCGCTTTTGTCAAAGTTTAGAACTATAACAAAGCTTAAAAACTCAGTAAATAAACGATAGTATACAATTTTTAACAATAAACATATATAAACTATAAACTATGAAAACCCTTAATCAATTAGATCGCTTACGTAGAATTCACGAACTTATTAAATATGCTAATACCGGTACACCTAAAGAATTGGCAAGCAAGCTACATATTAGTGAAAGCCAATTATACAACATCTTAGACGATTTGAAACTAAAAGGCTTCCCTATTGTCTATAATAGAAGCTTAAAAAGTTATGAATATAATGATTATTGCGAATTAGAGATTATCTATTCAGTACAGTTGCTTACGGAGCGGGAAAGAATAAATATTGCGGGAGGAAAACTATTTGACAATAAAAGTATATTTCAGATTATATAAATGCAAACCATTATTTACTACATTCTTTTACTTCTTTTTTATCTGCTAAAAAAAGTTTTTCAAATTTAAAGTCTTCACTCCAATGCTATTAGAGTGAATACATATTTATTTGTGGTATCAAAACAAAATACTAAACCTACTTTGCTAGCAGGCAGGCGTAAAAAATGTTTTGATAAAGTAAAATTATTTATTAACTTGTCCACGCTATTTGTGGGCGTAAAAATTTTAAATTATGAAAAATTTAGATTTAAAACAAATTGGTGTTCAGGAGTTGAGTGCTGTGGAACAACGTGATGTTGAGGGTGGATTTGATGTGCTAGGATATTTGGGAGCTGTAGCTGCTGTTGTGTTTATTTTAGACGAAGCCTATGATGTTGGTTATTATTTAGGTAGTCAAATGCCATAGAATAAGTAGTATTAGTTACATCATTATTAAAAACAAAAACATGAAACACTTAAAATTATTATCAAAAGAAGAAATGACATCAATTAATGGTGGTGAAATTTCACCATGGTGGAAAGTAGTAGGCTATTTAATTTCTCCTCTCTTTGGCCAGTTAAATGCTGGTTTTATTGATGGATATAATGATACACACCCATAAATTAATTATCTCCGATTACAAATATTTTTATTACATTTGTAGTCGGTTTCTTCTTATATTAAAAGAATTATGTCAAATATTTTTAATAGTAAAACAATCGAAAAATATACAGGAAACAATAAAACTCTCAATGAGTTATTAATTATATTGTTTTTCATAGCTTTCATAGTATTTGTATTAGAGAATGCTTATCATATCGGTTACTATATCAGTAGTAACTTGTTACCATTTCATTAAGATAAAAATATCCTAAATTATTCTAGTTTAAAGTACATGTTTTTGCAATATTGTATTTGAAAGAGAATACAAGCAAGTGTTTAGAATTTTTTCAGTAGGATTGAAGTGTGGGATAAAGATTTATACTCTTGTGAGAATCTTGTACTAATGCTGTGAAAACTTTGCTATCAGAAATTACCCTGCTGTCCCCAGCCGTCCGAATCCCCCGACTTTCGAGACTATTCTTGTAGGTACTATACCTACTTACTATCGCCTGTTTTATAATTGGTGGTTTTTAATACTTATCTTATCTAGAAATTAAAGTTGAGTTACTTTAAATCTTACAAAAAACGAAGTAAGTATATCTGGAGATGTCAGTAGCCAATACACCTACTGTCCGAAGTCCCCTGACTTTGTGACCAAAACATTATTCTAGAAAACTCATAGTATAAGTATCTATACTCACATTACTAATACTCCTTATTCAATTTTTACTTTATACGATAGGGAAATTGTTGTTGCTTTAATATTTACGGTTTTAGGCATGCGAGTCTCAAAACAATGAGGTGTTAGATGCGGTTTTGGTATAAAGAAAATAGGTTTTTTTTATCTTACCACAAGTGAGGGTCTCACTTTAAGTGAAACCCTCACTACTACTTGTAAGAATTAATTGTTTCGCAAAATAAGGTTTCGATAAACAAAATTATTTATTAACTTGCTCGCAATACTTGTGAGCACAAAATCTTAAAAAACAATACCTGCCTGCCTTTGGTAGGAGTTAGATTTAAAACAAATTGGTGTTCAGGAGTTGACCACGGTGGAACAACGTGATGTTGAGGGTGGATTTGTGCTAACTTTATTAGCAGCCATTGGTTTAGGAATAATAGTTGAAATTATTATGAATCCTGGAGCAACACTAGATGCTTGGAATGAAGGGTATGATAGTTATCAAGGGCAACCATAAGGTATATTAAAAGTAAAAATTATTAAAAATGAAAAAATTTAAAGAATTTAAACAATTAGAATTAAATGAGATGCTTGAAATTAATGGAGGAGAATTATCAGAAGTAACACATTGGTTAGTAAGTGGTGCAGGTTGGTTATACCATGGCACTGCATCTTGTTTAGGTATTATTTGGGATGGTATATGTGATCCTAATGGTTATGCTCCTGTCCCATAATTTATAGATAATTAAAATGGGGAGAGGTTACTTTCCCCTTAATTGAAAGATGAAAAAAAGAAATATAATTTATAATACCATTGTTTTAATTATCTTATACATTATTGGGCTTTCTACTAATACAATAATACCCAAATATATTGCTGAAAACAATATTCATGATTTTGGACTTAATGAAATTTTTAATACAGCAGTATATATTCCTATTGTTTTCTTATTAACAGATTTGTTTTTTAAAGATCAATCAAAAAATCATTTTTTTTATATCTCTCTTCTATTTATACTTTTGACAAG
>Ga0256833_1003801_pt1 | contig 10242 bp, 9 predicted proteins | sample 356284metaG_FD_190535 | JGI IMG/M metagenome (GOLD analysis project Ga0256833, IMG submission 190535) | Hydrothermal vent microbial communities from Mid Atlantic Ridge, Atlantic Ocean - 356-284 | ecosystem: Environmental > Aquatic > Marine > Hydrothermal vents | place: Atlantic Ocean: Mid...
ATTGCCGACCATGTGCGTGCTGTTGCTTTTTCAATAGCAGACGGACAATTGCCTTCCAATACCGGCGCAGGATATGTTATTCGCAGGATTTTGCGTAGAGCCATTCGCTACGGCTTTACTTTTTTGGATTTAAAAGAAGCTTTTATCTATCGATTGGTCCCTATTTTGTCTGAAAATATGGGAGTGGTTTTCCCTGAAATCAAAAAACAGGAAAATTTGATTCAAAACGTTATAAAGGAAGAAGAAAATTCTTTTCTAAAAACCTTGGAGCAGGGACTGATTTTGCTCAACAGAATGATGGAAACCGCTAAAGATAAAAAAATTCCTGGAGCCAAAGTTTTTGAACTCTACGATACATTTGGTTTCCCCAAAGACTTAACCGCTTTGATATTAAGAGAAAAAGGATTTGAATTTGATGAAAAAGAATTTGATGTTGAAATGCAAAAACAAAAGCAACGTTCCAAATCCGCTGCTGAAATTGTTACGGATGATTGGGTTGAATTGCGTTCGGATGACGAAGAAGAATTTGTCGGATATGATGTTTTAAAAACTCCTGTAAAAATCACAAAATACCGCAAAATAAAATCAAAAAAAGACGGCGATTTGTATCAATTGGTTTTCAATCTTACCCCATTTTATCCCGAAAGCGGTGGACAAGTTGGCGATAGAGGTTATCTCGAAGGACCGGGAGGAGAGGTTATTCATATCTTGGATACCAAAAAAGAAAATAATCTAATAGTTCATATAACCAAAAACTTACCTAAAAACCCACAAGCCGATTTTACTGCTGTTGTAGATGAAGAAGCACGCAAAAAAACAGCTGCAAATCATTCGGCAACACATTTGCTGCATCAAGCTTTGCGAACAATACTTGGAACACACGTAGAACAAAAAGGTTCTTTGGTGGCACCTACACATTTACGTTTTGATTTTTCTCATTTCGGAAAAATGACGGACGAAGAAATCAAAAAAGTGGAAAATTTTGTCAATGAAAGGATTAATGAAAAATTGACTTTAGTAGAAAAAAGAAACATCCCAATAAGTGAAGCATTAAAAGAAGGTGCAATGGCACTTTTCGGTGAAAAATACGGAGATACGGTAAGAACCATAAAATTTGGCAATCATACGGAGCTTTGCGGAGGAACACACGTGCAAAATACCGGAGATATTTGGCAATTCAAAATATTAAGTGAAAGTGCCATTGCTTCGGGAATTCGTAGAATAGAAGCTATTACCGGTGATGCCGTAAAAGATTATTACAAAAAACAAGATGAAGAGCTTACCGCTATTAAAAAACTCTTAAAAAATCCCGCAGAACCTATAAAAGTTGTTGAAAATTTACAATCCGAAAATATTCAATTCAAAAAAGAAATTGAAAAATTGCAAAAAGAAAAAGCCCGATTTGTTCAAGCACAGCTGAAAAATGAATTTGAAGATTTGGGAAAACTTAAATTTCTGGGAAAAATTTTGAATTTGGAACCCGATGTCATCAAAAATTTATTATTTTCCTTTGGAAAAGAATTGGATAATATCGTAGCGGTTGTCGGAACCAAAAAAGGAGAAAAAGCTGTTTTAAGTATTTATATTTCAAAAAATTTAACGGATAAATTTGATTTAAATGCTGGACAAATTATCCGCGAGATAGCCAAAGAAATTCAAGGTGGTGGCGGAGGTCAAGCTTTTTTTGCAACTGCCGGTGGTAAAAATCCAAATGGATTATCCAAAGCAATTGAACAGGCAAAAAAACTGATTTTGGAAAAGATACAATAACTGTTTCAAAAAAATTCAAATATGCAATTAAAAACTATAATCGCCAGCACGTCAACCATTTATGGTGGAAAATATTTGGAATATCTAAAAGAGGAATTGTCCGAACATTTTAAAGAAATTGAAACACTTTTATTTATTCCGTATGCACGTCCGTCGGGAATGACTTATGATGAATGTACCGAAACCGCTCGCCAATTTTTTCAATCGATTGGTATAAAAGTTAAAGGAATACATGAATATGGAGATGTTAAAAAAGCCATAGAAAACGCCCAAGGTATTTTTACTGGAGGCGGAAATACTTTTGTACTGGTAAAAACAATTTATGAAAAGGATTTGTGGAAAGTTATACGAAAAAAAATCCTATCGGGAACGCCATATTTGGGAACCAGTGCCGGATCCAATATCACCGGACAAAATATGAAAACCACTAATGATATGCCTATCGTGGAAGTGCCTTCTTATCAAACATTGGGAATTTTTCCTTTTAATATCAATCCGCATTATTTAGATCCGAAACCCGATTTATTGCAACATATGGGAGAAACCCGTGATATCCGTTTAAAAGAATATTTACATTTCAATGATATTCCCGTAGTTGCCTTACGTGAAGGAAGTTATATTCATGCCATTGATAAGAATTGGATACTTAAAGGCAAATTTCCCGCCAGATTATATTTTGACTTGAATACCATTAAAGAAATTGAGACCGGAACCAATTTATATCAATTGTTTAAAAAATAGCAAAATTTCTCTGTTTATCAACTGAAAACATATGTTTATCAATCCAGAATAATGAATAAATATTTTATTGTATATTTGTAACAAAGCTTGACAAACATCGTTAAATTATCAAATGGAAATCAATTTACCGGATAAAATATATTATCGTATAAATGAACTGGCACAGGCTTTCGATGTCAATGCTTCGCTTTTGCGTTATTGGGAAAAAGAATTTTCATTTTTAATAAAACCCAAAAAAAACGGAAAAGGAGAACGTTTATACACCAAAAAGGATGTAGAAAATATCAAGTCTATCTATCATTTGGTCAAAGAAAACGGTCATACTTTGGAAGGAGCCAAAAAAAAGTTACGACAAAAACGTCAAAAAATCAATAAAAATATCAGTATTATTGAACGTTTGGAAAATATAAAAAAAGAACTTTTGGAAATTAAAAATCAATTATAAAACAATTCATTATGAAAAAAATATTAGGAATTTTAGGAGTTATCCTGTTTATTGGGTTTTTTGCTTACAAATTTTTTGTAGGTTTTTACAATACGGCTATCGATTATCAAGAAAATGCCAAAAATGCTTGGTCAAAAGTAGAAAGTGCATATCAAAGACGAGCTGACCTTATCCCCAATTTGGTAGAAACCGTGAAAGGTTATGCCAAACACGAAAAAGAAACTCTGGAAGCCGTAATTAAAGCAAGAGCTACCGCAACACAAATGAAAATAGATCCAGCCAATATCACACCCGAACAATTAGCCAAATTTCAACAAGCACAACAAGGCTTGGGTGGTGCTTTGAGCAGATTGTTGGTAACGGTAGAAAAATATCCCGAACTTAAAGCAGACAAACACTTTTTGGAATTACAAAGTCAGTTGGAAGGAACGGAAAATCGTATTAAAGTAGAACGTGACCGCTATAATGACGCAGTAACTCATTACAATAAATATATTAGAAAATTCCCCGGAAACCTTTTAGCCGGACTATTCGGATTCAATCAAATGGCACGTTTTGAGAGTGAAAAAGGCGCCGAAAAAGCTCCAAAAGTAAAATTTTAAATGACACCGGAAGAATTTCTATCGCCAATAGAAGAAAAACAAATCGTTCAGGCAATAAAAAAAGCCGAAAAAAATACTTCGGGTGAAATACGTGTGCATCTCGAAAAAAATGCCGAAAAAATAGGTCAAGAACGCGCACTCGAAGTGTTTTTTGAACTCGGTATGCAACATACCGCTCAAAAAAACGGTGTATTGTTTTATGTTGATACGGATAATAAAATATTTTCCATAATAGGCGATGAAGGTATTAACAATGTCGTTCCTAATGATTTTTGGGAAAGTATCAAAGAAAAAGTTATCCGGCAATTCAAAACCCGAAATTATGCCAAAGGATTGGTGGAAGGAATTGAAGAAGTCGGGATGAAACTGAAAAAATATTTTCCCTATCAATCCGACGACATCAATGAATTATCGGATGAAATTTCCAAAAACTATTAATTATGCAACTTTGAAAAGAAAATTTCTTTACATATTTATTTTATTATTTGGCTTTACCTTATCCGGCATTGCCCAAGAAAGTTATCTTAATTTAAAAGTTGATAAAGACGGTTTACCCGCAGTTCCCTCGAAAAGTATTCAAGAACAACATTCGGTTTATGATTATGCCGGTTTGTTACAAGAGCAAGAACGTAAATTACTCGAACAAAAATTAAAAAAATATTTTGATTCCACTTCTACACAAATCGTAATTGCTACTGTAAATAAAGTAAACGATGATATTTCGTTATATGCAACCGAATGGGCGCATAAATGGGGTATCGGAGGAAAAGAAAATGACAACGGTGTGTTTCTTTTGGTATCAAAAGATGATAGAAAAATTACCATAAGAACAGGTTACGGCGTAGAACATCGTCTGACGGATGCTTTATCCCGAAGAATAATTGAAGAAAAAATCATTCCGTATTTTAGACAAGGAAATTATTATGGGGGTTTAAATGCAGGAGTTGATGCAATTATTCTAGCACTTAAAGGTGAATATAAAAATATCAAATCCAATAATAAAGATGAAGGTATTCCGCTTTGGATTATTATACTTTTCATTATAATCATAATAATTTTACTATCAAGCGCCAATAAAAATTCCGGTGGCGGATGGCATAGCTCCGGTGGCGGACCTATCATTTTTTCCAGTGGTGGTAGAAGTAGTTGGGGAGGTGGATCATTCGGCGGAGGAAGCTTTGGCGGAGGATTTTCCGGTGGGTTCGGTGGTGGAGGATTTGGCGGTGGAGGCGCTACCGGCAGTTGGTAATAATTTAATTATCAAAGCATTAATTTTATATATTAAAAAATCAGGATTAAATTGTAACTTTTTTGTTTTTCCTGCGTAATACTAAATGACGAATATCAGTTATTAAAACATTTTTTTATGAGACAACTTAAAATTACCAAGCAGGTAACCAACAGGGAAACCGCATCCTTAGATAAATATTTACAAGAAATAGGAAAAGTTGATTTAATTACCGCCGACGAGGAAGTGGAATTGGCACAACGTATCAAAGCAGGTGATAAAAAAGCTTTGGAAAAGTTGGTAAAAGCCAATTTGCGTTTTGTGGTTTCCGTTGCTAAACAATATCAAAATCAAGGGCTTACATTGCCGGATTTGATTAATGAAGGAAATTTGGGTTTAATAAAAGCAGCCAAACGTTTTGATGAGACCCGAGGTTTTAAATTTATTTCTTATGCCGTTTGGTGGATTCGTCAATCTATATTACAAGCATTGGCCGAACAGTCCCGTATTGTTCGTTTGCCTTTGAACAAAATCGGGTCTATCAACAAAATCAATAAAATGTATGCCAAATTGGAGCAAGAAAACGAGCGTCCTCCATCTCCGGAAGAATTAGCCGAAGCATTGGATATGTCCATTAACGATGTTAAGATTTCTTTGAAAAATGCCGGAAGACATATTTCAATGGATGCTCCGCTTGTAGAAGGAGAAGAATCCAATTTATATGATGTTTTACGTTCGGGAGAATCTCCCAGTCCTGATAAAGATTTGATGTTGGAGTCATTAAGAACTGAAATTGAAAGAGCATTGAATACCCTAACACCGAGAGAAGCCGACGTTATCAAATTATATTTCGGGCTTAACGGCAATCATATGATGACACTGGAAGAAATAGGAGAAACTTTTGATCTAACGCGCGAACGTGTTCGTCAAATTAAAGAAAAAGCCATTAGAAGATTAAAACATACTTCCAGAAGTAAAATTTTGAAATCTTATTTAGGTTAGATTCCATAAATTATTTTTAAAAGGGATATCTTTCAAAGCAAAGCTATCCCTTTTTTTATAAAATTCTTTCATCTGCAAAACTAAAATAGTCGTCTTTGGCAAGTATCAAGTGATCCAAAAGCTGCAAGTTCATTATTTGGCTTGCTTCTTTAATTTTTGAAGTTAAGTTGATATCACTCTTACTGGGATTTTTGTTTCCCGAAGGATGATTATGCGCTACAATAAATGCAGTAGCTTCTTTATCAAGCAAAGTTTTTATCAACAAACGAATATCAACCATTGAAGCATCCAAACCGCCACTGCTGATACGTTCCATTCCCAAAACTTTGTTTTTTCGTAGAATGATGACCCAAAATTCTTCGATATTTTTATCGGCTAATTTGGGATGTAACAATTCAAAAGCATCTTTGGAAGAAAGTATCTCGGGACGTTGCAGCGCGCCTGACAAATTTCTACGCCGACCCAATTCCAATGCCGCAATTATACTTATAGCTTTGGCTTGCCCGATACCTTTGAATTTCATCAAATTTTTAATGGTGTATTTTCCCAATTCATTCAAATTATTATTAGCTTCGGAAAGTATGCGTTTGGCAAGCTCCACCGCCGATTCATCCCTATTCCCCGAACCGATTAATATGGCAATAAGTTCAGCATTACTTAATGCGTCCACTCCTTTTTTCAAAAGTTTTTCACGCGGACGATCATCTATTGACCATTGCGTGATCGGGAGTTTTTTCATTAGATTTTTTTTATTTTTTCTATTAAATCATTTTCATCCAAGCCACCGTAATTTCCCGAACTCATCATCAGCAGAACTTTTCCTTTTAAATCCATAGCGAACAAATCTTTATGTAATTTTTCCGGCTCGGTATATACGATTAAATCCTCACGATCAAATTGCTTTTTAATGGTATCGGCATCTATATTTTTGAGTCCTTTGATTTTTACGGCATTTGGCGAATAAAATACGATCGCTTTATCGGCTTTTTGTAATTTCCCTTTGTATTGCGGCAAAAATTCGCTGTCCAGACTGCTATACGTATGCAACTCCAACAGTGCAATAACTTCTTTGTCGGGAAAACTTTCTTTGACGGCATTTACACTTGCTTGTGCTTTGGACGGTGCATGGGCAAAATCTTTAAAAACATAAGTTTCGCCGTCATTATAGATAATTTCCAATCGTCTTTGTGCCCCTTCAAAACTTTGTATGGCTTGGTAAAAATCATCATTGGAAACACCCAAAATATTACAAATTTTTCTAGCCCCTTCCAAATTTTGAATATTATGACGTCCTATAATTTTTAAAGGAATTTCTCGATTATTTTTTAACAAAAAATATTGCATTCCATCGTTTCTATAAGCAGGTGTTTTATATGGTATTTTGTTTACTTGTCCTTTGAATTCTTCTACAATTTGTTTGACTTTGTCGTCTTCTTCGTTATAAATGATATTTCCGTTTTTTTCTACCACTTTAAGATAATCTCTAAATTGGTCGATATAGATTTCTTCGGTTGAAAATTTGTTTTTATGATCCCAAGCAATTCCACTGATAAGCGTTGTATGCGGATGATACCACAAGAATTTTGGACGACTATCCAAGGGCGATGATAAATATTCGTCTCCCTCCAAAATTACAGCATCCAAATCATCATTCAACTTTACCATAACTTCAAAACCTTTGAGTTGTGAGCCAACCATATAGTTTACTTCTTTTCCCGTCTTGTCCAAAACGTGAAGCACCATAGAAGTAATAGTAGTTTTTCCGTGCGAACCTGCAATGACGACACGGTTCATATTTTTGGTTTGTTCGTAGATATATTCGGGATAGGAATAAATCGGTAAACCGAGTGCTTGTGCTTTTTTCAGTTCTGGATTATCGGGTTTGGCATGCATTCCCAAAATGATAGCGTCGATATCGGATGAAATTTTTTCTGGAAACCAACCGAATTTTTCAGGCAACAACCCGTATTTTTCCAATCTTGATTTGGAAGGATCAAAAATAGTATCATCACTTCCGGTTACCTTATACCCTTTTTTATATAAGGCAATAGCCAAATTATGCATAGCAGCACCACCTATAGCTATGAAATGAATGTGTTTCTGCATTAATTTATTTTTTTTCAAATTTTAATACGGCTTTAATTGCTACATCAGGCCAAGTTTTGCTAATTCCATCTTTTCCCTTGTGCAAATCAAAACAAGCTGTATTTAAAAAAGATAGTGGCTTAGCAGCATCAAAATCTTTTACCAAATCTATTTTTCCATCCAAGGATAATTGTCCTTTTTGCTCATCGACAGTCATTTTCAAAGGCACTTCCATTTCGTGATTATTCATCCGTATTTTTGCTTTTACCACCGAATTTTTAGTATCGATTTCCGTAACTTTTACATCGATTTTATTGGTTTCCATCATATGCTGAAAGAGATATTCAATCAGTTTTTTATCACGAGATTCATTGCCTGAAAAAATAGAAAAAATATTGATGCTTACTTCTGCATTTTTTATAGCATCGGGCATATTTTCGGACGATTGGATATTTTTGATTTCAAAGTTTTTGAATTCTCCTTTTACAGGAATTTTGTCTGTGGTTTTAAATCCGGTCCAATGAATGGAACTTTTGTCGGTATTTAAAACCCAAGATCGGGGAGTTTGAACTTCCGGTTTAGCCGGTTTTTCTATGGATTTTGTTGACTTATTATCATTTTGACAAGAAAACAAAATCATTGAAATCATTAAGTTTAAAAAGAATATTTTTTTCATTGTATCGAATTTTTTAGCAAGTTAAAATAAATTTTATAACTTTTAGTTTTTTATAAAAAAAAATTTAAAAATTACATTCAAGGAATAAACTCCAAATCTTAGTAGTATCAAATTTTATTAACCGCAAAGAACGCAAAGCGTCGCAAAGATTTATCTTTAATTATTAAACAACACTCCTTTAATAATTGATTTATGTTCAATTAATTTCCATAAAGAAAAATTGAGACATTAAAATTTACGCCACGGACTTATTTTTTAACCCAACCTTTTTTTCAACAATTCAATTTTTTCAATCGCATCGGCTTCTTTTTGACGTTCTTTGGCTACTACCGCTTCGGGGGCGTTGTTTACAAATCTTTCATTGCTCAATTTTTTACGCACCGATGCCAAGAAACCTTCCAAATATTTCAATTCTTCCAACATTTTGGTGCGTTCGGCTTCTTCATCTACAAAACCGTCCAACGGAATAAAATATTCGTTGAATTTTACCCGGAAAGATGCGGCATTATCTTCTGCTGCTTCAATATTTTCAATAGCAGAAACATTTGCAAGTTTTTTAATAACGGCATCCCAGTTCGGCGAAAGTTTCTCCTTAACCACACGTTTCAAAGTAAGTGACTCTTTGGGCGATATTTGTTTTTCGGTTCTGATTTTACGAATATTGGAAATCAAATCTTGTATTTGTTCCATTTCGGCAATCATTTGCGAATCATAAGCTTTGATTTCGGGATATTTGGCTATGATAATCGCTTCATCGGGTGTCCTCTCTTGGATATATTGCCAAATCTCTTCGGTTAGAAATGGCATAAACGGATGCAAAACTTTTAGATTGTTTTCCAATATTTTAATTACGCTATCAAAAGTTTGCTTATCGATTTTTTCTCCGTAAGCGGGTTTAATCATTTCCAAGAACCAAGAACTGTAATCGTCCCAAATCAATTTATAAATTTTCATCAACGCATTGGAAATACGATATTTTGAAAAATCGTCTTCAATGGCTTTTAAAGTTTCGTTAAATTTGTTTTCAAACCAATCAATTGCGGTTTTTGCATAATCGGGTTGGGATTTATTCTCATCGATTTCCCAAGATTTTACCAAGCGGAAACCATTCCAAATCTTATTGGCAAAATTACGTCCTTGAATGACCAAATCCATATCAAACGGCAAGTCGTTTCCGGCGGGAGAAGTCAGCAACATCCCTACACGAACGGCATCGGCGCCGTGTTCTTTCATCATTTTTATCGGGTCGGGGGAATTTCCAAGAGATTTACTCATTTTTCGTCCGAGTTTATCCCGCACAATTCCCGTAAGATATACATTTTCAAAAGGTTTTTCTCCGGCAAATTCATAACCTGCCATAATCATTCGAGCCACCCAGAAAAACAATATTTCGGGAGCGGTTACCAAATCGTTTGTCGGATAATAATATTTAAAATCGGGATTTTCGGGATTGCGTATGCCGTCAAAAACACTCATCGGCCAAAGCCAAGACGAAAACCAAGTATCCAAGGCATCTTCATCTTGATGTAAATCGGATAGGGTCAAATTGGGATTGCCGGATTTTTGTTTGGCTAAATCCAGTGCTTTTTCGATATTTTCGGCTACTACAAAATCGTTGTCGCCTTCACCAAAATAATAAGCAGGAATACGATGTCCCCACCAAAGTTGACGAGATATATTCCAGTCGCGAACA
>Ga0256833_1003802_pt1 | contig 10241 bp, 9 predicted proteins | sample 356284metaG_FD_190535 | JGI IMG/M metagenome (GOLD analysis project Ga0256833, IMG submission 190535) | Hydrothermal vent microbial communities from Mid Atlantic Ridge, Atlantic Ocean - 356-284 | ecosystem: Environmental > Aquatic > Marine > Hydrothermal vents | place: Atlantic Ocean: Mid...
TCGTAATTACATTACTTTTATCTTTGTTGCTTTTGTTTTGTTACTATTTTTGTATTGTTTCGCCGCAAAAATATCGACAAAACCGGGAGGGATCATTTTACATTGCAATTATGTATGGAGAATATGTTGTCCAGTCCGGACTTGTCATTTGTCTTTCAAGCATGGAAAATGGAACTTGAACTTTTGCCTTTGAACTTTGAACTTGAACTTTTGCCTTTGAACTTTGAACTTTGAACTTTTGTTCTGAATATATTTTCTGTTTTTAAGCTGAATTGTAATTATTCGAATTCCTTTAAACAAAATATTACTGATTTGAGTTGTGGCATCAAATTTATACTTCTTCCAAATGATGATATGAGACAAATAAAAATGGGATTTTTATTATAATAGTTTTTTTAAATATTTAATTTTGCTGTTTATAAAATAAATAGCAATGGAATATTTTGAAAATAAACATATTGGAGTTTTGAAAACAGATTCCGAAGAGATGTTAAAGGAAATGGGCATATCCAACATTGAAGAACTTATCTATAATACAATACCTGATAATATAAGGATGAATGGGGAATTGGATTTACCGGCTCCGATGTCTGAATTTCAATACTTGCAATATATTAAGAATATTGCCGGTAAAAACGAGATTTATAAATCATTTATTGGTCAGGGTTATTATGGAACTTTTCTACCTCCGGTAATTAAAAGGAATATAATTGAAAATCCCGGTTGGTATACATCATATACTCCGTACCAAGCTGAAATTTCTCAAGGAAGATTGGAAGCATTGCTTAATTTTCAAACAATGGTAGCCGATCTGACAGCTTTACCAATTGCCAATTCATCTTTATTGGATGAGGGAACTGCTGCTGCGGAAGCTATGTGGATGATGTATGAAACTACTAATAAGAAGAGAAAGAAAAATCCTGCAAAGGTACTATTTGCAGATAAAAATATTTTTGCACAAACAAAAGAGGTATTGCAAACCAGAGCTGATGCTAAAGGAATTGTTATTGAATTTAGCGATTTTAATGACTTTAGGGCAGATGAAAAATATTTTGGTATTATAGTACAATATCCGGATTCAACCGGTGGAGTGAATGATTACTCACAATTGATTGCCGAGTCAGGTAATATTCCTGTAACTTTTATTGCAGATCTTTTAAGCTTGACACTACTTATGCCTCCGGGTGAAATAGGGGCGGATATAGCTGTAGGTACGACTCAAAGATTTGGAATACCGATGGATTTTGGTGGTCCCCATGCTGCTTATATGTCAGCCAAAGAGGATTTTAAAAGGAAAATGCCCGGCAGGATAATTGGTGTTTCAGTAGATGCCACCGGGAAACCAGCTTATAGGATGGCATTGCAGACAAGAGAACAGCATATAAAGCGGGAGAAGGCTACATCAAATATATGTACAGCGCAGGCTTTACTTGCTGTGATGGCCGGTTTTTATGCTATTTATCATGGGAAAACGGGTTTAAAAAATATAGCGGGTGAGATACATAGGAAAGCTGCGTTGTTAAAGAATGCTTTGGCGGAAATGGGAATGAATCCAATAAATAAAAGTTTTTTTGATACATTGACTTATGAAATGGATTCGGAAAAAATTATGGAATTAAGGAAAAACCTTTTGGATAAGAATATAAATATCTTTTATGATAAAAATAGAGTAAGCATAAGTGTAGATGAACTTTCGCAGATTTGTGACCTTAATGATATTCTAAATGCTTTTGGTTCTACATTGAATATCATTCCGGAAGTAATCAATGAGAATGATAAGCCAGGAATTAAAATTCCGGAGGGCGTTAAAAGGAAGTCGGATTATTTGACACATGAGATATTTAATAAGTATCGGAGTGAAACCGAATTGATGAGGTATATGAAGCTTTTGGAAAACAAAGATATCTCCCTGGTTCATTCTATGATTTCCTTGGGGTCTTGTACTATGAAATTAAATGCAGCATCGGAGATGATGCCTGTGACCTGGCAAGAATTTACAGATATTCATCCTTTTGCACCTAAAGGTCAAGTATCGGGATATCTACAGGTAATAACCGATTTGAGTGAATATCTGCAAGAAATTACAGGATTTGAGGCATGCACATTTCAGCCTAATTCCGGAGCTCAGGGTGAATTTACGGGATTGATGACCATCAGAGCATACCATAGGGACAGAGGAGATATGCAGAGAACGGTGACATTGGTGCCTTCTTCGGCACATGGTACCAATCCTGCCAGTGCCGTTATGGCTGGTATGAAAGTAGTGATTGTTAAATGTGATGATAAAGGGAATATAGATGTTGGTGATTTAAAACAAAAAGCCGAGCAGTATTCCGGCAGTTTATCTGCATTTATGGTTACATATCCGAGTACGCATGGTGTGTTTGAGAAGGAAATAGTAGAAATGTGTGAGATAATCCATGAAAATGGTGGCTTGGTATATATGGATGGAGCCAATATGAATGCCCAGATTGGTTTGACAAAACCAAGTATCATAGGAGCGGATATTTGTCATCTCAATTTGCATAAGACTTTTGCCATTCCTCATGGTGGTGGGGGACCCGGAGTTGGTCCTGTATTGGCGAATAAAAAATTAGCCAAATACTTACCTGGGCATATTTATGATTACGAAAAAAGGGAAAAAGCTATAAAAGCAGTATCGTCTGCTCCATATGGAAGTGCGGGGATATTGATGATATCTCATGCATATATCCGGATGTTGGGCGCTAAAGGACTTAAAAAAGCTACGGAAGTTGCTATTTTAAATGCAAATTATATCAAATACAAATTGTCTAAGCATTATGGTATAGTTTATACCAATGAAAGAGGAATGGTTGCTCATGAAATGATTCTGGACCTTAGACCTTTCAAGCATGAAGGGGTTTCTGCAGAAGATGTTGCAAAGAGATTGATGGATTATGGATTTCATGCACCCACTGTATCTTTTCCTGTTCATGATACCTTTATGATTGAACCGACAGAAAGCGAAAATAAGGAAGAGATTGATAGATTTTGTGATGCTATGATAAGGATACGTAAAGAAATAAAAGCGGTTACCCAAGGTGAGATAGATAAAGAAGATAATCCGCTTAAAAATTCACCTCATACGGCGGAAATAGTTACTGCAGACGAATGGTTACATCCCTATAGCAGGCAAGAAGCAGCGTATCCTCTGGATTATTTAAAGAGACATTATAAATTTTGGCCTCCGGTATCTAGAATTGATAATGCTTATGGAGATAGAAATTTGTATTGCACATGCATACCGACAGAAGAGTATGATAATGAAGAAATCAAACCTTTGATATAATGGCAGTAGTGGTAACAGGAGCAGCGGGTTTTATCGGTTCTGGGGTGATTTCATATCTCAATAAAAATTATCCCCGTAAGGATGTTATTGCAGTTGATGATTTTTCGAGAAGGGATAAAAATATAAATCTGGAAAGAAAGATTGTTAAAGAATTTGTCAATAGGAATACTTTTATTTCTACAAATAATCATATAAGGGATGATGTTGATTTGATCATTCATTTAGGTGCCAGAACTGATACTACTGAAATGGATAAAGCTGTTTTTGATAAATTGAATCTTAATTATTCCAAAGCTATCTGGAAAATATCTGCAGAAAACAAAATTCCCCTTATTTATGCATCAAGTGCAGCAACCTATGGAGCCGGAGAATTAGGGTACAAGGATAATCATGATATAATACCTGAATTAAAACCATTGAATCCTTACGGGGAATCAAAGAATGAATTTGATAAATGGGTTTTGCGACAAGATAAAAAGCCGGTTTTTTGGGTGGGTTTAAAATTTTTTAATGTTTTCGGTCCAAATGAATATCACAAAGGAAGAATGGCATCAGTGATATTCCATGCATACAATCAAGTGAAATCTACAGGCAAGATAAGGTTATTTCGTTCGCATAAACCGGAATATAAAAACGGCGAACAAATGAGGGATTTTATATATGTAAAGGATATTTTCAAGGTGATAGATTTTTTGTTCAAAAATAAAGACAAGGTAGAAAGCGGTATTTATAATCTTGGTACCGGAGTAGCAAGAAGTTTTAATGATTTGGCAATGAGTGTATTTTATGCTTTGGAAAAAACTCCTAAAATAGAATATATTGATACTCCTGTGGATATCAGGGATAAATATCAATACTATACCAAGGCGGAAGTGGATAAACTGAGAAGACAAGGGTATCTCGATTCCTTTTATTCTTTGGAAAAAGCAGTAATAGATTATGTTAGGAATTTTTTGAATTTAGGTAAATATTATTGATTATATATAACCGGTGATTTGTGATGTTAAATCGGTAATCAATGGTTACTGATACCAGATTTTTAATTTGTTATTGGATAATTCACTATTCGTGATTTTTAATTCTCTAAAGATTTTCTTATTTTTGCTTTATGGGTAAAAAAACAAATAAATAATATCCACGATAAATTCTTTAAATCAATAATGTCCAATACCGAAGTAGCAAGAGATTTTTTTAGAATTTTTCTGCCTGATGACGTTTTGAATATTATCGATCTATATACCTTGAAATTTACGCGAAACAGTTTTATTTCAGATAAGTTAAAAGAGACTTTTGCTGATTTGGTTTTTGAGTGCAATCTAAAAAACAGCAATCAAACAACATTTATTGCCATACTGTTGGAACATAAAAGCTATCCTGATAAGTATTCTTATGTTCAGACATTGGGATATGTCGTTGAAGGTTATCAAGCTCAGATTAAAGCGGGAAGCCCATTGAAACTTATCATTCCATTGTTGTTTTATCATGGTAAAGATAAATGGGAATTAAAAACAATCAGTGAATTAATCCCGGATTTACCCGAAAATTTGAAAAAATATTTACCGCTGTTTTTAATTGAGTTTATAGATTTAAAGAATTTTTCCGATGAAGAGTTAATGAATATAGGAAATTCATTTCTCGCTTCTGCTCTTAACAATTCAGAAATACAGTCAAAATCCCGGTGAGTTGATTAAAAAGGTAGAAAATATTTTCGGAGCATTATTTCCTGAAGGCATGCGGAACTTTAAAGAAGTGATTTTTGTTTATTATTTGCAGCTGGTTCAAATAAAAGAGGGACAACTGTTGGAAATAATAGAAAAAATTCCTCCAAAAATAAAAGATGATATTATGAGTACTTATGAAATGATAGCAAAAAAACATGAACAAAAGGGTATTGAGAAAGGTATCGAGAAGAATACTGTAAATGTAATATTGCGAGGTCACCAAAATGGCATTGGTATTGATATTCTTGCGAAAATAACCGGCATAAGCACGAAAGAAGTACAAAAAATCATACGAGAGAATAGTAATTGATATTTTTAATAAGCTATTGAATTATCAAATATTTATTTACGTCACCTTCTAAAGCTCATCTCCATCGAAAAAGCACAATCAAAGGTGTTTTAAATTTCAGAACAACTGACTTTTAAAAATAATAATTTTAATAACAGTTTAACATAAGACAATTAATTGAGAATTGAAAATTGAGAATTGAAAATTGAAAATGATAGAAGGATTTAAAATAATTAAACCGGTTGAATCGGGAAAACATTTTAATGAAGCACTTCAGACCAAGTATCTCTAATGACAGATTATAAAAAAGTTTAAAGTTAAAAGTTTCAAAAAACAGACTAATCTATGAACGAAGTGAATCTGTTTTAACCCGGCTTTGAAGTCATGCTATAGTGTGACTTTAAAACGGTTGAGGGTTGCTTTACTTCGATTTTTGCATTTTGTACTTTGCAGTTGCATTCTCAAGGGGTGGGGATGCGATAGGGATAGTAGTGGAGACGAGTGGTAGCGAGGCTGTCACGCCCATAAATCATGTGACTAAAACCAATTGAAATTTATTGATAAGCTGAAAGCGAAATTGAAAATTGGAATGGTGGCGTGACGGAACCCACGAATAGCCCGGTGCCGACGAGGAGGGGTGAATGTAGTGCTCGGCAATCGCCCAAAATAATAAAACAATAATATTTTAAATCATATCATATATTAATTGTCATTAAATTAACTATTTTTGCAGCTTAAAATCAATAATAATGACAAAATTATCAGAACAAGAGTTAGTAAGAAGAGAGAATCTTGAAAAAATAAAAGAGCTTGGTATTAACCCTTTTCCGGCAGATTTATATGAAGTGAACTCGAATGCTACGGAAATAAAAAGTAAGTTTGAAGAAGGAAGTGAAGATTTTAAAGATGTGTCAATTGCGGGAAGATTGATGATGAAACGCATAATGGGTAAGGCATCCTTTGCCGAATTGCAGGACAGTACGGGCAAGATACAATTGTATATAAATCGTGATGAGATATGTCCCGGGGAAAATAAGGATATGTACAATAAAGTGTTTAAAAAGCTATTGGATATAGGTGATTTTATAGGGGTAAGAGGATATGTTTTTAAGACTAAAACAGGGGAGACTTCCATACATGTAAGTGAATTGAAATTGCTTTCCAAATCACTGAAACCATTGCCTGTGGTTAAGGTAGATGCGGAAGGAAATGTACATGATGCATTTACGGATCCCGAATTGAGGTATCGTCAGAGATATGTAGACCTGGTAGTGAATCCGCATGTTCGGGAGATATTTGTAAAGCGAGCAAAATTATTTCAAGCGATGCGTGAATTTTTTAATAATGCGGGATACCTTGAGGTCGAAACTCCTGTATTGCAGCCTATACCCGGAGGTGCTGCAGCTAAACCTTTTGTTACCCATCACAATACATTGGATATACCGATGTATCTGAGGATAGCAAATGAATTGTATTTGAAGAGGCTGATAGTAGGGGGGTATGATGGTGTCTATGAGTTTTCGAGAAACTTCCGAAACGAGGGAATGGACAGAACTCACAATCCCGAATTTACCGCTATGGAAATATATGTAGCGTATAAAGATTACAACTGGATGATGGAATTTACTGAAAAATTGCTGGAGCATTGTGCCATTGCAGTAAACGGAACGACAGAAGCTACATTTGGAGAACATAAAATAGATTTTAAGGCACCTTATAAAAGGGTGACGATGCGTCAGGCAATATTGGATCATACGGGATTTGACATTAAAGGTAAAACAGAAGGTGAATTGTACGAAGCTGCCAAAAATATGGGAATAGAAGTTGACGATAGTATGGGTAAAGGCAAACTGATAGATGAGATATTTGGTGAGAAATGTGAAAGCAGTTATATTCAACCTACATTTATTATTGATTATCCGAAGGAAATGAGTCCGTTGTGTAAAATGCACAGGGAAGATTCCGAATTGACAGAGAGATTTGAATTGATGGTTTGTGGTAAGGAAGTGGCAAATGCTTATTCTGAATTGAATGATCCTATTGACCAAAAAGAAAGATTTGAAGAACAATTGAAACTATCTGAAAGGGGAGATGAAGAAGCTGCACAATTCATTGATTTTGATTTTTTAAGGGCATTGGAATACGGAATGCCTCCAACATCCGGAATGGGTATTGGAATGGACAGGCTGGCTATGTTTTTGACAAATAATGAATCTATTCAGGAAGTTTTGTTCTTCCCTCAAATGAAACCGGAAAAATAAAAATAGTTAATAAGAATGAAAATATATCAAGATCTTCTTAGACATATTATGGAAAACGGTGTCGATAAAACGGATCGTACCGGAATTGGGACAAAAAGTGTATTCGGATATCAAATGAGAATGGGTTTGAATGAAGGATTTCCTTTATTGACTACTAAAAAGGTATTTTTAAGGGGGATAATTCATGAATTGTTGTGGTTTTTAAAAGGAGAAACAAACATCAAATATCTTGTTGATAACAATGTTCATATATGGGATGAGTGGCCTTTTGCAAGCTATCTTAAGGCAAATAAATTAGAGGGTAAATATCCCAGGTATTCTGAACAATGGTATGAAAAAAAGAAAGAATTTATATCAAGGATAAAACAAGATGAGGAATTTGCTAAAAAATGGGGAGAATTAGGTCCTGTTTACGGTAAACAATGGAGAAAATGGGAAGCGATGGACGGCACTATTGTAGACCAGATAGCCAAAGCCGTTGATTTGTTGAAAAATAATCCCGATTCACGACGGATAATTGTGAATGCATGGAATCCGGGAGAACTTCATAAGATGGCTTTGACCCCTTGTCATGCTATGTTCCAATTTTATGTAGCCGGGGGAAAATTGAGTTGTCAGATGTATCAAAGATCTGCGGATACTTTCCTTGGAGTTCCTTTTAATATAGCATCTTATGCATTATTAACTATGATGATGGCTCAGGTAACGGGATTGGAGTACGGGGATTTTGTGATTACCTTCGGAGATGTTCATATTTATACAAATCATTTTGAGCAAGTAGAATTACAATTATCCAGAGAGCCGCGACCTTTGCCGGAAATGAGAATTAATCAGGAAGTAAAGTGTATTGACGATTTTAATATTGAAGATTTTGAATTACTCAATTACAATCCATATCCGGTTATTAAAGCTCCCATTGCAGTATAAAATCTTCGATAGTAATACTATTTTGATGGAAACAATGCAAAATGTAGAATGTAAAATGTAAGTATAAGATGAAAAATGTAGAAATAAAGGCCAAATGCTTAGATCCGGATAAAATAGAAAGGATATTGTTTGAGAATGGTGCTGATTTCAAAGGACTGGATCATCAAACCGATACTTATTTCAATGTGAAGCAAGGCAGATTGAAGCTGAGGCAAGGCAATATAGAAAAGTCATTGATATATTATGACAGACCGAACAAAAAAGGGCCTAAGCAATCAACCTTTAACCTTTATAAATCCGGTAATATTGAGGAACTGAAACCTTTGTTGGAATCATCATTAGGTGTTATGGTTGAGGTTAAGAAAAACCGGAAAATATTTTTTTTGGATTATGTTAAATTTCATATTGACGAAGTAGAAGGGTTAGGAAGTTTTGTTGAAATAGAAGCTGGTGATTTAGAGGTTGACAGATCAGTGGAGGAATTAAGACAATTATGTGATTATTATATGAATTTATTGGAAATCAAGGAAGAAAATCTGGTTAATATTTCATATAGTGATATGTTGATGAAGGATACTTTATAGAAAAATACTATTTAAATGACATATAAATCAAAACCGCAAGTATAGTTCCGGCAATGGCACTTGTGAGATATAAGCTTTTTTTTATTCTTTCCAATTCTACCCCTTCTTTAAGAATAGATTTTCTGAAATCCGAAGATATCAACAATAATATTGATGATAATAATAATAAACTCAAAGCCAACATTGCACCAGGGCCTAACATACCGGAAGTGAAAATATCAAAAATAAATAAAATATTCCATGCTATTAATCCCATGATTAAAGGAAATGGCTTAAATGGGAAATCCGGTTGCGGGTTATTCTGATTTGCCATGGTTGTTTTTTTGCAAAGATCTAAAAAAATTAAATAATACGATAATAGTTGTCCAAAAAAGAATAGGAATAATTATTTTGGTAATTATATTTATTTTAGTAAAAAAGCTTAAAATAATAATAATAAAAATGGGAACCGGTAAAGCAAAACCGGGATCTGCTCTTCCTGATGTCAATAAGCCGATACCGAATAATATAGCATAAATAAAAGGGAGTAGTATTGTTTTAAATTTTTCATGAATTGATTTTATTGCCCATAGTACTATTTTTAAGATTGCGGTTGAAATTAAAATATAAGTAACGATTATTCCTAAAAATTCTATTGCAAATTTCATATTTTTTATTCTTTATAACAAACTGCTTCCAATATGCCGATTATAAAAAGGAGAGGGACTTTTACTCCCTTGTAAATTAAATATATCCGGTTATGGTTATACTTCCACTATAATAATTAAGCACAATTTCTCCCCTTCTCCTTTTTTTGAACTTTGAACTTTGAACTTTCCTAGCCAAGTTACCTCCCAGCCTCCTGTTTCTCCGCACGCTCCGAAACCGGAGTAGCTCCATCCTGCATATCCTCATAATTCAATAAATCAATCTCTTCTATCCAATCCGTAACTCATAATTCACCATTCACAATTCATCATTAATTTCTTTTGTCTTTTGTCTTTCAGACTTTTGAACTTTTGCATTTGAACTTTATCCTTTGAACTTTATCCTTTGAACTTTGAACTTTTGCCTTTGAACTTTGAACTTTGTCCTTTGAACTTTGAACTTTTCTTTGTATAGACCGGTTATTCCAAATACATTTATACCTCTTTGTGTTGAAAAAGAGGG
>Ga0256833_1003803_pt1 | contig 10238 bp, 10 predicted proteins | sample 356284metaG_FD_190535 | JGI IMG/M metagenome (GOLD analysis project Ga0256833, IMG submission 190535) | Hydrothermal vent microbial communities from Mid Atlantic Ridge, Atlantic Ocean - 356-284 | ecosystem: Environmental > Aquatic > Marine > Hydrothermal vents | place: Atlantic Ocean: Mid...
GTGGGCGGCGGTGAGGAAAACGCCGGCATCACCCACCTCACCGAGGACTTCCTCGCCGTCGGCCATAGCGGGGAAGGGCCCTCCATCCGTCAGGTGCGGGTGGACGGCGAGGTCCACGTGCTCGCGCTCCCTGCCCGGGGCTTTCGCACCCTCCGGCTTCCTCCGAAACCCCGGCATGAAGCGCGCCTTCTTGGGCGAGACGACCTATCCCTAGACGACCGCAGCACCTACCGAAAAGCCCGGCCCCAGGTCGCCCTAGAGGTGAAACACCCGGCGCTTTTGCGGCTGCTCGCGCTCCTCGGGGCGCGGCCCGGGAATACCGGAGCGCTTGCAATCCGGATCGGCGTCCCCACGCAGGTCCCGGAAAAACCGACGCTCTTCTTCGCCCCAAAGGCCTTAGGGGAAGCCCCCGTGGCCGACCGCGAAGCGGGGCACCCCTTCCTGCTCGGTGCCGTCCTGCTCGGGGAACGGCTCGCGGTTCCCCCGCCGCCGGGTGCGGGGTTTTCCCCGCTGGCGGTGGACGACGCCGGCCGCGGGCTCCTTTGGTCCGACGGCAAAAGCCTCTACCTGCCGCCGCTTGAAACGCTGGTGGACCGGCCCTTCTTCCCGGTCCTCGTCTACAACTTCTTCGCGCCCCATTTGCGCCTGGCCAAGCCGCTCGGAACCCACGGGGTCCTGACCCCGGGAGACGCCTACGTGCTGGAAAAACCCGAGGAAACCCTGCTTCGCCCCCCGCCCCCGGCACGCCCCCTAGAGACGGGTACGCGGAGCCTGAGCCCGGCCCTTTTCCTTGTAGCCGCGATCCTTGTCCTCCTCGAAAGCCGGCTCGGGTAGACTCGGCCCATGCAGGTGCGACCGCTCACCCCCGACGACGAACCCGCCCTCGCCTCCCTCGAAGCCCGCTTCCTCAGCTCCCACCAGACGCCGCGGACCGGAGCCGCCGCCCTCCGCTTCTTCGCCCGCAGCGGGCACAGCTTCGTGGCCGAAGAAGGGGGACGGGTCCGGGGCTTTGTTCTCGCCCAGCCGGTCTGGCAGGGAGACCGCGCCACCGTGCTGGTGACCCGCCTGGTGGCCGTAGACGAAGAGGTACGTGAGGCGTTGCTCACAGCTCTTTTGAAATCAGCCTACGACGCCGCCGCCTACGAGGTTGCCTACCCCGCCGAGGAGGAAGACCGGGCCTTTCTCGAGAGGATTGGGTTTGTCCCCGGGCCGCGCCTTTTCGTGCGCGCCCTGGGCAGCCGGGGGGCCCGCGGCGAGCACCGCGGTGTTTTAGAATAGGCCGCATGAACCGGGTCTTGCTCGGCGTCCGTGGGGCCGAAACCGAGGAGCAGATGCGGGTGGTGTCCGAGGCCCTTGCCCGACTTGAGGGCGTTGCCAGGGTGGAAGTGCCCCAGCCGGGGCAGGTCCTGGTGGAGTACGATCCGCACCGACTCACGGTGATGGACTTGATCCGCGCGGTACGCGAGGAGGGCTTCCTCGCTGGGATGCTTTAACGTGGTATCCTGGGTCTAGAGAGGCGGCCGGGGCGCCCCCCGCCGGCAAAAGCGCAAATCCCCGAAAACCAAGTTCTTCCATACCCCGCTACCCTGGGGTGGAAAGGAGCAGGATGTACAAGGATGCGTTTGGCACATTAAAAACGCTGGATACCGCGGCCGGGAAGGTGCACTACTTCGACGTGATGGAGCTGGAGAAGCAGGGCATCGCCCCGGTGTCCAAGCTTCCCTTCTCCATCCGGGTCATGCTCGAAAGCCTTCTCCGGAACGTGGACGGCTTCACGGTCACCGAGGAAGACGTCGTCCGGCTCGCGAACTGGAAGCCCGACCCCGGCGAGATCAACGTTCCTTTAAAGCTTGCCCGGGTCGTGCTCCAGGACTTCACCGGCGTGCCCGCGGTCGTCGACCTGGCCGCGATGCGGAGCGCGATGGCCCGCTTCGGCAAGGACCCGAAGCGGATCAACCCCCAAGTGCCCTCGGACCTCGTGATCGACCACTCGGTACAGGTCGACTTCTTCGGGACCGTCTACGCGTTTCCCAAGAACGTGGAGCTCGAGTACCGGCGGAACCGGGAACGCTACCAGCTCCTCAAGTGGGGTCAGGGAGCCCTTTCCTCCTTCCGGGTCGTGCCTCCCGGGCAGGGGATCATCCACCAGGTCAACCTCGAGTACCTCGCCCAGGTGGTCATGACCCAGAAGGCAAACGGCATGACCTACGCCTTCCCCGATAGCCTGGTCGGTACCGACAGCCACACGGTGATGATCAACGGTCTGGGCGTGCTTGGATGGGGCGTGGGTGGTATTGAGGCCGAGGCGGTGATGCTGGGCCAGCCCTACTACATGCTCGCCCCCCGGGTGGTCGGGTTCAAGCTCACCGGGGAACTTCCGGAGGGAGCCACCGCCACCGACCTGGTGCTCACCATCACCGAGATGCTGCGCAAGCACGGCGTGGTGGGCAAGTTCGTCGAGTTTTACGGCCCCGGCGTGAGCAAACTCCCCCTCGCCGACCGCGCCACCATCGCCAACATGGCGCCGGAGTACGGGGCCACCATGGGCTTTTTCCCGGTGGACGAGGAAACCCTCCACTACCTCCGGCAGACCGCCCGGCCGGCGGAGCTCTTGGACCTAGTGGAGCGCTATACCAAGGCCACCGGGCTCTTCCGTACCGGCGAGGAGGAAACCCTGTATTCCGAGCACATCGAGCTCGACATGTCCACCGTCGAGCCGAGCCTCGCGGGCCCCAAGCGCCCCCAAGACCGGGTTTCGCTCTCAAGCTTGAAGGCGAGCTTCAAGGAACACCTTACCAAACCGGTCACCGAGCGGGGCTTCGGGCTCCGCTCCGATGAGCTCGACCGCCAGGTACTGGTGAAGCGGGCCGACGAGGAGTTCGAACTCCACCACGGCTCGGTGGTGATCGCCGCCATCACTTCCTGTACCAACACCTCGAACCCCTCGGTGATGATCGGCGCCGGCCTGCTCGCCAAGAAGGCGGTAGAAGCTGGGCTCGACACCAAACCTTGGGTGAAAACAAGCCTCGCCCCGGGTTCGCGGGTGGTCACCGACTACCTCGAGCGCGCCGGGCTGCTGCCTTTCCTGGAAGCGCTCCGCTTCCACCTGGTGGGCTACGGCTGCACCACCTGCATCGGGAACTCGGGTCCTCTCCCAGAAGACATCGCGAAGGCTATTGAGGAAGGAAATCTGGTCGCCGCCAGCGTCCTCTCCGGCAACCGGAACTTCGAGGGCCGGGTCAATCCCCACGTCAAGGCCAACTACCTGGCGAGCCCCATGCTCGTGGTCGCCTACGCCCTGGCCGGCCGGATCGACATCGACCTGGCCACCGAGCCCCTCGGCTACGACCCGAACGGGGAGCCCGTCTACCTGAGGGACATCTGGCCGAGCCAGGCGGAGATCCAGGAGGCGATCCGGCAAAGCCTCTCCCCCGAGCAGTTCCAAAAGGAGTACGCCTCGGTCTTCGAAGGAGACGAACGCTGGAAGAACCTCCCCGCGCCCACCGGCGAGCTTTACGACTGGGACCCGGACTCCACCTACATTCAGGAGCCGCCCTTCTTCAAGGGCATGCCCCTCGAGCCCCCGCCGCCCAAGGACATCCGAGGGGCCCGCGTCCTCGCCCTCTTTGGTGACTCGATCACCACCGACCACATCTCCCCCGCCGGGGCGATTCCGCCCGACTCCCCCGCCGGGCGCTACCTCCTTGAGCGCGGGGTGCCGGTTTCCGAGTTCAACACCTACGGCTCCCGACGCGGCAACCACGAGGTGATGATGCGGGGGACCTTCGCCAACATCCGCATCAAGAACCTGCTCCTCGGGGGTAAGGAAGGCGGCTACACCATTAAGTTCCCCGAGGGCGAGGAGATGTGGATCTTCGACGCGGCAATGAAGTACAAGGAGGAGGGCACACCCCTCATCGTCCTCGCGGGCAAGGAGTACGGCACCGGCTCCTCCCGCGACTGGGCCGCCAAGGGCCCTGCCCTTCTCGGCGTGAAGGCGGTGATCGCCGAGAGCTTCGAGCGCATCCACCGCTCCAACCTGGTGGGGATGGGCATTTTGCCCCTCGAGTTCAAACCGGGGGACTCCTGGCAGTCCCTCGGCCTGACCGGGCACGAGGTCTACGACATCACCGGCATCGAGGAGGGCCTTAAGCCCCATAAGACCCTCACCGTCACCGCGACCCGCGACGACGGCTCGAAGGTGACCTTCGAGGTCACCGCCCGGCTCGACACCCCGGTCGAGGTCGAGTACTACAAAAACGGAGGCATCCTGCAGACGGTACTGCGCAAGCTCATCCGAAGCTAGCCGCCCACACCCTCACCTCCCCTACACCCGGGCTGCGGCCCGGGTGTAGGCTTTAGCCGTGCCCGCTTATGTCGGCTTCTACGCCGCTCGGCTGGAGATGCCCTGGGTGCGAAGCCTCAAGGAAAAACGGGCGCTCGTGCGCCCGGTGATCGAACGGATCCGCGCCCGGTTTCCCGTCTCCGCTGCCCGGCTCGACGGCCTCGACGCCCATGGCTGGGAAGCGGTGGGCTTCGTGGTCATCGGCAACGAAGCCGGCTGGGTCGAAGAGGTCCTCCACCAGGTTGCGGCCTTTCTGCGAGCTGGAGGCGAGTACGCCGTACGCGCGGAGCAAATCGAGGTGGTGCGCTGGGACACCGACGCCCTGCCACCGGGGTTCTAAAATGGCGGCCATGGACCGTGCGCTCAGGAAGGAAGTGCTCAGAAAACTCCACTATGGGGTTTACGTGGTCACCGCCCGGGAGGGCGAGGATTACTCCGGCGCCCTTATCACCTGGCTCTCCCAAGCCTCGCTGGAGCCGCCCCTTGTCATGATGGCCCTGCGCAAAGACTCCAAGGTCTACGAACTCTTGAAACACACCGGCCGGGCGGCGGTACACATCCTGGCCGAGGATCAAAAGAACTTTGCCGCCGACTTCTTCAAGGCCACTCGCGTCGAGGACGGAACGATGAACGGGCACCCCTTCCGCCTCGAAGCGGACCTCCCGATCCTCACCGAAGTGCCCTGGTACTTCCGGATCGAAGCCCGCGAGTGGGCCGAGGGAGGCGACCACGGAGTCCTGGTCGCCGAGGTCGTCGCGGTGGGCAAAAACGCGGAGGCCGAGCGTAGCCTTTGCCTCCGCGACACCGGCTGGAGCTACGGCGGTTAGGCCAGGCGCTCAAGCGCGAGGGCGGTGGCCCCCCCGGTTCCGTGGCAGATGGCGGCGAGCCCCCGCTCGCCGTCCTTCTTTTCGAGCACGTTCAAAAGCGTGACCAGGATTCGGGCCCCCGAGGCCCCGATCGGGTGACCGAGGGCGATTGCGCCACCGAAGACGTTCAGCCGCTCCCGGGAAACGCCGAGCAGCCGCTCGAAGAGCAGGTTGTTGATGGCAAAGGCCTCGTTGTTTTCAAAGTAGTCGAAGTCCCCGATCGTCATGCCGAGCCGATCAAGTAGCTTTTTCACCGCCGGTATCGGCGCCTCGGGGAAACGCCAGGTGGGCCCGGCGCTAAAGGCTCCGCCAAGTACGCGGGCCCTCGGCTTAAGACCAAAGCGCTCGAGGGCTTCCCCGCTCGCGAGCAAGAGCGCCGCCGCCCCGTCCGAGATCTGGCTCGAGTTGCCGGCGGTGAAGACACCATCCTTTTTAAAGGCAGGGCGCAGCGCGGCGAGCGCCTCGGGGGTGGTGTCCGGGCGAATGCCCTCGTCGCTTTCGATTCGCATCGGTCCCTTTCGGGTCTTGACCTCGATCGGGGCGATCTCGGCGGCGAAATCCCCGCGCTCGGTGGCCTCGGCCGCGCGCTTTTGGGAAAGGTAAGCGACCTCGTCGAGCTCCGCCCGGCCGATGCCGAACTCCTCGGCGAGCCGCTCGGCCTCAAGCCCCATCGGCTCCCCGTTGGTGGGGTCGGTGAGGCCATCGTGGAGCAAGAGGTCCCGGACCTCCTCGGGAGCGCCGAGAAGGAATTTGTAGCCCCAGCGAGCCCGGTGGGAAAGGAAAAAGCCCGCCTGGCTCATCGATTCGGTCCCGCCGGCGAGCACGAGGTCGGCCTCCCCCGCCCGGATCGCGGTGGCCGCGTTCATCACCGCCATCATCCCGGAGGAGCAGACCATGTCCACGGCGTAGCCGTCTTTTTCCTCGGGGATGCCGGCGAGGAAAGCCGCCTGCCGGGGAATGAGCTGCCCGTGACCGGCCCTGAGGACGTTGCCAAAAACGTAAAAGTCAAGGGCCTCACCTCCTACGCCGGCGTGCTCGAGCGCCGCCCGCATCGCGTGGGCCGCGAGCTCGGCCGGGCTCTTCTCCTTGAGACCGCCGCCGAAGCGCCCGATCGGCGTACGAGCCGCGGATACGATGTAGACCTCGCGCATACGCCCATCCTACCTTGCGAACCGGCTCCTGCGGTGCTAAGCTAAAGTTGACAAAGGTTTTGATAGGTTTTGTGAAAGGAGGTGGCGTGATGCGGAAGTACGTGCGCCGGGTGCTAGCGGCCGCCAACGTCCGTGGAGAGGTGGAGCACGTCGAGCGCCTAAGTCAGGTGCTCGAAGACGCCGACGTGGACGCCATCGCCCTGGTGGGCGACCTTGCGGGAAAGGAGAAAAAAGCCGAGAGCTACCGCGCGGTTTTCAAGGCGCTCGCCAAGCTCAACCGCCCCGCCTTCTACGTACCGGGGCCGAATGACGCGCCGGTGCAGGAGTACCTAAGAGAAGCCTACAACATCGAGGTGGTCTTCCCCTTCCTGCACGGAGTACACGGCACCTTCGGCTTTGGTCCTGGCTACGTCGCCTTCGCGGGCATGGGCGGGGAGATCGTGGACGACCCCGACTTCGTGCGGGAGGAGATCCAGGCCCTTCGCTACCCGGGCTGGGAAGCGGAGTACCGGATGAAGGTGCTCCGGGAGCTTAAGGACTACCAAAAGGTCTTCCTTTTTGCCACCAAACCGGAGCACAAGGGACTTGGCGAGCAGGGGAGCGAGGTGGTGGCCGAGCTGATCAAGACCTACAAGCCCCGGCTCGCGATCGTCGCCGGCCCCAACCTGCCCGGGCCCGACATCAAGCACGAGATGCTTGGCACCACCCTGGTGGTGATGCCCGGGTCACTGGCGGAGGGGGATTTCAGCGTGATCGACCTTCACACGCAGAAACTCGAGACCGGGAACGTTCGTTAGGCCCAAGCCACCGGCCGAACCCCAGAAGCGATGAGGGCCTCTCCGAGCGTGGCTTTGAGCTCGGCGAGGCCCTCGCCCTTTCGGGCCGAGACGGGGACGCCGCCGTAGCGTTCGCGGGCGAGCTCGAGGTCGTAGGGGTCGGCGCGATCGACCTTGTTGAGGGCGAGCACCACCGGGCGCTCGATGCCGAGCTCGGCAAGGAGCGCCTCGACCGCCCGCTTCCGCTCGTCGAATCCCTCCTCGGAGACGTCGAGCACGTGGAGCAATACGTCGGCATCGGCGAGCTCTTCCAGGGTGGCACGGAAAGCGGTAATCAAGTCCTCGGGCATCTCCCGGATGAAACCCACGGTGTCGGCGTAGAGCACCTCCCCGACGCCGGGCAAGAATCCCCGGCGTACCAAAGGGCGTAGGGTGGCGAAGAGCTTGTCCTCCCCCTCCTCGCCCTTCTTGGCGAGCGCCTTCGCCAGGGTGGTCTTGCCCGCGTTGGTATACCCCACCACCGCTACCACCGGGACCCCCTTGCGCCGCCGTTGTTTGCGGGCCTCGCGGCGGCGGCGGGCGATTCGGTCGAGCTCGCGGGTGAGGTCCTGAATGCGTTTTTGCAGGCGCCGGCGGTCAACCTCGAGCTTGGTCTCGCCCGGCCCCCGGGTGCCAATCCCACCACCCAGCCGGCTCATCGCCTGCCCCCGACCGACGAGCCGGGGAAGCAGGTAGCGGAGCTGGGCGAGCTCCACCTGGGCCTTGGCCTCGGGGGTACGGGCGTGTTGGGCGAAGATGTCAAGGATGAGCTGGGTGCGGTCAAGCACCTTCATCTGGGTGAGGCGCTCGATCTCCCGGGCCTGGGCCGGGGTGAGCTCGAGGCCGAAGATCAGGGTTCCGGCGTTTTGGTGATAGGCGACGCTGGTGAGTTCCTCGAGCTTGCCCCGCCCCACCAGGGTGCGGGGATCGGGGTGGGGGCGGTAGACCAGCTCGGCGTGGACCACCACGCCCCCGGCGCTCCGGGCTAGCTCGGCGAGCTCCCGGAGGGCAGCCTCGGCCTGCGGCCCCTCGCCGCGGTCTACTCCTACCAGAACGACCCGCTCCCCGGCGCCGTCCTCAAGCTCACGCAGCCGCGCCTGCCGGCCAAACTCCTCCTCCAAGGCAGCCACCAACCCGCCGAGGTCGAACTCAAGCCAGGCCTCATAGGGTCGCTCCGGGAGCACCCGCCAGTCCTCCTCCTCGGAGGTAGGGGGCACCAGGTGGGCGAGCTGGGCCCGGCGCGGGCGTCCGTCCGCCACCTCGAGCACCGCGATGGCATCAAGCCGGTTCAAGAAAAGCACCGAGAGGTCCGGCCGGGAAAGACCACCCCCGCCGGTGTGGGTATGCAGCAGGTAATACCCTGCGAGCCGGGTCTCGGCCCAGGGGCGTGCAGGAATCGGGAGCTCTCTTGCGTCCCCCACCGCCACCCGGAGCACGTGCCCCTTCCGGTCGATCAAGAGGGAGAGCGGTCGGCCCAGCTCCGCGGTGAGCTCGGCCAATCGGTGGGCGAGCTCGCCGGTAAAGAGCCGACCCGTGGGAAAACGCCGCCGATAGAGGGCGGCAATGCGCTTCGCCAGACTCGGTTTGATGCCCTGGGTACGTCCGTAGACCTTCTGGATGCTTCTTCACCCGCCGGCGGCGCCGCGGTCAGCGCTACCGGCAGCTATAGTATAGCATGAACACGGGATGCGGCGGATCTTTTTTCTGCTCACGCTCCTCCTCCCCGCTCTCGCCGCGGAGGGCATCGTCGTCCTTGGCGCCGCCCAGTGGAACGGGCGGCCCTCCCCGGTCTTCGCCGGAAGGCTCGAGCTCGCCGCCCGGCTCTACCGCCAGGGGGCCGCTCCCCTCATCCTGGTGACCGGAGGCAGGGCAAAAGGCGCCCGCTATGCCGAGGGCACCGTAGGTTGCCGCTACCTTGAAAGCCTCGGGATCCCGCCCGAGGCTCTCCGCTGCGAGCGTGAGAGCCGGAACACCTGGGAAAACCTCAAAGCCGCCCGGAAAGTCTTTGGCGCTGCCGAGGTGATCGTCGTCACCGACGCCCCCCACCTGCCCCGGGCCCTGCTCTACGCAAGAAGGCTCGGGCTCCATGCCCGCGGGGTGGCGGTAAGAGGGCGCTTTACTCCCCGGTATTGGTGGCGGGAACGGCTTTACTACCTGGCGAGCCTGGCGCTCCCGGTGCCGCCCTAGCCCCGCTCGCCCTTATTCAAGCTCGCGAGATAGCCTTCGAGCAATCCCCGGAACTGTTCTTTAAAAAGCTCGCGCTCGCGCTTTAAGCGCTCGAGCTCGCGCTGCACCCGCTTTAAGTGCTCCATCGCCTCCCTGAGCGTGCGCTCCTTCGCGGCCTCGGCCTCGGCCCGAATCAACTCGGCCTCGCGCTCGGCCTGGGCCCGGACCTCCCGGGCGATCCGCTCGGCGGCGACCACCGCCCGCTTGAGCTCCGCCTCCCCCTCGCGGGCCTCGGCGAGGGCGGCCTCGAGCTCCTCGATCCGCTTCTTGCAGGCCGCAAGCTGCTCCTCCAAGGAAGCCACGAAGTCCGCGACCTGCCCCAAGTAGGCGCGGACCTCCTCCACGTCGTAGCCCCGCACCCTGCGCCTGAACTCCTGGTAGCGAATGTCGAGCGGGTTAAAGCTCATCGAAGATCGCCCTTCCCACGCGCACGAGGGTGGATCCCTCCTCGATCGCGAGCTCGAAATCCTCGCTCATCCCCATCGAGCGCTCGGGCAGATTATACCGGTCGGCGAGCCGGGAGAGTTCGGCGAAGACCGCCCGCAATCGCTGGGGGTCCCGCACGCGGGGCGCCACCGTCATCAAGCCCAGAACCCGCACCCGGGAAAGCTCCGCGAGCCGGGAGAGGAGCTCCGGCAGCGCCTCGGGTAGGACCCCGTGCTTTTGCGGCTCGCGCCCGACGTTGACCTCGACCAAAACGTCGAGCGGGCGGGGCAGCCGGCGCTCGAGCGCCTCGGCCACCCGAAAGGACTCGAGCGAGTGCAAGAGCGCAAACCGGTCCATGAACTTTGCCTTATTGCGCTGCAGGGGACCGATGAAGTGAAAGGTCGCCTCG
>Ga0256833_1003804_pt1 | contig 10237 bp, 7 predicted proteins | sample 356284metaG_FD_190535 | JGI IMG/M metagenome (GOLD analysis project Ga0256833, IMG submission 190535) | Hydrothermal vent microbial communities from Mid Atlantic Ridge, Atlantic Ocean - 356-284 | ecosystem: Environmental > Aquatic > Marine > Hydrothermal vents | place: Atlantic Ocean: Mid...
CGCTCGGCCATCGGCAAGATCACCCTGGACAATACCTTCGAGGCCCGGGAGACCCTCAACCAGCAGGTGGTGGATGCCCTGGACGAAGCGGCCCAGAACTGGGGTGTCAAGGTGCTGCGCTACGAGATCAAGGATATCCAGCCGCCGCGCTCGGTGCTGGAGGCCATGGAGAAACAGATGCGGGCCGAGCGGGAGAAACGGGCCGAGATCGCCCGCTCCGAGGGCGAGAAGCAGGCGCTCATCAACCGGGCCGAGGGCGAACGGGCCGAGGCCATCGCCCTGTCCGAGGGCGAGAAGATGAAACGGATCAACGAGGCCGAGGGCAGGGCCCAGGAGATCCTCAAGGTGGCCGACGCCACGGCCGAGGGGCTGCGCAAGGTGGCATCGGCCCTGGCCGCACCCGGCGGCCATGATGCCGCCAACCTGGACGTGGCCAAGAAATACCTGGATCAGTTCGGCAAACTGGCCAGGGAAAACAATACCATGATCCTGCCGTCCAACCTTACCGATGTCTCGGCCATGGTGGCCACGGCCATGGCCACCCTCAGGCAGACCGGCGGTCAGGATGCTCCACCGGCGTAGGCCAGTCCCGGTACAGGTCGGCCCGGGTGGGTGGCATCCTTGATGCCGGCCGGCCGTCGCGTTTGGTGGCCACGGCCTGGAAGATGCCGAGCGATCCGTCGTAGAAGGCGAACGAGACCCCGGCCAGGTAGGCCAGCCACATCCGGAACCGTTCCTCGCCCACAAGGGCCATGCCCTTTTCCTTTTCCGCCTCCAGCCGCTGGCACCACATCCTGGTGGTGAGACCATAGTGCTCCCGCCAGGATTCCACGTCGTGGATCTCGAACCCGCAGGCCTCCATCACCTCCAGGGTATGGCCGATACTGTCCAGATCCGAGCCGGGAAAGACATACTTGAGGATGATGCGGCGGCCGGGCGAGATGCGGTTGAATTCCCGCCTGCTGCGCTGGGCCGGCTTGGTGATGCCGTGGTTGAGGAAGATGCCGCGGTCCCTGAGCAGATCGCGCATCTTGCCGAAATAGGTGGGGTAGTTGGGGATTCCCACGTGTTCGTACATGCCGATGGAGGCGATCTTGTCATACTCGCCGTCGAGTTCCCGGTAGTCGCGGAGCTCGATCTTCACCCGGTCTTCCAGTCCCAGCCGCTTCACCTTTTCCCGCGCATATTCATACTGTTTTTCCGACAGGGTGACGCCGTGGCCCCGGACCCCGAATTTCCGGGCCGCGTAGCAGAGCAGACCGCCCCAGCCGCAGCCGATGTCCAGGAAACGGTCGCCGGGCTGCAGCCGCAGCTTGCGGCAGATCATCTCCAGCTTGTCGAGTTGGGCCTGTTCGAGCGTATTGTCCCAGTCGGTGAAATAGGCGCAGGAATACTGCATCTCCGGGTCGAGAAAGAGCCGGTAGAACTCGTTGGACAGGTCGTAGTGGAACTGGACAAAGGCCTTCTCGTCCCGTTTCGATGGCCTGCGGCCAACAGCATCTCCCTGGTAGCAGGAGAGACGGGGTCTGTCGCGGTTGGCGAGGAAAAGCGGCAGGCCGCGGCGCAGGATCAGGAGGCGGTTGAGGCGTCGGCGCAGGTTTTTCGAGGTAATGCCCTCGGTGGGGTGATCCAGCTTGAGCGCCTTTTCATAGAAGGTGATCAGGTCGCCGCCGCGATAGGTGATGCCGCCGGTGGCGTATTCGAGGAGCAGGGTCTCCAGGGTCGGCCGCCGCAGGAGGCAGCCGAGGACCCCCGGATCGCGGATGCGGATGCAGAAGTGGGAGTCGGCGCTCCGCCCCAGTGGCACGATGCAGCCGTCCCAGAGTTCGACACAGAATGCGACGTCGGCGATCTCGGCGATATGTTCCAGAACCTGCCGGGCGGCATCCAGATACCTGTCGTCCCGTTTGCGTTGTGACATGATCCGGCTCCTGGAAAAGATGGCGATGCGGGGGAAGAGACGGCATCCGGTGTGAGATGCATAGCGAAGGCCATGGATCGGCCGGTGCCGCTTGTCGTCTCTGTATATAACAATTGGTTCTGAACCGGATCGCTGTCAAGGTTTTTTGTACAAGTTCAGCAGCACGCCATCTGCACGCGCTCGCGACTGGCCGCATAGCGTACTATAGACGGCCAGTCACGATCACGCACAGCTGACGCACTGCTGAACTTGTACCAAAGGCCAGGGCAAACGCACGAAATATACATGCAATATCAAGAGATTACAAGAAAGACTGTTTTGTGGCCCAAGTGGTGAGTCGCGGTTTTCAACATTTGGGGACCTTTTTTCCATCTCTCGGTATCCTTGAGGCGAGGAGTTAGCTTTCTTTTCACAGTTTTTCCCCGAATTCATTGCACTTTTCATGCGATTGCCCTGTACCAAAGGTGTCGTTATTTTCAGGTAGTTGCTGATAGCGGTGAACTATTACGGTTTTTTTGCAGAACAGGGGAGTTGTGCTACCTGGGCACGGCCACGACGGTGAGCATAGGTTCCGGATCGTGTCATGTCGCGATTCCTTTGCCTGTCCGGCTGGTATCCCGGGTGGCCGTAATCCCTCACGGGATGGCTAACGAACGTTTATGTCTGGCCATCTTTAACGTGTGATGGACTTGGTACGAGTCCGTCAATGCTTCAGCGATTGGCGGGAATGGTCCCGGGTGGTCCAGGTGAAGATCAGTGGTATGAAGACCAGGGTGAGGAAGGTCCCGACCAGCAGGCCGCCGATGGCCACCGCGCCCAGCGGTGCCAGCCGTTCGAGACCGATGGCGTTGCCGAGCGCCACCGGCAGCATGCCGGCGGCAACGGCAAAGGCCGTCATCAGGACCGGCCGGGTGCGGATACGGATACTCTCCAGCATGGCCTCCCGTTTACTGCGCCCTTCGGCCATCTTCTCCTGGGCAAAATGGATCAGGAGGATGGCGTTGTTGACGATAATGCCCGAAAGAAGGATGAAGCCCATCATCGCCGGCATGGAGACGTGGTAGCCGAGCAGGAGCAGGGTCCAGGAGGCACCGATGATGGTGAGCGGGATGGAGAGGATGATCATCAGCGAGACCCGGATCGAGTCGAAAAAGGCAATCAGGGTGAAGAAGATCAGGATGATGGCGAAACCGATGGCCCGGGCCATCCGGCCGGCCGAATTGGTGAACTCCCTGACATCACCCACCTGTTCCATGCGCACCGATGGCGGCAGTTGTGTGCCCCGGAAGTTGCGGTCAAAATCGGCCATGATGTGGGAGATGGCGGCTTTTTCCCGGTATCCGTAGACATTGAGGGTGTAGTTCAGATCCTCCCGGGTGATGACGCCTGGCTGGTAATCCCGGCTCACCGAGGCCAGGATGCCGAGCGGCACCTTGTCCCCGGCGGGGGTGTCGATGAGGATGGTGGTGAGCAGGCCCAACCGGTCACGCTGATCCGCCGGCAGCCAGACCCGGACCCCGAAATCGACAGCATTGGCAGCAGGGAAGGTGGCCACCAGGGCACCGCGGAGCAGGGCCTGCAACTGGGCGGTAATGTCGGAGACCGCCAGGCCGTAGAATGCGGCCCGTTCGCGGTCGATGTCCAGGTTGTAGACCGCGGTGTCCCGGTCCCAGGTCCTGCCCACCGACACCACACCACGGGTGCGGGCAAGGGCCTTTTCCACCAGGTCGCCGGCCCGGGCCAGGTCGTCGAAGTCGGGACCCGAGAGCATGATGTCCACGTTGGCGCGGATGGAGGAGAGCGCGGTGGCCCCATAGTCCACCACATCCAGCCGTTTGATGTTTTCAATGGCCGCAAGCCGGGGCCGCAGGCGGTGTTCGATGTCCCAGATCGAATCGGAGCGCTGGAAACGGTTGACATAGGTGGCGGTGATGGCAATGTGGTCGGCACCGGAGCCGGAACCGATGCCAAGCACCCCGGGCTCGCTGCCGATGGCCACGGAGAGATAGTCCAGGCGGCCGCTGTCGGCCAGGATCCGGTTGGCCTGTTCGACGATGCGGCGACTGGCGTCGATGGGCAGGTTGGGGTCGGTGGTGATCTTGACCTGGACGCCGCCGGTGTCCATGGGCGGCATCAGTTCCCGGCCCACCGTGGGCATGACCCCGCGCATGCTGACGGCAAAGGAGAGCAGCAGGAGGGCAAAGAAGATCACCGCGACCGGCTTCCGGTCCAGGGCCGCGGTGACCAGGCCGGCAAAGAACCCCTGGATCGCCTCGTTGCCGCGGCTGGTGAGACGGTGGAACAGGTCTTCGGTCTTCAGGAGCAGGGGATGACGCAGGGTCAGGATCCTGAGAGAGAGCAGCGGCACCGCGGTGATGGAGATGACATAGGAGGCGGCAAGGGCCAGGAGCAGGGTGGAGGTCAGGGGGCGGAAGACCGTCTGGGGATAGCCGCCGACAAAGAGGATCGGTGCCAGGGCGATCATGGTGGTGACGGTGCCGGAGAGATCGGCGAACATGATCTCCCTGGTGCCCTCCAGCACCGCCTGGCGGATACCGGAACCCGGCACCCGGTAATGACGCTCGATGTTCTCCATCACCACCACCGCATCGTCGAGGAGAAGGCCCAGGGCGAGAATGATGCCGGTCAGGGTGACGACGTTGAACTCCAGGCCCACCAGCCACATCAGGGCAACGGTGGAGGCATAGACCAGGGGAATGGTGACCAGGACCACCAGCACCTGCCGGAAGCTGGCCAGGAACAGAAAGACCACCAGGGTGGACATGAGGATGGCGTCGCGCAGGGACTCGAACATGTTGCGGGTGGACTGGACAATGGTGTCCTTCTGGGTATCGGTGATCGCAAAACGCAGTTGCGGATGCTCTGTCCTGATCCGTGCCAGCTCGCCTTCCACCGCGTCTATGGTCCTGACCACGTCCGCATCCAGGCCGCGCTGCACGGCCAGGGCGATGGCCTCGTGGCCGTTGCCGTAGTATCCGGCCCTGTTTTCATAATGGCCAAAGGAGATCTCCGCCACGTCGGCCAGGGTGACGTCCGGGCCCAGGCGCAGGGACCGCAGGCCGGCAATGGTCGCTTCCCGGGCCGGGGACTTGAGGAGGTAGCGGCTCTTCTCACCGGTGAGAAAGCCGATGGCAAAGTCCTGGTTGTCGGCCCGGATGGCGGCCAGGACCCGGCCGATGCCCAGACCGAAGCGGTCCAGCCTGTTCTTGTCGACAATGATCTGCACCTCTTTGCGGAAGCCGCCGAAGACATCGACATTGGCCACGCCCGGCAGCCTGAGCAGCCGCTGTTTGAGGACATTGTCCGCCAGCTGCCGGATATCCTCCAGCGGCATGGCGCCGTTGCCCGGGCTGACGGCGATGACGGCCACGGGCGCAGTGGCGGCGGAGATCTTGTGGATCTGCGGCTCCAGGATGTCCCGGGGCAGGGAGGAGCGGATCTTGCCCAGCGCGGTGGCGACGTCACTGGCCGCCATCTCCAGGTCCTTGGAGTACTCGAACTCGGCCCGGATGACGCTGACCTCGTCGATGGTGGTGGAGTAGACCCGGCGGATCCTGTCCAGGGTGTAGAGCTCCTCTTCCACGGGCACGGCGATGTTGGCGGCAATGGTGGAGGCCGAGCCGCCCGGCTGGACGATGACCACTGCCACCTCGGGATAGTTGGAGTCGGGAAAGAGCTTGCGGTCGATCCTGTTGTATCCCGTGATGCCGAGAAACAGAAACAGGACCAGGAACGAGAAGATGACGTAGGGACGCCCGAGCAGGCGTTCGATCCAGGAACTATTCATGGTATACGGCCGGAGAGACGTTGATGTGGTGGCCATAGGTAGGCAGCAGGCTCAGCCTGGCCTCCGGGCCCACGGCCACCGGAGCGTCGGTGCAGGGAGCGATCAGGGCATGTGTACGGCCCTGCACGGTGACGCGCACGGACTGTTCCTCGAAATGATCCTGCCGGTAGACCATGATCGTGGTGCCCTCCGGCCGGTGGAGCAGGGATGCCAGGGGCACGCTGCAGCCCGTGGCCCTGCCGGTGACAACGGTGACGGTCAGGTAGCTTTTCGCCGGCAGGTCCGGCCGGTGTTCCGGACCGGGCCGGACCTCGGCCACGGACAGGCCGTTGCTGGCATCGTCGTAGATTCGTGCGATCGTGCCGATCCTGTCCCCCTGCCAGCGGACCTCCATGCCGATACGGATCGTGTCGTCGCCGGGGATGAAGCGGAAGGTCAGCTTCCGGGCCAGGGAATTGAGGGTCAGGATGGGACGGCCCGGGGAGGCCAGGTCGCCGGGACGCAGGGAGACGGTGCCAACGATACCGTCATAGGGGGCGATCGGGTTGAGATAGCTGAGCTGGCTGTCCAGGGAGCGGATCTTTTCCTGCAGATCCCGGACCGTGGCCCGGCTCCGGGCAAGGGCCACCTGCGAGGCCTGGAGCTTTTCCAGTGCCAGGCCACCGGCCGAATACAGGGCCTGGTCGCGCTCCACCAGGGTCCGGCTGTAGTCCAGCTCCTCCTGCGCGGCTGCCAGTTGCGCCTGCAGGGCCTGGCGGGTGGCCCTGAGCTCCCGGTCGTCGATGCGGACCAGCAGGTCACCGCGGCCGACCCGGTCGCTCTCGCGGACCGGCATTTCCAGGATCCGGCCGGAGAGCTTGGAGGAGATGGCGGCGGAGTCCACGGCCTCCATCCGGGCGAGGAAGGACATGGTGCTGGTCACGCTCCTGGTCTGCGGCTGGACGGTGCGGACGGTGCAGGCGAGAGAGCGCGGCGTCGGGGCCTCCTCGATGGCGGCCTTCCGTTTCCTGAGCAGGACCACGCCGCCGGCCATCAGGAGAACGAGCAGGAGGACAAGGAGATATTTTTTCATTGCTTTTCACCTTTCTCGAGCAGGTAGTCGAGGTAGAATCGTGCGGTTCTGTAGCGATAGCCTGCCTCGATGAGACGGCCCTCGGCGGCCAGGTTCCGGGCCCGGGCCGTGAGAAGATCGTTGATGTCGGCGGCACCCCGGTCGAAGCGGACCTGTTCGATGGCCTGGGTCTCCCGGGTCATGGTGACCTCGGCCCGGGCACTGGTGTAGTCGCTGATCGCGGTGTTGATCCGGCTCACCGCCTCGTGCAGGGATTTCCTGATTTCAAGCTCGGTGGTCTTCTCTGCAAGCACACTCTGACGGGCGGCCAGGCGGGCTTTCTGGATCCTCGCCCTGCTGGAGCCGAAATCGAAGATATTCCAGCGCAGGTTCAGGCCGGCCTGCCACACCTCCTCGGCCTGCCAGTCACCGGAATGGAGATTGGTGGAATCGTTGGGGCCGTAGTTCTGGCCGTAGGCGACGCTGGCCACGATCTGCGGATAGAGGCTGCTTCTTTCCTTTTCGGCAAGCCTGCGACTCTTTTCCACCGCCAGGCGGGCCGTGCGCAGACGCGCCAGCTCCGGCAGGTGCCGGGAGAAGGTGTCCTGCGCCTCGGCCATCTCGGTGGCGGAAATCTCCATCTCCTCCAGCTCGCTGCCAGGCTCACTGTTCATGAGGCTGGCCAGGGAGCTCCTGAGGATGGAGATATTGCTCCTGAGCCGCGCCAGTCCGGCCTCACCGTTCTGCAGGTCGGCCGCGGCCTTGAGCAGGTCGATGCGGGCCTTTCTGCCCTGTTGCAGTTCCCGCTCGATATCGTCGTACAGCCGCCGGAGGGCACGGACGTATGCGTCCTGGGCCCGGGCCCGGGCCTGCTGGGAGAGGATGTTCATGTAGAGGGACCTGACATTGTAGATCAGCTGTTCACGGCTGAGCCGCAGCCGGGCCGCGGCCATCTCCTTCTGCAGCCCGGCGATCTCCACTGCCCTGGTGCGGGCAAAGCCGGTGAAGAGCGGCACCTCGTAGACAATGCCGGAGGTGAAGAGATCGCGGGTGGTCGCCACCGACGAGGGATCACCGGCAAAGGAGGACGGGGTGAGGGGGGCCAGGGTGCGGGGCAGGTTGTAGTGGTTGTAGGTGGAGACCAGGTCCAGACTGCCGAAATCCCGGGACCTCTGGTCAGCGACCTCCCTGTCGGCCCACTGGACGCCGATACGTTCCTTCTGCAGGCCGGGATTGTTGCGCAGGGCAATGGCAACGCATTCCTCGAGGGTCATGGCGGCCACCGGTCGGATCATTGCCACAGAGAGACACGGCAGTATGACGACAACAAGAAAAAATTTGATCGTGCCCATGTCGATTGCTTTGACAGAGAGGAAAAATTCTGTTTGAATGAGAGCGAATCTTAAACAAACGTTTAATCAAGGTTACCATCGTGGGAAAAAAAGTCAACAGGAAAGGTCAACAGGGGGACCTCCCCTCACGGGAGAGGATCATCGCGGCGGCGGTGCACCTCTTTGCCCGCCAGGGCTATGGAGGCACCGGCCTGCGGGAGCTGGCCGCGGCAGCAGGTGTCAACCTGGCGATGATCAACTATTTTTTCGGTTCCAAAAAGGCGCTGCTCAAGGAGATCCTGGACGGATTTCTGGAAGGGTACCTGGCCGTGGCCCGGCAGGAACTGGCAGGAGATGAACCGCTGACATTGCGGCTGGAGCGGTTTATCCGCCGGGCAGTGGATTATTTCGATGCCAATCCGGACGCGCTGCTGGTCACCATCACCGAGCTGCCCCGGGATGATCCGGAGATCATCGAGTACAAGGCCGCCTGGGGCCGGCAGATGATGGCGATCATCGACCGCGAGGTCTGCATGCCCCTGGCCGACCAGGGCGGCAGACGTCTCCCGCCCCGCCTCGTCGGCCCCATGCTCACCTCGATGATGGCCTCCCGCTTTCTCTTTGCCCCCCTCATGGAGCATCTCGGCCCGGACGAACAGACCCTGTCAACCGGAGAATACGGCCATCTGGTCAGCACCTTGTTCCTCCACGGCATCGCCGGCACAGGCAGCCGACCGGAGGAAGAGTAAGCGTTCACCGATATTGGTAACCAGCTAAAAAGACGGGTACTTTTACGGGCGGCTACGACATGGATCCGGATCCGTCCCGGTTCCATATCCATGTACAACGTGGAGGGTTGGAAGAAAACAGGAAGGAAATGACTTGCGCATTTTCAGTCCGCGGCTGATATCTTCCTATAATCATGTGAATTATGTTTAAAAATTTTCCCGAGACTGAAAAGACAAGCTTATCTGAGCGAATGAATACCGGAATTTTTGTTGCCTGTACGGATTCTGGTACAAAGGATGCGGGCAACCAGGCCAATATGACCAAAGATGGTGCACAAGGTTTTCATTTTGGAAACGCCGAAAATCCGCACTTCCAGCACAGCAGGACATTCGACGATTTTTTCCCCGCGCAGGTCAAGCAATGCCAGAAGCTCTGCAATGCCGAGGAAATTTTCATGCCGCAGCTTGAGGCCGACAACAGCCTGGCGGCGATACACGCGAAAGCAGCTTGTATAGGTGGCAAGTTTATGACGTAAAACAGTACCATATATCCTGGAAAGGGTCTTGGAAAGAAAGAGTCTCCAGGCTGGAACATTAACAACCTGGCCAAGGGGATGATAAGGAGATGCGGTTACCAGGCTGACATCCTTTTTCAGCAGGGGAAGCATGCTTTCAAGTTGAAGGGGGTCATAGGTGCAGTCACAATCTATGGAACAGACAATATCCGTCTCTGCCTCGTTAATTCCTGTGAGTACTGCCGCGGCTACACCACGGTTGCTCAAGTGGCGTACCGCTTTGTAATCCGGTTGGTTCCCGAACAGTTTCTCTATGGAGTCCCAGGTACTGTCACTGCTTCCATCGTCTACCAGGAGAAAGCATAGACGCCATTGTTTTGAAAAACGTGATTTTACCTCTTTTAAGGTATTTGCCAGATAAGGGAGGGCAAGCTCCTCATTGTAACAGGGTATAACGATTGTGATGCGTGGGCGGGTATCTTGACGAGGATTATCCCTGCTTTCAATTTTTATTATTTCTGTTGTATACGCTGATTGAACAGGTGGTCCATTTCCCTCTTTCAGTGCATTCCCATTTTGTTTTTTTAATTTGTATTGTCTGATCTGAAGATGGTCAGCGATACTGATAAAATTATATGTGGTCAAGAGTTCCTTGTATAGATCCAGCGCCTTGTCAATGTTTCGATACATCCGGATGCGGGTCAGCCAGCTTACCGCAGAGATATCCGGAAGGTCCGGATCCAGTTCCCATATGTGAAAGTACATGTTGAAAGGGGACTGGTACGTTGTTGCCCATTGATGAAACACTTTCCGCACAAGAACCCGTGGCGCCTGGCGGAAATAATTTCCCCCTGCCGCCGGCAGAAGAAACGTATTTGTGCCC
>Ga0256833_1003805_pt1 | contig 10237 bp, 10 predicted proteins | sample 356284metaG_FD_190535 | JGI IMG/M metagenome (GOLD analysis project Ga0256833, IMG submission 190535) | Hydrothermal vent microbial communities from Mid Atlantic Ridge, Atlantic Ocean - 356-284 | ecosystem: Environmental > Aquatic > Marine > Hydrothermal vents | place: Atlantic Ocean: Mid...
TGGAAGGATATTAAAATAGCCCGCTGTAAATCATTTTTCGATAATTGAAGGTAGGACTTGAAAGCATGCGATAGCATGACTTCAAAGCCGGCTTAATTTTTGCTTTGCTTCGCTGCAAAAATACCGCCAAAACAATCGAGGAGACTACTTTTTACCCCGCACTTACGTACGGGGCTATAATATGTCGTCCCCAATGCAAGATTGGGACAAGCTCCTTCGGGACTTTCTTTTGTTTCAAATAAATTTGAAACGCCATTTAAAGACATACTCCCCACCGATAAAGCACCCCTAAATTCAATAAATCAATCGCTTCTAATCAATTAGTAATTGGTAATTCGTAATTTACCATTTATTCATTTTATCTTTTGTCCTTTGAACTTTGTCCTTTGAACTTTTTTTTTGTAATCTGTCATTAGGGGTACTTGGTCTGAAGTGCTTCATTAGAATGTTTTACCAGTTCAACCTGTTTATTTAGATTCACATCATAGAATTATGGTGGTATGAACATTTTTGACTGATGCTCATAAGTGCTTTAATCTCAAGCATTATGATGATATAATTGAAAAAATGTTCCTGACCCCATAAAATAAACGTAAATAATATTTTTTTATTTAAAAAGATATAAAAACTGATTGAAGTTGATTAGTTTAAAGAGTAGATTATTAAATTTTTGGGTCATCTCTAATTCACACTATGAAATCAATTGAATTTTTTATATCATTCATCTTCAAGATGTTATTAAAATTATTATTTTTACGGGTCAGTTGTTCTGTAATTAAGACAGAAAAAAAACACAAAAACAATTTTTTATATAAATATTGTATGGATAGGTAAAGGTGTTTTTTCAATAATTGTTGTACCTAGTCCAATTAGAAATGAAACTAATACTAATAGAAAAAAATAGTAGTAAAAAAAAAGAGGCTGTATTATTACAGCCCCTTTTTTATTTATCGCTCTTTGTACTAAGATGAAACTAGTTCACTTCCTCATAATCGACATCAGTAACTTCATCTTCTCCTTTTCCTCCTTGATTGTTTGATTTGGCATCAGTTCCGGTTTCTGCATTTGGCTCTTGAGCTTGAGCGTTTTTTGTTGCTTGATACATGATTTGGCTAGCTTGTTGCCATACTTCGTTTAGTTTAGCGGTAGCAGTTTCGATTTTTGCCAAATCTTGCATTTTATGAGCTTCTTTTAGCTCTTCCAAAGCAGAGTCTATAGTTGCTTTTTGATCTGCCGGTACTCTGTCTCCGTACTCTTTCATTTGCTTTTCAGTTTGGAAAATCAATGAGTCGGCCGCATTCAATTTATCAACTTTTTCTCTTTCCAGTTTATCTGCTTCAGCATTTGCTTCGGCTTCTTGTTTCATTCTTTCTATTTCAGCATCTGTTAATCCGGTAGAAGCCTCAATTCTTATCTGTTGTTCCTTGCCGGTACCTTTGTCCTTAGCTGTCACCTGCAATACACCATTTGCGTTTATGTCAAAGGATACTTCAATTTGAGGTGTCGCCCTTGGTGCAGGAGGAATTCCGTCCAAAATGAATTTTCCTATGCTTCTATTGTCTTTAGCCATTGGTCTTTCTCCTTGAAATATATGTATTTCTACTGACGGTTGATTGTCGATAGCAGTTGTGTATGTTTTTGTTTTCTTTGCCGGAATTGTAGTATTGGCTTCGATTACTTTGTCAAAAACTCCTCCCATTGTTTCAATACCTAGAGATAAAGGTGTAACGTCCAATAAGAGGACATCTTTTACATCACCACTCAATACACCACCTTGTATAGCTGCTCCTAAACCAACAACTTCATCCGGATTTACTCCTTTATGAGGTTTTTTACCAAAAATTCTTTCTACTGTTTCTGCTACTAGTGGAACTCTTGTAGAGCCTCCTACCAAAATGATCTCATCTATATCATTTTTTGTTAAGCCTGCATCTTTTAAAGCTGCTTGGCAAGGAGCCATTGTTCTTGACACCAAATCACCTATTAATTGTTCGAATTTGGCTCTTGTTAATTTTGTTACCAGGTGTTTTGGTACTCCGTCAACGGCAGTGATATATGGTAAGTTGATATCAGTTGTAGTCGAAGATGACAATTCTATTTTTGCCTTTTCTGCCGCTTCCTTCAATCTCTGAAGAGCCATAGGGTCTTTTCTTAAATCCATGTTATCAGATTTCTTGAATTCATCTGCCAACCAATCAATAATAGTTTTGTCAAAATCATCTCCACCCAAGTGAGTATCTCCATTGGTAGATTTTACCTCAAATACTCCATCACCTAAATCTAGAATTGAGATGTCAAAAGTACCACCTCCAAAGTCATAGACTGCTATAGTTTGGTCACCGTCTTTTTTATCCATGCCATAAGCTAATGCTGCAGCTGTTGGTTCGTTAATTATCCTTTTTACTTCAAGACCTGCTATTTTCCCTGCTTCTATTGTTGCCTGTCTTTGTGAATCGTTGAAATATGCCGGAACTGTGATGACAGCTTCTGTTATTGTTTGGCCGGTAAACTCCTCGGCAGTTTTTTTCATTTTTTGAAGAACCATAGCGGAAATTTCCTGAGGGGTATATTCTCTATCTCCTATTTTTATTCTTACTGTATCATTTGCGCCTTTTATTACTTCGTATGGTACTTGATCTATCTCATTTTTCACTTCCGAGTACCTTCTACCCATGAATCTTTTTATTGAGGCAATAGTTCTCTGCGGGTTGGTGATCGCTTGTCTTTTAGCAGAATCTCCAACTTTAATCTCTCCATTTTCAAGAAAAGCTACAACAGAAGGTGTTGTTCTTCTTCCTTCTTCATTAGTAATTACTACAGGCTCTTTACCTTCAATAGTTGCTACGACAGAATTAGTTGTTCCTAAGTCTATTCCTATTATTTTACCCATTTTTATATGTTTTATTTTATTTACAAATTTATTAATACGACTACTTACTATCAATAGTCATACCAATAGAATTTATAGACAAAATTGTCAAAAAGCTATGTCAAATATTAAGATTTTACCTGATTTGTTAATCTGAAGCATGTCAAAATGGCATTTTGTATCGATATATAAGCAAAATCATCTAAAACTAATAAGAATTATTTTGTTAAGATTGGTTTTTCTTTTACATTTTGCATATGCTTCTGCAATGGATTATTGCTAAATTTTGAAGTTCCAACAAGTACTACAATGTCTCCTGAATTGAGAATCCTCCACTCTGATGGAAATAATTTTTTATCTTTAGGAAGCATTAAAAGTACTTTTTTTAAGTTATCATAAGTATACTTTCCGTTATCTTTTACTTCATCAAAGAATCCATGTTCATATGTAAAGTTTTTTTCAAATCTATACCACTCTCCAAAGTCAAGCATGTCTTTGGGTTTATGTTTTCCATCAGAAATATAGTCAACAACATAATAGTCATTGGTTAAGAATATTATAGGTTTTGGTGAATTTTTTATAAAGTTATCTACTTCTTTAGTGGCTGTAGCTCGATCATCTTTAATAAATCTTTCTTTGATGATAGGTTGAGCTTCATCTTCTTTTTTATTGGGGTTTATATCAGTAGTTTTAGTTGTTTTTTCAATTGCATTTGTGCTTTTATCAGCTTTTTTATTTTTACAAGAGTTAAATCCGACTAAGATTATAAGTGATATTAATATAATTCTATTCATTTTTTGATTATTTTGCGGTTTTATACGAAATTCGCTATTGGTTTAGTATAATAAAATATTACAAACTTAGTAAAATTGTAAATGTATAACAAATTTATTGAATATATTGAAAAAGAAAACCTTTTTCCTGATAATGCTAAAATCTTAATCGCAGTTAGTGGGGGAAAGGATTCAATGGTATTGGTTGACTTATTATTAAAGATGGGTGGTGATATCGGTATTGCTCACTTCAATCATATGACAAGAAGAGGGGAATCTGACAGAGATCAAAGATTTGTAGAGAAATTTTGCAAGACAAAATCAATAATGTTTTATACTATTTCTGTTGACATAAATAAAATGCTCAATAATAAAAAAGGCAAAAATTTTCAAGATTTGGCAAGAACACAAAGATATGGATGGCTGGAAAAAATAAGAAGTGAAAACAACTATGATTTTATAGTTACGGCTCACCATAAAAATGATAATATTGAAACATTTTTATACAAAATTTCAAGGGGCTCCGGAGTGAAAGGGCTTGTAGGTATCAGGGCTAAAAACGGATTTGTAGTAAGGCCAATGCTGAGTATATCAAGTGAGGAAATCAGTGAGTATATTGAAAAGCATAAGATACCGTTTGTTGAAGATAGCAGTAATAGTAGTGATGATTACAACAGAAATTTTATTCGGCATAATATTATTCCGCAATTTGAAGAGCTAAATTCAAATTTTGTTAATCGAATTTCGGTAACTATTGATAATCTAAAAAAAGTAGATTCACAATTTGATTTTTTGATGGATGCTTATACTGCTAAATATATATGCAGAAAAAGGGGGCAGATAATTATAAGTAAATCTGTTTTGGAGAGAGTGCCTAAAAAGAGAGATTTTTTGTTTTTTTTATTACAAAAATATGGATTTAATATATCTCAAGTGCAGGATATGCTCAATTCTATTGATAGGGTAGGGGCATTGTTTGAAAGTGATATGTTTGTTTTGGTGATAGATAGGGTTTCATTTGTAATCAAGGGTAAAAGTAGTGCCGAAAGTCATGAATTCTCTGTTGTTTTAGGTAAAAATGAATTGGAGGGAAATGGAGTAATAGAGATAGAGCAGATTGATAATACGGATTTGAAATTTGGTGGCAGAAATTTTTTTATTGATGCTTCAAAAGTGAATTTTCCTATGCATCTGAGAAATTGGAGAGCAGGTGATGTATTCAAGCCATTTGGATTGAAAGGAAAAGGAAAAAAAATAAAAGATTATTTTACTAATTTGAAAATGAATAGATTTGACAAAGAAAATGCTTTAGTCCTTCTCAATGGTGATGAGGTTTGTATGGTGTTGGGGGTTGAGATTTCTTATGACTACCGAGTAAGAGAGACAACGAAAAAAATACTTAAAGTTGATTATAAACCTATTTTTGTTTAGTTTCTTTTGATATTTTTTCTTTTGATAAATCCTCTGCATATTTATCTAGCTTATCGTAGAACTTTTTGAATTTTTGAGGGTATTTTTGTAGATTAGAGAGGTTTTGTTCAAATTCTTCATCGCTCAATTTGTGAATTGAAAATATTTGTTCTGTATATAAAGATTTTAAGCTGTCTCTTATATCTTTGGGAGCTTCCTTTATAGCGTTATCAGCTACATACAAATCAAATAATACTTTTAACATCTTATCTTCCGGTATGGTCAATTTGGATTCCTTGTTTGAACAAGAAAAAATAACAAAATAAAAAAGTATTGATATAAAAATAAATGCAAATGTTTTATAATTCATTTTCAAACATTTTTGGATATATGAAATCGATTAATTTGCCGGAATTAAAGTTGACTTCATCCCATGATTCAACGTCAAATTGTAATTTGAATAGCCCTGATGTAGGAACGTTGCTAATTAATTCTCGGTTGTAGTTATTGATAATAGCAGTCAGAATAGGGTTGTGACCAACAATCATAATGTCATCATAAGAATTATCAACTTTACTTATCACAACCAGATACTTAAATGAAGAACTGTCAAATAGTTCGCTTGCAATAATGATATTGTCCATTTGAAGTCCTTTGGCAAAGTTTTTCGCTGTCATTTGTGCTCTTTCAGCCGTACTTGTTACAATAAGTTGAGGTTTATATCCAAGTTCAAATAGCTTCTTTCCCATAAATATAGAGTCTCTTTCGCCTCTTGTATTAAGAGGTCTTTCATAGTCAGAGATAAATAAAGAATCCCATGATGATTTTGCATGTCTGACAAATGTGATATACTTCATTTTTAATGATTTTAACAAAAGTAATTAATTTTATAATTTTAGCTATTGTTTTAATGAAATAAGATAAAGTTTTATTATATTTGAGCTCTGATTTTTCAAGGTCTAATAAATATTTATCAAATGTTTGTAAAGCTAAATAAATACTGTGTTATCCGGAGTGAAGCGAAGACTTTTGTAGAGATGATAAAACTCGAACAGAAGATGAATGCTGCACCCGCTGGTTTGGATAGTTATTCGCTATTCAAAGATAAGGAGAATTCAAAATTGTACTGGTTAACTGAATTTTGGATAAGCGAAGCAGATTATTTAAATTATCAAAAGCTTGAGTCGCACAAATATTTTTTGGATTTATTAAAAGGCGTCCTTGAAACTAAACACGAACAGCATATATGCGAAATAGTGCTGTCAGATTAATCTTTAATGGATGCGATGAAACATATCAAATTTAATATTATCTGTTTTCTTGTAAACATTAGTTAATAAATGAAGAATATGAAGAAATGGTCAATAGTAGTAGTGATTTCTATTTTTACTACAATAAGCATCTCCGGTCAATGGATAAATTGTGAAGCAGGATTGCTAAAAGATAGTTTGTTTGAAGTAAAATTGGCTGATACAGTCAAGTTTGGTGAAAACACTACTCCCGGAGGAATATTTAAAGAACTCTATATGCACGTATATGAACCGGTCAATGATACTTCAACCTATCGACCTGCTCTAGTACTCGCTTTTGGGGGAGCTTATATCAAGGGAGATAAAGAAGATGTGAAACCAATATGTGAAATGTTTGCTTCAAGGGGCTATGTTTGTGCTGCGATAGATTATAGACTATTTGATGCATTCAAGCTCCCTGATTCAACAGTCATATTAGATATAGGATTGAAAGCTCGGGAGGATATGATTGCAGCGGTAAAATATCTAAAATGGGATGCTGACAACGACAATAGATGGAAGATTAATTCTGATTATGTTTTTGTGGGAGGAGCATCTTCCGGAGCTATTACAGCATTGAGTGTAGCTTATCTAAATGAAAAAGATAGTGTAGATCTCAAGGATTGGATGAGACCAATACTTGAGGATAATGGTGGATACGAGGGAAAATCAACGCTAGAGTTTGCTGAAAATTATGATTATAAAGTTGTAGGGGTTGCAAATATGCTTGGAGCAATGGCTGATTTGGATTATATTGATGAAGGAGAGCCAATTGTGGTAAGTATACACGGAACAAATGATGATGTTGTCCCTTATGGTGCAGGGGATATTAAGTTGTTGAATATTCCCGTATTTAAACTATACGGTAGCAGTCTGGTACATAAAAAAGCCTTGGAAGAAAATATACACAGTTCATTTATTAGTGTTGATGGTGGAGGGCATGGTGGCTTTTTGAAGGATAGTAGTCTGCCTTGGCTAGATAGTATGGTAAATACTACATTGAATGATTTTTATGATTTTGTGCTTTGCCCTGAGAGTTCGAAAGTGGCAAACTCTGCCGCTAGTACCGGGTTTGAAGTGTATCCTAATCCTGCAAAAGATTTTATTTCAGTTAGGTGGGGCAATAATAGATTGAATAGTATAAATATAGATTTGTTGACATTGGATGGAATTAAAATCAAAAGTTTTAATGGTGTTGACAATAAGAAAAGATTGAAAGTATCAGGCCTTAAGGGCGGTGCATATTTGATTAAGTTCAAAACGCAGGATAAGGTGATTGCCCAAAAGATAGTTATCATTAAATAAGGGCGACTGTGTTCACAACAATTAATCGGTTATATTCAATTGCTCCATATTCTTTAAAATAAAGATAGCTATTGCCACTGCCTTTTACTCTGCTTATCAAAACTTTTCCTTTGATATTTTCATACATATATATATATGCCTTAATATTATATGTAAGACACCCTTTTTGATTTTAATTTCTTAACAAGAATATGTATAGATAGTTATTATACTAACTTCAGTTGCTGTTCAATGTCTTTGATTATATCATCAATATGTTCAATACCTACGGAAAATCTAACTAGACCATCATTTAATCCGTTCTTTATTCTTTCTTCCCTAGGTATAGAGGCATGGGTCATGCTAGCCGGATGATCGACAAGAGATTCCACTCCCCCAAGACTTTCTGCTAAAGTAAATATATTGAAAGAAGAAATTAATTTTTTGGTTTGTTCTAGAGTCAAATCAAATTCAACAGATACTATTCCTCCAAAACCTCTCATTTGTCTTGATGCAATGGTGTGTTGAGGATGGGATTCTAATCCGGGATAAAATACAGTTTTCACTTTTGGGTGGACTTCAAGGTATTTGGCAACTTCCATGGCACTTTTAGCATGTTGTTCCATTCTTATCGCCAAAGTTTTGACCCCTCTGGTAAGTAGCCATGCATCAAAAGGACTAGGATTAAGACCAATTGACATTCTGTTGAACTTGAATTTTGTATCATATTCAAGGTCGTTTGTTATAAGTGTACCACCCACCACATCGGAATGCCCTCCTATATATTTTGTTGTACTGTGAAGGACTACATCAACCCCCCAAGTAAGTGGATTTTGAAAATAAGGTGTTGCAAATGTATTGTCCACAGCCGTCATTACATTGTGTTTTTTTGCTATTTTGATAATTGCAGGAATATCTGAAATTCTCAATAGAGGGTTGGTAGGTGATTCTAAAATTATCAGTTTGGGCTTGTTGGCCAAAGCATTTTCTACTTCATCCAAATCCAGAGTATTTATCAATTCAAGTTTTATTCCATAAGATTTAAAAATGCTATTGAGCAGCCTAAAGGTGCCTCCATATAGATCTTGTCCCGCGACTACAGTATCTCCTGAATCCAATGTCGAAATCAACGCAGTTGTAGCACCAAGTCCGGATGAGAAAACAGTGGCATATTTTCCTTCCTCCAGCGAAGCAAGAGTTTGCTCCAAATTTGTAAAATTAGGGTTGCCGGCTCTAGTGTAATCATAGCCTTTGTGTTGGTTGGGCCATTCTTGCTTGTAAGTAGATGTCATATATATTGGAGGTATTACTGCTCCCGTTGATTGATCTGCTTCTTGTCCTTTGTGTATTGCTTTGGTTGAAAATTTCATTGTTTTGATTGATTTTAATTTGTAAGTCATATTATCTGAGGATTTGTATTTATTATTTGCTGAAACCCCAGTCTTTCATCCATTCGTCATTGTAAAATTTACTTAAATATTTTGCTCCATTATCAGGAATAACCGTGACTATCACAGCAGGCTCTTGTAGTGATTTGGCTAGTTCCAAAGCACCCCATACATTTACACCACCTGTTCCTCCTCCAAAAATTCCTTCTTCTCTAGCCAATCTCCTAGCCATATCAAAGGCTATTTTGTCATCGAATTGATACATTTCATCAACTATCGAAAAATCCATAGCTTTAGCAATATGATCTTCGCCAATACCTTCGACTTGATAAGAGCAGCTACCTTCGGTATTTATTATGCCTGTTTTGAAGTATTCAAAATATATGGAACCAATGGGGTCAGGCATTATAACTTTGATATTAGGATTTTGCTCTTTCAAATACTTCCCTACTCCACTAATAGTGCCTCCAGTACTCCCGGAAGCAACAAAATGAGTTACTTTACCATCTGTTTGCTCCCAAATTTCAGGACCGGTTGACAAATAATGGGCTTCAGGGTTTTTGGGAGAGTCATATTGGTCTAACCTAAAACTATTAGGGATCTCTTTTGCCAGCCTTTTAGCTGTATTGACATAGTGATCCGGGGAATCAGGTGCAGCAGAAGTAGGTGTAACCACTATTTCTGCCCCAAAAGCTTTTAGTGCATTTTGCTTTTCAATACTTACCTTGTCGGGCATGGTCAGTATAGCTTTGTACCCTTTTAATGCTGCTGTCATAGCAACAGCGGCACCGGTATTACCAGAAGTATTTTCTACGATAGTACCTCCGGGTTTTAATAATCCTTTCCTTTCAGCATCTTCAATTATATGTTTTACAATTCGATCCTTTACAGAACCACTAGGATTAAAAAATTCTAGTTTTACATAAATGTCTATATGTGGATAAGGATTTATTTTTTGTAGTTTAACTAATGGAGTGTTGCCTACTGTATCTATTAGATTAAATGCTTTCATTGATATTGTTTTTTGATGGTGCAAATGTAACAAGATATATTTAAAATGGTTCGTTTTTATAAATATAAACTGGATACTCTAAAAGATATTTTAAATTTATTTGCGACAAAATCTGTCCCGGCAGTATGATATAATACTCTTCCCGTACTTCTCCTTTTTGTTGATGATGTAGCCAATACAATACTTATCACCGGGAAAAACTGAAAACTTCT
>Ga0256833_1003806_pt1 | contig 10237 bp, 9 predicted proteins | sample 356284metaG_FD_190535 | JGI IMG/M metagenome (GOLD analysis project Ga0256833, IMG submission 190535) | Hydrothermal vent microbial communities from Mid Atlantic Ridge, Atlantic Ocean - 356-284 | ecosystem: Environmental > Aquatic > Marine > Hydrothermal vents | place: Atlantic Ocean: Mid...
ATGACTGTTGGACGGACTTCACGTACTCCCTTGAACACATGATCGTCGAATATGGTGTCCTCAACCCGCTGTTCAAGGAAAGCCCGCCGCTCTACATCGTCGCCATACCCGACCCAAGCATAATAAGCGAGATAGGGGAGGAGGACTACGCTAATGCCAAGAACGTGAGCATTGACGAGGCGAAGATTGACGCCCTGGAGAGCATGCTCTCGAAGATCAAGGAGGAGCTGAACTACGCTGGCGTGGCCGGGTATACTGTGATAGACACGCCGGAGAAGCTGTGCGAGCTACTCTTTGGATCAAGCCCGCCGAAGTACGCGATAATATACTGGCTCCAGGGCGCCGTTCCCGTCGGGGACGTCACGAGTCTTGCTGGGTGCAACATTAACCTGGGCGATCTGGAGAACTACATACTAGACTACCACTGGGTCTGGGTGTCCCCCTACGGCGAGCCACTAGGCGACGCGACAGGCGTCACCACGACGCTCCTCAACAGTTATGCCGACATAGTTGAGGGCCCATTTAACATGTCCATAACTAGTGCGGGCGTTGAGGCTAGGAGGGAGGCTTACGCCTTCTACCTCTATAACCTCCTAAACTTCACCTACGGCCTCCGCAACTACACGTCAAACCTGATAATACCGAATGCAACGTTCTATCAGGTCGAGAGCGGTGGGTGGAGGTACTACGGTACCGTGGCCGCGTGGGTCTACGAGGGATCCACGCCCAAGGGAGTCCTAGTATTGAACCTGGTCCACGTTGACTGGGACGCTACTGGCGACGGGGTGCTTCCGGAGACTGTTGTGCAGCAGGTGGTGTACTCGTCGCTTAGGGCTTGGAGCGTGCTGAGATCCACGGTCACCTAGCGCCCCGGGCCTGGAGGCGCACCCCCCGAAGGCGGGAGTTCCCCCGGGGCTCTTTCTGCATGTCCTGCGTGTCCAGCGCCCGCCCGGTCCCCGAGGGGGCTCCGAGTGTGTGGCGGCGGGTTGGGTGGGCCTTGCTTTAAAGTCCCGCGGGGCCGGGGGCTTCTAGGTGCGGTGTCTTAGCAGGCGGCTATAGGTGCAGGGGCGACCTGGAGCAGGCGCTCGGGAGGATTGACGGTAGGGGCTATGGGGCCTACCGTAGCGTCGAGGGCGCGTGCGCCCGGCTGGGAGAGCTGCTGGTTAGGGTGTCTAGGGTTCAGGGGGACCCCTTCGCCCCGCCTAGTGTCGTGGTGGTTGAGGCGCCGTCGAGGCTCCTGCCCGGCTGGGCTCTGGAGTGGCCTGTGCCCCTAGCCGACTGGCTCCATAGGAGGCTCTACATGCTCCTCGGGAGGGCCTCGGAGAAGGTGGGGGAGGGGCATAGCGGGCTCCTCGCCGTGCCGAGGCCCGGGCCGGTGGTGCTGCGGAGGAGCGCCGTGGAGGTGAGGGGCGGCCGCCTGCGCTTCAGGGTGTGGGCCGGCCTGCCGAGTAGGGGTAGGCGGGTGCTCGGCCGGGCGGCTGCCGAGATGCTCCTCGAGAGGCTCCCCAGGGCCGTGGGGGAGGCTGTAGCCGACGCTGGCAGGCTCGAGGGGCAGCTGGGGGAGCACATCTACACGTGGCGCCTCCAGGAGGCCCTCCGCTCCCAGCTCCGCCCCCGGGGGCTGGCCGCCTTCGTGGGGGACGGCTCGGTTCTGCCCAGGCGATGCGGGGGCTGCGAGGAGCCGCTGCCCGGGGCCGTGCCCTTCGAGAGCCCGCCCAGCCTCAGGGTGGAGCTCGAGGGCCCCCGGGGGGAGGCCGTCTCGGGCATGGGGGTGCCCCGGGGGGTGACCGTGGTCGCGGGGAGCGCCTTCCACGGTAAGAGCACGCTCCTCGAGGCGCTCGCCGCCGGGGTGTGGAACCACGTCCCCGGGGATGGCAGGGAGAGGGTTGTTACCGTGCGCAACGCCATGTACGTCAAGGCCGAGGACGGCAGGTTCGTGTCGTGCGTCGACGTGAGCAGCTTCATACACGACCTACCCGGCGGCGGTAGCACCGAGTGCTTCAGCACCAGCGACGCGAGCGGCGCCACCAGCACCGCCGCCTCAATACAGGAGGCTGTGGAGGCGGGAGCCGAGCTCCTGCTGTTAGACGAGGACACGGCTGCCAGCAACATACTCTACCTAGACGAGAGGGCGGCCCCCCTGACGAGGTGGCACACCGTCACCCCCATAGCCAGCCTCGCCAGGAGCATGGCCGAGAGGGGCGTCTCCCTAGTCATAGTCTCCAGCGGGAGCCTCCCCCTGCTCGCGGCGGCGGACACGGTCATAGTTATGGAGGGCTACCGCGCCAGGGACTCCACGGGCCTAGCCAGGGAGCTCGCCAGGAGGCACGGCGTGAGCCCGGCGGGGGCCGAGTACAAGCCCCCCAGGCCGAGGGTGGTCCAGGGCACCCCGAGGCTGGTCAAGCCCAAGATACGGGGTGGGAGGCTCGAGGACCGCGCCCTCCAGGCGCCGGTGGACCTCTCAGGCGACATACACCTAGTGGAGGGCTCGCAGTTCAACACTCTCCTCCTAGTGGCTAGGGCCCACCTCGCGAGCCTGAGGGGTAAACCCCTAGCCGCGGCCCTCTCCGAGCTAGAATCCACGATGGCCGAGGGGGGGCCCCAGGCCCTGGCCCCCGGGGAGCCCGGCCCCGGGCTGGCGGAGGTTAGGGGCCTCGACGTGGCGTTCCTAGTGAACAGGCTCCCCGGCCTCCGGGCGCGCCACTCACCCTAGGCCGCCCGGGACGCGGGGGCTCTCGGGTAACACGTTTAACCCTATCTATTAGGTGTTTACCGGGGGGTGTAACGGGGTTGAACCCCAGGCCAGCGGCTAGGCTGCTAGCCGCGGCCCTCCTAGCCCTCGCGCTCGCGGCCCCCGCCGCCATGCCAGCGGCCGCCCAGGCGCCCGCCCTGCCCATACCCCTGCCGCCGGGCGTCTACCACGGCGAGGTGAGGCCCGGCCTCGACACTGGGGGCGCCTGGAGCTGGAGCGACCACCCCTACTGGGTCCCGCTGGAGGCGCCGCTGGCCGTGGTGGCGGCCGACGACCTGGTGTTCGCGAACTGGAGCGGCCCGGTGTCGGTCGAGGTCCAGACGCCGGATGGCAGCTTCTCGCGTATAGTGATGAGGGTTGACGTTTGGCTCGAGAGCGTGGTGCCCGGGAGGCCGGCGGTGCAGTACGACAGGCCCCTCTGGATATGGGTTGACGGCGTCCCAGCCTATGTTGGCACTACGGTGCAGAGGTACAGCCAGGCCGCCTTCTCCGATGTGACCCACCTCTACCCGCTGCTCGTCGGGGGCGGCAACGCCACCGTGACCGTGGCGCTGCCCAACTGGGTGCTGCCCGGCTGGGGCCTGACCGGGGCGTTCCACGTGAGGGTCACGCTGCTCTACTACCCGGGCCCCAAGCCCCCGGTGCCCACGGCTGTGATACCGCTCTTCGACAACTCCACGGCGACGCCCTGGCCGGGGCTGGCGAAGGCCGTGCTCACCTCCAGCAACCCGGTGGCGTGGCAGGTCACGAGCGTGCCTGAGAACACTGTGAGGGCGTACCTGCTAGTCTACCTCGAGGGGTCGTCCTACGACGAGTTCTGGTACTACAACATACCGGCCGACAGGTACGCCATATTCAGGAGCGACGGCCAGGTCTTCGCCTTCACCCAGCCGTTCCCCTACATGTTCACCGGCAGCCTGAACCCGCTCCTCTGGAGGCCCCTCCCGGGCGTTAGGGCGCTCAGCTTCGAGCCGCACCTAATAGACGTCACCCCGCTGCTGCCCCTCATAGCTGGTACCCACAACCTCAGCGTCGAGGTTTTCAACAACCAGCACTACTGGCACGTCTTCGCCGCCCTGCTACTCTACACCGAGCCTAACGCTGTAGTCGGCTACCAGCTCCTCGACTACCAGTACACCGGCCCCCTGAGGAGCGAGAACCAGACCCAGACACCCGGCGGGGACCAGGTCTACCAGGTCGAGAGCAACGCGAGCCTCCACGCCTCGAGCCTCATAACGGTGGTCCGCTTCCCCATGCCCTACGCCTTCGTGGTCAACGCATCCATGTACAACTCCCTCCAGGCCACCCAGGTCTACAACGACGTGTGGTCAAACCTGACCCTCGCGGAGGAGTGGGAGTACACCAGCAACGTCACAAGCGTCATGCCACCCTACATGGAGCCCGTCGTCTCCTACAACTGGGGCGAGAGCTGGAGCGCCACCCTCAACTCCCAGTACGGCTTCGTGATAGAGGCCCCCGACACGGGCGAGTACCCTGTGGAGGGCAACTTCACACTCTGGACCACGGTCAACGAGACCCTCACGATAGACAGGGGCGTCTGGCCGTTCACCGGCACCCACCGCAGCCTCGAGGAGGCGGTCAACGCGACCGGCTACATTGAGGGCACGATAATGCTGATCAGCCCGACGGCCGGCATAATAACGGGCATAACTGCCACCTACGGCGACACCCACAGGCTCACACACGGCCACGAGGAGGGCCAGCCCTCGGCGGGCTTCGACTTCTCAAGGTACACCCACGCTGGCAACGAGTGGCCCCAGTGGCAGGTGTACGAGGACCAGATCACCATAGTCATAGGCGGCGGCCAGGGGGGCCAGCAGCCCCAGCCACCCGCGCCACCAGTGCCTCCCGGGCCGCCGGGGGGCCCCAGGAGGCCCCTGCTCTAGCGCCAGCCTGACCCCTCCACCCGTCTCCTTTTTCGCTGTTAAAGGTTACGCACGTATCTGCACGCGCTGCAATAGCGAAACATTACCCTAAAGCGTATCAGCCCTGAGCCATCCACTATCGGGTGGTGCGGAGCTGGAGGCGCGGGGTGAGAGAGGGATGCCCCTGACTACCTTCGAGGAGGAGATCTACCTGCGCGCCCTGACCGGGAGGCTGGTGGGCAAGGCGATAGCCGACCTGGGCATCAACAAGCTCGCGGTAGTTGCCCCCAAGAACATAATATGCAGCAGCATCGCGACCGCCACTGAGGCCGCGTTCATAGACCACACCGGCGGCGTGACCTACCACTTCATGGTTGAGCTAGGCAAGAACGAGGCCGAGATCGCCAAGAGGCTCAAGGAGTTCGGCGCCCAGGTTGTGCTACTCCAGTTCGGCGGCGAGAGCCCCATAGAGGAGGTCAAGAAGAGCTTCGTAGAGCTACTGAAGGCCATGGCCGAGGAGCAGGTGCCCGGAGCCATAGTCTTCCACGTCAGGATATTCGCCGCCGGCGGCGTGAAGGAGGCGCTAAAGGACGAGAAGGTCAAGGAGTACCTGAAGGGCAAGGACCTATACGTCTACACCGTCGGGTTCGACGAGGGCAAGGTCTACGTGAACAAGGTGACCATAGAGGGGGACGACCTCAAGCTGCAGAAGCTGGTGGAGTACCACGTAACGCTAGAGCACGCCGACCTACTCAACAGGAGCCTCAAGGACAGGAAGGTAACCTTCCAGTAGCAACACCCATCCACTCCCCCCAACCAACATTTTCTATTCCACCTATCGCAACTGGGCGGGCGGAACCCTAATATTTCGGGGGCCGATACAAGCCCGCCGGTGTCAGGCCCCCTTGAGCGGCAACCGCAACCCTGCAGCGCTAGCGGCATACAACGCCGTGAGGGGCGCCGCGGTAGGCGGCTTCCAGGCGCTTCTACCCATGTACATGGCCAGCCTCGGCTACAAGATGAGCGAGATAGGGGGCTCCGTGGCCCTGGCGAGCGTGGCGGTAGCACTCGCGCTACCAGTCACCGGCCTCCTGATCGACACCATAGGCAGCAGGCCAGTAGTAGCTGTGGCCGGCTCGCTGCTGGCGGCGGCGGCCCTCGTGGCGGCCGCTTCGAGCAGCATAGCGCCCCTAACACTCGCCTACGCCCTCTTCCTAGCATCGTTCCTCATAGGCCAGCCGGCCAGGATGGCGTTCCTGGCCCGCAGCGTCGAGGGGGAGAGGCTTGGCTCCTACATCGGCCTAACGTCCACGGCCTTCAGCGCCTCCCGCCTAGCAGGGCCCGCCCTAGCCGGCGCCGCCGCGGAGAGGGTGGGCTACAGGCCAGCCTTCGCCGCCCTAGCGCTGGCCGCCCTAGCCGGGCTGGCAGTGTTCGCCGCCCTCTCCACAAGGCCGCCCCTCGAGGGCCCGCCCAGGACCAGGCCCGGGCTCCTAGAGGCCTACAGGAGGGCGCTCAGGCCCCCGCCGGGGCTGGCCGGGGTTCTAGGGTTCGTCGCCGTGGACAGGCTCGGCTGGGCCCTCTGGTTCCCCACCCTGACGGCCTACCTCTACAAGAGGGGCTTCAGCGAGTCCGACGCCGGCCTGGTGGCGAGCGCTATCGGCGCCGCCAACACGCTCCTCCTACCCGCGACTGGCAGGGCGGTCGACAGGCTCGGCGCCTGGGCGGGTGTCGCCGCCAGCGAGGCCCTCGGCGCCGCTGGCATCCTACTACTCTCGGGCGCCACGGCCCTGCCCTGGGCGGCCCTGGCAGCCGCCGTCGTGGGAGCCAGCATATCGCTGTGGATACCCTCGTATAACTCGCTGGTGGCGAGGATAGTGGGCCCCGAGAGGCTGGGGGAGGCCTACTCCTCCGCGAACAGCGTCAGGGCCCTAGCCGGGGCGCCCGCCCCCTACCTTGGGGGGCTAGCCTACGACGCCCTAGGCCCCGCCGCCCCCTTCCACGCCTCAGCGGCTGTGCTTACCCTCGCAGCCCTGGCCGCGGCTACCCTACTCCGCAGGGTGGAGGCCTCCGCTAGGGCTGCGGCGAGCGCTGGCCCCCAACCGGCGCTGGGGAGGCCCGCGGCCCCGGGGGGCTTAGCTCCGCGGCGCTAGGCAGTAGACGCTAGCGCTGCCGCCAGCCACGTGTACATCAACCTGCACCGGGCCCCCGCCGCAGCCCTGGCTCGTGGCGTGCCCCCCGGCGACGTCTGCCCTGACCGTGGCGTTCCCGTATATCCAGAGGCTCACGCTGCCGCCGCTGACAGTTAGGTCAACCCTCGGGGCCGGGCCGAGGGGGGTGAGCCGCACCTCGGCGCTCCCCGACTTCACCCTGACGGTTAGGTTCCCAGCCGCCACGCCAGCCTCTAGGCCCCCGGCTGTTATCGAGAGCCTGAGGGTCCCCGCCGTGATATTCTCGACGCTGACTCCCGCCATGCTGGCCGCTAGGTCTACCTCGTCGAGCCCCGGGGGTATGGTTATGTTCGCCCCGCAGTCCCAGCACAGCGGGGCCACGCTCCCGGCGGCGTCGACGCGCAGCCAGCCATCCTCGACGCTGGCGCTGGCCCTGCACCCCCACCCCCTGCCCGCCACTGCTACCCTCGCATCGCCCCCGGGGGCTACGCGGGCGCTCAGGCGTGAGAGGTGTATGGAGGCGCCCCTGAAGCCCGAGCCTAGGTCCTCGCTGTACGCCACGAGGGAGGCGATGCTGGGCAGCCAGAGGAGCACCACGGCAGCGGCGGCCGCGACGGCGGCTATTAGTGCCACGTGTAGGGCTAGGGTTCTCTGGAGCCCCAAGAGCCTGCACCCCCTAGCTCTCGAGGCTCCTCCTGAGTGCGTCTATCGCCTCCCGCAGCCTCCTGATCTCCTCGCCTATGATGCTGGCTTCGCGGCTCAGCTTGATCCTCTCGTCCAGCCAGCTCCTGGTAACCTTGGACCACGATATTATGGCGACGACCCACACGAGGAACCCGAAGGCCACGCCCGCCGAGGCGTAGTAGTAGACCGCGGCCACCGTGAAGACCGCCAGGGGGATCATGACGGCCAGGGTTACCGCCACGAATATCCTGTCCACCCTCTCAGCCTCGCCCGCCACCGCTACCACCCCAGCACCGCCCGGCGGCCTCCGCTATCGAGGCCGGGCTCAGCCGGAGCTCCCCCCTCCAGGTGAGGGTGTAGACCCTCCTCGCGACCGCCTTCCCACCCTCCACTACGACGCTGCTCTCCACTATCCCGGCGCTCTCCAGCTTCTTCAGGTGAACCTTCGCCAGCGCCCTCGACACCCCGAGGGCCGAGGCTATCTCCGACAGGTACATGGGCCCGCTCCTCCAGAGCAGGGCTACCATCGCTAGCCTCAGGGGGTGGGAGAGCCCGTCCAGCTTGGAGGCCAGCTCCTCCAGGGCTCCACACCGCAACCCACCACCCTCCACTAGTAACAGTAGGATAACCAGTAATAAAAAGATTACGAAGGCCGGGGCCTGCCAAGCCCTAAAAGCCCTGGGCGCCCCGGGAGGGTGAGCCCTCGAGCCTTCCGGGGTGTAGGCCGCGTTGCCCGTAACGCTACTCTACCCCGGGGACGTCGACAGGCTGCTCACCCCCCGGCTCGCCGTATCGTGGGTCGAGAGGGTCCTCTCGAGCCCCGAGGCGGTCGAGGCCCCGAGGGCGAGCCTCGAGTACAAGGGCGGCTGGCTGGGCGTCATGGCGGCGGCCGGCTATGGGAGGCAGGCCGCCAAGATAGTGGGGGTCTACCCCGGCAACCCGGCCCGGGGGCTCCCCCTGGTTCGGGGCGTGCTAGTGCTGCTGGACTCCGACTCGGGGGAGCCGGTGCTAGTCGCCCCGGCCGAGGAGGCGACCGGGTGGAGGACCGCTGCAGCCACCGCCGTGGCCCTGCGCCTCCTCGGCTACCGTGGCGGAGGCGTGCTGGGGATTGTCGGGGCCGGGGTTCAGGGCCGCTACCACGCCATGCTCCTCTCCAGCATCTACAAGCCCGGGGAGATCCTAGTCTACTCGAGGACCCGCAGCAGGGCCGAGGCGCTCGCCTCGAGCCTGGGCGGCAGGGCTGCGGGGAGCCTGGCCGAGCTTCTCGCCGCCAGCGACGTGGTGGTCCTCGCCACGACCTCCGAGGCCCCCCTCGCCTCGGCGTCGAACACCAGGAGGGGGGCGCTCGTGGCCAGCGTGGGGGCCCCGAGGCCCGTGAGGGAGCTCTCGGACGACCTGCTAGCCGAGGCTGGCTGCGTGCTCGTGGACTCGCCCATAGCGCACCTAGAGAGCGACGACGCCGCGAGGGCCCCCAGGAGGGTGACGCTCGCCGAGGCCCTCCAGGGCAGGGCCGAGTGCAGGCCCGGCGGGTTCAGGGTCTACAAGAGCGTCGGGACGCCCCTCCTAGACCTGGCAGCCGCCCTGGCCATAGAGGAGGCCCTGGCGTCCAGGCGGGGGCAGAAACATTTAAATATTTCGTAGTGTATCTTTTTGTATCGGAGAATGGCGGATGACAGAGAGACTAGTACCACCTAGGGAGGCTTGTAGAAGGCTAGGGATAAGCTTCATCACTTTGAAGAGATGGATTTACTCGGGTAAGATTAGAGCGGTTAGGACACCTACTGGTAGGTGGATGATACCGGAGAGCGAGATTGAGAAGATTATAAGTGGGAAAGAGGAAACAGGAGAATCTAGAGCTGTTATCTATGCTCGTATAAGCTCTAGCGACCAGAAAAGCGACCTAGAGAGGCAAATACAATATCTTACACAGTATTGTAGTGCTAAAGGCTATAGGGTAGTAGATGTTCTAAGCGATGTAGCCAGCGGGTTGAAGACTAATCGTAGAGGACTGCTGAAGCTCTTCAACTACGTGGTTAATAGGCAGGTTGACGTTGTTGTAGTAACGTATAGGGACAGGTTAACACGCTTCGGGTTTGAATACCTTGAGTATTTCTTCAAGCAGTACGGTGTGAGGATAGAGGTCGCCTATGGAGAGGAGCCGAAGGATGCCTATCAAGAGCTGGTTGAGGACTTGATAGCAATCGTAACTAGCTTCGCTGGTAAACTCTACGGGTTGAGGAGTCATAAGAAGAAACGGTTGGTTCAAGGCTTCAAAAGGCTCCTAGAGGAGGTTGAGAAGAATGGTTAAAGTTACGAGAACCGTTATAGTGAGAAGCATTAAACTCCCTAGGAGGATATTCAGCGTATTCGTTGAGCTTGAGGGAATGTACCGCAACATGGTCGAGCAACTAGTTCTCTTTGCGGTAAAGAATAATGTTAAGAGCTTCGCTAGGCTAAAGGCGTTGAAATACCGTGAAACGAGAAACCTATACCCACATCTGCCATCGCACTACGTGTATACAGCATGTCAAGACGCTAGTACTAGGGCTAAGAGCTTCCTAAGATTGAAGAAACTTGGATTAGCTAAGAGAGAATACCCAGAGGTTAAGAGGGTTAGCGTCTGGCTTGACGACCACGTGTGGAAGCCCAATGGATACACGTCAATCAGGATAGCTACTCATAAAGGATGGGTAACAATAGAATTCGAGCCTCATAAACAGTACTGGAGATACGTTAATCGTGGATGG
>Ga0256833_1003807_pt1 | contig 10236 bp, 16 predicted proteins | sample 356284metaG_FD_190535 | JGI IMG/M metagenome (GOLD analysis project Ga0256833, IMG submission 190535) | Hydrothermal vent microbial communities from Mid Atlantic Ridge, Atlantic Ocean - 356-284 | ecosystem: Environmental > Aquatic > Marine > Hydrothermal vents | place: Atlantic Ocean: Mid...
ATTCAAACTATGTCATAATAGATAAAAAGGACAAATATGAATAAAAAAATCACAATACTTTTTACCTCTCTACTCATTTTCTTTTCTGCATGTGAAAATAGTAGTGTAGATAGTGAGAAAATATCATTAGAAAATGAGGATAAAAGCCCACAAAAACATAATTCTAAATCAAATGAGAATCATGATTTACTTAAAAATATGGGTTTTGATTTTCAAGGAGAAAAGGTTGAAATAGATATAAATCAAACAGACCAATTTTTCAAACAGATAGAGATAGAGATGCACTCAAAAGCCAAAAAGATAGAACAAAATATTAAAAATGCTGAAATTAATTTTACCAAGGGTATTGGTATAGAAATCGAAGATAATAAAATTGGTATAGATTTAAATAGGACTAGAAATATGCTACAAGGGATTAATAGTTTAATAAAAGATATAGTTTTGGATAGTAACTATAGTACTAATTAATAATATTATTGTAAAATTCACTTAGATAAAAAAATATTAAGGATAAACATGAAAACTGTTGATATGAACTCTGAAGAGTTCAAAGATGAATTAGAGAAAACTTGGAAATTTGTCAAAAAAGTAAGTAGTAGTAAAGGTTGGGTACAAAATCCAAATGAAGATGTAAATGAGGGTGTTGCTCTAGGTCTTGCTAGAAATAAGCTTATATATGGGAAACGTTTCTGTCCATGTTTTATGGTAATAGGAGAGACAAAAGAGGAGAGAAAGGCAGCAGATAATCGTATCTGTCCTTGTAAACCAGCTATAGAAAAAGAGATTCCAGAAGATGGTCTATGTCACTGTGGTATCTTTTGTACTCCAGAATATGTAGAGGCTCAAAAAGAGAAAAATTAATTTAAATAGTAAGAGGGAGTTATTTAAATCCCCTCTTTTCGAAGAACAACTTTAATTGTTTTGAATATAACCATTAACTCTTTCTTTATTGACCAATTTTTAATATAAGTTCGGTCATATCTCAATTTCTTTTTAGCATCGTTTACATTACGTCCATATGGATAGCAGACTTGTGCTAAGCCTGTGATACCTGGAGCAACAGAGTGTCTATCGTGATAATTGGGAATTACCTTCTCATAATCTTTTACTAAAATATCCCACTCTGCTCTAGGTCCAATTAGATGCATCTCTCCTTTTATAATATTTATAAGTTGAGGAAGTTCATCAATACGCATCTTACGCATAGTGTTTCCAAAAGGAAAAATTCTAATATCATTATCTTGTGTATAGGGGTTAAATTTACTATTTACATGCATACTTCTAAATTTATAACAGGTAAAAGGCTTACCATTTAATCCTATACGTGATTGTTTAAAAAAGATTGGTCCTGGAGACTCCTTTTTTATACGAAAAATAGTATATAGGGAGATAGGTAGAGATATAATTAAGAGAGAACCCCCAACTATAAAATCTATTATGCGTTTTTGAAAAAACTCTTTTTTTGTATAACCCAAAACTCTATTGAAGGTATCTTTATTCTCTTTAGATAGATTTTTAAATCTATATCTTGTTTTTGTAATAGGGTAAGTCATAATCTACTCCGTTTTATGATTCTTTTGAAAAAATAATAATAATTAATCTTTAGTATTATTCAACTTAAATATTTAAACAAATAGTAGTTTAGGAGTTTTTTAGCTTCTAAAACTGCTATATGAAACAGTAACAAAAAAATCTTTAAACATTAGTTAACAATAAAGAATATAATGATATTTGTGGTATAATTTTTAAAAATTAAAAATATAAGAGATAAAATGTTTGCTAAATATATAATTCGATTAGATGATGCGTCTCCTACTATGAATAGAGATAATTGGAAAAGGGTAGAGATGTTGTTGAATAGCTATAATATAAAACCTATTGTTGCTGTCATTCCAAACAATAGAGACCCAAAATTGATGATAGATAGAGAAAATAGTGAGTTTTGGCTAGATGTAAAGAGATGGCAAGATAGAAATTGGGAGATAGCGTTGCATGGTTTTGAGCATAAGTATGCTACTAAGCATAAAAGTATTGTTCCTATTAATGACTACTCTGAATTTGCAGGAGTCTCTTTAGATAAACAGAGGGAGAAGATAAGAGAGGGTATAAAAATATTTAGAGAACATAATATCTCTTGTCGTGCTTGGATAGCTCCTGCTCACTCTTTTGATGAAAATACCATTAAAGCCTTAAAAGAGGAGAGTAGTATATATATTATATCTGATGGTATTGCATGGTCTACATATTATGAATACAATATATATTGGATTCCTCAGCAACTTTGGAGACCTAGAGAGATGCCTTTTGGAACTTGGACTATCTGTTATCACCCAGATGAGATGAAAGATAGAGATTTTGAGATATTAGAGAACTTTTTAGAGAAAAATCATAATAAGTTTACATCTATTGATAATCTAAAATTAAATAAAAAACCAAAAAGTCTACTCGAAAAGGTTTTTGAAAAAATCTATTTGAGACTTTTAGCTAAGAAAAAGCAAAATGGTAAAAAAGCCTCTTAACCCCAATCTTGGTTACGACTTTTATGTTTATGTTTATCTTTTTTATAAGATGTACCATTTTTAAGTTTTTGAAGTCGATTTAGTAGTGTCATATTGGCTTCACGAATATCATCTAAGTTGAACTCTGTTTTAAGTTCTATTTTTAAGCGTTCAATATAGCTTTTCATCTGTTGATGGTACTCTGAATTGAGTTGAATCTCTACCTGTTCATCTACTTTTTTAGTTAACTCTGTAAACTTTTTTAGAAATTGCTCTTGTGTTATTTTCTTATCACGAAACATTTTAAAAAGATTTTTCGTAACTTTTTCAAGAAAGGTAATATAGCGTTGGCGTTGGTATTTCTCAATCTGTTTTGGTGTATATCTCATTATAGATATTATATCGAAAAGTTAAAAAAGGAGAGTTTTAAACTCCTCTTCAAAAGAAGAGGATATACAAGGAGTTTGAAATCTACTACTTATAGAGCATCTTTTGCAGCGTTAAGAGCCTCTTCGTAGTTAGGTTCTTCTGTGATTTCAGGTACAGTTTGCTTATAAGCGATTTTACCATCTTTACCAACTACAAAGATAACTCTTGCAGTTACACCAGCTAAAGGACCATCAGCCAAAAGAACACCATAAGCGTTTGCAAAATCTTTGTTTCTGAAGTCTGAACATACTTTAATGTTCTCAATTCCAGCAGCTCCACACCATCTAGCAGCAGCAAATGGTAAATCCATAGATACTGTAATTACTTCTACACCATCAAGAGACGCTGCTTCTGTATTAAATCTTCTTGTTTCAGCATCACATACACCTGTATCCAATGAAGGAACAGCTATTACGAGTTGAACTTTACCTTCTCCACCAACTTGCTCATTTTGAAGCATTGGGTTACAATTTACTACTGTTACTACTGGAGCTGTATCGCCTACGTTTACTTCTGTACCACCAAGGTTACATACTATGTCATTTTTAAATGTTACTGTTGCCATTATTTAAATCCTTCTGTTGTTTTAATTTATAATCGGAGTATAGTTTAAATAGGATAAATTTACTCTTAATTAGAAAAAAAATAAAAAATCTCTATTTTTTTCTAAAAATGTGTAACTTTTTGGGAATTTTGAGAATAGAGTAATTTTTTGGTATCTCCATCATTAATAATTTTTCCATCTCTTATTATTATTAATCTATTAGAGAGGTTATAGATTTCATCTAAATCGTGACTAACCATAAGTGTTGTTGTTCCAAACTCTTCGTGTAATCTTAATATCTCATCTTGTAGTTTAACCCTCATAAATGGGTCAAGAGCTGATAGAGGTTCATCCATTAGGAGTATTTTGGGTCTCTTCATAAATGCTCGACAGAGTGAAACACGCTGTTTTTGTCCTCCACTCAATGTATGGGGTAATCTATCTTTTAAATTATATAAATTAGTTATATCCAATAGATAGTTGGCTAATTCAATATCTTTGTGGACAAAGAGTAGATTTTTCTCTACACTCATGTTTGGAAAAAGTGCATAGTCTTGAAAAACAAAACCTATTTTACGTTTCTGTATAGCTAAAGAGTAATTGTTAGTTTGCCATATCTCATTATCTACTTTAATTGTACCCATAGAGCTTTCTAATCCTGCCAAGATTCTAAGAGTAGTGGTTTTACCTGCGCCACTCTCTCCTGCTAAGGCAAGAAACTCTCCTCTTTTGATGGTTAGATTTATATCTAGCTCCATCTCTCCATTTGAACCAAATAGTCTCTTGTGAATATCAATCTCTATCATCAATAGAACCCACCAATCTTTTTTTGTTTATGGTTAAATATATAAACAGATATAAGTACCAAAAAAGAGATTATAAGCATAATTGCTGAATAGATATGAGCTGATTTATAGTCCATCATATCTACCATCTCATAGATAGCAATAGAGGCTACTTTTGTCTCTCCATCTATGCTTCCACCTATCATTAAAACAACTCCAAACTCTCCTACGGTATGAGCAAAAGTTATAATCAATGCAGTAAGTAGAGCTGGTTTTATATTTGGTAGAGCCACTCTAAATAGAGTAACCAATTTACTCTTACCTGCAATATAAGATGCCTCTAACATATTTTTATTAAGAGATTCAAAACCTCCTTGTAATGGTTGAACCATAAAAGGCATAGAGTAGAAACAAGAGGCTATCACTAAACCATTAAAGGAGAAGTTTAAATCAATATAGCTAAATGCAATTAAAATATAAAATCCCAAAACAGATGGAGGCAAGACAATAGGCAGTGCAGTAAAAGCCTCTATAAATGGTTTTATTTTTGAGCGACTTTGAGATAGATACCATGCTAAAGGTAGGCTTATAATAAAAAGTATAAGCGTGGTTATTCCTGCTAGTTTAAAGGATAAGATAAATGGGGTTAAGTCGATATTATCTATCATACTCTATCACTTTTAAGGAACATTATATCCAAATTTTTCAAATATATTTTGTGCTGTTTTGCTCAATATAAAGGTATAAAATGCAGATGCTTGAGGGTTTTTCTGGGCATGTTTTAGTAGAACTATACCTTGATTAATTGGTGTATATAGTTTTGGATTGACATCTATCCAATTTTTCCCTTTTTTTAAATAAGATAATTTAGGACTAAAGAGTGCTGATTTTGCAATCAATCCTATATCGGTAGCTCGTATGGCATAATTTACTGTTTGAGAGATAGACTCTGCATAGACAAATTTATCTTTTACTTGCTCATAGATACCTCCACTCTTTAATGCTTGGATAGAGGCTTCTCCATATGGGGCAGTTTTTGGATTGGCTATGGCAACTCTTTTGATATGTTTATCTGTTAAAAGGGTTATACCTTTTGTGAAATCTCTCTCTTTTTTTGAGAGATAGGCTAAAGAGCCTTGTGCATAGACAATGGGTCTAGTTATAGCTTCTCCACTATTATAAAGAGATTTAGGATACATCATATTTGCACTTAGCAAAATATCATAAGGAGCATTATGTTTTATTTGAGCTACTAGTTTGCCTGTTCCTCCCAATATAATATCTACTTTTGTATCTGGATAGAGTCGGTTAAACTCTTGTTTTAAATCATTAATAGCATAAGCTACATTGGCTGATACAGCCACTCTAATATCTCCTGCAAATAGTGAGATAGAGAGCATAAATATCAATAATAATATTTTCATCTTTATCCTTCATTACTATTTATATGATTTCTCAATCTCTTTTTCAATACTATCTGGAGTAGTTGCTATTTTCATAAAGTGATGCATACTCAAATTTGGTAGAGAGAGAGGTAAATAGTATTTTGGGTCTAAAATTGTAGCCTCTCCATCTTTAATTATAGATTCATAAGGTAGAAGTTGAGCATTTTTACTTTGATCTATTTTATTTAAGAAGTTATTTGTGTTTTGACTTAATTTATGACCTACTAAAATAGAGCCATTTGGAAGTTTTAGGGTATAGGCTATATTTTTTCTTTTGGGATACGTTACATTTTGAGAAACTATAATTGTATCATCAACATAGGGCATACCAAACATAAAATGGTAATAGGGTAACTCTGTAAAATCCTTTTTCTGTAATACAGGAAGTAGCATAGTGTTGAAAACTTTTTCTAATGATTTTAGGGTTTTCTTGAAATCTCCATATCTATATCCTTCTACATAAGCATCAGCAAGATAAGATGGATTTTGAACACGTATTTCATTATCTTTATTATTAATAAGAATGTGTAGGGTAGCCATATAGGAGTTGGTAGCTTTTAACTCATCATTTGTAATTGTAATTACAATTTTATCTTTAAAAATCCTATCCGTTGATACTATTTTAAAGCCATTAGCAATTAATTTTGATTTAACTTTTTGTATAGGTTGTATTTTTGATACATAACAAGCAGTTAATTGGGTAGGTACTTTGTCAAATTTAAATTCAGCAACTATATTTGAGGTTAGTATGACTGATATGACTATACTATTTTTAACTATTCTTCTCATAAATTTCCCTTTTATTAGATTTAATTAAGTTTAGCAGTAGAAATTTAAAGAAGTACTTAAATATATCAAACCTGATTATAGTTTTAATCTTTAAAATTTATTAAAAATTTCTAAGATAGGGTAGCAATAACTATTTATAAACAGTATTGAATAGATTAACCCAAATAGAGTAAATATAATAATATGACTTAATGGTATAAATTTGTTAAATATTAATAATAATAGACTATATAGTGCATATCCAATAGCTGTTACAATAAATAAAACCAATCCCATTAGGCTATTTTCTGAAATAGGTAAATCTATAAAATAACTAAATAAATCATGAATAACACTACTAGATAGAGCATAAAAAATTAAGATAGATATAATTGTAACAGTTATAAAAATTTTAGACTTTAGAATAAAATGGTTTATTAAATTAGTAAAAGAGGTAAATAGTATAAATACTAAAAAGGTATAAATAATAAGATGAGAGTATAATATAGAGAGTTTGTCACTTCTAAAATTATCAATAATAAGGGGATATAGTGTACTAAACTGCCAAAAAAATCCCCCAAGTAGAGTAGTTGCTACAAAGAGGGGAAGAAGTGATTTTTCAATTAAATTTATGCTCATAAAATACTTTTTTAACGTATTATGCAGTAGTTATGATAAATGTATGGTTTATTTTTTAATGTAAAAAAAATATTTTATATATATATTATATTATATAGGCTTCTTTTTTGCCTAAAATCAAGCCTTTAAAAAGTTTGGATTTGAAATAACTTCAAATGAAAATCGTGCATTTCTTTTAGATAACTCTTCTTGGATTACATCTTTAATTGCATTAATTTTTGAATTAAAAATTCCTGAACGGTCAACAATAAACATATCTTTACTCATATTTTTACCTACAATTTGGGCTGTTTTTAATACTTTTATCATCTCATCTGTACTACTATCTTTCGCACCTTCTGAGATAAAACACATATTACTATCTAATAGAGCCTCTCGAATATCTGTAGTAAATCCTACTTCACTATCTTTATCCATACTCTTAATAACTATCGCTTCATCAGCATTATAGTATCCTCGTTTAATATTTTCTACACGTCTATTATCTTGAGATACATAAATAACTTCATTTCCCATCTCTGCTAAGGCTTTTCCACTTAATAATTGATTATAATCAATTCCCATTACACTGATTTTCATGATAAAAGTATCCTTTCATGTTATATTTTTGTTTTTGTTTTTGTTACAGTACAATTCTATATCAAATAAATATTGTCTTAACTTAAATTTTAAAATTTTTTTTAAAGAATTTTTTAAGTTTTATCTCTAAAACTGATGCTATTCCCCATAAAATAGTTATTTAAAAGGTATTTTAAATAAAAATATATTTTTTTAGCTATTTTTGTAACTTTAAGTAGTTTAAAATATAATAAAACAGCAGAATAAGTGAGATAATTATATCTATTAAAAAATATTTTTATGATAGAATTGTCACTTAAAATAATTACGGAGGAAGCTATGTCAACAAAGATGATTTTTATATTTTTTATACTTCTATCTACTCTTTTAATCTCTATCACTATTCTATTTGAAGCTAAACCCATTTATGAAGCTAGAGCTGAAAAGATGCGACTATTAACTATCCAACATGTTTATCATAAACACTATTTTCGTAGTCGAAATATAGATGAACCTAAACGTTCTATACCATTTGCACAAGAGAAAATTAATAATATAATGAAAAATAGTGATATTATAGACAATAATAGTAGTATTAAAAATTATAAAGTTTTAGCAAAAATTATCTCTGTACTAAATAATCTAAAAAATAAGGCTATTTTAGAGATAAAAGTATATAGAGATAAAAATACCTCAAAACAAGATAATTTAAAATTATCTCAACAAGAGGCAGAACTGCTAAAAGAGTATATTAATAAACGAACTAAAATAGCATTTATTTCAGCTATTGGATATGGAGAAGAGTTAAAAGATAAAAATAAGCATAGAGATTTAGAGATAAATTTAAAAAGGATTAAATGATGTTAGAGGTTATAATTGAAATTACGAGTTATCTTATAGTAGCTATACTCTTAGGATATACATTTGGGTGGGTTATCACAAAAGCTTGGTGTAAAAAAGAGTTAAATAGTTTAAAGAGAACACTATTAGAAGAGAGAGAAAAGCATGAGTTAGAGATGAATGCTTTTCTAGCAGAGCGTGAAGAGATGATAAAAAAAATTAAATCTTAAGACTCTTTCAAAATTCGTGGCAAGGTAATCCCTGTTTGGCTCTGATATTTTCCTTTTCTATCTTTATACGTTGTCTCACAGGCTTTATCTCCTTGCAAAAAGAGTACTTGTGCGATTCCCTCATTGGCATATATTTTTGCAGGAAGAGGGGTAGTATTTGAAATCTCAATCGTAATATGCCCCTCAAATCCTGGTTCAAATGGAGTGACATTGACAATAATTCCACAACGTGCATAGGTCGATTTTCCCAAACAAATTGCTAATGTATCGTTTGGCATTTTAAAGTATTCAATAGTCCGTGCTAAAGCAAATGAGTTTGGTGGTACGATACATACATCACCTTTGAAGTCAACCACATTATTTTCATTAAAATCTTTTGGGTCAACCACTTCTGCATTGATATTTGTAAAAATCTTAAACTCGTTACTCACACGAATATCATAACCATAAGAGCTTAATCCATACGATACAACTCCCTCTCCTATTAACGCTTCACAAAACGGTCTAATCATCTCTTCATTAAGTGATTTTTCTCGTATCCAACTATCTGATTTTAATCCCATCTGTTCCCTTTTTTTAATTTACAATCGTACTATACGAATATTTGCATCACTTTTGAGCTTGTTAAAGAAGTCTTGACCTGCTTGAACTCTCTGCTCTTGAAACCATCTATTAGCTACAGCATTTTTCACAGCTTCAAAACTTGTCTGTTGCTCTTGACCTTTTGATTTAACAAAATAGGCGATAACCCCTTGAGGTGTTTTGACTGGAGGGGTAAATGAGTTTGTAGGTGTTTTAGTAATAAGCTCCAAAAGTTGAGGTGGCATCTCATTTGAAGAGGCTAAAATATTTTTCTTTTTTACCCCTTGAATCGGTCTCATTGGATTTTGTATAGCCTCTTTGAGTTTCTCAACCGTTGGTGCTAGATAGACGCTCAAACTCATCTGTTTAGGGGCAGAAGAGAATAATTCTTTATGAGTATTATAATACTCTTTTAACTCCTCTTGAGTTGGTGGGGTGATAGAGCGTGCTATATGTTCTTTAAAAAAGTGTTCTTTTTCTATTTCGATGGTTAACTGTTTTATATAGTTATCCCAACTCAGACCTTTTTTAGAAAGTATCTCTCTCATCTGAAATTGGCTCATACCTCTTGCAGATGCAATAGATTGAACTTTGGCTTGAACCTCTTCATCACTAACCTCTATTTTTGCTTTTTTCAAAGCAGACTTTTCAAGTCTATCTCTAATAAGTGCTTCAACAGCTGCTTGTTTACTCATTTTCATCTTCTCTTGAACAGCTTGAATCTCTAGTGTTGTAATAGCTTCTCCCTCTACATCTATTGCCACAGCATCAATCACTTGTGCTTGTAGAACAATAAAAGAGAGTAGAATAAGAGTTAAAATTTGTTTCATCAATTTATCCATTCTTTTTTAAAGATTATATCAAAATAGATTGAAAATCTACTCTAGGCTTATAGTTAGTTTAGAAAATAGATATTAT
>Ga0256833_1003808_pt1 | contig 10236 bp, 4 predicted proteins | sample 356284metaG_FD_190535 | JGI IMG/M metagenome (GOLD analysis project Ga0256833, IMG submission 190535) | Hydrothermal vent microbial communities from Mid Atlantic Ridge, Atlantic Ocean - 356-284 | ecosystem: Environmental > Aquatic > Marine > Hydrothermal vents | place: Atlantic Ocean: Mid...
AATGACTCTTTTTTTGTGGAGGAGTTGCTTCTAATGAAATTTTAGATGGCTCTAATATATCTTTAAAAGTTAATTTGTAATAATCAATAAAAAATTCATTATTAATATAGTTAGGCATATAAAGGTAGGGATATGTATTAAAACTTTTAAATTTTTGTTGGCTACTATAGTGTGCAAATTCTTTTACTCGTTTGCAAAAACTATTTAAATCTATCTCTAAAAATTCATTTGCATCTCTAAAGAGTCTTTTATCATTGAGTGTTAATTTGCTAAAATTATATTGATTATACTCTTTTTTAAAGAGCCTAGGTGTTAAATCTTTTACAAGCCATTTTCTTTCTATATGAATACGCCTATTTGTAATTTCTGTATCATTTAGAAAGAGTTCAGTTAGCTTATAAATATCTTTATTACAAATATGTTCATATATACACTCTATTTTTGCTCTAAAGTTATGATTTTTTTTCAAATTAATCCCTTTTTATAAATTTTTATAGATTATATAAATAATATTGTAATTAGTTTATGCTTATTTTTATATTATTTTTGCAATAAATAAGGTATTAAAAATTAGTTTACATAAATAATTATAAATAATTTTGTATATTTTTAAATTTTTAGTAGAATATTCGTGGCAAATTTGTAATTGGTGAAGTAGTATTAATACTGCTTTTAGTTTAGAGTTGTAGCTATTTTATTTTGATATTTTACATAAAAATTAGATTATCAATCTAAAATATGCCATTTTGAAATGTTTATTGTTAAGTGTAGGAGGATGTATGTTTAAACGAATTTTTGTTTTGATGTTAATGGCAGTTACTTTGTTATATTCAAAGAATGATAATTTAGATGTATTTTTAAATTCTACAGTAAAGAAACAAGAAGTTGAATCTTTATTAAATGCTTTAAATATAGAAATAAATGGAAAAGACGAAAATATATCAGAGATGGCTGACACATTAATTTTATCAGCTAAATTATATGATTATTTTAGACCAGCATTTAAATTAAAAAACAATAATTCAGATACCATTTCAATACTAATTAAAGTTCTTTATAAAAAATTAAAAACTGTAAAAAATTATAAACAAATATTGAGTAAAAATGGTGCAATATATAAGATAGATTATTTATCATTAGATTTGTTAAAAAAAAATATAGCAAAAAATGAAAAAGAAATAAAAGATATTTTAAAATCAATAAATGATTTAAAAAAACAAAATGAACAATTTAATAAACTATTTTTTAATAAATTTAAATTGAGTCGAGTTATTAATGATAAAGCAAAAGATATAATTTATAACTCTTCTAGAGGAGATAAATATTTATCTAAAACTTTATTGATATTATCATGGATTGGTATTGGAACAGATGCATATACTTTTTATAATACTTGTAAAGACAAACAAAATACAAATTGTTTCCAAAATGGGGCAACATTAGCAATTCATAGTTTACAATTGAATCCTTTAATAGGATTGGCAACTTTTCCTGTTGAACTTACTACTAATTATGGTGTAGAACAATATAATTATGTAGTATTAAATAGATATGATAGTTTTAGTAATGCTATTGGAAAATTTGATGATATTTATTTTAAAATAATAGATTTAATAGATAATTTTTTAAATAATAATGTTTGCTCTAATACAGGTAAGCAAGATTGTTCATATAAAGATTATGAAAATTATTTTTTTAGAAATATATTATTTTATTATCTTCAATTGAACATAGGAAATAATAATTCAGCATTTTATAATTTGTATAATACTCAATTGCCAAAAAGTGGTTTTTTAGATATTTTAGAAAATATAGATTTTCCTAAAAGTATCAAAGATTACACGATTAGTAAAAAAGGAAATGTTGATCTTTTAGTTGATACATATTTAATAAGAATGCCTATAAAAATGATAGATAATAATATTGAATTTTCTGAGGATGCTATTGGTCAAGCTGAATATCTAACGGATTCTAATAATCCTGATCGGTGGGGATGGGTTAAAAATGAGAATATTATGGATTATTATATAAATCCATTAATAAACAAGAAAAATGAGATAAATCAAAAGTATAGTGATTATAGTAAAAGTTCTATAATATTTATTAATTATTTAAAAGATAAGTTAAAAAAAATAAAGTGTGAAAAAGATGACTTTGATAATATAATTAAAAAATTTAATAATAAATCTAATAATTTTGGTAATAAAATAATTACAGAATGTAATTCAAGACAATGGAAAAAAAGTGCTGCAGAATTGTGGTTGATTTCATATTTTTATAAAAAATTAAATTCTAAATATAATTTAGATGTTAATATGTATTTATTTTCAAGTTTAAATGAAAGAAGATTAGAAAGAATAAATAAAGATAGATACTTAAATGAATATGGATTATTAAAATTGAGTGAATATAAAAATAATGTGAAAAATTTATTAAATTTTAAAAGTATGTTAACTAAAACGGATGTTAAAAATATCTATAATAATATAGATTTAAAAGAAAAAGAAAAAAAATTAGATGATTTATTTGCTAGAATAGTAAAGTTTTATTATGGTATTTATAAAGATATTCCATTTAATTATTGGGCATATCCTAATATAATGAAATTAAAAAAATTAGGTTTAATGACTGGTTTTCCAGATGGGACTTTTAGACCTAAAAATAAGTTAACAATAGGTGAATTTTTAGCAGTATTTACAGGGGCGATGTATGGTAAAAATGAACAAAATATTGCAAGTAGGCATAATAATTATAAATTTCCAAAAAATTATGCCGCTTATTTGCATGAAGTTAAGCATTTAAATATAGATTACAACAGTATTATAAACAAATTAAATTCTCCTGCTACAAGAGGTTATGTTGCAAAAGTTATTGCCCTTACTTTAAATCCAAATATTACATATGAAAAACTTGATGGTGACTGGGATACTTATTCAGATTTATTATTTAAATACGATATAACTGCTGGTAAGAAAAGAGGAAAGTGTTATTATTTTGCACCTGATGATTATATAACTAGAGCTGAGTTTTCTGTATTCATGGGGCAATTAATTACAAATAAAAATAGTAAAAAATTTAATAAAATAAGAAAGAAATGTTTGTATAAAGTAGAATTGCCTTCATCTAAAAATTTATATTCTGAATGGATAGATAAACCTGAACAAAACCAAACAATAGATACTTATTTAAATGTAGATGCAAAATCAGGAACTAATGATATGTTAGGTAATTATCAGTGTACAGAATTAATAAAAAGATTTTATAAAAAAATTTTTAATATGAGTGAAACTAATAATGGTGATGGTAAAGATGTTGCTAAAAAGATAGTAGAAAATTCTAAAAAATATAATCTATCTTATAACAATAAAAAGGTGATATTAAAATATTTTCCATCAGGTTCTTTTGAACATCCAGTCAATGGGTCTGTAATATCTTTTTATCCGAATCATGTAGCAATTGCAAAAAAAGTAGACTGTAATAATACAAAATGCAATGTATATTTATTTGAACAAAATTATGTTCATTATGATAAAAATGACAAAAAATATAAGGCTGCATATGCTAGAAAAGCAATATTTACTAAAGATAAATCAGGTAGATGGAGTGGTAGCGTAGATGGACATAATGCTATTGGTTGGACTATAGCATATTATAAACAAGGAGGAGGAAATAATGATAAAAAATAAATTTTTTAAACATTTAATATTGATTGTATTTTTAACGGTTAATGTTTTTGCATTATCTGTAACTTCTTATGGTGTTACACCATCAAGTGTAAAACCAGGAGATAGAATTAAAATATATATGAATTTTGATGAAAATTTGCCATCAGGTTATGATGTAAGGATTTCTTCAAATACTTCTGGAACAAATGCCTATAAATTAGGGCATGGACCACAGTATTGGTATTCTTATTCTAGTGTTCCTAATAAACCTGGCAGATATACAATATATTTTCATCTATTCAAAAATGGACAATTTAAAGGATATCTGCATAGATATGCTACCTTTACAATTAAGGCAATTGCGCCAACAATTTCTAGTGTTTCAGTATCACCAAAAAGTGCATATTCAGGTGAGTGGAGGACATTTAAAGCATATTTAAATAGTAGTTTGCCAAGTGGATATTATGTAAAAATAGACATAGGTGCTGGATATAGAGATATGAGTTGTAGCGGTAGCACTTGTAGTTATAGTGCAGATCCAAGCACAGTTGGAAGAGATAGACCATTTAGAGTTAAAGTAGTTGATAGCAGAGGATATCAGCAAGGCAGTTCAAAAACAGGATATTACACAGTTTTACAAAAACCTGACCCTCAATATCCACCACAGCTTAGTGCATATGGGGATTCGTATGTAAATGAGAGATCATCATATAGATTACGATTAGTAATGAAAGATAGAAATAGCAATTTAAGAACAATTCAAGTTAATTGGGGTGATGGCAGTAGATTAATTTCTCAATCGGTAAGTAGTTCAAGTGATCATACAGAGTATTTTTATCATACATATAATAGACCAGGAAGTTATACAATTACAGCAAAAGTTTGGGATCATACAAATAAAACAGATTCTATAAGTAAAACAATAACAGTAAAATCAATTGCGCCAACAATAATTAATACTTCAGTAAATCCAACTCAAGGATATAGCGGCGATAAATTTAACTTTTATGCAACATTATCAAAAAATTTACCAAACGGTTATAAAGTTTATGTAAACTTTGGAGATGATAATGGTTGGATTTCTCAAAATCATCCTGCAGGTCATGTAAAAATGGAGTGTGGAGGAAAATATTGCAGTTTAACAAATCAAGTAATAAATACAGTTGGTAATAGAAAATTTAGAGTAGGAGTTTTTAATAGTAATGGTTATTTAGTAGGCAGATATAGCAGCACACAATATTTTAAAGTTCTTAAAAAACCAGATCCTCAATATCCACCAGAAATTTCTGTGGTTTATGCACCTTCTGCAACAAAAGTTAATGATTCTAATTTTAAAATAAAATTGCATATAACAGATAGAAATAAAAATTTAAAAAATATCCAAATTAATTGGGGTGATGGTAGCACAAACACTATAGAAGAGTTATATGGAGGAGATCAGACAAGAACAATTTCTCATATTTATACTAAAGAAGGGACTTATTACTGGAATGCAACTGTTCATGATCATACAGAAAAGACCTCTAGTGCATCAAGAAAAATAGTTGTAAAAAGTGATATACCAAATTTAAGTTTAGATATGTCTCCAAAAGTAGGATATTCGCATGATAATTTTAAATTTATGGTAACTTTATCAAAAAATTTACCATCTGGATATGGTGTATATTTAAATTTTGGGAAAGATGGTCAATGGTTGTCTCAATATGATGATGGCGGACATGTTAAAATAGATTGTAATGGTAGATTTTGTAGCAGAGAATTTCCTATAGATAGTGTTGGTAATAGACAAGTAAGAGCTGGAATTTTTAAAGGAGCTACATTAGTTAAAGGATATTCAAATACAGTTAATTTTGTAGTAAAAGAGAGACCAAGACCACATAAACCGACAATTAATTTTAATACTTTAAATATAAATAAAGGAGTATTAAATATAAAAGTTAAAGTTGATGATATTGATGGTGATTTAAGAACAATACAAATAGATTTTGGTGATAAAGATGCATCTAATAATTTTATATCAAAAAGTGTAAACAATAAAAGAAGTTCAATAGAGTCTTTTACGCATAAGTATAGTAAAAATGGAGTATATACAATTAAAGCAATAATTTATGATGATAGCAATAGAAAAAGCGAAATTACAAAAACTATAAAAATAGAAGATATTGAACCAACATTATCGTTAAATGAATTTATTAACTATCTAAATAGAGATAAATTAATTAACAAAATGAATTTAGAAGGTTATATAAATGAACCTCTATCAAGATCTGATGCTATTGTATTGATTGATAGAATGAGAATTTTATTAAATCCTGCATTTAATAAAGATATGAAAGATTATTATAATCCATTTGCAGATGTTCCTGATAATGCAGAGTATTTACCATCTTTAATGAGGTTGTCTTATTATAGAAGCAAAAGTTTTAATGGCAATCCTATAAATAAGTATAATCAATTATTTAATCCATTAATACATATGACTCGACAAGAGTTTTTAGCAGTAGCTTTAACAGCTTTTGATATTCCACAAAAAAACTATGATTTAAATAGTAAATATAGAGATGTAAGTGATATTGCACTTTGGGCTAGAAAATATTTTGAAACTGCAACAGCTTGGGGAATAATAAGTGGTAATAATACAACAAAAGACAGCAGCGGTAAAGTTAAAGTATTGCCAAAAGATAGAATTTCTATAAAAGAGGCACTATGGATATTAAAAGCAATATATCTAAAATTTAAAAATAATTATACATTTGATCCAAATAGTTATGATCCAGTAGATAGTTTAGATATATCACAAACATTTAAGAAAAATATAGGTTATAGTTGTGAGCCAAAATATTATAAACCTAATGCCAAACCAATTAAAATAAATAGAATAATAAAAGAGAACAAAGGCAAATACTATCTTTTAACAGTTGATTCAACAATCGATAGTGAAAACGGGGCTAGTGAATATTACTGGTGGAGTACAGATAAAGGATATTTTGAACAAGTAGATAATAATTATAAACAAGTTAAATTTTATCCTTTAGTAAATAGACCAGAAAGTGATTATCATATTACAGTTCAAGGCGCAGATAATTTAGGATTTATAGATAAAAAAGAGATTGTAATATCAGCAGACAGCTTTAATTACGATATTAAAAATTTAATTGAGCCTGATCAAGTTAATTTAGATAATATACTTATGGATAGTAAATTAGTTGCAAATAGATTATTTAATATAGATTTAAGTAATTTAAGTATTAAAAAAAGTAATATTGAACTTGGTGTAGATCAAATTTATGTATATATAGATTATAATGGAACAAAGTATGAACTGTTTAAAGGAACACCAACTAATAAAAAAGTTTCATTCTTAGTTGATGATTATTATCAATTATATGGAAAATGGGTAAAAATGCATATAGAATTGTATAGCCAAGCAAATAAATATTCTACTATAAAAGAGTTTATGTTTATTCCTCAATTTAAGATAAATGGTCAAGTTAATGGCGCTATAGATAGCAATATTTCATATGTAATGATAGGAGATAAGAAAGTAACACTTAATGAAAATGGAGAATTTAGTTATGTATTTGATTCAACACAAGAGATAAAAAATCTAAAAGTTAGTGTTCAATCAAATACGAAGAGAAATTATTTTGAACCAGTTTATGTAGATTTAACATACAATAATCCAAATAAATACATTGTGCTAAGCGGTGAAGATAAAAGAGATTTGTTAAATCTTAAAATAACACCTTTTAGTGTAAATAGTGGTGATAAAACTACCTTTACTATAGATTCTGATAAAGTAATTCCATCTAATGCAAAAATAAATTTAGAAGACTCAAATTGCAATTCTCCTATAGGATTAGGCACAAATCAAGTTAAAATAACTTGTAGCTTACCAGATGTGAATGAAAGTAGAAATATTGCACTTACTATTGCATCAGATCAATTATTTAATGATAAACAAATAGAATATATATTTGTTTATAAAAATGAAAGTAACAATAAAGATACAGATGCCGATGGAATACCAGATAATATAGAAAATTCTCTTGGATTAAACCCAAATAGTAAAGATAGCGATGGAGATGGCATTTTAGATGGTGATGAGATAGGAGATTATAATAATCCAACAGATACAGATGGCGATGGAACTATCGATGCATTAGATACTGATAGCGACAACGACGGCATCTCTGATGCAGATGAAGTAAAATACCACTTAGATCCAAAAGACCCAAGCGATGCTAACGAAGACAGTGACGGTGATGGTATAAGTAATAAAGATGAGATACAAGCAGTAACTAACCCTAATGTTAGCGATATTAAATTTGAATTATCTCTTGGTGAAGATAAAGAGGTGAAACCAGGAGATGATATAAATATAACTCTTGAAGTTAATAATATATTACAAAACTATCCTGCTACTGTTACATTAGTTTCTGAATCAACTTTGGATCCTAAAAATTATAAATTTGATAATTTAATATATACATTCACACAAGGTAAAAAAGTTTCTAAAAAATTATCTATATCTAAAGATGCAAAATGTTCAAACAATAAAGAGGAGTATATTAAATTTACAATAGACAGCTACGATAAAAACAAATTTACTGTAAGTAAAGAGAATAGCACCCAAACAATATATGTTGTTTGTGATCCTCTAAAAGCTGATATAGAGATTAAGCAAGATGGTAATGTTGTTAGTGTAGTAAAAGATACATCAAAAGATGTTGAGATAGATGCTATAGTTGATAATGATAATGTAACTTATGATTGGTCATATAGCGATAGTAAATTGCTTGGATTTGTAAAAGATGATAACTATTTTGGTAAAAAACTTATTTTAAGTGGAGTTGAAAATGGCATTTATAATATAAAGCTTGTTGTAACATCTAAAAATAGTGGAGAGTCTATAACTATTACAAGAGTATTAGTAGTTAATAAAGATGTAAAAGTTAATCCAACCGATAAAGATAATGATGGTGTTGCTGATAATGTAGATAAATTTACAGATAAAAATAGACTTCAAACAACAAAAGATGGCAAAAAAGCTTTAGAGGTTAAGAGTGGATTAAAACTTGAACTTGGAGATGTTGCAAAAGAGCAAATGAGTAATGGAGCAAAAGTTGATAGTGCCAAACTACCTAAACCAAAACAAGATATTAAGCTAAAAGAGATATTTGACTTTAGAGTAAAAGGTGTGCAAAAAGGCAGAAGCGTTGCTATTGTTATACCTTTGCAAGAGGCATTAGTTAAAGACTCTGTTTATGTTAAGTTGAAAGATAGTGAATGGAAAGAGTTCTATACTGATAGCAATAACAAAGTACTGTCAGCAAAAAGTATTAATGGCATTTGTCCTGTTGTTGCAAGTGCAAGTTACAAAGATGGATTAAATGTAGGTGATGATTGTATTGAGTTAATTATTCAAGATGGTGGAGCTAACGATAATGATAGATTAGCAAATGGCGAAATTCTTGACCCAAGTGGTGTGGCTGTAAAAGAGAGTAAAGGCACTAAAGATAGTTCAGATTCTACATCTGGAGGTTCATCAAATACTAACTCTTCAGGTTCAAAGGATGATAAGGATGATAAAGGTGGAGTAACAGAATGGTTCCTCCCTCTATTTATTATCTTAATCTTGTTATCTGTAAGAAGGAGATTAGAGTGAAATAAATTATCTGTATCTAATAAAGCAGTTTTAATACTGCTTTTAGTTTAGAGTTGTGGCTATTTTATTTTGATATTTTACATAAAATTAAGATTATCAATCTAAAATATGCCATTTTGAAATGTTTATAAATTAAAGCAATCCTATAAAGAATTGCTTTAATATAAGTATGAGTGGATATGGTGGTAATAATACCACCAAACAAACAGCAAATGCAATTACAAAAGATTACAAGGTTGTAAATCCTATAAATGGTAAGTGTGAGGATTAAAAGGTGCATAAGTGAAGCACTTTTTTATATATATTTTATTAATAGGGTTTTTAAATGCTAATTTTAAAATGGAGATTAATGATTTAAATAACTACTATTTAGAGGGTGGAAAATTAATATATAATATAAGTGCAAAAAAGCATCTTCTCTCTTTAAAAAAAGGAGATATTCCCCTTTTTATACTTAATACAAATAGTTATATGTTAAAACACAACTTCTATAAAGATGGAAAATTTAAATATAAACATTTGGATTTAAATTTTAAAAAGGGATATATTTTAAATCATAAAGTATTTATGTTTGATGTAAATGGAACGACTAAATATGGAAAAATCAAAGCAAAAGAGGCTATTTTTAATAAAGATAAAATAGTTTTTAAAAAATGTGAATATAATACACCAAAAAGAGTTTATAGAAGAAGAGAGCTTATATTAAAAATTAGAGATTAGGTTTTATATATGGCATTGATTAATTTATTTGGGATAAAGAAGAGTTATGATGTTAAAAAGCTTCTTGATGGTGTGGATTTTCACTTAAATGAGGGTGAGAGGGTTGCGATTGTTGGTGCAAATGGCACGGGTAAATCGACTCTTTTAAAGATTGCATTAGGCGAGGTTGAGCCAGATAGCGGC
>Ga0256833_1003809_pt1 | contig 10236 bp, 8 predicted proteins | sample 356284metaG_FD_190535 | JGI IMG/M metagenome (GOLD analysis project Ga0256833, IMG submission 190535) | Hydrothermal vent microbial communities from Mid Atlantic Ridge, Atlantic Ocean - 356-284 | ecosystem: Environmental > Aquatic > Marine > Hydrothermal vents | place: Atlantic Ocean: Mid...
AATGTATTATTTCTAGCTCGCCCGTCTTCTCCAGCATGCGGCGCCTCACGGTCCAAGTCGGATCCGACACATACACCCCCCGTCTCCTCTTAGTCTTGCCTATTTTCAACCAATGATTATAAGATTGAGAACGCTATTGCCGGCTCTTAGTCTTGCTTATTTTCAACTTATCTGCTCTGGTTTCTTGAGCAGCGGCATGTACTCTTAGTCTTGCTTATTTTCAACGAGGCGCCCCGGATATAGCCGCCCAGGCCTAGCTTGGCTCTTAGTCTTGCTTATTTTCAACACGAAACCCTCCTCCCCCAACCCAAACGCCCCGACTCTTAGTCTTGCTTATTTTCAACTAGCGGACAGGGCGATGTCACTAGTGGCAGACGAGCTACTCTTAGTCTTGCTTATTTTCAACTGGGGTAGTGTTTATATTTGTGGTTTATATGTTTTTCTGTTTTCTTGGGGGTTCTGGTAAGAACAAGTGGGGGCTACCGCTGGGAGCATGAAGGGTTTGCTCTTCAAAAAGCATATAAATGGGAGACTATGGGCTGTTAAGAGGTCGTTAATATTTTAGAAACAATGTTTGTATATTTTTATTGTTGTAGGATATGTGGGTGTTGGGTTTGTGGAGCCGCCGCCGGGATTTGAACCCGGGACCTCCGCCTTACCAGGGCGGCGCTCTGCCGGCTGAGCTACGGCGGCCTTGCTCCTGCGGGTTTTATTGTTTGCCTGGTAGGGGTTTTTATTGGTTAGTGTCTGGTTGGGGTGTGGTTGTGGTGTCTGACCGGGTAGGGTATGTATTCTACTCCTGGCTTGTGGGTTGGTGCTTGCGGGTAGAGCTCCATTAGCTGGTATACTTCTTCGGGCACTGTGTCTTTTACTGGTAGTCCTAGCTGTTTTGCTTTCTCGTATGTTATTGGGTAGTCGTGGGTCCAGCGGCCTTCTGTTAGTGTTCTGGCTATTTCTCTGGCTTTCTCTTCGCCCATCTTGTCTTTGAGCAGGTCTACTATGAATTCTTGTACTTCTTGGAGGCTCTTCTCGGCTATGTCGGCGAGTACTAGGAATTTCTCGCTCGCCTCCTTGCCCTTCATTCTTGCCACCTTGATAATGCTTGGGGCTGGGAGGTGTGAGGCCTGGTCTACTGCGAGCTGGGGGTCTAGGGGGCCTAGGACGGCGTTGGGGTCCATCCATATCTCGTCTGCTGCGAGGCTTATCAGTGTGCCCCCGCTCATGGCGTAGTGGGGGACTATTACGACCTTCTTTGCTGGGTGCCTCTTGAGGGCCCTGGCTATCTGGCTGGCCGCCAGTACTAGGCCTCCTGGAGTGTGGAGTATGAGGGCTATGGGCTTGTCTTTCGGCGTGTTCCTTATGGCTCTCAGTATGGCCTCGCTATCCTCTATGTCTATGAACCGGTATATTGGGAGCCCCAGGATGCCGATGGTCTCCTGCCTGTGTATCATGGTGATGAACCTGTACCCGTACTTCTGCTCCATCTTCGCGAGTAGGGATAGCCTTGCCGCCTTGAGGCGGCGGTAGCTGAGCATGGGGCTTATGCTTAGTATCATTAGGAATATGAGGAATAATGTCCAGAAAATGTTTGTTATACTCCCAGTATACGCGTACCCTGCCGGGTAGGCCTGCTGCCCGGCGGGCTGGGCCGCGTAGGCTATGAGGGCCAGCATGCTATCATCCTCCACTCTACAATGTTGGAGTGATGCTTTTAGGATAATAAGCGTCCGTATATTTCAAAAGATACATAATAATAATACTATACAGGCCCCCGCGAGCCCGAGAGGGAATACCCTGGTACCACCAGGGCATGCGAGGTATACCCTTCCCGGGCCCGGAAAGGAATAGTAGTGGGGGTGTGGTTCAGGGTGAGTCTTCAAACATTGCGCGCGGCGGCCTCAACGCTCGCGGGCCACATGCACGTGGGGTTCAACGCCTCCGGCATAGGCTACTACCTGGCCCTCCTCGGGCTCGGCCTGCTCTTCGTGTTCGCCGCTGGCTTCGCCGCCCTCTTAACGGTCAGGATAGCGAGGCGCGTGGCCGATATGACGCCGGGAGAGCTCCTGAAGAGCCTCCTAATACTCGCGGGCATACTAATAGTGGTGGGGATAGCGTTGCCCTAGCCGAGGCTCGCGGCGATCCTCTCCGCGCTCTGAAGCTTTTTCTTTAACATTTTCAGCCTTACGAAGTCCTCCCTCATCCTCTCGTCCAGCACCGTCTTGATGAACTTGATAGCCTGCTGGTAGCTTGGGAGTATGACGTAGTCCATAGCGTTTATCAGCCTCTGGGTCTCCCTCAGCTCGTCTATGAGCCTCCTCATCGCCTCCTCGTACTCGGCCATTTTCAGGAGGTCCGGCAGTATCTCCCTGAGCAGCTCCCCGCTCTTGATAAGGTGGGGGCTCGCCTCGTTGGGGTAGGGTATTGGGGGCACACTGTCGGGGTCCAGCTTGAACGTGGGGGTTTTAACGGCGAATAGGACCATGGTTCCTATCTCAACCCTCGCCCTGTCAGGTATCGACTCGCTGTAGGCTTTAGCCCTAGTGTAGCCCTCCTCCACAAGGCCCTTATAGTACTCTTCGAACACGGCGTTCATCTTCTCGAGCACCGTCTCCTGGTATCTGGCGTACTCCTCAGCGCTACTCTTAATATAGTGGAGGAGGACCTCCCTCTTCTCCTCCAGGACCCCGCGTATTTTGCGGAGCATCTTAACCTCTCTTCTAAGCCTTATCAGGTTTATCTTAGTCGGTAGGACCTTCCTCGGATCTACCGCCACCTGTCTGCACCCTCCCTGGAACCACTACTATTATTGTTTAAAGGGGGAAGGAGGTTAGATGTTGAGGCGCCTATACTTGGGGTGGTACTTCCGTATGAGCTCCTCCTTTATGTTGGTCAGCTCCTCCTCTGGGAGTATGCTCAGTATCTCCCACGCGATGTCGAGCGTCTGCTCTATGGTCCTGTTCTCCCTCTCACCCTGCTTTAGGAACCTCTTCTCGAAAGCGTCGGCGAACTCCAGGTACTTCCTATCGGTCGGGCTGAGGCTCTCCTCGCCGACAACGGCCGCGAGGCTCCTAAGCTCGACACCCCTACTATAGGCGCTGTAGAGCTGGTTGCTGACGGCGGCGTGGTCCTCCCTGGTCTTACCGGGGCCTATACCCTCCTTCATGAGCCTCGAGAGGCTCATGAGCACGTTTATCGGCGGGTATATGCCCCTGTTGTAGAGCTCCCTGCTGAGCACTATCTGGCCCTCAGTAATATACCCTGTAAGGTCGGGTATGGGGTGCGTGATATCATCGTTGGGCATCGTCAGTATAGGCATCTGCGTTATACTGCCCTTCTTACCCTTAACCCTGCCAGCCCTCTCATATATGCTTGCCAGGTCGCTGTACAGGTAGCCCGGGTATCCCTGCCTCCCGGGGACCTCCTCTCTGGCAGCGCTTATCTCCCTGAGGGCCTCAGCATAGTTCGTCATGTCCGTCAGTATTACCAGGACGTGCATGTCCCTCTCGAACGCTAGGTACTCTGCGAGCGTGAGGGCCGCTCTTGGGGTTACAAGCCTTATCATTGCCGGCTCGTCTGCCAGGTTGACGAACATTGCGACCCTGTTCAGGGCGCCCGTCTCCTCGAAGAACTTCTTGAAGAACAGGTAGTCGTCATACTTTATACCTATAGCGGCGAACACGACAGCGAACTCCTCGCCCTCACCCCTAACAGTGGCCTGCCTCGCGATCTGGGCGGCCAGAATGTTGTGGGGGAGCCCGCTCCCGCTGAAGATCGGCAGCTTCTGGCCTCTCACGAGCGTGTTCATACCGTCGATAGCGCTGACACCCGTCTGTATGAAGTCTTCTGGGAACTCCCTCTCAGCCGGGTTTAGCGGGGCGCCGTTAACGTCCCTCTCCTCCTCTGCAAGGACGGGCGGCCCACCGTCTATGGGCTCGCCGAGCCCGTTGAAGATCCTGCCCAGCATGTCCTCGCTTACCGGTATCTCGAGCGGCCTCCCGAGGAAGCGGACCTTGGTGCCCGTCGTGGTTATCCCTGTGGTGCCCTCGAAGACCTGTACTACCGCTACTCCCTTGCTGACGTCTAGGACTCTGCCCCTCCTCTTCTCGCCCGACTGGAGCTCGACCTCTACTATCTCGTCGAACGCGACACCGCTAACCCCCTCAACTATTAGGAGGGGGCCCTTGATCTCCCTTATCCTACTATACTCCTTGACGCCGTACACGCTCAACCTCTAACCCCTCCCATCACACCTTAAGGGGCCCATACGGCCGGATTATTATAGGGTAAACAGGCCGGGTCAGCCCTTCCTGGCGGCCAGGGCTTCGAGGGCCTCCAGGGCTTTCACCCTGAGCTCCTCTATCTTGTCGAGCTGGTCGTTTGGTATCGTGAACTTCGCCTTTATCATCTCCACGTAGAGCCTGCCGAGCGCGTCCCTTATTTCTGCTACTGTTACTCCCCTCGCTACCAGCTCGCTGGCCTTATGGTAGAAGTCTATGAACATTTCGAGGAGCTTGAACTGTTTCTGCGGGGTGCTGAAAGCGTCTATCGGGTCGAAGGCGTTCTGCTTGAGGAATCCCTCCTTCAGCATCCTGGCGGTCTCGAGGACTAGCTTGTCCTTCTCCGCGAGGCTCTCGGTACCCACCAGCCTCACAATGTCCTGGAGCTCCTCCTCCCTCAACAGGATGTCGAGGGCGATGTCACGGTACTCCTTCCACCTCTTATCAACATTCTCATGCCACCACTCGGCGACCGTCTCAGCATAGGCGCTATAGCTTATGAGCCAGTTGATGGCAGGGTAATGCCTGCTGTATGCCAGCTTAGTGTCGAGGGCCCAGAACACTCTTATGAACCTCTTAGTATGGCTCGTCACCGGCTCCGTGAAGTCTCCTCCCGGCGGGCTTACGGCGCCCACAACAGTGACGCTGCCGAGCCTGTGCGGGCTCCCCAGCGTCTCAACCCTGCCGGCCCTCTCGTAGAACTCTGCCAGCCTGCTGGCCAGGTAGCTCGGGTATCCCTCCTCGGCCGGCATCTCCTCGAGCCTGCCGGCTATCTCTCTCAGGGCCTCCGCCCACCTGCTGGTGCTGTCGGCCACGAGGAGCACGTCGTAGCCCATGTCCCTGTAGTACTCGGCGAGGGTTATCCCCACGTATATGCTCGCCTCCCTGGCGGCGACAGGCATGTTGCTAGTGTTGGCTATCAGTATTGTCCTCTCCATGAGCGGCTTACCGGTCCAGGGATCCTTGTACTTGGGGAACTTCTCTAGGACCTCGGTCATCTCGTTGCCTCTCTCCCCGCACCCGATATAGACTACCACCCGGGCGTCGCTCCACTGGGCGAGCGAGTGGAGTGTTACAGTCTTGCCTGTCCCGAAGCCGCCGGGTATGGCGCCCGTACCGCCCTTAGCCATGGGGAAGAGGGTGTCAATAATCCTAGTACCCGTTATGAGCGGCGTGTTAGGCTCCAGCTTGTTCCTGAAGGGCCTCGGGATCCTGACAGGCCACCTCTGCCTCATCGTGACCTCGACAGTCCTGCCGTCCCCCGTCTCCACCTCGGCGATCGTCTCGGTAACAGTATAGTCCCCCTCGGGGGCGAGCCATTTCAGCCTCCCCCTAACACCCGGGGGGACCATTATCTTGTGCGTTATAAGGCTCGTCTCCTCCACAATGCCGAGGACGTCGCCGGGCTCAACCTTCGAGCCCGCCTCGGGGGCCTGCCCGTTAATCCCGGGCGTGAAGTGCCACTTCCTGTCTAGAGGTATTGGTGGGACGCTCACGCCCCTCTCGATAAATATTTTCCTGTTGGGGTCCTGCTCCTCTATGACCCTCGCGATCACCGGCAGGGGCCTCTGCACTCCATCATAAATATTCCCTATAATACCGGGGCCTAGCTCGACGCTCAGGGGCGCACCGGTCCCCTCGACAGGCTCGCCAGGCTTGAGGCCGGTCGTGGACTCGTAGACCTGGATGAACGCCTTGTCGCCCACGATCCGTGTTATCTCGCCTATCAGCTTGTCCTCTCCAACCCTGACCATCTCGTACATCTGGGCCCCGCTCATACCCTCAGCTACCACGAGGGGGCCAGCGATCCTCACTATACTCCCCTTAACAGGCATGCCATACCACCCTTACCTGCAAGCACCACCACAGTGAGCCCGGGGGGTCTAGAGCTCGACAAAAAGCTTCTTCGCGGCCAGGCCCATGAGCCTGTGCTTGTTCATGCTAACCAGCAGGTCTATACTGTAGTCGAGCCTCAGGCTCCCGTCGGGGGTCTCAGCGATAATACCCCCAACTATGTCTGCCGGCTCCCGCGCGAGCCTGGCCCTCGCCAGATTCTTCCTGGCAATAATCTCTTTCACCCTCTCAGCATCGTCCGGGGCTGTTCTAACAATGAACTCCCCGCCTATCTCCTCCGAGGCCTTCTCTAAAACCCTCTCGAGATACGCGGTGTACCACTCCTCGTTCTTGCTGGCACGTATCCTTTCCAGGGCGGCCTTGATCGCCTCCTCAATATAGCGGCTTTTAGCGTTGCTCAGCTCGTTCTTAAGCTCCAGCTCCAAGCTTGAGACTAGACTCTTGATCTTCTCCTCCGCGGACATGAACGTTTCTCCCAGCCTCCTCTCCGCCTCTAGCAGGGCCTCCCTGTAGGCCTCGTCCACTAGCGTTACCGCCCTCTCATACGCCTCGGCCAGTATCTTCTCGGCCTCCCTCTTCTCCCCAGCAACTATCTCCTCGGCAACCCTCCTAGGATCGCCCCTGAAGCCTCCCATTACATGGTCACCCCAATCCTAACGCTTTGGCTAGAAGCTTTTCAACGTTGATCTTCTCCGCCGGGCTCCACGGTGTGGGGAGGACTAGGACTGGTAGGCCCGTCTTCTCCGCCTCCTTAACCACGCGTGTGGGGTCTCGAACCACGTGTTTCAGCACTATTACGAGCCCGGTATCTCTGGGAGCACTCCTTATAGCCTCAAGCACTTCCTCCTCATTCTCTGCTTCCCGCACGCTGAGGCCGGCACTCCTGAACAGTGGAAGGTTCAGCTTGTCGCCGACAACGAGTATTCGGGCCTTCCTCGTCACCATACACCACTCCACGACAAGACCGTAATGGTTATCCCTTTAAAAAGAATCCCTGGAGGGGATCGTTACCATATAAAAACTGCTGGCCCGCCATTTCTACTCGCGGGTAGATAGAACCGCCTCCCGGGCCCCGGCCTGGACGGTCCCCTCTCTACAGCGCGGCCTGTGACGCGGGGTGTAAACACTATTGGTGCTGTTACCCAGGAAGGTAGAAGAGGTGGTAATAGCCGTACCAAACACGCTCTATGACAGCGTGGTCTCCGAGCTGTCATCCCACGGGCTCCTCCACGTAGACGAGCCCCCAAGGATTAAGGGGGCGAGGGCCAGTCCAAGGTATAGGATACTGTATAATAAGATAAGCGAGAAGCACGCCAAGATAGAGTCCTACTATACCGTTCTAGAGGTCGAGCCGGAAAAGGTTTCGGGCGTCGAGCTGGAAGCGGGAAGCTGGGAGGAAGCCTTTGAGAACGCGGTCCGAGAGTATAAGGATCTCGAAGACGAGTATGACAGGGGAGTAGCTAGAATAGCGGAGATAGAGAGCAGGATAGCCGAGCTCGAAGCCGTCAAAGCCATGCTGGAATACGCGAAACACGTCGACGCCCCAGTACGCGAAGCCCAGAACGCTTCAATGATAGGCTACGCGCTAGGCATACTAACCCTAGAGAAAGGCGAAGACCCCGACAGTATAGTTCGCACCGCCACAAGCAAAGGCCTACTGGTAGCCGTAGAAGAAGTCGGGGAGGAGAGGAAGCTCCTAGTAGCGCTTGCAGGCCCCAGGAGAAGGCTCCACGAGCTAATACAGGAGCTAAGGGGGAAGTGGACCCCCATAGCTATCCCCGAAGACCTGCCGGGCTCCCCCAAGAAGGCCTACGCTGCCGCCCAGAGCGAGATAGCCGGGCTGGCCCGCGAGGAGGAGGATATCGTTGCGAGGCTCAAGTCGAGGCTCCAAGACCTGAACAAGTACTACACGCTCATCTCAGCGCTAAAATATGCCGGCAAGCTCCTAGCCAGCACTGTGAAGACCAGGACTATGAGCTTCTTCCGCGGCTACATAGATGTGAAGGACAAGAAGAAGCTCGAGGAATCGCTTACAAGAGCCTCGAGGGGGGCATACCTGCTGGCCTCTCTAGGCGTTAAGAGGGCCAGCGAGGAGTCAGGAAAGAAGCCGCCCACGAAGGTTGACCTCCCCCGGATTCTCAGGCCCTTCCATGAGATCGTGAGAATGTACGGCGAGCCCGACCCGGACGAGATAGTACCCACACTCTTCCTGGCACTATCCCTGCCAGTAATATTCGGCTTAATGTTCCCCGACGCCGGCCACGGCCTGCTAGTACTACTCTTCGCGTTATACTTTGTCCGTAAGGGGAGCCCTTGGAGGTTCCTCCTGTCAGTACTAGCCATAGCCAGCATCGTCACAGGAATACTGGCGGGCGAGCTCTTCGGCCCCGTAGTGTCGGCCAAGATCGGGCTGTACAGCTTCTGGCAGCACTTGGGCTTCAAGGTTCCACCGCTCGCGCAGCCGACAATAACTGTCGAGGAGGAGTTCAAGCATATTGTTAGCAGTAGGACACTGCTCTTCCGCATGATATCGATAAGCCTATGGATCGGGGCATACATGCTCACCCTGGGAACCCTGCTCGGGGCTGTTGACGCGTGGATCAAGGGCGAGAAGGACAGGATGATCGCGAGCAAGATCCCCATGTTCATATTCTTCCTGTCAGCAACGCTACCCTTCCTCGTAGTACCCGACGCTGGCAGGGCCGGCGGGATAGTAAAACAGGGCCTACTAGAAACCGGGCATGGTGGAGTACTGCAGGCAATAGTGTTCTACGGCGTCCTGATAGGCATAATATGGATGCTCCTCGGCGAGCCCATAATTGCTGCAAGGGAAGGCCATAGCCCCCTCAAGGCCCTAGGCCAGAGCGGCATGGAGGCATACGAGATGTTCCTCATGGTGCTTGGCAACATCCCCAGCTTCCTCAGGATCCTCGGCCTAGCACTCGCACACGCGGGACTCATGCTCGGCTTCGCAGAGCTCTACTACCTAATGGCTGGCCACGGAATAGTAGGCCTCATATCCGCAATACTGGTATACATATTCGGGAACCTCCTGGTAGCCGGCCTGGAAGCTATAATAGCGTTCGCTCACAGCCTCAGGCTCCACTTCTACGAGTGGTTCAGCAAGTTCTACAGCGGCACAGGGATACCCTTCCAGCCCCTCAGGCTTGAGGGTGTGAGAATACGCATAAGACCCCTCTAACTATTTTACCCCAGATCCTCCCCCACAGCTTACCAACCGGCTTGTGGGCTGTGAGGAAGGCTGGTATTAGGCGAGGCCCTCCTCCCTCGGGGGAGGGCCCGGTGGCCGGTGACACCAATACCGAGCCCTACACGGAATCCTGCTCTTTTTAGTATAATATAGTATAATTTTTACTTTTGGAGCCCACTAACAGTATATAGTATATACTTTTTACAGCAAATACTTTAAAATCCTATGTGTTCGTATATTTTTATATGTATCCTAAATATTGCTTGTCGCAGTGCAAGATGAAAACTTGTATAAACATATTCCCTCTAACTAGTTATATTCATGTGAATACACGTTAGTGGTGAGTGGAGCTTCCATCTAGGGGAGAATCTAGAGTGGGAGGGTAAGGGTTGATGGGGTTGGAGAAAGAAGGGGTGAACACGTTCAAGATTAACAGGATCCCGCCTAAGGAGACGTTAAGAGAGCTCGTACTAAGAGCGCTAGCAGAGAAGCCTGGGCACGGGTACGATATTATACAGAGAATAGTTAGGCTTACAGGCGGTAACTGGCAGCCCGCTGCGGGCTCCCTATACCCGCTGCTGGGCAGGATGAAGAGTGAAGGCGTTATAGATGTGGACCATGTGGAGACGAGCGGTGTGAGGGGTGGAAAACGGGTAGTATACAAGATAACAGTGAAAGGGCTGAGAGAGCTGGCGAGGAGCATAGAGTTCAGACTCAGAATAGACTACCTGTTAGCGGTCAACTACGCGCTGGAAGGGTTGAAGATCCTACGGGAGAACGGCCTAGTAGAGGATCATGATAGGCTATGCAGCCTCTTGCAAGAAATGCTCAGGGAGCTCTCTGAAAAGCTCAGTAAAGAATGCTCGGGGGGGGGGGGGGGGGGGGTGTTTTTCC
>Ga0256833_1003810_pt1 | contig 10234 bp, 9 predicted proteins | sample 356284metaG_FD_190535 | JGI IMG/M metagenome (GOLD analysis project Ga0256833, IMG submission 190535) | Hydrothermal vent microbial communities from Mid Atlantic Ridge, Atlantic Ocean - 356-284 | ecosystem: Environmental > Aquatic > Marine > Hydrothermal vents | place: Atlantic Ocean: Mid...
TTTCCCCATAAATTCCGGCTCCCAGCTCCAGAAAGTGGAAAACTTGTGGTCTTTCATCATGCTCAGGCCTGCGTGCAGGTTCTCCTGCATCAGAGCGCTCCGGTCTGTCTGCAGGTAAAGCCAGGCCTGCTGCCAGTGGCCGATCATCTGCAGGTAGGCGGAAGAAAGCCGGCAGGCGTCTTCCATTCCCTGGCCGAGGAGTTCTTCTGCCCGGGCAAATTCACCAATGTGGGTGAATGCCGCCCCGCAGATAATGGTACATAAGCTGCTGTAAAACGGTCCTCCGGCAATCTTGCGCAGCTGGGTGGCCTCGTCTGCCGCCTGAGCAGCGGCCGTCTGCTGATCAGGATGAAATGGATATGGGGCGGAGAACTGTCGACAACATGGCCGAGCAGTCCATTGAACAGGGGTGTCTGTTCGCCGAGATGGAGGTCGTCGAAAACGATATAAAAATCATCGGCAAGGTAGCGGTCAAGATCGGTCAGCAGGATATTGGCGCAGTGGATGATGTCAAGGGAGTCAATTTCTTCCTGGTCCATGATACGGCTGAGGCGGGGTGAGGTGAAGCCGGGAAGTTTCTGCTCAAAATTTTCCAATAATGAGGAGAGAAGCAGGGAGGGGTCCCGGTCTTCCGGGCCGATCTGGTACCAGGAAAAGCGGAGAGTAAAATGCTGGAGAAACTGCAGGGCCAGGGTTGATTTTCCCTGACCGGCCTGGGCCTCAATGACGATTGCCTTGCGGTTACAGGCCGATTCGCCAAGTATTTGGGTAACAAGAGAGTTCCGAAACAGGGTGGCGTCCGCACCCACCTGCGGCGGGTAGAATTTATTGGAAGAGTGTTCCTGCTGGTGGACGGCGGGAAGGGCCATGCGTGCGTAAGGAATCTGGTGTTAACAATGTATAATTACGTTCATTTCATCTCCTACCTCCTGTGCTTACAAGTTTTACCCGGATCTGTCAAACAAAACCCGGAAATCGACAATTAATACGAGGACTGAAAAGTGGATAGAGCTTTTCCCCGGTCAATGTAACTTAAGAAAGTTTTTCCAGCTCATCATGCGCATCACTACCCGGAGGAATCAAATACCGGCACATATCCTTATAAATTTTATGGCAACCGGCATGTATCCAGCTATAGCTGCAGGCTGAAACATGGTTCAGGCATGCGGGATTATCGTTGTTCCGGGACACCTAATTTTTTTAGAATAAAACCCAGCGGACAGAATTTGCTGAAGCCGAACTGCAAGAGATTCAGGCCGACAAACAGGGTGAAAAAAAGAAAATATTTATGAACGAAGAGCGGGTTGTGGCCGCAGTCAACGCCCAGGGCAAGGCTGAGAACAATAAAAAATCCGGCAACGGTATGAATCCAATCGTTGATGACCATGAGTTTACTCCTTGTATATTGTTTGTTTCCTGGCTTGATTTGCAACCACCTGTGTCGGTGGGATATTTTTTCAGGGTAATTTATTTCCGGTTGTTAACTAACCATTGTTTCAGCATTGTCAACAGGGCCGGTATTGTCCAAAGAGTTGCTGTTCCGGAATAAAGGAGAGCGGCAATAAACAGGATGCCTGCACTTTGGTAGGGAAGAAGCGGTGCAAAGAGCAGGGGGAGAGACCCGCAGCAGAGAACGGCAGGAGCGAGGATAATGGTATGCCCTGTTTCTTTTGCCGGTTTTTTCCCTTCCCGTTTGTTCCGGCTGGGCAGGGTTGCAGTTGTTTGATAGTGATGAATAAGCATGACGGTGAGGGGTACGGCGATGACCAGTGCCGGAACAGCAGGGACGATGAGCAGTATATCACCATTGATGCCGAGCAGGCCGAGTGGACCATAAGTGATAAAGATGGTCGAAACCGAGGGAATTATAACCGGTATGCTCCAGGGCAGGGAGCGCAAAACAAGGGCGGCGATGATCCAGAGAACCGGTAAGCAGGTGAGCAGTATTTTTTTGACGGCCGTTGATATTGTCTGTCGGGCAGCCGTGTTGATATAGGCCGGACCCGCCCACCTGGCTTGTAAACCGACAGGTGGCGGATTTTCAGTCATGAATCGGTTAACACCGGTTACGATTTTTTCCATTTCATCGTTGCTGCCGCTTTTGAGCTGCAGCCATATATTTGCCTTGGTGTAGTCCGTGGTGATTTGGTGACGGAGGCTGTCGTTGTTGTTTCCCGCCCTGTAGGCAAGCAGGGTCTGCGCCACGCCGTTTGCCGTTGCCGGGATGCTGAAATGAGCCGGGTCTCCTTCAAAAAGTGCCTGGTGTACCTCGCGCACAACATCGGCAATGGAATTGCTTTTGCCGACGATTTTATCGTCGGTAAGATACTTTTGCAGGGCAAGCAGATACTTCAGCAGATCAGGTCGCTTAAAAATCTGGTTTTGATGACGCAGTCGGTCAAGGGTATCAAGGGCCCTGGACCAGGCTTCATAACCTGCGTCATCATCGGCAGCCAGCTTATCGATTTCCCTTTGCCAGGAAAGGCTGAGAACTTTTGCCAAATCCTTGTTCGTGCTGTTTTCCGCAACCGCCTCGGAGATTTCCGCCAGTGCTTCTTCCCGGATTACCGGGAAATTTTTCAATCTTTTGTCCAGTGTCTTACTGAGCCACGCTGCGGTTTCGGTGGTACTTTTCGTCTCCCCTGTCCCGGAAAGAATCAAGTAGGCGTTATTGGTGCCGGCAAAGTGTTGATTAAGGGCTGTCTCAGCGGCCCGGACTTCACTTGACGAGTGCAACCACTGCATCGGATTGATGTTGACGCGACTCATCATGATGCCGATGCCCGCAAGAATAATGAACAGTAAGTTGATCCCGATAACCGTTAAGGGCCTGGCGGCCGAAATCGCAGTCACCCGCGCCGATAATCGGTCGAGGAGAAAATAAACTTTTGATTGGTTGTTGTCTGCATCGGCAATATCCTGCGCCGGGTTTCCCTGTATCAGGAGAATGGCGGCAGGAAGGCCAAGGACGGCTGCCGGCCAGGCCAACAAGATGCCGACAGTGGTAAACAGGCCGAATGTATGTAATTGCGGTACATGTGAAAAAATGAGAGGGACAAGGGCGGCGGCCGAGATGAGCGAGCTGAAGAGTATGGGCCTGAAAAGATAATTTATTGTTTGCATGACTGCTGTGGTTTGCTTTTCTGTGTCGTGATAACGTTTGCGCAGGGTCGAGAGAATGGCAATGGAATACAGCGTCATGACGGATAAGACGATAAAGGGGATCATCGATGTCGTCATATTCAGCGGTCGGCCGCTGCCGATGAGCAGACCTGAAATAGAGACAACCGGGCAGCAGGTAACGATCAGGAACGCAGTGACGAGTCGGATATTCTTAAAGAGAACAAGCATCAGCAGCGCGTGAATGATCAGGGCCGCAGCAGGGATAATCAGGGTCCATGCTAAAACGGTTTCAGCGGCGGCATTAAGCGCCGGCGGCAGGCCGGTAATGGTGAAATGGTCGTCGCCCGTTGTCGATTCGGCAATTTTGCCGGCCAGCTGTTGTTGTAAATAAAGAGCGGAATTTAAGTTAGATACCGGAAAATACAAGAGCAGGGACTTGCCGTAATCGGAGATCATGGTGCCCTTCAGCATTGGATCGGCAAGTGCCTTGTCGCGAATGCGCAGCGCCTCTTTTTCAGTTGTCGGCGGCCGTGCCATCAGGGTTCGTATCCGCAACCTGCCAAGACCGGCCGCCTCAATGATGGGCACGGTGTCCGGAGCAATGATATCATCGCCTGCGAGCAAACGATCTCCATTTTGCGGGTCATTGAGGGCGGCGGCAAATCGGCTGATCTGATAAACTTTTTTCAGAGTGGTCGGATTGAACACACCGTTTTTATTGGTGGTGTTGCTTACGCCGAGCAGGACCATGTCATGCAGATGAAATTCCTTGCGTACTTTGTCCTGGAAGATACGAATGGGGTCCTTGCCGGAAAACATGTTTTCCGGAGAGGTCTCCACATGGATTCCGGCAACAAGCAGACCAAGGAGTAGTGTCACTGTTACCATCAGGGCAAGGATCAGCCCTGGTTTGGTTGTGGTGATTTGCATGATGGTGCGTTTATGCCGTATGGCTGTAACTCGATGCAGCCCTGCTTTTTGCGGCGATATCTCCGGCATTTTTTTGTCCGTTTCGGCCGTCAACCGGCAATAGCATGATTTTCAGGGAAAAATTTTCGCAGGAGAAAGATGGATATGCCGATAAGAGTCAGGTAGATCCAGAGATCGGGCTGGATACGGTTTTCCGGTCGAAATAGAGCCAGAACACCTAAGACCGCCATGAACTGATATCCCTGCCGGTGGAAACGAAATAATTTGCTGAGAACGTAAAAATTGATCATCGGCACGATGAGATCAAGCAGCAGGAGCGGGGAAAACTGACCTGCAGCGATCGCGGTCAGCTGGAGCACGGCCATGTCGTATAGCTTTTTTACTGTAATGATAAAGAGAAGGAGGCATAACACCCTGTTAAGCCACAGATATCGTCGTCTCTGGTTTTCTGCGGGCAGGTTGTTGAGGAAATAGAGAGCTTCCTCCCTGCTCTCCCCATCGGCAAAAGAGGAGAGTATCTGCTTGCTGTTTTTACCATCGGCAAGTTTTTTGCGCACCAGTTGTTCTATATTTTTTGTTTTTTTCATCGGGTTGCTCGTCGCCGTCGGCAGGCGATGCAAATGGTTGGAGTTTGTGCCGTCGCTTTTGCGTCGGCAGGAAAAGAGGTCTTTATTACCGTATCCGTGGTTGAATCGCAATGGTTCTATTCTTTTGATTGTGCAAATGTTCTCCCTGGTCGACCGTAGTTATATCTTGCCCAAATTGAGCGATTTTCATTTCGCCCCAAGCTGCAGGTTTTGTGCTGTTTCATTGTAGTTTATCCTCCATGGGACAGCGCAGGTAAGCGAAGAACGAGACTCCGAGGCCTGCAGATTGGGGATGAAATGGAAATCCCGCAGGGTTTCACCCATCTGCAACACTTTTAAAAGAAACATTTGTAATTATTTATCTTTTTTTATTTGCAGATGGGGTGAAACGCTCAATTTAGGTCTTGACAATTTCATGATATACTATTACCACGGGAAAGCAAAATATCGTGGTCAAATGACGATATCGGAGATGTTTTTCCGTCTTTACGGACTGGAAGGATGCATCCTGTTCCCCGACCGGTTCCCGGTCGTTCCCGGGAACCCTGGTTTGGAGGAGGAAGTATTGAGACTAATCGTTTTTGCAAGGATTGAGGAGTATAATCATGGGTGGCAATGAAGACAAAATCACCAGTTTGCTCAGTGAAGGTAAGACATTTGATCCGCCTACCGAAGGAGCGGATCAGGCCTGGGTTAAATCAATGGATGAATACCGGGCTATCTATAAACGTTCCATGGACGATCCGGAAGGGTATTGGGGGGATCGGGCCGAAGAGCTGGTTACTTGGGATAAAAAGTGGGACAAGGTCCTTGAATGGGACTTTACCAAGCCGGAGATTAAATGGTTTGCCGGCGGTAAACTCAATATGTCGGTTAACTGTCTTGATCGTCATCTAACTGACGGTCGCAGGAATAAAGCCGCTCTTATCTGGCAGGGTGAACCCGAGGATGATGTCCGGGTCTATACCTATCAGATGCTGTATACCGAGGTCTGTCGTTTTGCCAATGTGCTCAAGAAGAAAGGTGTGAAAAAGGGCGACCGCGTCTCTATTTATCTTCCTATGATTCCTGAGCTTTCCATAGCGCTGCTGGCCTGCGCAAGAATCGGCGCCATTCATTCGGTGGTTTTTGCCGGTTTTTCCGCCGTGGCCCTGCAGAGCCGTGTCCATGATTGTCAGGCCAAGGTGCTGATTACCTCCGATGCCGTTATTCGTGCCGGTAAGACCATTCCGTTAAAACCAAATGCAGACACGGCTATGGATGGCTGTGATTGTGTGGATTCCTGTATTGTTGTTCAGCGTGCCGGTAACGAGGTGTCCATGCAGGACGGACGTGATTCCTGGTGGCATGATGAAGTGGCCGCTGATGATATTTCTTCGGAATGTCCTCCGGAATCAATGGATGCCGAGGATGTTCTGTTTATTTTGTATACCTCAGGATCCACGGGAAAACCCAAGGGTGTTGTCCATACCACCGGCGGCTATCTGCTCTATGCCATGCACACCTGCCAGTATGTCTTTGACATGAAAGACGATGATGTCTACTGGTGTACCGCCGATATCGGCTGGATCACCGGTCACACCTATATTCTGTACGGTCCTCTTGGTCTTGGCGCAACCTCGCTTATGTTTGAGGGCGTGCCCTCCTATCCCGGACCTGATCGGTTCTGGAAAGTGGTGGAGAAGTTCCGTGTCAATACCTTTTATACCGCACCAACCGTTATTCGGGCGCTGATGCGGGAAGGAGAAGAACCGACCAGGCGTTGGGATCTTTCCAGCCTGCGCATCCTCGGCACAGTCGGTGAACCGATCAATCCCGAGGCATGGATGTGGTATTACGTTAATATCGGTAAGGAAAAACTGCCCATTGTCGATACCTGGTGGCAGACAGAGACCGGCGGTATTCTGATTTCGCCGCTTCCCTATGCCACTCCGCTTAAACCCGGTTCCGCGACCCTGCCGCTGCCTGGCGTTGATGCGGCTATTTATGATGAAGATGGTAATGAGGCCGGTGTCAACGAGGGTGGTCATCTGGTCCTCCGTAAACCATGGCCGGGCATGCTGCGTGGCGTGTTTGGTGATCCCGAGCGGTTCAAAAAGACCTATTTCAGCCGTTATGACAATATTTATGATCCCGAAGACGGCGCCCGCCGGGATGAAGACGGTTATTTCTGGATTATGGGCCGTCTGGATGATGTCATTAACGTCTCCGGCCATCGTCTGGGCACGGCTGAAATCGAGTCCGCACTCGTTTCCCATGAGGCGGTTGCCGAGGCTGCCGTTGTCGGTATGCCTCATCCGGTAAAAGGTCAATCCATCTTTGCTTATGTGACGTTGATGGCCGGCGTGGAGGGAACCGATGAGTTGATTGCCGAGCTGCGTAAACATGTCCGCGCCGAGATCGGACCCATTGCCACGCCTGAGGTTATCATGTGGGCGCCAGGTCTGCCCAAGACCCGGTCCGGTAAGATTATGCGTCGTATTCTGCGCAAGATTGCCGCTAACGATTTTGATAACTTCGGTGATACTTCCACCCTGGCTGATCCATCCGTTGTCGAGCATCTGGTCGACGGGAAAAAACAGTTGGGCTGATTATTGTGCATTATCCGTTATAACTGTGTTGTGGAACAGGCAGAGTGCATGCACTCTGCCTGTTTTTCTTTGTGACCTGTATCTGTGAGTAAACATGGCTGCTGATACACATTCCGTCGCCCCAGAAGTGGTGGTCGAGTTCCTTTCCAAAATTATGCCCTTTGATGAACTTGACGATGATGTTCTCCATGGGGTAGCCCGCCATGTGCGGGTGGATTTTTTCCCCAAGGGTACCCGGCTGTTCATTGCCGGGGAAACCGAGGTGAGGCATCTTTATCTTATCCAGCGGGGAGGAGTGAAATCATTTCTTACCGATGATGAAGGTGAGGTGACCCTGAAAGATTATCGGGGTGAAGGCTCCTATATCGGGGCATTGCCGATTATCCGGGGAACAAAGGCAAATCTTGATATCGAGATGGTGGAGGATACCTTCTGTTTTCTGCTGCCGCGAGAGGTCTTTTTAGAGCTGATCAACAAGCAACCGGGTTTTGCCCAGTTTTATTTGAAAAGCTTTTCCGAGAAGATCGTCAATACGGCCTATACCGAGCTGCGTCGCCATCGTATGTCCAGGCGCGGCGATGACGAGATGTATCTCTTCACCATGCAGGTTGGAGACATTATTAAAGCCGTCCCGAGAAAGGTGGCCGCAAACACGACCATTCAGAACTCGGCCGGTGCCATGGCCGAGTATCGCATTGGATCTCTTCTCATCCATGACCCGGATGATGATGAGCAGATAATCGGCATCATTACCGACCGGGACCTGCGCAACAAGGTTATCGCCGCCGGTTTGGCTTATCAGGAACCGGTGAGCTCGATTATGACCACGCCGGTGGCCACCGTTCTCTCCAAGTCTACCTGTTTTGACGCCCTGCTGCAGATGATGACCACCGGCATTCATCACCTGGCTGTTGAACGCAAGGGTAAAATTATCGGCATCGTTACTTCGCACGACATTATGCTTTTACAGGGGACTTCACCCTATTCCCTGTTCAAAGAGATAGGCAAACAGCGTGATATTAAGGGGCTGTATCCCCTCTCCCGGAAGATTCCCGATATCATCAGGAACCTGATTAAAGAAGGGGCCAAGGCCGGCCATATTGCCCGGATGATTTCCCTGTTAAATGATCAGATCCTTGAGCGGCTGCTGACCCTGCTGGAAGATGAATTGGGGCCACCGCCCGTGCCCTACTGCTGGCTGCTGATGGGCAGTGAAGGGCGGCGTGAACAGACCTTTAAAACCGATCAGGACAATGCGATTATCTATGCCGATCCCAGGGATGATGAGCAGGCAGGGGCGGCGCATGATTATTTTACCAACTTTGCCGACAAGGCCATTGATCACCTGGTTAACTGTGGATATCCGCTCTGCCCAGGGGAAATTATGGCGAGAAATCCTAAGTGGTGTCAACCTGTTTCCGTGTGGAAGGATTATTTTGCCGGCTGGATCGCCACCCCTGATCCGGAAGAGTTGCTGCATGTGACCATCTTTTTTGATTTCAGGCCCGGATTTGGTAAAATCTCTCTGGCCGATGATCTGCGCCAATATCTCAACCGGCAGACCCGACGACAGGAAATCTATCTGCTGCATCTCGCCCGGGAATGCATGGCAGTGCGGGCGCCGCTCTCTTTTTTTAAGAGCTTTATTGTTGACAAGGACGGTGAACATCGCAACAAGCTGGATATCAAGACCAAGGGCTTGACACCGTTTGTCAATTTTGCGCGGGTACTGGCCTTGAAATACGGCATTAAGGAGACCAATACCCTGTCCCGGCTGCATGTTCTTGCCGAGGAAGGGCATATCTCCGAGGAACTCTGGGCCACGGCCCACGATGCCTATGAACTGCAGATGCAGTTGCGTCTTATTCATCAGCTGACCCAGATTGAGGAGGGAGTTTTGCCGGATAACTATATAGATCCCGCTCGTCTTTCCGACCTGGAGAAAAAGATGCTTAAAGAGTCATTTGAGGTTGTGGAACGTCTGCATTCCGTGTTGAAATCCATTTTTGGAGTAGGGTAATACTTTGTCATTACGTGATTTTTTTTCTGGATTGCGCACGGTTCATCCTGCCCTGGCGGAAAACAGGAGGTTGTTTAAGGACTTTCACCAGGGAGGCCTGCTCACCGATTATCGGTTTGTGGTCTTTGATACCGAACTTACCGGCCTCAATAAGAGGAAAGATGAGATCATTTCCATCGGTGGTGTCCGGATAGTGAATCTGCAGATAGAGTTGAGCCGGACCTTTCATTGTTATGTACGTCCCAGGAATATCGATCCCAACGCTGCTACCCTTGTTCATCGTATCACACCTGAGCAACTGCGCAGGGCGCCGCTGCCGGAGGAGGTTTTACCGGAGTTCCTTAAATTTTGTGGTGATTCTCTGCTGGTAGGTCATTTTGTCGGTATTGATATGTATTTTCTGAACAAGGCGACGCGCAAGTATTTAGGCGGCATGGTTTCCAATCCCAGTGTGGATACCATGCGTCTGGCCAGGGGTTATAAGGAGGCGCAATGCCGGGACCATTTCGGCGGTTGCGATCAATCGGCATCCTATAATCTTGATCTGTTGCGCGATGAATTTAACCTGCCCCGCTTCAAACCCCATGATGCACTGGAAGATGCCCTGCAGACCGCATATCTTTTCCTTTTTCTGGTGAAGAAACTAAAGCATGGCGGCATCAGGACGCTGAAGGAACTGTACCTTGCCGGTCGAATTCTCAGCCTGATCGGACGGGGATAAAAAAGCGACAGGTGGGTCGTCTGTTGTTCGTTATTCCGATTATTTATACGGAGTGTGTGGGACGAAAAGGCGCTGTTTTATGGGGTTTTGCCTGTTTTCTGGCGGGGTAAGTTCTTGACAGTAACAGGGCAAACAGGTATACACACATTTCAAACTGAATGAACCTTCATGCATCAGCCGATGAAAAATTCATGGGCGAGTGGACGTACCATTGTTCATCTTTGGGAATGGATGAGAAAATATATCGTCATATTCCTTAATT
>Ga0256833_1003811_pt1 | contig 10232 bp, 19 predicted proteins | sample 356284metaG_FD_190535 | JGI IMG/M metagenome (GOLD analysis project Ga0256833, IMG submission 190535) | Hydrothermal vent microbial communities from Mid Atlantic Ridge, Atlantic Ocean - 356-284 | ecosystem: Environmental > Aquatic > Marine > Hydrothermal vents | place: Atlantic Ocean: Mid...
TATTTGTTTATTAAAAAATAGATGTCAAAACCACACGTTAATGTAGGTACTATTGGTCATGTAGATCATGGTAAAACAACAACAACATCTGCTATTGTGCAAGTGTTGGCTACAAAAGGTTTAGCACAACCTTTGAAATTTGAAGATATTGATAAAGCTCCAGAAGAGAGAGAAAGAGGTATTACTATCAATACAGCACATGTTGAATATGAGACAGAAAATAGACATTATGCTCATATTGACTGTCCTTGACATGCTGATTATATTAAAAACATGATTACTGGTGCAGCTCAAATGGATGGTGCTATCTTGGTAATTGCTGCAACAGATGGTCCTATGGCACAAACAAGAGAACATATATTATTGGCTAAACAAGTAAATGTACCATATATAGTTGTTTTCTTGAATAAATGTGATATGGTAGATGATGAAGAAGAATTAGAATTAGTAGAAGAAGAAGTTAGAGATCTTCTTTCAAAATATGGTTTTCCAGGTGATGAAATTCCAATTATAAGAGGTTCTGCATTAAAAGCATTGGAAAATCCAAGTGATGAAAATGGTGATGCAAAATGTATTTGGGAATTGATGGAAGCAGTAGATAATTATATACCAACTCCTGAAAGAGATACAGAAAAACCATTCTTGATGCCAGTTGAAGATGTATTTTCTATTAAAGGTAGAGGTACAGTGGTAACAGGTAGAATAGAAAGAGGTGTTATAAATTTAAATGATGAAGTTGAAATAATTGGTTTAGGTAAAGATACTAAAAAAACTACTGTAACAGGTATAGAAATGTTCCATAAACAACATGAAAAAGCAGAAGCTGGTATGAATGTTGGTTTATTATTAAGAGGTATAGCAAAAGAAGAAGTAGAAAGAGGTCAAGTTATAGCAAAACCTGGTACAACTACACCTCATAAAAAATTTGAAGCTGAGGTATATGTATTGAAAAAAGAAGAATGAGGTAGACATACACCATTTATGTCAGGTTATAAACCACAATTCTTTTTCAGAACAACTGATGTAACAGGTACAATTAGTTTACCAGAAGGTACAGAAATGATTATGCCTGGTGATAATGCAAAAATTATTGTAGAATTATTATATCCAGTTGCTATGGAAGAAGGTTTGAGATTTGCTATTAGAGAATGAGGTAGAACAGTTGGTGCATGAGTTGTAACAAAAATTATTGAATAGTATTATTAGTAAAATAGTAAATAATAAGCTTAATATATAGGTTATAAGTCTCTTACTAGTAAGTAAGGGGCTTATTGTTCTTATATAAATTTAGTTTAGTAATAGAATTATATATATGGCTGAAAAAAAAGGTGCAAAGCCTGTAATGAGAATAAAATTCAAATCATATGATTTAAGAATGTTGGATGCTACTGTTGCAAAGGTAATGGCAGTTTTAATTAAGTCATGAGCAAAAATTAAATGACCTATACCATTACCAAGAAAAAGGAAATTGTATACAGTTTTAAAAGCTCCATTTGTATATAAGGATGCGAGAGAACAGTTTGAAAGAATAACTTATTCTAGATTGATAGATGTAGAAAAATTATGAGAAAAAACAATAGAATACTTAAACAATGTTCAAATTCCAGTTGGAGTGATGATAGATCTTCCAAGATAAGTTTAGATAGTTAAAAGTAAAAAATTATGACAAACGGAGGTATCTTATGTTTAAAGCAAGAAATGACTAGTTTGCTTTTAGAGAATAAGATGGAAGCAGTTACATTATTAAAATTCTTAGAACAAGAAATAATAAGAATTAAAACTGAAGAAAAGGATTGATATAATGCAATAGTAATTGGAGCTTGAAAAAAGGAAAAGGATTGAAAAGTTGAATATAAGTATATAAAAGAATTTAAAGTAAATTCATTAGATTGATATAAGGTGTGAGATAAATTATCTATTGATCAATTGAATGATGTAAAAAGTGTAACAATAAAAGCTATTACAAAGGGTAAAGGTTTTCAATGAGTTGTTAAAAGGTTTGGGTTTTGATGAGGTAGAGCTACACATGGTAGTAAATTTCACAGACACCCATGAGGTATTGGTAATAGAAAACCAAGAAGAGTAAATAAAAATCATCCATTGCCAGGTCATATGTGAAGTAGATCAATTACATTAAAAAATGTAAAAATCATAAATACTCATAAAATATGAGATGATGAAATTATTGTAGTAAAAGGTTCAGTTCCTGGTGCAAGAAATTCTTTGATAAGAATGTATATGTAATTTATTATTAAGAAATTTTATAGATGAGTTATTCTATAAAGGTATTTAATACAAAATGAAATGAAGTAGAAGAAATTAAATTGAATGATGTAATATTCAATGAAAAAAATATAAATCCTTCATTGATGCATGAGTTTGTTGTTATGCAATTAGCAAATGCAAGGTATAATATAGCAAAAGTAAAAACAAGATGAGAAGTAAATAGATCTTGAAGAAAATTGTATAGACAAAAAGGTACTGGTAATGCAAGAGTAGGTGATGCAGCATCTCCAATTAGAAGATGAGGTGGTGTTGCTTTTGGTCCTACTGGTAATGAAAACTATTCAAAGTCTATGCCAAAAAAACAAAGAAGAAAAGCATTGTTTTCAGCTTTGTCTGTAAAGGCAAAGGATGAAGCAATTATAGCTTTGGATAATTATGACTTTGATGAAATTAAGACAAAGAATGCTGTTTCTACACTAAAAAATCTTAATTTAGAAGGTATAAAAACATTAGTAGTTATACCTGAAAAAAATGATATTATTACAAAATCATTTAGAAATATACCAGGTGTTAAAGTTATACTTGCAAATTATGTTAATCCTTATGATTTATTGTCTTATAATAAAGTTGTTTTCTTAAAAGACAGCTTTAAAAAAATAGAAGATACTTTTTTAAGTAAGTAATATTGTAAAATATGCAAATATCATTGTTTAAAAGTAAATTAAAAAGAAGAGGACAAAAGGTATTAGAAACTAAACAGTTAGGAAAATTTGCTCCTACTGATATTATATTAGGTTTTATAAAAACTGAGAAAACAGATAATCAGTTAAGAATTGTTTCTAAAATTAAGGTTCCTGTTTTAGATAAAGATGGTAATAAAGTAAAAGAAAAATATACTGTAACTTTTAAATCTGGTAGAACTGTTGAAAAAGAAAAAGTTAAAACAGAAGTTAAAGAAAAGGAAACATTAAAAATTACTTTTAAGGTTCTTAAATGAGCAAATAAGGTAGATATTAAAAAAGCAGTGGAAAGTTTATATGGTGTAAAAGTAGAAAAAGTAAATATAGTGAAGGTTCCATACAAAAAAAGACAAAGAAGAGGCTTAGTTAGAAAATCTTTTGTAAAAGCAATAGTTACTTTAAAGCAGGGTGAAAAATTACCTGATCTAACAAAGGTAGCTTAAATTTAATTTAATTTAATTTATTTTGATAGTAGGAAATAAATGTGAATAAAAACATATAAACCTTATACACCTTCAAGGAGATTTATGACTTGATATACATTTGATGAAATTACAAAAACAGAACCTGAAAAATCATTAACAAAATTTATAGGTTCTACAGGTTGAAGAAATCATCATGGTAGAATAACTACAAGATCAAGGTGAGGTGGTCATAAAAGACTATATAGAATTATAGATTTTAAAAGATATGATAAAATAGGTGTTCCAGGTAAAGTTGCTAGTATAGAATATGATCCATATAGAACTGCAAGAATTGCACTTATAAATTATAAAGATGGTGAAAAAAGGTATGTTCTTGCATGGAAAGGTATAAAAGTAGGTGATGTAATAGAAACATGAGAAAATGCACCATTAGAAAATGGTTGTACAAAAAGATTAAAAGATATTCCAGAAGGTTTTACTATTTATGCATTAGAAGTTACTCCAAATACAAAAGGTAAATTATTAAGATCTGCTGGTGTATTTGGTACAATTACTGGTAAAGATGAAAATCAAGGTTTAGTATTTGTTAAAATGCCTTCATGAGAAGTTAGAAAGTTTCATGATAGATGTTGGGCAACTATTGGGCAAGTTGGTAATGAAGAAAGAAAAAATATAGTAATAGGTAAAGCTGGTAGAAATAGATGGAAAGGTAGAAAACCTCATGTACTTGGTGTAAATATGAACCCAGTAGATCATCCACATGGTTGATGAGAAGCTCATTCATCAATTGGTATGAAGACTCCTAAAAACTTTGTTGGTAAACCAGTTCCATATGGTAAGAAGACTAGAAAAAAGAATAAATGGTCTGATAAGTTTATTGTACAAGGTAGAAAGAGAAAGTTATATCCACAAAATAGTAAATAGAAATATTTATAATAGATATTTAAAAGTTGTTATATATTTTAAGTATATAAACAACTTTAATTTAGTTGATTAACTATAATTTATGACAAGATCATTAAAAAAGTGATTTTATGTAAATCCAAAAATCTTGAAAAAAATTGAAAAAATGGAAAAAGAAGGTACTAAAAAACCTATAAAGGTTTGGGATAGAGCTTGTACTATTGTTCCAGAAATGGTTGGATATACATTTGCAGTTCATAATGGTAAAGAATTTGTAACTGTATATGTGAATGATGAAATGATTGGTTATAAGTTAGGTGAGTTTGCTCCAACAAAAAGATTTCCTGGACATCCATTTTAAATTACTAGTGTTTAAAATTTGTGCATTTTAGATTTTAATAATAAAAGGAGAAAGTAACCGGGATTACCCGACTTTCCGCCCTATAAGGGAGTTTTATAAAATTATAATTAAATAAATGTCTAAGAAATTTGTAGAAAGAAAAAAATTTATGAAAAATAATGCATTAGCTGAAAAAATAGGTGCTGAAAAAGCATTTTCTATTACAGCTAGAACATCAAAAAAATCATATGTTGATACTTCTGTAAAAAAACTTTTGGTAGTTGCAGATATAATAAGAGGTAAAAATGTAGATGAAGCTTTGCAAATATTACATAATTTGCCTCAAAAAGCTGCTAAAATACTTTATAAATATGTAAAATCTGCTTTGTATAATGCTAAAAATAATGCATGATTAGATAGTTCAAATTTGTTTGTGGAGAGAATAGATTTATGAAGAGGTATGAAACTAAAAAGAATAAGATTTGCATCTAGATCTAGGGTTCATGGGTATGTAAAACATAGATCTTTTGTGAGAGTAGTTTTAAATTCTAAGTAATTTCTTAATGTGACAAAAAGTAGATCCAAGAGGATTTAGAACAGGTATAGTTAAAGGTTGGGTAAGTGAATATTTTGCTCCAACAAAAGCTAAATCTGCTGAATATATGGTGCAGGACTTAAAAATTAGAAATTTAACAGATAAGTTTTATAGATATAGTGGTGTTTCAAAAGTTGTTTTTAGAAAATGAGAAACAGCAGATAAGTCTAAAAATGATATTTTGATTTTTACTGCTAAGCCTGCACTAGTGCTAGGTAAGGATGGTAAAAAGTTAGATGAATATAAGTCATTACTAAAAAAAACATTTAAAGAGGAATTTGATGTTATAGTTAAAGAAGTAGCAAAACCAGAGTCTTCTGCAAAAATAATGGCTGAACATATTGCACAGCAACTTGAAAAAAGAGCAAGTTATAGAAAAGTAATAAAATCTGTTATTGAAAAGGTAATGGCAAAGTGAATTAAATGAATCAAGATTCAAATATCTTGAAGACTTAATGGTGCTGAAATGGCAAGAAGTGAGACATTTAAAGATGGTAGAATTCCTTTACAGACTTTAAGAGCTGATATTGACTATTATTATACAACTGCTTTAACAAAGTATGGTATATTGGGTATTAAAGTTTGGATTTATAAATGAGATATAGATAATAATAGAAAAGGTTCTGACTCTAAAAAGAAGACTTCTAAAAGAAAAGATTCTAAGTCAAAAGCAAAAAAAGTTATTAAAAAATAATTTGTTTAATTTATAAACTTATATAAATGTTGTTAGTTCCAAAAAAGTGGAAACACAGAAAACAATTTAGGTGAAGAATTCAAGGTAAAGCAAAAGGTAATACTTATGTTGCTTTTGGTGATTATGGTATAAAAGCTTTGCAAAATGCTTACATTACATCAAGGCAACTTGAAGCTGCCAGAAGAGTTCTAGTTAGATATAATAGAAAAGTTGGTAAAATATGGACTAGAATTTTTCCAGATATTCCTTATACTAAACTTTGACTAGAAATGCCAATGGGTAAAGGTAAAGGTTGAGTTGATCATTATGTTGCAAGAGTAAAAAGATGAACCATAATTATGGAAATTTCATGAGTTAGTGAAGAGGTAGCAAAAGAGGCTATTAAGCAAGCTGGTTATAAATTTCCTATTAAAGTTAAAATGGTAGCAAAAAATGAAATTAACTAATTATTTTAATAATTTAAGATTATTTATCCATGAGTGATAAAAAATTATCAATGAAAGATGATTTATTAAATCTTTCTATAAAAGATCTTGTAAATAAAAGAACTGAGTTAAGAAAAAAGTTATTTAGTTTGAAAATGCAACATCAAGCTGGTGCTTTAAAACAAACTCACTTAATTAAACTTACAAAAAGAAATATAGCTAGAGTAAATACTGCTTTATCAATTAAGATAAAAGAACAAAAATGACAATAATAGGTGGTAAAAATATTAAAGAGCTAGTTGGTACTGTAACAAGTACTAAAATGGCTAAAACATTGGCAGTTAAAGTAGATACTGTAAAACTGCATCCTCTTTATAAAAAAAGATATGTTAGAAGTAAAAAATACTATGCACATATTGAAGATAATTCTAACATATCTGTTGGTGATGTTGTTAAAATTAGACAATATAGACCTACTAGTAAGCTAAAAAGATGGATTTATGTTGATACTATAAAAAAAGTAAAAGCATAGTATTTTTTCTTAGATTTATCCAGTAAAATCATTTATTATGATTCAAAATGAAAGTTTAGTTACAGTTATAGATAATACTGGTGCTTTGAAAGCAAAAGTTATTAGAGTGTTGAAATGACATCTTGGTAAAAGTGCAACAGTATGAGATAAAGTTGTTTTGGCTGTTAAGCAAGCAAGACCAGATGGTTCTGTAAAAAGTTGAGATGTTGTAAAATGAGTTGTTGTAAGAACAAGAAAAGAAATTAGAAGAAAGGATGGTTCTTTCTTAAAATTTGAAGACAATGCAGTTGTTCTTGTTAAATCAGATAATACACCAATAGGTAAGAGAATATTTTGACCTGTTGCAAGGGAGGTAAGAGAAAAGTGATTTACACAAATAGCTAAATTAGCAGAGGAAGTAATATAGAAAGAGTTTTTCTAATTTTATAAGTAGTAAGTGCATTTTTGTAAACTGCTACTGTTGAAAATTTATTTGACTTAATCATCAAAAATAATGAGGAAATTAAAGAAATGAGATCCAGTTATAGTTATATCATGAAAACATAAATGAGCAAAGTCTACTATTGTTAAAATAGAAGGAGAAAGAGTTTTCTTACATGATGTAAACAAAGTTAAAAAAGCTGTAAAATGACAAGGCTTTATAGAAAAAGAAGCACCTATTCATATAAGTAATATTGCTTATTTAGATGGTGATAAACCATCAAGAGTAGGTATAAAAATTGATGAAAAAACTGGTAAAAGAGTAAGATATGCTAAAAGATCTTGAAAAATTATAGTAGATAATGCAAAAAAAGCATAATTGGTGTACTTAATTTAATTTAGAATTTTTAATAAATATAAATGGCAAGTTTATATAAAACTTTTAAGGAAAAAATAAGATATGACTTAAAAGAAAAATTAGGTAAAAAAAATATTCATGAGGTTCCTAGTGTAGACAAAGTTATAGTTGCTATGTGAGTTGGTAATTTGTCTACAAAAAAATGAATGAAAGATTTTTCAGAATTGGAAAAAAATTTAGCAAAAATAACTGGTCAAAAACCTGTTATAGTTAATGCTAAAAAATCTGTATCTAATTTTAAGTTAAGAGAAGGAATGCCTGTAATGTTGAAAGTAACATTAAGGAGAGAAAGAGCATATGATTTATTAGAAAGATTAAATCTATATGTTTTTGAAAGAGTGAGGGATTTTAAATGATTATCTCCAAAAAAAATTGATAATCAATGAAACATAAGTTTTGGTTTTAAAGATCAAACAGTATTTGCAGAATTAACTCCAGATGAAATAACTATACCACATGGTATACAAATTACTATTTCTACTACTTCAAATACAAAAGAGGAAACAAAGGAGTTATTGGAATCACTAGGTTTTTTATTCACTAATAACTAGATATGGCTAGAAAGGCATTAGTTGTAAAGCAAGCAAGATTAGAAGAGATTAAAAAGAAATATGATGCTATTTTGAAAGCTAATAAGAAATTATCATGGGAAGAAAGATATAAACTTTATAAAAAATATAAAGGTAAAACTAGATATTATAATAGATGTAAAATTTGTGGTAGAGTGCATTCATACAATAGAGAATTAGGTTTATGTAGAGTTTGTATAAGAATGTATGGTAGAGAAGGTAAGCTTATGTGAATTAGAAAGTCTTCTTGGTAAAAAACTATAAATTTTCTGCTGATATTTATTGCTGATATTTATTTTAGTAAATTATTTATTTATAATGAGTAGTTTTGTAAATGCTCCATTGCACGATATGTTGATAAGGATAAAAAATGCATATATGGCTAGGAAAACAACTATTGAAAATATTCAATATTCAAAATTAAAGGAAAATGTACTTAAAATTTTAAAACAATATAATTTTGTTAAGGATTATGAAATAATAAAAGAGTGAAAAAAATCATTTATAAAGATAACTTTAAAAGAAGTTACAAATCCTATACAAGACATTCCTGTAATTAAATTTTACTCAAAACCTTCTAGAAGAGTTTATGTATCTTATAAAGATTTACATAAAGTTGCTGGTGGTTTGGGTATTGGTGTAATATCTACAAATAAAGGTGTAATTACTACAAAAGATGCAAAAATAAATAAAGTTGGTGGTGAACTTATGTTTGAGATTTATTAGTTTAAAAGGTAAGAGCTTATAGCTAACTGCCTAAAACTGATAATTTAAGTTCAAACTGAAAACAGTTTTATATAAATTAAGTTTAACAAATGTCAAGAATTGGTAAAAATCCTGTTTTAATACCATCAGGTGTTAATGTAACTATTGATGGTAATAATATTAAAGTAAAAGGTCCAAAAGGAGAGTTAACTTATACATATCCAGAAGGTGTAAAAGTAGAACAAGAAGAAAATAATTTAAAGGTATCTGTTGTATCTGATAAATATAAAAATTATTGGGGTTTGGTAAGAACACTTATAGCAAATATGATAGAAGGTGTAACAAATTGATTTAAAAAAGAACTTATAGTAATTTGAGTAGGTTATAATGCAAAAATTCAATGAAATAAACTAATATTATCTTTATGATTTTCTCATCCAGTAGAATATGAAGCACCAAAGGGTATAACATTATCTTTGGATAAATGACCAAAGGGAGTACCTTTGATTAGGGTTGAAGGTATAGATAAGCAATTAGTATGAGAAGTTGCTGCAAAAATAAGAGCTTTTAAAAAACCAGAACCATATAAAGGTAAAGGTATAAGATATATAGATGAGCAAGTTAAGTTAAAAGAAGGTAAAAAAGCTGGTAAATAATAGTTATTTATAATTATAATGGAAAAAAATGAAAAAATTAGCAAATGCTATAAAATATAAAAGGTCTAAACAAGAAAGAAGGTCAAATAGAGTTAGAGCAAAATTAGTTGCTACTACTTCAAGACCAAGGTTAGCTGTATATAGAAGTAATACACATATATATGCTCAAATTATTGATGATACTAAGGGTCATACATTGGTAGCTGCTTCTGATTTAAAACTAAAAGAATGAACAAAAACTGAAAAAGCTGCAAAGGTATGAGCTATGTTAGCTGAATTAGCTAAAAAAGCTGGTATAGAAAAAATAGCTTTTGATAGAAATGGTTATAAATATACTGGTAGAGTAAAAGCTTTGGCTGATGCAGCAAGAAAAGCTGGTTTACAATTTTAGTTAATAAAAATTATATTATGAAAAAAAGACAAGATAAAAAGTCAGAGAAAAAATTTGAGGAAGTTTTACTGGAAGTAAGAAGGGTTACAAGAGTTACAACAGGTTGAAGACAAATGTCTTTTAGGGCTACAATATTAGTTGGTAATAAAAAAGGTAAAATTGGTATAGGTTCAGCAAAAGGTTCAGATGTAGT
>Ga0256833_1003813_pt1 | contig 10230 bp, 9 predicted proteins | sample 356284metaG_FD_190535 | JGI IMG/M metagenome (GOLD analysis project Ga0256833, IMG submission 190535) | Hydrothermal vent microbial communities from Mid Atlantic Ridge, Atlantic Ocean - 356-284 | ecosystem: Environmental > Aquatic > Marine > Hydrothermal vents | place: Atlantic Ocean: Mid...
ATCACAACTAAAAGTTATAGAATCTTGTGACGAATCAGAACAAACATAACATTTATATTTTACTCCATCAATAACTGTATCAATTGAATCATCATTATATTTGATTATATCGTTATATTTAATATCTACTAACTCTTTAAATTGCTTTGTTGCATAATTCTTCTCTACAAACTGATTACTATAAAATTCTCTTAAAACATATTTATCTTGTGTTGTATCAACTTCAGACCAAACTTTTCCTTCTAATATATCTTCTGCATTTGACGCACTATTGAAATTATTATTGTTTTGAAGCTGACAACCTGTAAATAATAAACTTAAAAAAAATACACATATAATATACTTAAATCTGTTCATTTTACCAACCTTTTTTTGTAATATACTACCATAAAATGGTGCTTTTTAGATTAGCAAAAGATTATTAATCTTTTTAGTGTTTTATCTTTTTTTAAACAAAAAAATAACACATTTTTTTATTGTTGATACTTTTTGTAACATATATTTAATATTTTTTTATTTATTTTTACATTTAAGTTTTAGAATATTTATGAAAAATATTTATTCAATTAAATTTCATTATGTCATAAAATATAATGTTTCAAAATGGCATAAATTTTAGCCTATTTAATAAAAAATACTATAATATGGAAGTATTTAGAATGATTTTATCTACATATATTTAAAAATAACATTTTAAATATATCTAAATAGAATTAATATTTCAATTTGCTATAATTAGGGGCTAAAATGAAAATTTTTATTGTTACTGATGATTATATGCCAAATAGTATAAAAGTTGGAGCTAAAATGCTACACGAGCTATCTTGTGAGCTTGTAAAACAGGGCAATGAGGTAACAGTTCTAACTCCAGGACCTTACCAGAAAGAGAATTTGATTCATATATCTTTAGATGGTGTTAATATATTAAAATTTAAATCTAATGAAATTAAAAATATCTCAAAATATAAAAGAGCTATAAATGAGAGTCTTTTATCTCTACAAGCATATAGAGCGACAAAAGAGTATTGCAAAAAAAACCGACACGATTTAATTATATACTACTCTCCAAGTATATTTTTTGGACACTTTGTAAAGCAACTTAAAAAGATGTGGAGAGCAAAGAGTTATCTTATTTTAAGAGATATTTTCCCACAATGGGCAGTAGATCAAGGAATTATAAAGAAAAACTCTACTGTTGAGAAATATTTTAACTATTTTGAAAATATAAACTATGAAGCAGCAGATACTATTGGCTTAATGTCTAAAGCAAATTTACAATGGTTTAAAAAACACAAAAGAGTATCGGCTAAATTGGAAATTCTTCCAAATTGGGCATCTGCTACACCGGTTTCTTCTACATCAAAATATCGAAAAAAATTAAATTTAGAGGATAAAGTTATATACTTTTATGGTGGCAATATGGGTCATGCACAAGATATGATGAATATTGTTAGATTAGCAAACAGAATGCAAATACACAAAGAGGCTCACTTTTTATTAGTAGGGGCTGGAGATGAAGTAGATTTAATAAAAGATGCTATAAAAAAATATAATTTAAGTAATATTACGCTACTTCCTGCAGTTAGCCAACATGAATTTAAATTAATGTTAGCAGAAGCAGATGTAGGTCTATTTACACTCCACAAAGAACATAAAACACATAACTTCCCAGGTAAACTACTTGGTTACATGGTGCAAAGTATGCCAATTTTAGGCAGCGTTAATCCTAACAATGATTTGCAAAATGTTATAGAAGAAGCAAATGCAGGTTTTGTTACTATAAATGGCGAAGATCAAAAATTATATGAAAATGCCAAAGTTTTATTAAATGCAGATTTACGAAAAATAATTGGCAGTAATGCTAAGGCTCTATTGGATACAACATTCTCAATAAATGCAGTTATAGATAAAATTATGCCTAATAGAGATATTAAAATCTATAAAACTCCATTTTTCAGAGTCAAAAATCATATTTTTACATCAAACTAACTCTGGCAGAGAGGAAGGGATTCGAACCCTCGGTAGATTTCTCTACACAGACGTTCCAGGTCTGCACCTTAAACCACTCGGACACCTCTCTACAAATATTGTAACTTAATAATTTGGGAATATTTAGGAAAGTAAAAACCCCTTTCGGGTGGCTATGGCACAAGAGAGTGGAAGGTGGGCTGCTATGTTCCCATCCTGACCCGCTGCCTCCCAAACTCTTTGCATAACTCCAAAAGGGGCAAGTGAAATTATATCAAAAGTTTATTAATATCCAAAGCCTCTTTTGCTGTTATTTTACCAATTTCTCTAATTTGCTCATACTTAGTAAAATGTGATGTTTTAAATTTATGTAAATCTGGCTCTAATAAAACTAAATTTGGTGTATCTTTTAATATCTCTTTGCATTGATTATAGATTAAAATTCTAATACTTCTTTCAAGGTTCTTAGCTATTGACAATTTTGTCAACTTTTTTGTTTTGTATGTCTTAAATGAATTTTTGCCAGTTACATTGACAACTAAGTTTACACTATCTTTGTCTGCTTTGTCAACTATAATATTGCTACTTATATATCCATCAACATATACCGTATTATCAATAACTCTTGCAGGAAAAACAGAAGGCACAGCCATAGAAGCAAGTATTGCATCGACAATCTTAATGTCATTTTCTTTGTTAAAAACAGTCAACTCACCTGTGTGGTAATTTGTTGCCCCTATGTGTAAATCTCTTGATAAATCACTAAATTTCATATTTTTAAAAATCTTATAGAGATTATCTTCAACCTTTGCAGTAGATATAAGTGAGCCAACAAAACTTGGTCTTATCCAGCTAATAGTATCAAAAGAATCATCAAAGAGTTTGAGCTTCTCTTTGTTGCTAATATCCAAAGCTTCAATAGAGCCAACAATAGCTCCCATACTCACACCATAAATAGATTTTGGATGTATATCAAATTGATACAAATACTCCAATACCCCAACATGAGCATAGCCAAGAGCAGCACCGCCACTTAAAGATAGGTTAAAGTTATAAATATTCAAAATAGAGCCTTTTGTTTATAAGGATAATATTTTCTATTTTTTTGGGACTAAAGCCCAATACCAATGAAATAAGCTTTATTTTTTTGCTAAAAGCCAAAAGCCAAAAGCTTTCCAATTTAAGTAATCTCAGGAAGTAAGGCTTTAGCCTTACCAAAAAAGATAATTTTATCTTTAAAAGCTTTGATACCTCTTAATGAAAATAAAGTCTTACTTCCAAAAGAGAAGCAAAAATACAATAATTTTCATTATTTCATTGACATTGAGCTTTAGCTCCAAACAAAGAACAAAATCCTTATTTCAACGAACTAAGCTTATAAACAAAAAAGAGGCAAAGCCTCGCTACCTTAATTATCAATTACAAATTAAGCTTCAGCCTCTTTTAGTGCCTCTGCTTGATGGAATGTAATTAATGGGTCAATTACCAAGTTTAAATTTCCATTATTCATAACATCATCTAAAGCATAAATTGTTAAGCCAATTCTATGGTCTGTAATACGGCTTTGTGGGAAGTTGTATGTTCTTATTTTTTCACTTCTATCACCACTACCAACTTGCAACTTTCTATCACTTGCAGTCTGTTCCAACTGCTCTTTCATCATTGCTTCATATACTCTTGATTTCAAAATTTTCATAGCTTTATCACGGTTTTTATGTTGTGATTTTTCATCTTGAATTGCTACAACAACACCTGTTGGGATGTGAGTTAAACGAACGGCAGAGTCTGTTGTATTTACACACTGACCACCACAACCACTTGCACGGTAAACATCCATTCTTACATCACTTGGTTTAATATCTACCTCAACATCTTCAACCTCTGGAATAATCGCAACAGTTGCAGCCGAAGTATGCACCCTTCCTTGAGTCTCTGTTTGTGGCACTCTTTGAACCCTGTGAGTTCCAGCTTCAAACTTCAATTTACTATAAACACTATCACCTTTAATTAGGGCAATAATCTCTTTGTAACCACCTGCTGTCCCCTCGCTACTACTAACAATTTCAACTTTCCAACCCAATTTATCTGCATATCTTAGATACATTTTAAATAGATCTTCTGCAAACAAAGCACTCTCATCTCCACCAGCTCCTGCACGGATTTCAAGATAGATGTTTTTATCATCATTTGGGTCTTTTGGAATCATTAAGATTTTAATCTCTTCTTCTAACTCTTTTAATTTTGGCTCAAGCTCACTTAGCTCCTCTTTTGCCATATCCCCAAACTCTGGGTCTGAAAGCATCTCTTTATTCTCTTCTATAGCTTCTGCAATCTCAAGATACTCTTTTGCCTTATTTACAACTGGCTCCAAATCAGACTGCTCTTTGCTAAGTGCTGTCATCTTTTTTATATCACTTGCAATATCTGGTGTGCTAAGTTGCTCTGTTATTTCATTATATCTATCTATAAATGGTTGTAGTTTTTCTCTAAGCATAGTGGTATCCTAATAAATTTGGAATTAAGTAAAGTTTTGAAGAGAGTTGCCCCAAAGGGCATAAAATTAAGCAGCCAATGAGTTTACTAATTTGTGTAAACGGCTAACTTTTCTTGAAACTGTCTGTTTTTTAATAAAGCCTTTGCTTACAAAGTGGTGAAGTTGTTTATTAGCCACTTTAAAAGCCTCGCTTGCTTTCTCTTTATCACCAGCTTCAACAGCCTCTCTTACAGCTCTAATGATATTTTTCATTCTTGTTCTGTAATATCTGTTTCTCTCTGTTCTTACTATTGTCTGTTTTGCTCTTTTTTTAGCAGACTTGTGATTTGCCATCGATATTTTCCTTAAGATTTGTTTGTTTTATCATAGTTAGACTATAAAGTTTGCGAATTTTATCAAAAATTACTTTAAAGGTGTATATAATTTAGATAATTTTTTTAATTTTTAGATAAAATTTTAACTGATTTTTAAAAAGAAGGAGTGATTATGGCACTTTTTGGAACTGATGGCGTTAGGGGCAAAGCTGGTGAAAAGATAAATGCTATTGATATGTTAAAGCTTGGTATGGCAATGGGAATATACTTTAAAGATAAAGCAGTTACTAAAAAGATTTTGGTTGGAAAAGATACAAGAAGAAGTGGTTATATGGTGGAAAATGCTCTTGTATCTGGACTTGTATCAGTTGGTTACAGTGTTATCCAAATTGGTCCAATGCCAACTCCTGCTGTTGCATTTATTGCAAATAATATGAGATGCGATGCTGGTGTAATGATTAGTGCCTCTCATAATCCATATTGGGATAATGGAATTAAATTTTTCGATAAGAATGGGCTAAAACTTCCTAAAGAGGTAGAAAACGAGATAGAAGCAATTTTTCACAATGAAGAGCTTTTAAGAGAACATCAAGCTACAAAAGATGAAATTGGTCGCTCAAAAAGAATTGATGATGTTGTTGGAAGATATATTGTTCATATTAAAAACTCTTTTCCTAAAAACAAAACTCTTCAAGGTATAAGAATAGTAATTGATTGTGCAAATGGTGCAGGATATAGAGTAGGAGGAGATATCTTAAATGAACTTGGGGCTGATGTAATTGTAATTAACGACAAACCAAATGGATTTAATATAAATGAAACTTGTGGAGCTATGCACCCAGAAGTTTTGGCAAAGGCTGTTAGAGATTATCGTGCAGATATAGGAATTGCTCTTGATGGCGATGCAGATAGAATTGTTTTAGTAGATGAAAATGGACATATTATTAATGGCGACAAGCTAATGGGTGCTTTGGCATCTTACCTTCACGACAAAGGTTTGCTTGCAAATAACTCTTTTGTTACTACAATTATGAGTAACAAAGCTTTAGATGACTTTTTAAGCAAAAAAGGTATAACAACATATAGAAGTGTTGTTGGAGATAAAAATGTTGCTATAAAAATGAGAGAAGTTGGAAGCAACTTTGGTGGAGAAGAGAGTGGACATGTAATCTTTAGTGATTATGCTACAACTGGTGATGGGCTGTTAAGTGGTCTTCAAGCTTTAGCACTTTTAATAGAGAGTGGTAAGAAAGCAAGTGAAGTATTTAATCCATTCGAACTATACCCACAAGTTAAGGTTAATCTAAATGTAGATAATAAAATTCCTCTGGAAGAGATTGATGGCTTAGAGGAGTTAAAAAGCAAAATAGAAAAAGAGGGTATCAGACATCTATTTAGATACTCTGGAACAGAAAACAAAATTAGACTGCTGCTTGAAGGTGGCGATAAAAAGGCACTAAACAATCTTATGCAAGATGTAGAGAATTTCTTTAAAAAGGCACTAAGCTAATGCGAAAGTTTGCAATTTTTGGCTTTGCTTTAATTGGAATATTTATTATAGACCAAGGCATAAAAGAGCTTTTTGAAGCAGGTTACAACTGGCAAAGCAAATGCATCTCTTTGGAGCTACACATAAATCACGGTGTGGCATTTAGTATGCTATCATTTCTTGGAGCAAACCTAAAATGGGTAGTCTTGGCTCTTGTTGGAGTTTTAGCATACTTGGTAGTAAGCGAAGGTTGGCTAACTAAATACCCATTTAGCCTCGCTCTACTCACTGGTGGTGCTTTGGGCAATTTATATGACAGATTTATTAAAGATGGCGTAACAGATTATGTCTATTGGCACTGTGGCTTTGATTTTGCAGTATTTAACTTTGCAGATGTAGCAATAGATGCAGGGATTGCTTTGATTTTATTACAAGAATTATTTAAACACAAGGTTAAAAAATGAGATTATTTATATTTTTATTATTGGTAAACTTTGCATTCTCTAAGGTAACTATATTAGAAGTAATGGATATGCAAACATTAGATTTTGATGCACTAAAAACAAATAATGTAAAGTTTAAAAGTTCTACACCATTTCATGAAATATCTGGTGCAACATATGATAAAGCAAATAAAACTTTGTATCTTATAAGTGATAAAGGTATTTTATTTACACTTAAAGCAACATTTGATACTAAAGTACACTTAAAACCCATTGCAGCTTACTATTTAAGAAAAAAGGATGGAAAAAGATTAAAACAATCAAAGAGAGATAGTGAAGATATTGTTTTAGATGACAAAAATAATCTTTATATCTCATTAGAGGGAAAACCAAAAATATATCAAATAACAAAAGATGGAATAAAAATACAAAGTTTGAAGTTACCAAAAAAACTAAAAGAAGCAAAATTAAGAAGTGAAAATAAATCTTTAGAATCATTAGCATATAATAAAGAATATGGTTTGTTAACAGCATTAGAATTTCCACCAAAAGGAACAAAAAAAAGTCATCAAACTATATATTCACTAAAAGGCAAAAAGTGGCACTATAAAACATCTAAAGTTAAAAACAGTGCTATAACAGCAATAGAAAATATTGATAATAATAATGTTTTAATATTAGAAAGAGCCTATAACGGCTTATTTGGTAAAAGTGCAATTACAATACAAAAGTTAAATCTCAAAACAGATAAACAAAAACAAATATGGCAAATTAATGAAAGTAGCGATTACATAGAAAACTATGAAGCTTTAGCAAAAGTGGGAGATAATCGATATATTATAATAAGTGATGACAACGATAACTTCTTTCAAAAGACAAAACTAATCTACTTTAAGATAGAATAATGAACATTGATTATAAAATAGTTTTAAAAACTCTTTTGGAAGAGCATAACTTTATAAATCTTTTTTGGTTCAATTTCCATAAAATAGATAATCAAATTTACAGATCTGCACAATTAACGCCTTGGAAATTAAAGAAAATTATAAAAAAATATGGTATTAAAACAGTAATAAATTTAAGAGATAGAGACAATTATATGTATCAAATAGAAAAAGAGATTTGTTTACAAAATGGCATTAAGTATAAATGTGTTGGATTATATTCAAGAACACCAAACTCCATTTATAAATTAAAAGAGTTGCAAGATGTTTTGTTAAACTCTCCTAAACCAATTTTAATTCACTGTAAAGCAGGTGCAGATCGAACAGGGTTTGCAGCAGTTTTTTGGCATATTATTAATAATAAAGATATAAAATGGGCTATAAATAAAGAGCTTAGATTAAAATATGGATATATTGCCTTATCTAAAGCAGGTCTTGTAAAGGAGATATTTACTAAATTTAGTAAATCCAATGAAAAGGACTTTATAAAATGGTATGAAAAAGAGGGACAATTTGTTACATATAATGGCAAAAATTTTATAAATTTTATTTACGATAGAATATTAAAACGAGAATAGCTATTGATATATTTTATTAAATTCTTTACAACTTTTAATCAGCTCATCTTTACTACCACTACATGCTATCTCTCCATCTTTAAACAGCAATACCTCATCTACATAATCTAAAACATTTAGTCTATGAGCAATTATAAATATAATTTTATTATTAATTTTTGAGATAGTATTTAAAATCTCTTTTTCATTAATATTATCTAAAGCACTTGTTGCTTCATCTAAAATTAATATATCAGGCTCTCTATATAATGCTCTTGCAATTGCAACTCTTTGTTTTTGTCCTCCACTTAAGTTTGCACCATTTTCTTGAAGTATAGTATCGATACCTTTTGGCAATCCATTAATAAACTCATTTAAATTGGCATCTTCAATAGCCTTTAAAAGTCTATCTTTATCAACTTTTGTTCCATAAGCAATATTATTAGCAATAGTGTCATTAAAAATATGGATATTTTGAGAAATATATGATATTTTATCTCTTAAACTATTTATAGAATAATTTTTTATACTTTTTCCATTTAATAAAATATCACCATTTGTTGTGTCATAAAATCTCTCTATCAAGTAGATAAAACTGCTTTTTCCACCTCCACTATCACCAATAAGTGCAACTTTTTTAGGTTTTAATACCTTATAGTTTATCCCTTTTAAAGCAGTTTTATTTCCATATTTTAGATACACATCTTTAAACTCTATATCATTAACTGTATCTATTTGTAATTTTCCTGTATTTATAGTTGGATTTATTTTAAATAACTCTTTCAATCTATCATTTGCAGCAATTGCTTCTTGCAGATTTGAATAATTAATGGAAACTCTTCTAATAGGGTCTGTTAGCATAAAAAGTGCTGTTAAAAAAGAGAAAAATGCACCAACACTCATAGTGCCATCAATAACCTCTTTCCCTCCAAATATAATAACTATTGCAGCAATAATCGAACTTAAAAACTCTAAAATAGGTATAAGCATAGCTTTTGTTCTTATAGTTTTTATATTAATATTAAAAAAACTCAAATTGCTTTTTTTAAACCTCTCAGTTTCATATTTTTGTGCATTAAATGCCTTTATAGTTTCTATGTTTTTAAATATTTCACTTAGATTCTTGTTTAAATTTGCAGTTAATTCTTGAGAAGTTGTTGATAATTTTTTTATCTTTTTTGATAAAAAATCAATTGGAATAATCATAACTGGTAAAATAACAAGAGAAAATAGTGCAAGTTTTGGATTTTGATAAATAACTACTATAAGTAAAAATATCGCCATAATAATATCTCTAAAAATTTCTGCCAAATATAGACTAACAGCATTTTGAATTTTATTAATATCATTAATAATTTTACTAACTAACTCTCCTGAGTGCGTATTTTTGAAATAATCGATATCAAAATTTACAATATGTTCAAGAAGTTTATTGCGAATTTTACGGACAATATCTTCCCCTATATAACTTATATAATATTGTTGCAATACAGCTCCAACACCCTTAATAAAATATACAACTATAATTCCAAGAGGCAATAGATACAATGAGGTAGAGTCTTTTTGAATAAATATTTTATCTAATACTGGTTTAATCAAATAGGCAACTCCAGCAGTGGCAACAGACACCAATATCATTCCAATAAATGCTAACAATATTTGTAATTTATATTTCTTATAATATATTGAATACTCTTTTAAAAAATCTATCATCAGCAACCTTTGGATATAATACAAAATAATATCTAAATTTTAATAAAGTAAAGAATGAAACATAAAATAGAAACATTAAAAATGCTCTTTTTAGAACATACATTTATCACTATCTTTAGACCAAATTTTCATAAAGTAGATGAAAATTTATATAGATCTGCTCAACTTAACCCTTGGCAACTAAAAAAAGTTATAAAAAAATATAATATTAAAAGTGTGCTTAATCTAAGAGGAGAAAATAACAATAACGATATTATATTGCAAAAAGAGAAAAAGATATGCGATGAGTTAAATGTAGATTTTATATC
>Ga0256833_1003814_pt1 | contig 10229 bp, 9 predicted proteins | sample 356284metaG_FD_190535 | JGI IMG/M metagenome (GOLD analysis project Ga0256833, IMG submission 190535) | Hydrothermal vent microbial communities from Mid Atlantic Ridge, Atlantic Ocean - 356-284 | ecosystem: Environmental > Aquatic > Marine > Hydrothermal vents | place: Atlantic Ocean: Mid...
TTTAAGTTTGATATAAAATATCTCTTTTATTATCTACTGTTTGCAATATTTTTTAAGCCCAAATTATGCATTAGAATCGTTCAAATTCTCTAAAGGCTTAGTGCATGGGTGTTTGCAAAGAATTTGAGTTTAACCCAAAGGTTAATCGATGATTCTTTGTGAATGCCCATGTGCTAATGCTTTGCAGAAGATGGATGATTTCTAATGCATATTTTGGGTTAAGCATAATGCAGAGTGTGCTTAGTTGTACCTAGATTTTGTATGATTTAAGTGAGATGTACATCAGGTACATCGAATAAAAACGCCTGAAAGAATAGGTGCAAATAAGCACGCTATTGATGATTTTTGGTGGAGAATATCGGGATCGAACCGACGACCTCTTCGCTGCCAGCGAAGCGCTCTCCCAGCTGAGCTAATTCCCCTGATTTGTAGAAAAGTATTTTAGCATAAGGTAGTGAAAAGTTTACTTTCACCCCAAATTTTAGTGGGAGTAAACTCTCTACTTCCTACACTCTAAGTAGAATCTTAAACTTGAAGTACCGTGAAATTTAAGTGGGAGTAAACGCTCCACTTCCTTGGTGGCTGCGCTTGTCGAAGTCAGCCTGTCGAAGCTATGAACGCTCTGTTACTTCTAGTAGGTGGTAGCCAAACTGCGTTTTCACAGGGCCATGTACCACACCTACCTCATCATTAAATACCACTTTATCAAACTCTGGTACCATCTGCCCTTGAGAGAAGGTTCCTAGCTCTCCGCCTTTTGCTCCTGATGGACACGTAGAGTTCTCTTTTGCTGCTTGCTCGAAGGTCATCTCACCTGAGTTTATCTTCTCTTTGAGCTCTTTACAGAATGCTTCGTCGCTTACGAGTATATGTCTTGCTGATGCTGTTGCCATGGGTTATCCTTACAATAATTTTTCATCAAACGTCACGAGTTCACCACGTTTGAGTTTGGGAATTATATCGGTTTTTATTTTACGTATGATAAAACTCTTTTTTTGATAATGCATCGTCGTATCTGATACCACATTTCTAAGCTTGGTATCATAATGCTTAATAAGGAAGTTTCTCAATACATTTTTGAGCTCCTCTTCATTCATCACTTGAAAAGTATCATCCACAGAAAGACCCACGAGATGAGGATGCTCTTTTTCTCCTGCTAACAATGCACTAAACAAGCCCTCATATTGACCAAACATACTTACATCCACCACATTGAGCACCGTATCGATATATTCTGGTTTTTCAAGTAAGGTCTTTAAAATACCCAACTGTGCCACATCATCTCTACGTTCTGAAAAACGCTCTTTGGCTTGTGATATATTGGCTTGCTTGTCAAACATCGCTGCTGTTACCCCCAGTACCGTAGATGCCAATGGGATATAGGCATCCTTGATGATCTGGCTTAAACCCTCTAAAAACTGCTTGACCGCCCTAAACGCTGCCTCTTTTGCACGTGGGTCATTAAGGTCATAGCCTTCACATATTTTTTCTATGACAAAAGGGATGAGGGGTTTGGCATCTCTTAGCAGTGTCGCTACTTTTTCACTCTGCCCCTTGGCGATGAGATCTGCGGGGTCTTGCCCATCAGGAAAGAGTACGACCCCACCATCAAAGCCTGCTTTGCTTAGCATATCTGCGGCTTTAAGCGCTGCTGCTACCCCAGCTTTGTCCCCATCATAGGCAAGGATGACTTTGGGGTCACCCTTGCGTAACATAGGCAAATGCTCGGGAGTCAATGCTGTGCCCATCCCTGCTACGGCTTCGGTAAAACCCGCTTGGTGAAACATCACTACATCGAGGTAGCCCTCACAGACAATGAGCTTTTTATTTTTATAGATACTCTCTTTTGCCAAGTGATATCCATAGAGCAGACGTGACTTATTAAAGAGTTTTGTCTGAGGGGAATTGATATATTTTGCTGGATGATTGGTGATGGTTCTTCCTCCAAAACCAACGATAGAACCACTGGCGGCATAGATAGGAAAGGTAATACGCTCTACCAAACGGGCATAGTAGCCCTGCCCATTTTCACTCTGCGCGATGATACCTGCTTCGGATGCTTGAGGCAGAGGCAAAAGTGAGGCTTGTAAAAACTGCATCACTTCACTCCCTGAAGGCACATACCCTATCTCAAAACGCTCTATAGAGTTTTGGCTTACCCCTCTGTCCAATAAATACTGCATAGCAGTTTGGTTACGAGAAAGGTTCTTGACATACCACTGCCCTATCGCCTCTAAGATACGTTTACTGTCTGAGTAATCTGAACTTCCTTGGGTGTATTGCAACGAAAAGTTAAACATATTGGCAAGTTTTTCAATCGCTTCTGGATAGCTTAATTTCTCTAGCTCCATCACGAACTTGATACTATCTCCACCGACACCACAACCAAAGCAGTGGTACATCTGCTTGCTAGGGCTCACCACAAAAGAGGGTGTTTTTTCTCCATGAAAGGGACAGTTTGCTTTATAGTTAGCCCCTGCTTTACGTAACTCTACAAAGCTACCTACTACATCTACTATATCGATACTGTTTTTCAAAGACTCTATGGAAGCGTTATCTATCATAGAAGAATTATATCTAATTTGATATAATCTAATCATACTTTTTACAAGGACTATTTTGGAATCCATCTTACCAGCCTATAATGACCCACTTTTCTCTGTTATGCTCATTATTGTTATAGGGCTTATTATTGCTGTTGCAACATATGGTTGGGGGATTTACAAGCAACAAAAAGAGCAGGGAAATCTTCTAAAGTTTTTAGATAAGTTTGACTCTTCAGAGTGTGCACTGGATACGAAGAATATGCCTTACGAGGCACATATGCTAAGACCACTCTCGTTGCTTGCCAAAGCATTTGAAAATGCTGGAGAATATCCTAAAGCCATCTCTATCTATCTCCATCTCATCAAACATGTACCCGACGAGATAGCAAAAGTAGAACTTATGGAGCATCTAGGGAAAACCTATGTTCATGCAGGTTTTTTAGAACGAGCCCGAAGTATTTATACTGATATTTTACGCAAAAAACCTCGTAACATAAAAATACTTTATGCACTAGGTATTGTCCATGAAATGACACACAACTACAAAAAAGCCAAAGAGGTTATAGAGCCTCTAGAACTACTCAATGAAGATACCCATACACTCAAAAAGTTTTTAGAATATTTAGAGTTACAAATGCTCACTGATATTTCTACTGACGATAAAATTAAACAACTCAAGAAACTGTTGGAAGAGGAACCTTCTCTTTATAGAGAAATTGTCTCTACACTTCTCAAACTAAATACGCAAAAAGCTTGGGAAATCATCGACCCTGCACGTCTAAAAGAGGTACTTGATATTCTTTGGTTCTTACCTAATTCACAACTCGACTTAGATATAATAAAAAGCAACAATGCACTGACTACACTCTATTATGCAAAAGGGTATCTACCACGACCTCCTAAGTCCAAAGAGTCCAGTGGTGTATTTGCTTTAGATATGTTAGCCAGTGCGAGAGAAAATGGATTTAAAGATGGAGATTTGCACTTTTCATACTTATGTACAAAATGTAAACAGAGTTTCCCAGTAAGCTTTAAGCGTTGCCCTAACTGTATGGCAATACACTCTGTGAAAGTAGAAGAAAATATTGGAAAAGCACATGCGCAAACAGATTACTCTCTACTCTGATGGATCGAGCCTTGGCAATCCCGGACCTGGAGGCTATGGTGGCATACTGGAGTTTAAAGGTACACGCAAAGAGTACTCTGGTGCAGAGGCACATACCACCAACAATCGTATGGAACTCCTAGGCGTTATAGAGGGCTTAAAACTTCTCAAAGAGCCTTGCGATGTAGAAGTTGTCTCCGATAGCTCCTATGTCACCAAAGCCATCAATGAATGGCTAGAGGGCTGGGTACGCAAAGGGTTTAAAAAAGTCAAGAATATTGATTTGTGGGAAGCCTATTTGGACGCTGCAAAACCACATCATGTGCATGCTACATGGGTGCGCGGACACAATGGACATCCAGAAAATGAACGTTGCGACGAGCTGGCACGCAATGAAGCGGAAAGAATAAAAGCAACCCTGTAGGGGCAGACCCATGTGTCTGCCCTTTGACAACAAACAGAGGGTACACACATTGGTGCACCGCTACAAACATAAAGGAGAACACAATGAACGATTACAGTCACCTAGAAAAAAGACTGAACTATACATTTCAAGACAAGCAATTGATTATTGAGGCTTTGACACACAAGAGTCACAAAAAGCCTTACAATAATGAGCGGCTTGAATTTTTAGGAGATGCGGTACTTGACCTGATTGTAGGCGAGTATCTCTTTGCTAAATTTCCCAAATCAGACGAGGGTATTTTGTCTAAAATACGTGCATCACTTGTCAACGAAACAGGCTTTACACTATTGGCTAGACATTTGGGATTAGGTAACTATATCTACCTCTCTTTAGCCGAAGAGAACAACAATGGCAGAGACAAACCCTCTTTGCTCTCTAACGCTTTTGAAGCCATTATAGGTGCCGTGTATCTTGAAGCAGGACTGGATGTCGCCAAAAATATCTCTATCAAACTCCTAGAAGAGTGTCACCCAAAAATCGATTTACAATCCTTGTCAAAAGATTACAAAACTGCTTTACAAGAGCTGACCCAAGCCACACATGGGGTGACTCCAGATTATGAGATGCTCGGTTCTTCTGGACCTGATCACAAAAAAGAGTTTGAGATTGCTATTGTACTTCATGGCAAAACTATTGCCAAAGCCAAGGGCAAAAGCAAAAAAGAGGCCCAACAAAAAGCAGCACAGATTGCACTCAAGGAATTAAAAAAATGAATACCTTTGGTAAAAAACTCACCCTAACTACCTTTGGAGAGTCACATGGTAAAGCACTCGGATGTATACTCGATGGTGTACCCGCAGGGCTCAAAATAGATGAATCCTTTATTCAATCCGAACTAGATAGACGAAAACCAGGCAAAAACAAGCTAGAGACAGCCCGAAAAGAGGATGACAAAATGGAGATTCTCTCGGGTGTCTTCGAGGGGCTAAGTACGGGTACACCTATTGCCATGATTATCTTCAACGGTAATCAAAAATCAAAAGATTACGACAATGTCAAAGATCTCTTTCGTCCAGGGCATGCAGACTATACCTACTTTCATAAGTATGGACTACGAGACTACCGTGGAGGAGGACGCTCTTCTGCTAGAGAGACTGCCGCGCGTGTGGCAGGTGGAGCCATAGCCAAACTGATGCTCAAAGAGCTAGGCATAGAGATACAATCAGGTCTCTGCGAAGTCGATGGTATCAAAGCGAAACGTATCGACTTTGCACATGCAAGAGCTTCAGATATGAATGCTCTTGACCCCCAAGTAGAGCCTGCACAAGTAGAAGCCATCATGAACGCAAAAAATAGCCATGACTCTGTAGGGGGTGTGGTACTGACCACTGCTACAGGTGTGCCAGTAGGACTAGGTGAGCCACTCTATTATAAACTCGATGCCATCCTAGCCGAAGCGATGATGGGTATCAATGCTGCAAAAGCGGTAGAGATAGGTGATGGTATAGCAAGTACCCATATGCGTGGCAGCCAAAATAATGATGGCATTACCCTTGATGGATTCAAATCCAACCATGCAGGAGGGATACTCGGAGGTATCTCCAATGGAGATACCATAGTTGTCAAAACCCATTTCAAGCCAACGCCTAGTATCTTCCAAGAGCAAGATACCATCACCACAGATAACAAAGAGGTCAAGTGTAATCTCAAAGGCAGACATGACCCATGTGTCGCAGTACGTGGTACTATCGTTTGTGAAGCAATGATGGCACTGGTACTTGCAGATATGACCCTGCTCAATATGGGTAAACAAATGCAACATTTAACACATATATACAAAGGAGAACAGAAATAATGAAAACGAAACACCATCCAAACGAGGCATCATATGGCAAGTGCTAAAAAAATAGGCCTAGGCTTTGGTGCACTCGTCATTGCAGGCGCTCTTTACTATTTTACGATAGGGTCCACACAAATCACGCAAGAGATAAAACGACACATAGATAAAGAAGTTGCTACACTTTCCAACAAAGGTTTTAGTATTGAAAATAGAGAAGTCAAAGAGAAGAGTGAACATTTTGTCATCTCTTTTGATGATCCTAAAAAAATCGGTACATTTTTGATTGAAAAAGGTTTACAAATTTCTCTTTCTGATGCAGAAGTTCTCAAAGGCTTAAAACTAGGTGTAGATCTATTCTATCTAAAAGATGCATACTCTTCTATCTCTTTTGATGTCTACCCTCTGTCACTCCCAACGATAATCACTACGTCCACGAATAAAGAGAATGGGCAAAATACCTTGGCGCATATCCAAAAGCTCCTAGATAAAAAAACATTTTTGATGCACCTAGATGTTAATAAGCTTGGTAGTGCATTTAAGGGAAATTTGAAAGATATCAATGAAGTGATTGTCCAAGACGAAAAAAAGAAAAAAAATCTCACACTTGTGATGACAGGGTTTAGCTTTTCTGGTGAACTAAAAGAGAAATCTTTACACGAGATTAAACAAAAATTAAAAAAAATGAGTATGCAAATACCTCATGAGATGCAAATGAGTCTCACTGGCGTAGATGCTGCTTACACATTTACAGGTAAAACTGCTTTTGATTACCATGCGACATATACAATAGATACGCTCCAAACAGAGATAATCAACAAACTAAATCTTACAGCAACGGATTTAGTAACTAAAGCTGTTTCGAGTACCAAAGATGGATTGGCCAATGCAACGATGAAATCTACGATTAAACAAATAGATATTAAAGCAGCTACAGACAGCTATAGATTACATAAATTTGCTTTTGATATCACAACAAAAAATCTTGATGTCAAAGCTTTCGAGCAACTTCAAACTATAGATCCCAATGATGAAAAACAAGTCAAAGAGACCATTCAAAAATTCTTCTCTCGAGGTATCGTATTTGAAATACCTACACTTTCGGTAGCAAATATAGAGATAAATACCAACACGCTAGGTGGCTTGGATATGGAGGCACGTATGGCATTAGATAAATCTCTGAATATTCAAACATTAGAAAGAAACCCTATGGCATCATTAAGTGCTATCGATGCCAATATCAAACTATCACTCTCTAAAGAGATCTATGTGGTTCTAGCACAACAACCCCAAGTAATGATGATTGCGATGATGTTCCAACCTAAAGATGTCAATGGAAAAAAAGTCTATGATTTGCAACTTAAAAATGGAAAAGTACTTGTAAATGGCAAACCTATTTTGTAAATAAAGGTGGTTCATCCAGCACCTTTACCCTAAAGGTTTTACGATGCACAGGGCATCTGTCATACTTTGCCAGTGCCTCCATATGGGCTTTGGTGCCATAGCCCTTATGTTTTTCAAAGCCGTACTCTGGATACTCTTTTGCAAACTTTATTATTTCTCTGTCTCTTGTCACCTTAGCCAGTATACTCGCCGCTGATACCTCTGCTATTTTGTCATCCGCTTTGACCATCGTCGTAATGTTAGAGACCCCAAAAGTACTGTTACCGTCAAAGAGATAGTCAACCTCTTGTAAATGCTCTTGTATGCTTCGTAAACCTGTATGTAAACACTTAGAAATCCCCATCTCATCTACCTGCCCTGCAGAGAACGAGACGATGTGATAACGGCTATTTTCGATAATCAATGGATAGAGTGCCTCACGTTTCTTCTGTGTCAACTTCTTGGAGTCCATCAATCCCTCCACCTCATCAGTCAACACCACCCCAGCCATTACCAAAGACCCAGCAATGCACCCACGTCCTGCTTCGTCTATGCCACAAAGAGGTTTAGTGCCTAATGTCATAACAAACCCCTGTAGGGGGCGATTGCCATCGCACCTTCTATCGTTGGCATAAAGAAAAAGTTTCTATGATTGATTAAATTATTGGTGCGATGGCAATCGCCCCCTACGTGATATTGCATATTAATTGTCACCTCTGTCAAGTTTACAAAATTTCACTATCTCGTCAAACCTATCATCCCCATAATAATACTCTTCAAGCAGTGGGATAATCTTATATTCAAGTACAAAACCTAAATCATCATCGCTTTTTATCTTCATAAAGTAACTATGCCCTATCTGATAGTCTTCTCCTAAATCTTCTGTGATTTTTTTATTGAGTGCTATAAAAATATCTTTTGCTTTAGGGAATGTTATCAATACATCATTTGGCTTCATTTTTAAAAATGTAAATCTACGGCGTAAAGCAATGTCAATAAGTGCTATTGATTTATCAGTACTGTTCATTGTACCAATGATGTAGAGATTTGAGGGTATTTTAAAGGGTTGTTTTGAGTATGGGAGTGTCACTTCAAGGTTATCTCGTTTATCTTCTTCTATGAGTGTTATGAGCTCTCCGAAGATTTTAGAGATATTTCCTCTGTTGATTTCGTCTATGACTAGGTAGTAGTTTTTCAGCTCTGTATTTTGAGCTTGAAATTTTTCTTTATTTGTATCTAAAAATTTTTTCATTACGCCGTAAAGCTTAAAATAGTACGGTGCATTACCATGAGAAGGACTTTGAGACTCATATGTTGGCTTAATCTCTTGATAATGTGTAATATTACCTTGTAAATATGCATCAAAATCTCTTTTTATGATGTCTTTTGTCAACGATTGATGCTTAACCCTACCTCCAAGTCTAAAAGATTGAAAGTCGCCATTACTCTTTTTACTTACTTCTATACTCAGACCCTGCTCTAGCTCAAATTTTTCACTAGATTCTACACTATTAACAAAAGCATTTAAAAAGTTTTCAAAATCAAATTTTTTCTCTTTTGATACATTGTCTAAATTGTCTTGTGCTTGTCTAGCAATAATTTTGAATACCCCATCTACTAATTCAATGTTGCCTTCTTCATTAGGTCTAAACCCCTCTATAAAATCTTCATACCCAAAGCTCTGATGAAAAGTCACAAACTTTACTCTCTCTTTGATGTCTGATATGTCGACACTATCACTTTTCTCATTTAGCTTTATAGCTTCAAATATCTCTCTATCACCTTTACCATCTTCTATAAATCTGATAAGTTTATTGGTATTATGTGTTTTTCCCACTCCTGGAGAGCCGTAGAGGATTATGTTTTTAGTATTCATATTATTTTTTTCTTTCCTTTTCTGAGGTTCTTCGTCTAAATTAAAGATTTCATTAATTGCTTCTCTATTTTTAACTTCTCTAACTGTACTTGTTTGTCCAAAAGTTGAACTCGTAATTATTGGTGGATTTAATGCTTTCCATTCCACATCAAAACCACTATTATCATCAAATTTTTCTAGAACTTTACCAATAGCAAAAATTTTTAAACTTTTCCCTCTAATATTTCGTGTTTTTAGCGCAACTTTATCCCCAATATTCACCTTATTTTTAATCCAGTTCCTATGTTTGATTCCCTCTTTTTCCGAATTAGGATAGTCAGTCCACCACTTATTTTTTGCAAGAAATATATCATCTATTTTTTCATTTGTTCCTACTGCCCAATATTTTACTTTATTTTGCATAGTCTCCCTTTCATCTCTTCAACAAACTCACCATACCCACCATCAAATCCCAAATCCAAACTCTTCATCTTCAACCTTATCAATTTCTCCCCTTTTCCAAGCTCTAAATCATCATCTACATCTTCTATATGTTTAGGAAATAAAAGCATAGCATCTTGACAAAGAAGATTTTTGCCATATACATACATCTGATATTTATCATCTCGTTTTAGCTCTTTACGACTATTGACTTTTTTATACTTAGTATCAATGATGCACTCACTTGTCACAATATCTGGTTTCAATATCAAGCTTCCAAAACTTCCTTGCTTCTGTAGCTCTGTGCCACTATCTACCTCTTTATACAACCTACCCACAAACTTCTCAAATACCACTGCCATATCGAACAAAAAAGCAAAACTTTTGTCTGTTCTATGTTGTGTCATTGGGATGAGTTTTTGGAGTATCATAAGTGCCACTTCATAACTCTTCTTATACCTACTGTTCATACGGTCAAAATGTATGTTTAAACGTTTAAAATCTACATTGAAATACTCCACTTCATCAAGTACAGCTTCACACCTATGTAGGTTAGAGTAAGAGCTAAACTTCTTAAACACACGAATGGCATACAAGAAAAATCTATTTAGCTCATTATCCATAGAAAATTCATCAAATTCACAATAGATATTTTG
>Ga0256833_1003815_pt1 | contig 10228 bp, 8 predicted proteins | sample 356284metaG_FD_190535 | JGI IMG/M metagenome (GOLD analysis project Ga0256833, IMG submission 190535) | Hydrothermal vent microbial communities from Mid Atlantic Ridge, Atlantic Ocean - 356-284 | ecosystem: Environmental > Aquatic > Marine > Hydrothermal vents | place: Atlantic Ocean: Mid...
CAGTCGGTACAGAAAAATAACTATAAACATCTCCTTGTTTGTAGAGTTTTTGTCTTTGTATCTCTTTGGACTGGGGTACAAAATCAATATCTAAACCTTTACACTCAAGATCAAAACTACATATCTTCATCTGGTTTAAAATCTGATCATCTATACTGTGAGTCCCCTGCTTGTAACTTTGCACAAAGATGACTGAAAGCAAAATCATCTGCAACACAAAAAATATTAAAAAACTTTTTAGTAGTGATTCTATCTCATACTTTTTCAAGCATATATCCTTGGGAGCGAATATTTTTGATATCTATATCAAGCTTATTTTTTAGTTTGGTGAGATTGACACGAAGGGCATTTGGATTTGGGTGTTCAAGCAACTCTAGTAATTGATATGAGCTTACAATTTTTCCCTGATTTGTGATAAGCTGGTGAAAAAGTGCCATCTGTACTTCCCCTAAGCCTATGACTTTTCCATCTTTGTAGAGTTGTTTTGTATGTGGATTGTATTGGAGATTTTGATACGAAATAATTTCATCGGATTTTAGATATTTACTCTTGATACGAATCACCAGCTCTTCAGGATCAAAAGGCTTTTTGATATAGTCTTCTGCTCCAAGTGCAAATCCTTTGGAGATAGAGTTGATATCGGTAAGTGCAGTGATATAGATCGTTGGTGTGTTATCGTCAGCATCTTTGAGAGATTTGAGCACTTTAAAACCATCCTCTTTGGGTACATTGATATCAAATATATAAAGATCATAATGGTTTTCAAATGTAAGATCATATACCTCTTCACCATCAAAGGCTACATCTACTTCAAAGCCTTCTATCTCTAGGTACTCTTGTAAACTTTCACTTAATATTTCATCATCTTCGAGTAATAATATCTTCATGACAAAAGTATAACATGTTATCTGCTAATACTTCGGTAATGATTGATATAAATCAAACTATTAGTTTATAGCCAACCCCATACTCTGTCTTGAGGTATTTTGGATTTTTGGGCTCTTTTTCAATCTTTTCTCTAATATTTTTGATATGATAATCCAATGTTCTTGGTGAACTTATAGAAGATAAAGCTTCATACAGTTTTTCACGAGGAAGAACACGGTTTTTGTTTTTTAGTAACATTTGAAAAATAGAAAATTCTGTCGGTGTAAGATCGATAATAGTTCCATCCATATAGAATTGATTATTTTTAATATCAAAAATATCTTTTTCTTTTGGTCGTGACATGACACCACGTTGACGTAAATGTGCCCATATTCTTGCTTCCATTTCTAATAAATCTATAGGTTTTACCATATAATCACTCGCACCATAGCGAAATGCCTGTACTTTTGTATGGGTATCATTTAAAGCACTGATGACGATGATTGGTATTTGTGATATATTGGCTGTTTTTAAAAGTTCAAAACCACTAAAATCAGGCAAATTCAGATCAAGTAAAATCAAATGAAACTCATTTTGATTTAAAAATGAGAGTGCCATAGTGATGCTATCTGTATGTTCTACACTAAAACCATACTCTTCTAAAAACTCCACTACAAATTTTGCTGTAGTCATATCATCCTCGATATATAGCACTTTTACAAGATTCACGATCAACTCCATACTAAGATTCCTAAGATTTTATTGTAATTTTACTTAGATTTATCATGTATACTTTTGCTGGTACTGATACAGAGTCCTTGATTTCAATTATTTATAAAACTATTTCATCCAGTCATCTCCAACAAACAAGACAGTCTACACTGTATTCAGTACCCATTTTAACTTTATGATACTAGGGAAAATTTAAAATATGCAAAAGATGCAAGATGTTAAGAGATTTACAAAGAACTTGACACTTCTGTATGTTGAGGATGATCCTATCTCACGTACTTATACCCTAGAATTACTTCAAGAACTTTTTACAAAAGTAGTTGTTGCAAATGATGGACTAGAGGGTCTAAAAAAATATAAAAAGAACCATATAGATTTAATTTTAACAGATCAAACCATGCCTCATATGAATGGATTTGATATGATGAAAAAGATAAGAGAAGAAGATCCAGATATTCCAATCTTGATGCTATCTGCTTATACAAATGCCGATGCTTTTGTCAAAGCTATAGAATCAGGAGTAGATGCTTACATCGTCAAACCTATAGTTTATGACAAATTTTTCTCCACTCTTTTAAAAATAACTTCAAAACTTCAAACCATACAACAAGCAAAAGAGAGTATCAACCTCCTTCAACAATACCAAATGGTAGTCGATAGTAACTCTATCGTTTCAAAATCAGATCTAAAAGGTCACATCACTTATGCAAATAAAGCATTTTGTCAAATATCAGGTTATTCTGAAGATGAATTATTAGGACATCCACACAATATAATACGTCATCCAGATGAACCAGCAAAACGTTTTCAAAATTTATGGCATACAATCAAACATGAAAAAAAAACTTGGCATGGTATTCTTAAAAATCGTAAAAAAGATGGTTCAACATACTATGTCCAGTCAACTATCAGTCCTATACTAGATCAAAAAGGTAATATTTTAGAGTTTATTGCACTAAGAAACGATATCACTGATATCATGAATCAAAAACGTGTATTTGAGAATGATATTATAAACTTTCAAGAGCCTGTCGTTGTTTATATGAAACTTGATGATTTTTCAGTTATCGAAGATTTTTATGATACAAATATGGTCTATCTTATACAAAAAGAGGTAAAAAAGTTTTTAGAATTTGAAGCAAATAAGGCAAACATCATGTTTGGAAAAATATACCAACTAAGGTATGGAGAATTTGCTATCGCATTTGATAAAGAGATATTGCCTTTTTCTTTAGAAGTATATGTAGAAAAACTCAAATTATTTCATGAACAAATCAAAGATAAAATTGTTGTCATCAAAGAACTCCAATACCAAATCTCACTTTTGATAAGCATCGCATATGAAAATGATCATATTCTTGAAAGTGCTAGAATTGGTATCAAAAAGTTACAGCAAATCAAAAAAGATTTTATGATTTCAAACGATTTAGCTCATCATGAAAAACTAAATGCACAAAAAAATTTACAAATAATCGCTAGTATCAAACAAGCAATAGCAAATAAAAAAATCATCTCTCACTTTCAGCCAATTGTTGAAAATAGTACCCAAAAAATATCTCGTTATGAATCCTTAGTGAGATTAATTGATGAAAACGATCAAGTATTATCACCATTTGAGTTTTTAGAAATTGCTAAAAAAGGAAAGTATTATCATCAAATAACACAAATCGTACTTGAAAATTCATTTAAAATTTTAGAAACAAAAGATATCAATATATCCATCAATATTTCACTTAAAGATTTGCAATCAAGCCGTATACGAAATACTATTTTATCTTTGCTAAATAGATATAGACTTTATGCAGGACAGATTACATTTGAACTTTTGGAAGATGAAGATTTAGCAAATTTTCAAACTATTCTCTCTTTTATAAACCGTATAAAAGAGATGGGTGTGAAAATTGCTATCGATGATTTTGGAAGTGGATATGCTAACTATGAGAGGCTACAAAATTATAAACCAGATATTTTAAAAATTGATGGTTCACTTATAAAAAATATCGATCAAAATCGATATTCTCTATCTATTGTTAAGAATATTGTATTATTTGCTAAAGATCAAGGCATCCAAACAACTGCCGAATTTGTAGAAAATGAAACAATATATAAAATAGTAAAAGATTTAGGTATTGATTATTCACAAGGTTACTATTTTTCAAAACCTCATCCTCTTTGAGGTAAAGACTCTAGTCCCCAGGCTGAAAGCCTGGGGACTAAATAGATACTTTAATCTCCACCCTTTGGTCCATCATGGCAATCATAGCATGAAACCATATGTCCTTTGGCAAAGTTTTTGGTTTTTCCATCATCAACTCTGAAGCTTCTAGCAGAAAATGTTTTAGACAAGAAACTACCACGATAATCCACACCGTGACACGCTTTACATTTATTAGCATTTCCTTCAGCTACATCTTGATGCCTTTTAACCCAATCTTGTCCAACAGTATGCATTCCATGAGGTCCACCTTCTGTTGTTCTTGGTACTGTGATATGACATGTTGTACATTCACTAATCGTACCTGCATGACCTTGTGCTGCTATGCTTTGAAGATTATCTTCTGCTTTTGCACTTGTATAGATAGCATGAGTTGAACCATGACACGCACTACACTGCATTCCTTTGTGTCCTGTACTATATCTATAAAGACTTTTACCTTGCACTGGTGTATCAGGATTTGTTGCAAATCTTTTATCAAGGGCTGCACGAAGTGTTCCTGTTGCAAAATCAGTTACTGCTTCAGTATATCTTTGTCCATTTTGATGACAATTTTGACATTTTGGCATATCAAGCCATCCTTCACGACCACTTGCACCTACAGCACTCATACCACCATGGCAACTCTGGCACTGCATTTTCATTGTTCCATCGCTGTTTTTAGCACTTCCCATAGCACCTCTTAAGCATTGTGTTGTTGAACCAGGATGACAAGCATAACAAGCATTTCTATTAGCTTGACTATTTAATTTTTGTCCTGTTGTAGGATCTACTACACCTGTATGTCTACTATGAATTGCCTTTGTAAGAGGAGGTACTCCTGAAATTCCTGTACCGGGAAGTGCATTGCTAGAATGGCATGCTGCACAAAGTATAGGTGTGCCACTTTTTGCTGTTTGATAAAGTGATGATTGATAGGTATATCCTTTTTGCTGCAATGCTGACAAACGAGAAGTAATATCATGTTTATCATCATGTAATTTCAAGATATTAAACTTATAGTCTTTTTCAGAATTAGCATTATTTTCCCATCCTCCACTTGGCTGGGCTTCACTGTTAGTATTTGAAGCGTGACATCTGCGACAATCCATCTCATCACTGATAGGAAGAACTGTCTTTGTTACAGCAAGTACTTTACCCTGCATATCTTTTGCTACAACCTTAACAAGAGGATAATGATTAGTTGTTCCATCATCATCAGTAGGTGATGTCGGAATTCCCTCTGCAATCCACCAGCTATGTGCAGGATCATACTTCATATCAGCAGGTGTTCTGCTCTGTACAGGAAAACCTTTAAGCCCCATATCTTTAGCTAGATTTACGCCAAAAAGCTTTTGTGTATATTCCCAAAAATTAGTTTTAGTACTACTAATTGTATTGTATTTTCCACCATTTAATGACGGTGCTGATTCATAAGTAATTTTCACTCCAGAAGTGATTTTCTTAGCATCACCATTTTGACGCTCAACCAATTGAGCATTTAGTGTATTATATGGAGGTAAAATTGAAAAAACTGAATAGTCATTACCATCCATACAATGCATGCCAAGATCATTCCATGCTAATAGACGATATTTACCGTTACCTCCTGATGTTGGTGCACCACCTGAACCACCTTGATTATCAGGGGTATATGATCCTTCATTATAGTTATCACTTTGATTCTCTCGATCTCCAGAATCACCACTTACACTTCCACATCCTGCATATAGCATTATAAGGATTGTAGAAAATATTGTAATTTCCCTTATTCCTTTCATCTTTTCCATCCTTTATGATTTATTCTCACAATTTAACTATAAACTAATATTATGAATTTTTTATGAACTTTTTAATTTTTCTTGATATTTTTTTATAATTAGCTATAATAATTCCAAATATTTATATAAGGTCTGCTATGCGGATATTTACTTTAATACTTTTTATATTATTCCCATCATCTATATTGCATAGTGACGAATCTCTTAACTATGGCTGGAATATTCCACAAACACCACTTTATGTAGGCGGATATTTTAGTACAAGTTATGATCCAAGAGAGATAAATGACTTGGTTTTCGATGACATTGCACTGCTGTTTTATGCAAATAAAGAAAAGTACCATCTATTAGGAGAAGTTGAATTATCAGATATACCACTTAAACATTTAGATAGAAAAAATCTGCGTCTCTTTATAGAACGTTTCCAACTCGCTTATGATATGAATGAAAACACTACTATTACCTTAGGTAAATTTTATTCTAAAATAGGTTTTTGGAATATTTCACCCATAAACACACTCACAGATACAACAACTTCTCCATATCTACTAGAGTCAACGTTTCCAGAACTTAGTAGCGGTTTGCTTTATAACTATAGTTTTGATTATGGTGATCAAATGCTTTCATTGACTATTCAACATAATCCAGATTTAGACACATCGTATAACAATATACATATCAATAGACACTATGCTTTAGCCTATACTTATCTTTCAGATAGTTATACATTGCGTGCCAATTGTGGATATTTTCGTCAAATCAATCATCAGAAATCTTTTTATGAAGGTTTAAGTATCCAATATGAAAATGATTTTTGGACTATACAAAGTGAATTATTCAGCAAACAAAGTACCAAGCATCAAAACATACCTTACAATACTTATCTTCAAATAACAAGACACCTTTACAATAAACATGATATTGTTTTCAGAGAAGAGTTATATAAAGATAATGCAACTAATATACAAGAGGATATATCACTTATAGGTTATACATATCGCCCTCACCCATTTATAGCCTTTAAAAGTGAATATGTAAAATATTCAAATTTGCCTAAAAGCAGATTGATTTTCTCTTTCTCAATGGTCTTTTAATGATGTATAAAATCAGTTTTATGCTTATTTTATTGATATATAACTTATCAGCCAAAGAAATTTTAGTAATTGCGAATCAAGACTTTCCATTAGAAAAAATATCAAAGACAAAATTAAAAATGATTTTTTTAAATAAAAAACACTACATCAAAGAGATACAAATTTTACCTATTAATTATAGTCCAGACAATCCAATTCGTTGTTGTTTTGAAAAAAATATACTTAAAAAGAGTAAAAGATCTTTGCAACGTTATTGGCTTGATGCACACTATCACGGTAGAAGACCACCTAAAGTAGTCAAAAGTAAAAAAGCACTTTTAAAATATTTACAAAATATTCCTGGAAGTATTGGATATATTGATAGCAATATTACACTTGATCATAATTATAAAATTCTTTTTAAAGAAAAATGTTTATGAAAATTTTTTGGAGAAACCTTCCTATCGCTTATAAAATTTTCATAGCTATTTTACTTTTTTTAACTACTATTGAAATTATTGCTACTGCCTATGTATGGCAATTTGAGACTAAAGTTTTACTCACAAAAGAGAAACAAAATCTTAAAAGAGAGTTAAATAGTTATAAAGAACGACTTATTACACACTTAGATATGTTGCAAAAAGAGATCAACTTTTTAGCAAAACTTGAAATCATGGATGATATCATCGCAAAAGATATTGATCAAAGGATTTTAACTCTTTTGGAGCGGAAATCTGCTGATTTAGGAGAAAATATTCTCATGCTTTTTTCAGACAATAACGATACAATTCGCATTGCAAAAAAGGGGTATATAGGTTTACCCATAAAAGCTTTTAAATCACATTATCTCTTTTTTCACAGCACTGTTTTTGCCTCTTTCGATAAAAACAAAAAATTAGGTAAACTATGGCTTCTTTATCCTTACAAAAATCTACAACACATTAAAACCAATAATATAGCAAAATCTCTTTGGCTACAACCTCCTGTACAATTTTTACTATTTCCACAACACCCTATAAATAAAGATGCTTTGGTTGTATCTATGAAAATAGAAAAATTTCTTCCTAACTGGAGTCTAAACCTATCTTATTTAAAATCAGAAGCATTAAAATCACTCAAAAATATCGAATCCGTACAGCTTTATACTTTTTTTATCACAACATTTTTGATGGCAATTGTTATTTTTATCCTTTCAAAAAAACTTACATTACCACTTTTGGAAGTCTTAAAAAATTCAGAAAAAGAGTTAGAAGCAAAAGAGACATTTCTTTCCACTATATCACATGAACTGCGTACACCTTTAGGCTCGATTTTAAATTTAACCCAGCATCTCACCATCTCAAGAAATGCTGATGACAAATCACGTAAAATGCTTCATGGCATAGAAACATCTGCTCAACATTTACTTGCCATGATCAACAATATTCTGCAACTTTCTAAACTTGAAGCAAAAAGTGTCATTGCTCAAAAAGAAGAAATAAACATAGAAGATCTTTTAGATGAAATTTTAGAAATCGTCAAACCTCTCATCGATGATAAATCAATTGCTTTTGAAAAAAAAATCTCTCTGACATCTACACATATTGTAAGTGATAGCAATTTACTCAAACAAGTCATGATAAATATACTCTCCAACGCTGTAAAATACACCCATCATGGAAAGATAACATTAACTCTGACCAATAAAGATAATCAATATCTATTTAGTGTCAAAGATACCGGTATAGGCATCTCAAAAGAGAAACAAAAACAACTATTTACACCATTTTTTCAAGCACATCATACAAAACATGTACACAATAGTAGTGGTCTAGGTTTAGCACTGAGTCAAAAAGTTGCTAAACTTTTAGGTGGAAAAGTAGTGATTAAAAGTGAAGGTAAAAATCAAGGAACTCTGGCAATTTTTGTTTTTAAATCACTTTGACTTAAAAACTACAACTCACACCTTCTCAACCAATCCACTTATATCAAACCAAAATTTAGAGCCTTTATTTGGTTCACTTTCGATTTCCAGGTAACTGTTGTGTAATTTTAGAATGTATTTAACGATATACAGCCCTACTCCTATGGAATTATCCCAGCTTAGGGCATCTACACGAAAAAACCTTTTAGTAATATTTTCAATATTTTCTTGATTGATTCCTATTCCATAATCAAGCACTTCTAATCTATTTTCATTCAAAGATATGATGACTTCATCTTCAGAATATTTAAGTGCATTTTCGATTAGATTTGTCATCAAATTATCAAACATCGTACGATCTGCTTTTAGTGTTACCTCTGGTACATTGATAATGATTTCTCTATCTTTATACTTTTGTAAAAGTGTCTCACGAACATCTTCGAGTAAAGGCTTTAGCTTAAATTTTGTGAAACTCGGACTGAAATTTTCATTTTCAAGTTTAATCGCTAAAGCTAAACGATCAATCATAGATGAAATTTTTTGTGCATTTTGCAGTACTTTTGAAAGAAATTTTTCTCTTATCTGAGGATTGATATCTACATCTTCTTTGACAGTTTGAGTATATCCCATGATCGCTGCAACTGGATTTTTAAACTCATGAGAGATAGCTGATATGATATCACTTTGTTTTTTACTAAGCATTTTAAGATTTTTGGTATATTTTGTTTTTTGTCGCTCTCTTTTTTCTAGTTTTTTACTCACTTTTGTTATTTGATTGGAAATAGTCTCAAACTCTTGACAACAACGCACTTCATCAAAATTTACTTCAAAATTTTTATTGAGCATATTTTGTAAATTAGTCTCTATATACTCCAAATCATGAGAGATACGTCTATTGATTTTCATAGCCATCCAAAATGCAAACCCCATAGCTAGTGCAAAAAGCAATATAGCTTTTAACCAAAATTCAAAAAATTTCTCTTGAATACTTTCCAAACCATATGCCATACGAACAAAACGTTTACTACATTTTTTTGCTACATAAAGTAAGTCTTTGCCTACACTTTTTGAGTGACGTATAGAATACCCTACTTCTTTTTGTAATGCCATTTGAATTTCTGGACGATTGAGGTGATTGCCCATTCCCTCGACAGGACGTTCACTTTCATAAAGTACTTTACCCTCTAAGCTAACAACAGTAATCCTTACTTTAGTTTTTTTCTGAATTCCCTGAATCAACTCTTTTGTTTTATTTGTATGTTTTTGCATCACAGCAAACTCATCAATCATGTTTAATAGCATGGTTTTATGGTTATTTATCTCAATTCGCTCTAACAGAAAATAACCACTAAATGCTGTTACAAGCAAAGTCATAAAAAAGAGTATAGAGAAGTTACGAAAATAGAGTTGATCTAATCTTAACATAATTTATAGCCTATACCGCGTACAGGTTCTATGTATCCTTTTGACTTTAGCGGATCAATCTTTTTAAGCAATCTGTTGATAGTAACATTAACTGTTTTTTCCTGTTTAAGTTCATCATCACCCCATACTTCATCCAAAAGTACATCTCGTGTCAATGCAGTTTGTTTATGGCGTATAAAATACAGCAGTAATTCAAACTCTAATCTACTTAATTTTACTTCATTTTTTGCCACATACACACGTCGCTCATCTA
>Ga0256833_1003816_pt1 | contig 10228 bp, 11 predicted proteins | sample 356284metaG_FD_190535 | JGI IMG/M metagenome (GOLD analysis project Ga0256833, IMG submission 190535) | Hydrothermal vent microbial communities from Mid Atlantic Ridge, Atlantic Ocean - 356-284 | ecosystem: Environmental > Aquatic > Marine > Hydrothermal vents | place: Atlantic Ocean: Mid...
GGCCGGTCATGCAATTGTTACAAGGATGCTACCCGGTACCGACCCTGTTCATAAAGTTACAATTATTCCACGAGGTCGCGCCCTCGGTGTGACCCAACAACTTCCAATCGATGATAGACATATTTATTCGAAGGAATACCTGAAAAATCAGCTCGTAATCCTCATGGGTGGTCGGGTTGCTGAGCAGTTGGTATTTAACGAGCTCACAACTGGTGCGGGAAATGACCTTGAACGTGCGACAGAACTTGCAAGAAAAATGGTTTGTGAATGGGGAATGTCCGAAAAACTTGGACCTGTAACCTTTGGAAAGGCGGAGCAGGAAGTATTTATTGGTCGTGAGCTTGCCATGAAGAAAAATTACTCTGAAGAAATTGCAGTTCTCATCGATGATGAGATCAGGAAATTTGTTTACGATGCTGAGGAAACAGCAAAAAATATCTTAACAGCTAACATTGATAAGCTACACCTGGTAGCTCAGACATTATTAGAAAAAGAGACAATAACCGGCGATGAACTTGATGAACTTCTTGGTCTAAAAGACAACCATCGGGAGGAGAAAAAGCCCGAAACTGTTGAGAATCCAGTTGAAGAGCCCAAGACTGTTGATGAAATATTAGAAGATCAGAAATGAGGAGGATCTTACTCGGAATAGCCGGAGGAACCGGTTCTGGGAAAACAACAGTGGCAAGGAGGATCGAGCAGGAGATGGGTGTCGAAAATGTCACAATTATTCCTCAGGATGCGTATTACAAAGACAGAAGCGATCTTGATTTCGAGGAGAGGAAGAAACTGAATTACGATCACCCGGACGCCTTTGATAACGAACTTCTAAAAAAACACCTTATGGATCTCCGTGAAGGTAAACCCATCGAGATGCCGATCTACGATTATGTTTTACACCTAAGGAAAAAAGAAACCATCAGGGTGGTCCCCGGTAAGATCATCATCCTTGAAGGAATTCTTGTACTCTATGATCCTGAAATCCGATCATTGATGGATATTAAAATCTACGTTGACACACCAGACGACATCAGGTTTATTCGCAGGTTAAAAAGGGATATCCGGGAGCGTGGGAGAGATATGGATTCTGTGATCGAGCAGTATCTTACAACTGTTCGTCCCATGCACCTGGAATTTGTTGAGCAGACCAAAAAATACGCGGATATAATCATCCCGGAGGGGGGATTCAACAACGTGGCAATAAACCTTGTGGTTCTTTCACTATATCATAAACTTGGTACCTATACCAAGGGGGTCGAACGAGATGATTGACTGGAAAGAATTTGATGAGATATGGAGTTTTCTCGTTGAATACAAGCCCAGACTGGAGTTTGCTGAAATCTATAAGCCTCCAGTCAACGTGTTTGAAACAGATGAAAAATATGTAATTCAGGTAGCATTACCTGGCGTGGAAAAGCAAGACGTTCGTGTTGAATATAGAGATGGTGTTTTAAAAGTTTACGGCATAAGGAAAGATTACTGCGAGGAGAACCAAAGGAAATTCCACGTGGTTGAAATCACTTATGGTCCATTTGAAAGGAAAATCTTCATCGGTGAGCAGGTTGATGTTGAAAAAATTGAGTCGCAACTCAAAAATGGCCTTTTGATCATAGATGTCCCGAAAAAGGTTTATAAATTCAGAGAAATAGAAATCGAAAAGGGAGAATAATATGGAACAGAATCCTTTGTTGCCAGAAAATAGTTTAAAAATACCGGAGGAACTTCCCGTTTTACCCATCAAAGGTGGGGTCCTTTACCCCAACCTAATGGCTCCACTCGTTTTAACAAACGAGAGGTCTCAAAAATTAATAGATGATGCCCTGAGCAAAGACAGATTGATTGCTGCAGTTGCTCAGAAGAGTGAGGACGTCGAGAATCCGGGCCCGCAAGATTTATACTCGTTCGGTACCGCCGCCCTGGTACTCAGAATGATTAGAACTCCAGACGGTGCAATGAGAGTAATGGTTCAGGGGTTAAAACGAATTAGAATTATCCAATACACACAGACCGAGCCTTATCTTGTCGCTAGAATTGAGGAAATTGAAGAGGAAGAAAAAGACACGGTCGAGATTCAGGCGTTGAAGAACAACGTCCTCCAGATGTTTCAGCAAATTGTGAAATTCTCTCCCTACCTTCCGGATGAATTCGCCGTAATGGCTTTAAACATAAAAGAGCCCGGAAAATTAGCCGATTTCATTGCTTCTTATATGAATTTCTCCGTCCAGGATAAACAGGCAATCTTAGAAGCTGTGGATCCAGAAGATAGATTAAAGAAATTACTCCCTCTCCTCAGCAAGGAACTTGAAGTTGCAAAACTATCTGCTGAAATCCAGGAAAAGGTAAAGCAGGAAGTTGACAAGGGGCAACGCGAATACATTTTGAGAGAGCAGCTCAAAGCCATACAAAAAGAACTTGGAATGCTCGATGAAAAGCAACGTGAGATCAACGAACTGCGGGAGAAAATCGAGAAAGCTGGAATGCCAGAAAATGTCAAAGAGGTCGCACTGAAAGAGCTTGACAAACTATCAAAGATGATGGTCGGTTCTCCTGAATACACTGTGGTCAGGAACTACCTCGACTGGCTCATAGAACTTCCCTGGAGCAAAGAAACAGAGGACAATCTTGACCTGAGGAGGGCAAGGAAGATCCTTGACGAGGACCACTTTGATCTCGAGAAGGTGAAAGAAAGAATTATTGAATTCCTTGCAGTCAGAAAATTAAAATCCGATACAAAGGGACCAATTCTCTGCTTCGTGGGTCCTCCCGGTGTGGGTAAAACCTCACTGGGTCGTTCAATTGCTCGTGCTCTCGGTAGAAAATTTGTAAGAATTTCATTGGGCGGTATAAGGGACGAGGCGGAGATCAGAGGACATCGTCGCACCTATGTTGGAGCTTTACCTGGAAGAATCATTCAAGGAATAAAACAGGCAGGATCTAAAAATCCGGTTTTCATGCTTGACGAGATAGACAAAATTGGTGCCGATTTTAGAGGAGATCCGGCATCTGCCCTGCTTGAAGTGCTCGATCCAGAGCAAAATTACGCATTTAGTGACCACTACCTTGAGGTTCCATTTGACCTCTCAAAAGTGCTTTTCATCACAACTGCAAACGTTACCGCCACCATTCCACCTCCACTTCTTGACCGTATGGAAATTATCGAAATCCCGGGTTACGTTGACATTGAGAAACTTAAAATTGCCGAAAATTACCTGATACCGAGGCAGAAGAAAGAAAATGGACTTGAGAAATACAACATCATCTTCCAGAAAAAAGCCATAATGAAAATTATCCGAGAATATACTCGCGAGGCAGGCGTCAGGAATCTCGAGCGCAAGATAGGGGGAGTAATGCGTAAAATCGCAACTCTCGTTGCTGAAGGCAAGCTGAAGGATTCAAAAATTATTATCACACCCAAAAAGGTTGAAAAGTTCCTTGGTCCCCCCCTCTATTTCTCAGAGGTCAAAGAGAGGAAAGGAGAGCCTGGAGTCGTAACAGGGCTTGCCTGGACACCAACAGGTGGAGATATTCTATTCATCGAAGCCCTTAAAATGCCCGGTGGCAAAAATTTACTACTCACAGGACAACTGGGTGATGTGATGAAAGAATCCGCCGAGGCAGCTCTCTCGCTTGTTCGTTCAAAGGCAGAGACTCTTGGTATCGACCCCAAATTTTACGAAAAGTACGACATTCACATTCATGTTCCAGAAGGTGCCATTCCTAAAGATGGCCCATCAGCTGGAATTGCTATCTTCACAGCACTTGTTTCTGCTCTCACCGGTGTGCCTGTTGATACAGAGCTCGCCATGACAGGTGAAATTACACTTAGAGGAAAGGTTTTACCTGTAGGTGGCATCAAGGAAAAAGTTATCGCCGCCAATAGAGCAGGTATAAAGAAGGTCATTCTGCCAGAATGGAACAGAAAAGATCTTCTGGAGGTTCCCGAATATGTAAAAAAGGAACTTGAATTCCACTTTGTCGAGCACGTGGATCAGGTTCTGGAGGTAACATTTGGTGACAAACTTAAGAACAGAAACACGAGGTAGTAGCTGGGTAGAGACCCTTGAGCTCGACCGCATATTCGAAGCACAAAATTTGATTACACTTTTTAGACTGGTGCTTCTGCCATTCGTCCTCATAAGTCTGTGGCACTTAAAGATTAGACAATTTCTTGGACTTCTGACACTTGCCGGGATCTCAGACGTCCTTGACGGCTATATTGCAAGAAAAACCGGTCGGGTGACACGAATAGGTCAGCTGCTTGATCACCTGCTGGATAAAATCCTCGTTATCTCCATAATCTTCATTCTTTACTTTAAATGGAACTTCCCATTCTGGGCATTCGGGATCATTGTCCTGAGAGAGGCTGGGGCAATCCTCATCGGCTGGCTACTTTTAAAAAGATATAAACTTGTGGCAAAATCAAATGTTCTTGGGAAACTGGCCGGTGTTTCGTTCTTCCTTCTAACATTTGCATACATTTTAAATTTGAGACCTTACGTGGAACCATTGATATACTCGACGGTATTCTTTTTCGTAATGTCGGGCCTGTACTATGCTTTTTCATACGAAAGAAAGGTGAAAAATGAAACATAAAATTATTCTGCCGAAACCCTTGAAAAAAGGAGATAAAATCGGAGTTATTGCTCCTGCAAGTCCAATTCCAGACAGGTGGAAACTTGAGAAGGGAATTGAAGTGTTAAAAAATCTTGGATTTGAAGTGGAGATCGGGGAACATGCATTTGAATCCAATCTGTATCTCGCCGGAACTGATGAAGAAAGGCTGCAGGACTTGATGGAATTTGTTGAGCGTGATGATATAAAGGCAATCATCGCCGCCCGCGGGGGCTATGGAACCCTGAGATTACTGGACAAAATAGAATACGAAAAATTCGTTTTCAACCCTAAAATTCTTATGGGCTTCAGTGATTTAACATCACTTCTCATCCCGATTAGTGAAAAAAGTGGACTTGTGACGTTTGAAGGGCCTATGGTGGCCTCCCTCTTTTCAAAAAAGGATGCCCTGTCCATTGAATACTTCCTGAAGGCGATAAAAATCCGGGATTATACTATTACTCCAAATCCATTCCAGATTCACGTTATTCGTGAGGGAGAGGCTACTGGAAGACTACTTGGCGGCTGTCTTTCACTCGTCAACGCACTCATCGGAACTCCTTACGAACCGGATTTCACTGATACCATCCTGTTCCTTGAAGATGTCGACGAGCCTCTTTACCGAATCGACCGAATGCTAACTCAGCTCAGGCTTGCAGGTAAACTTAAAAAAGTGAAGGGGATCGTTTTTGGGGACTTCGTAGGTGACTTTGATCTTAAAGACCTGCTGAAAGTGATAGAGGACCGCACAGGCGACCTTGGGATCCCTGTTGTCTACGGCTATCCGTTTGGCCACGGCGAGCACTTCGTTACCATCCCCATAGGCCCAATTGGCGAACTCTCCGTCAAAAAAACCTTTTCACACCTGAAAATTAATTTTACTATATCGGTGTAAAAACTTCAGGATTCTTTATTTTCTTTATATTCTTTATTTTCTTTATAAGATTTGAAAAAATTGACTACAGGTAAAACTATTCTCTTTGGTGAATTATAAGTTAACATCAAAAGAATTCCTCTAAGTGTTATATATATTGAAGGTATAACGTTTCCGAAAAGGTATGCATCTACTTTTTCTCTTTGAAAACCGCCGGGAAACTCGTATGTAGCAAAACCTCTTACAGTGATGGATAAGAGTTTTTGCATCTCTATATCCAATGAAAAATTAATTTTGTATTCATTCTTTGCTCTCTTTTTTCTTACATTAAAATTAAAGTCAATATTCTCGGGTGTTAAATCTAACTTCTTTATCTCACTCTTCTTACCTTTAAAATTAATGCTGACCTCCTCTATTTCAAATTCATTTAAATTGATTTCTGCCGGAAAAAGTTTCATTTACAGAACTCCTTACGCCGCAGTAGAAAATCCTGGTCCCTGATGTTTTTCAAAAACTTTTTTATAGTTTGTCCAGGCAAAAGCTTCTCGTTTTTTAAATCGGAAACTCCTTTTATCAAGGGGCTTGAGGTATAATTCAACTTCAAGGTCGAGAGCGAGTGCGACTTTCAAGAGTGTTTTCAAGCTTATATTCTCATTCCCTCTTAGTATTTTGGAAACGTAAGCGCTTGAAACTCCAAGTTTCCGTGCAAGGTCCTGCTGTGACATTCCGAGATTTTCCATACGTTTATAAATTTCCTCTGTAATGTCATATAACAATTCCTCAAGTTTAAACTCAAGGCTATCTTTATTTTTATCAACTAATTCTAAAAATCTCTCTTGAAGATTTTTACCTGCCATTTTTTATTCCTCCCTGTTTCCCTTCAGGAAATCATTCCAGATATTTTGAATACTGTCCAATCTTGACTTTCTTATTTTTCTTGATGCTTTAAACTCTCCATCGATCAAAATTAGTTCATTTTTACGAAAATCAGGAATACAAAATATCCTGATTTGGGGGTTCGTATAGATTTTGAGTTCAAAAAGGTCATAAGAACCAAGCTTCTTCATTTTCTCACGATTTCGAGGAAATCCATTATCCCCAATTTTTGTTATAAAGGCAAGTACCTTTCCCTGGAGTTCATCACTGAGGGCATTTATAAACTTCTCAATTAGTACTTTTTCTCTGCCATCTGGCATTACTTTAACTATTGCCATTATCTTAACCTTCCCACCATAGTAGAGTAAATCAAGTTTATACACATTTAAATCTCCGATGGTATTTTAACTTATAGGTTAAAATATGTCAAATTTTTCTCTTATAAATTTTAAGAAGGTATGCACCAGAAATACAACGATTTGAATCAGACTAATTTTTAAGAGATTAATGTATTGATGGTAAATTTTTTAATTCCACCATAAAAATGTAGTGCTAAAAATGAGATAAATATTTCGAAATTATCCTATTTTCTTCCTCTCGAGATAATCTTCAATGGCGGCTTTGATGCCCTGCTCTGCGAGTAATGAACAGTGCAACTTTACAGGAGGCAGACCATCAAGAGCTTCTGCAACCACCTTATTAGTGATTTTCAGGGCTTCCTCAATCCGCTTTCCCTTCACAAGTTCAGTCACTTTGGACGACGTTGCAATCGCCGCCACACACCCAAAGGTCTGAAATTTGACATCTACGATAACATCATCCTCGACCTTAATATAAATCCACATAACATCGCCACATACAGGGTTTCCTACTTTGCCAATTCCGTCTGCCTGCTCCAGCTTTCCCATATTTTTGGGATTCATAAATTCCTTTAAAACTTTCTCACTGTATTCCAGCATATCTCACCTCAACCTTTTATGGTTATTTCCTCAACTTCATAACCTGCCTCGTTGATGGCTTCTTTGATGATCTCGGCCGGCAGGTCTGTGTCAACATAGACCTCATGACTCCCAAGGTTTACTTTCACATTTTTAACTTCTTTTAATGGCAAAAGTTTACTTCTGATCGAATAAACACACCTTTCACACATCATTCCAGGGACTTTCAAAATGAGCTTCATCTCTTCCTCCTCTTTCTTTCCTGAAATTATTGACGGCTTAAAAAGAGCGAAGAATATAATTCCAGCAAGGATAACGGCAGAAATTTGAGAAATGATCCCTACACTCCCAGTGGTATCGCTTGCACGCACAAACGTCTCTATGCCAAAAATCCGGATTAACTCATCAAAGAGCAATCCGAATGCAACAGAAGTCAGGGCAATACCTGCAAGGTAAATAGCTGAAAATTTCTTTCCAAGGTCTTTTAGAACAAAGGTTATCGTCACGGTATTGGTGGCGGGTCCAGCTATCAGAAAAGCGAGGGCTGCACCCGGTGAAAGCCCCTTGGCAATAAAAGCTGCCGCCACGGGAATAGAACCTGTGGCACAAACATAAAGTGGTATAGAAATCAAAAGAACAGCAGGATAAGCAAGGTAAGGATTGGAAAGATAACGACCAATATCAGCAGGGATTAAGACACTTACAACTCCTCCGAGCAGAACACCGGAGATTATCCATTTCCCTATTTCGGCAGATAGATAAGAAAAACTATAACCAAGTGCCTCTTTTAAGCTCTTCTTGCCACCTGAATATACTCCGGCTTCCTGGTAATCTCCATCTTCATCTCTATAGGTAAACTTCAAAACTACGAAACCGATTAGGATTCCACCCACAAATGCGGCCATTGGTCTGAAAATAGCAAATGCGCTTCCCAGTAGAGCATAAGTTACAAGTATTGAATCCACTCCAGTGACCGGGGTTGAGTAGAGGAAGGAAAGGATTGAAGCTTTACCGGCACCCTGTCTTTTCAAAGAAGCTGCAATTGGAATAACTCCGCATGAACAAACCGGTAATGGAACTCCAAGAGCAACGGCTTTTAATATCGAACTTTTCCCGCCTTTCAGATTCCTTGTTACGAAATTAGAATCAACAAACATATGAAGGATTCCGGAAATTGCAAATCCCACCAGCAAATATGGAGAAATCCTTACAAAAAGACGTAAACTCTCATCAAAAATCTTCAGGATAATATCCATTACCCGTGACTCCAGTAAGGAGAAAGTCTTCTGAGTCTCTCGACAATATCTGGGAGAACTTCAAGTACCGTGTCAATATCCTCTTTGGTATTGTACTTACCGAGGCTGAATCTCAAACTTCCATGTGCAATTTCGTGGGGAATGCCAATTGCGAGCAAAACGTGGGATGGTTCGAGGGATGAAGATGTGCAGGCAGAACCTGAGGAAGCGCTGATGCCCTTGGCGTCAAGAAGGGCAAGCATACTTTCACCTTCTATAAACTTGATGGATACATTCAGTGTGTTGTAGAGTCTTTTTTTAGGGTGGCCATTTACAATTACTTCGGGAATTCTGGAGAGTATCCCTTCTTCGAGCTTATCTCGCAAAGGTTTTATTTTTCTCTCCTCCTCTTGCATCTCTTCGATGGCAATCTCAGCTGCCTTACCCATTCCGATAATACCTGCAACATTTTCCGTACCTGCCCGCCTATTTTTCTCCTGAGATCCACCGTGAATCAGTGGGGTGAGCTTCACTCCTTTTCTCATGTAAAGAGCTCCCACTCCCTTTGGCCCGTAAAATTTATGCGCAGACATCGATAGAAGGTCTATTTCAAGTTCCTCAACATCCACCGGAATTTTCCCAACTGCCTGAACAGCATCTGTGTGGAATAGGACTTCATGTTCATGAGCGATCTGGGCGAGTTCCTTTATAGGTTCTATCGTGCCAATCTCATTATTCGCAAACATAACGGATACAAGGATCGTGTCTTTTCTAATTGATTTCTTAAGCTCATCCGGATCAACAAATCCATATTTATCCACCGGTAGATATGTTACCTCATATCCCATCTTTTCAAGAAATTTGCATGTGTGTAAAACTGCATGGTGCTCAATAGATGAAGTAATGATATGCTTACCCTTATCAGCTTTGGAAAAAGCAATGCCCTTAATCGCCATGTTATCCGCTTCACTACCTCCACCTGTAAAAATAATTTCCTCAGGTCTGGAATTTATCAAAGCGGCAACCTTTTCTCTCGCAGACTCAATATTGGTTCTGACACGCAATGATCCGGTGTAAAGTGAAGATGGATTGTGAAAATATTCACTTAGATATGGCATCATTGACTCTACAACTCCTGGATCCACAGGAGTCGTTGCATTGTAATCAAGATAAATTTCTCTCATAGTATCACCTCTTCTAAATTCTCTGCAAGTTTGCATCTAAAAGCATAGAATACTACCTTAATTGTAACTATTTTGGTGATATTTGTCAATGGAGGTCTCAGGATTGAATAAAATTATGAAAAAATAAAGCCTTTCTTCACCACTAAAAGTGTATCGAGTTCAATTTTCCACTAAACTCAAGCCTGAAATTACGAAAGTAAAATTTACCTATCTCAACAGCTGGAGAAAACAGGGATTTGATTCTTTAAATTGTACCACTTCCAAAATCAACCTATTGTGGGAATTTCGAAGGACACTTTGAAAATCAAGAAGAATTAAAGGGATACTCGATGATTAAATAAATTTTGAATATAACCCAGTAACTCACCCCCACCTGTGTTCAATTTTTTAAATACTCGGAAAAATCTAAAGATTCTTCAGTCGCTCTTCCAATTTTTCAAGCTTATTCTTAAATTTGTCGAGCTTTTCACGCTCACGCTTAACCACTTCTTCGGGAGCCTTCTCAAGGAA
>Ga0256833_1003817_pt1 | contig 10228 bp, 9 predicted proteins | sample 356284metaG_FD_190535 | JGI IMG/M metagenome (GOLD analysis project Ga0256833, IMG submission 190535) | Hydrothermal vent microbial communities from Mid Atlantic Ridge, Atlantic Ocean - 356-284 | ecosystem: Environmental > Aquatic > Marine > Hydrothermal vents | place: Atlantic Ocean: Mid...
ATCTTATCGCAAGAATCGCTAACTTTCATATTTTAAAATAGATTGCTTTTATGAAAACAAAATTTTTGGTTATAATTTTATTTGGATTCTATTCATTTTCCTTTGCCCAATCATCAGGGTCCGTTAAATGGATTGCCAAATTCGGTGCCGCAGGCGGTTTCGTTTCAAACATTATGTTTCCCGATTTTGCCGGGATTAATTCAACAGTGAATAATTTCGGTATCGGAAACTTTGAGGGACCGTTGGTAACTTGGGGCGGCGGCGGTTACGCCTACATCATGCTTATCGATAATTTCAGAATCGGTGGAATCGGTTTCGGGGGGTCGCAAAGTAAAGATGTGGTTTCAAACGGTTTCAGGAAAGAGGTTAATTATTTTACGGGCGGTGGCGGACTTACATTGGAATACACCTTCCCGTTTATTAAAAATATTGCCGTTTCCGTTGGTGCAATCGTTGGTGGCGGAAAAGTGGAAATTGAATTCTATAAAAACAAAGGTGAATTCACTTGGGATAATATCTGGAAAGATTTCGAAAACAACAGTTCCACAAATAGAAATGTTTATCACAAGTTGACAAATAACTATTTTGCTTTAGCCCCAACATTTAACGTGGATATTCCATTTAGCAGATTTCTTGCATTCAGAATCGGTGCGGGTTACCGGTTTTCCGTTGGAGGCAAATGGACGGCTGACAATGAACAGATTATACAAAACGTACCGGAAAACATTAATGGTAATACATTTTTTATTCAAACAGGTTTATTTATCGGATTATTTGCTTTTTAGGTAATTATGAAAAATATCTTGGTAACCGGAGGAGCCGGATTTATCGGAAGTAACTTTATTAACTACATTCTGAACAACAGAGATGATATTAATATAGTTAATATCGATAAACTAACCTATGCCGGCAATTTAGAAAATTTGAGTGGTGTGGAAAACCTGCCCAACTACAATTTCGTAAAAGGTGATATTTGTAATTCTGAACTTATAGATTATATTATTAGAAGTTTTAATATTGAATATATAATTAATTTTGCTGCGGAATCGCATGTTGACCGTAGTATTCTCGGTTCGGAAGTATTTTTCAGAACGAACGTAATCGGTACGAATGTTTTACTTGAAGCTGCCAAACGGCATGGAATAAAAAAATTCATTCAAGTATCTACCGACGAGGTTTACGGAAGTTTGGGTAAAACCGGTAAATTTACTGAACAGACACCGCTTTCACCCAACAGCCCTTATTCATCCAGTAAGGCTTCCGCTGATATGATGGCTCTTGCTTTTCATCATACCTATGGAACTCCGGTGGTTGTTACAAGGTGCTCGAACAATTACGGACCATACCAGTTTCCTGAAAAACTGATTCCGTTGATGATAATCAATACATTGAACAATAAAAAATTGCCGGTTTACGGAGACGGCTTGAATGTTAGGGATTGGATTTATGTATTGGATCATAACAAAGCGATTGAAAAAGTTTTTGACGAAGGAAAACCCGGCGAGGTATATAATATCGGTGCAGACCATGAAATGACGAATATCGAAATTGTGAAACTCATTTTGAAAGAGCTCAACAAAGATGAAAGTTTAATTGAATACGTAAAAGACAGACCGGGGCACGATAGAAGGTATGCAATCGATTCGTCAAAAATTCAAACGGAACTGGGTTGGAAACCAGAATTCAACTTTGAAGAAGCTATTGTGCAAACAATCAGATGGTATTTGGAAAACAGAAGTTGGTGGGAAAAAATTCTTTCCGAGGAATATTTAAAGTATTATAACAAACAATACGCGGTTTAGCAAAATGAAAAATATAATTAAAATTGGTTCTAAAATTTTAATTACCTTTACATTTTTTTGTTTATCCATAAGTAATGCACAAATCGATTCCAAATTCAATATCCAACTAAATTCTGATCAGTTAGATGCCCTAAACTTAATTAGTGTGACAATAGGCGGTGATTTCTTTGTTAACGGGACTTTCACTGCATCTAGAAACGAAACAGTTGATCAATTTATAACGCGTGTAATTGATGAATATAAATCTCAATTAATCCGTACCTCCGGAGAAAAGGACATAATTAATTTTTTAAAGTATAAAGTAAATAAATTTGCCCAAAGAAATATTAAGCTTAAGCGATACGATGGAACTGAAATAAATGTTGATTTGGCCAAGTTTAGATTAACAGGTGACTTTTCTTACAATCCCTATTTACAAAAAAACGATGTAATAATATTTCCGGTACTGGATTTAAAGAAAAATTTTATTGATATAAGCGGTGCGGTTAATAAACCCACTACATTCCAGTATGTTGAGGGTGATAAACTTTCGGACGCTATCCTATTTGCGCAGGGATTAAATAAAGCATATAAGAACATACGGTTTGCTAAAATAAAAAGATTAAGTGATGATGGAAAAAAACAATTAACCATTAAAGTTTTGATTTCCAATAATCCTGCTTTACAACGCGGTGATAGAATTAAAATAATTGCACAAGAAAATCAAATAAAAAACTATAAAGTTTTGGTTTTGGGAGAAGTGAAACAACCCGGATACGTTTATATAACTAAAGACAGTACTGATTTAAGAGAGGTCATTTTTTCTGCAGGTGGTTTTACTAAAGATGCGTCTCTGGAAAGAAGTACAATACTAAGAGGAACTACCAATGAAAATTTGTTGAAAATGCAAGCAATTAAAAAAATGTATGAAAATAATGAACAGTTTGATTTAAATGATTTTCAGAGAAAATTTGAATTTGAAAAACTTGATAATTATTCCTTTCTTAGAATGAATGACGAAGTAATTGAAGATTCTTTGTATTTTCTCATAGATTTAAAATTACGGCAATTCTTAAATAATGGTATTGTAGATTTTACTGAAATATTTAGTACCAAAGATTCCTCGAGTGCTCATTTTTACTTGAAAGACGGGGATATTATTCTTGTTCCGGAAAAACTAAATACAGTTTATGTATTTGGTCAAGTTAATTCACCTGGTTACGTCCCCTTTGAAAAAAATCGAAATTGCTTCTATTATATAGAAAAAGCAGGTGGTTTAGGTGAAGATTACCGAAATGATTTTAAAATTATTAGAAGTACAACCAAAAGCTGGGTAAGCGCCGATGATTCTACTTACGTTTACCCGGGAGATTTTGTATATGTTCCAAAATCTCCAACGCGAAGTTTTATTTATTATCTTAAAACAGCTTCTTTCATTACATCCATAGCAAGCGCCCTAGCAACGGTTGCTATATTAATTTTAAATTTGGCAAGAAAATAAATGTAATTTTTATACAAACTTTTAATATATAAATAAAACAATTATGAACATAAAAGAAACAAGATTCACAGATTATCTTTATATTCTATGTAAATGGAAAAAGTTTATAATAATCAATATGATTATTATTTTACTTTTGACTGCAGGAATAAGTCTTTTAATAGAAAATAAATACCGTGCCAAAGCTACGGTTATGTTGCCCCAAAACAACGAATTGAGCAGCTCGTCTATTACCAGCATTCTTTCCGGTGCAAGCTCATTGCTTGGAAGTAAATTTCTTGGTGGAAGTGATAATATTGATAGAATGCTGGGAATATTGAGCAGCCGAACAGTATTGGAAAAAGTAATTAAGAAATTTAATTTGATTGATTATTACGACTTTGAAAACTATAAAAATGATAAAACAATTAAAGCCTTAAGAGATGATGCTGGGTTCGATCTTGATGAAAACGGAATGATTGAAATAACAATGATACATAAAGATCCTGAAATTAGTGCCAAAATAGTTAATTATTTTGTCAATTTACTTGATAGTTTAAATAGGAAATTCAGTAAAAAAGAAGCAACCGATTACAGAATATTTTTAGAGGAAAGATATTACAAGAACTTAGGTGATTTGAAAAATGCTGAAGAAGAATTCGAAAAATTTCAAAAAAAATATGGGGTATACGTGATTCCCGATCAGCTGGTCTTTATTATTAAAGCGGTCGGAGAGCTAGAAGCTCAATTGACGCAGAAAAAAATAGAAGCAGAACTCGCTAAAATTTCTCAAGGAATTAATTCCCCCGCGTATAAAGATTTACAAAAACAAGTTGTATTAATACAAAATAAAATTAAAGGAATGAAAAACGGCTCTAAAGATTTGGAGAACTCGATAATTTTCTTCCCATTTAAAAAGGCGCCGGAGATTCAAAAAAACTACTTAAGACTTTATAGAGAGATAGAGATTCAAAGTAAAATTCAAGAATTCCTTTTGCCGCTTTATGAACAAGCCGTTATGGAGGAACATAAAAATATACCTTCAATCATAGTTTTGGATAAAGCTGTTCCCCCGGAAATGAAATATTCACCGAAAAGAAGTTTTATCGTTATTGGGGTTGGCTTAATGTTCTTCTTTCTGATTATCCTTTTCGTTTTCCGTGGTGAAGAAGCAATCAACAGAACGCAATTTAACAATCCGCTTGAAGAAAAAGAGAAAAGATTTTACGAGAGAATTGCTAAAAGATATAAATTAAAGTTTTAATTAGGTTTATATGTTTATAATTTTTATTATAACTATTTTTACTATTGTTGGAATTTATTTTGGGCGATACTTATTTGGTGGATTTTTCAATCATATTACAATATATACAGTAATATGGGGCGGAATGCTGTTTTTTTATCATTTGGGATTTATTAAGTATTACCCCTTAAGTTTAGAAACTTGGACTTATATCATTCTGGCTTATATATCCTTAATTCTAGGAACGGTTACCGTTTTGGTAGGCAGAAACATTTTCCACTCTCAAAAGCCTCACAATAATGTTAATTCAAGTTTAAATTATGAATTTTTACAATCAAAAAAAATTAAAAATATAATTATTATATATTCTCTAATAGGACTTTTCTCGGGTATTCAACACTGGATGATTTTATTAAAAATGTACGGAACCATTCCTAATATTTTATTGCATGGAAGTGAAATATACAGAATGAGAGTTGAACATGGAATTCCGGGGATAATACCTTACATTCATTCATTCTCTTTTGTAGCATTGTTATTGGCCGGGATGTATACTGCAGTGAAAAGATCTTTTAAATTATTCATTATTCTGCCTTTTTTAGGTGTTATTATAAAGCAATTGGCAAATTTTTCACGTGCCGGCGTATTATTGGGTTTTATAATTTTTGTCACAAGTTATTTTTTAACAAAGAATCTTTTTTCTATAAAAACAAAGAATAAATCGATAAAAAGAAATTTCATAACAATTGTTGTTATCGTAAGTCTATTACTGGGAAGTGCTATTTTCATAAGGGCTTTCAGGGGCACTGTAGAATCATTTTCCGGTTCATCCAGAGCTCTCAATTCTCTCCGTTCAAATTTAGTGATATCTCCCTCAATTTATTTATACATGAGCTCACACGTCGGGGTTTTCAACAAATACTTAAAGTTGAATGAAGAGGAGAGTGAGGTTATCGGGAAAAATACTTTTCTTCCCGTTTATAATATTCTTTCAAAACTTGGGGTTGTTAAACGTTTTAAACAATATCAAAGGGGATATTATATCCCGGTCTGGACAAACACAGGTACTTATTTGAGAGAGTTGCATTCCGATTTTGGTATTGCAGGAATTTTACTCGTTCCTTACTTATTAGGTATGAGTATAACTATACTAATAAATTCTGCACGTGAGAAGAAAAATATCATTTATTTAACTTTTGCCATATATTTATTGGTTATTATCATTATTTCGTTTCTTGTAATGGTAAGCCGGTTAGGTGTGTATTATTTTAGCCTCATAATTGCCTTGCCCACGTTAGCTATTATTGCCAAGCAGACTATCGAAAATAATATCCTCTTTAATAATAATTAAAATGAAAATTAAATTTAAAGATATCACCCGTAATACACTTGCTATTACATTCGGGCAGGGATTAGGGTATATTTTCAATTTTTTCTCGTTTGTTTTGATCGCGAGATATTTGACGGTTTCGGATTTTGGAAAGTTTTCTTTTTTAGTCGCTTTTGTTAGCATCGTATCAAAATTTATAGATTTTGGTTTTGTACCCATTGTATTTAGGGAATATTCCGTTAAGAAAAATAATAAGTTGCTAAATACGGCTTTTACACTTCGTACCCTACTTTTTGTTGGTGCCGTTTTAATTGTTAATCTTGGATTTTATATTCTAAATTACAACCTTAAGGAAATTATATATCTCAATATATTATTTTTAAGTATTATAATATCTTCACGGGCTGCCAATTTTAGAGAACTATTAACAATACCATTTAAATCAGAGCTCAAGATGCACATCCCGATGCTTATTAATATTCTGGATAATATTGTTTTTTTAATATTAGTTGTTCTTATGCCGGTTTTTAATGCGGATTTAATGTATCTGATAACAGCCTATGTTTTTGTTAACTTACCCGGCTTTATATTAATGCTTTTTCTACTATTTAAAAAATATAATTATAAAATAACTTTTCATTTAAATAAAGCAAAATGGCTTTTGCATGAATCACTCCCTTTGGCTGGATTTGTTTTAATTATAGTTTTATTTCAACAAGTAGATATAGTGTTATTGAAATATTTTAGTGGTGAAAATGAGGTTGCTATATTTTCTGCTGCGCTCCGTTTTATTATGCCGTTGAATATTATTCCAATTGCTTTAAGTTCAACTGCTTTCCCTTTATTAATGAAAAATATCGATAATCAAATATATTTAAAAAAGTTGATTGAGATAGTCAATAAGTTTCTATTTTTGTCGGCAATAATTATTGGTTTTTTTTTAATAATTAAATCGAACGATATTATTACCATGTCATTGGGTAATAAATATACTAAATCTGCTGTACCATTTAATTTGATGATGATTTCAAGGGCATTCATGTTTGTAAATTACTTCTCTTTGTCCGTGTTCACGGCGCATAAAAAGCAAATCTGGAATTTATATTATGCCATTTTACTTTTTGCAACTAATTTTATATTTGATATTCTATTAATTCCAACGTATTCTTTTAACGGGGCTGCGGCAGCAAAATTAATTGCAGGTATTTTCGGCTTTGGATTTATACTTTATAAACTTTATAAACTAAATTTTCATTTTTTTTTAAAAGGGTATAAAATAGTAGGTTGGGTAATTTTTCTTTTTGTTGGGGGATTTACTCTTTCATATCTTCCTTGGTTCGTTTACTTTATAGTTTTTCCTGTGTTTATAATATTTTCTATAATTGTTTTTAGAATGGTTAATCTTGATGAAGTGGAAATTGTTCTTAAGTTGTTTAATCGTGAAAAATTGACGATTTATCTAGAAAAATATTTTCATTGATTGGTTAATTTTAAAAGACTCTGTAGCAAGTAAATAGAATGCACAGAAAGAGTTCAAGATTATTGGCTGGAATTGTAGTTTTTTGAACGGTTTACAAAAAATAACGCTGAGTTAATCTTTTTTCAAATGATTGATAATTACCTTGCTTGTCATATTTTTGATACAATATGTTATTTTAGTTAGTAGATTAAAAATAATACAGGCACTAAGTTAATAAATATTTTGTTTCAACTTTTGAGATTTAATTATAATAGTAGAATACTCTAGAATTGCTAGAGCTTTAACAAAGCTAAAAAAATTGATTAGATTAAATTTACCAATAAAATATTTACGTGTCTTTCATAATAAAAATAATGTATTATTAAATTGCTTACTAAAGTAATGAGTTTGAGAACCCGGGTTTTGGTGAATTTATTAAGACAATATAGGTGAAATGATAAAATCTCGATCAGCAGTTTACGATGTCTCCATCATAATAATTAATTACAACGGAAAAGAGCTTCTTCGAAGTTGTTTATCCAGCTTGTACAAGTACACGAAAGATGTTAAGTTCGAAATAATTCTTGTTGATAATAATTCTTCGGAACCGGTTGACGATGTATTAAATGATTTTCCCGAAATTAAATTTTTACGGAACAATAAAAATCTCGGTTTCGCTGCAGCAAATAACCGGGGACTGAAAATAGCGAATGGCAAATATGTGTTGTTTCTTAACAATGATACTGTTTTTAAGGAAAACAGTATAAAAAAAGTTTTCGATTTTGCAGAGTCACTTGAACCGCCGGTGTTTGTGGGGTGCCGTCTGTTAAATTCCGATGGCTCCATACAAGAATCGGTTGTAGATTTTCCTTCGGTCTGGAATACGTTTACTGAAAGTTTTTTCCTGTATAAAATGTTTAAAAAATCCTCAAAATTTAATAAATACTACTTAAATTATATTGATGTTTCCGGACCCGTGGAGGTTGATGTAATAAAAGGCGCGTTTATGTTATGTGATGCCCAGGCGGTAAAGGAATTAAACGGATTTGACGAACGCTTTTTTTTCTACTCGGAAGAGACGGATTTGTGCTACCGATTCAAAAAAAACGGTGGGAAAATTTATTTTTATCCGGGTACTTCGATAACACATTTAGGTGGAGAAACAACCAGTAAAAATCTAGCTTTCAAATTCATTCAGCAAGCTAAGGCTAAAATCCAATTTTATAAAAAACATTTCAATTCCTTTGAATTTATTCTTGTATCTTTGGTATTTTATTTTGGAGTTTTAATTAGAATCCCGATTTATTTTTTGACAGGTATTATACGTAATGATAAGATGATGCTAATTAAGTCAAAATATTATTTTGCCCAACTCCTGAATTCTTATAAAAATTTTACCAAGTAAGTGTATGAAAATTCTTCAAATATCGCCTCAAGTGCCAGTCCCACCAACGGATGGGGGAAAGCTAAGTATTTGGGGTAATACTGTAAACTTGTCTAAGAGAGGACACAAAATAGATTTTGTATGTTACTTGAAACACAGTAATTACGAAGAATCTTATAAAATGTTGTCCAACTATTGTACTCCATATTTATTAAAAGTTAAGACGGATAATTCCCTCTGGGGAGCGATTATAAATTTATTTTCGAGGGTTCCATATAATGCTTCAAAATACAAGAGAAAAGTGCTCTTAAAATTTATTAGAAATTATTTCAGTAAAAATGAAGTTGATATTGTACAAGTTGAACATTTGCATATGGGATGGATTGTTGACGAAATTAGAAAATTAAGCAATGCCAAAATTGTACTAAGGCAACAGAATTTAGAAACTTTAATAATGAAAAGATTTTATGAACGTCAAAAAAATTTGTTTTTAAAATATTTTGCAAAAATACAGTATAAAAAATTTTTGAAATTTGAACCATACATCTGTTCAAAATTTGATAAAGTTATTATGATTAGTACCGCAGATGAAGCAAAATTAAAAAAATTAAATCCTTCAATTAACAGTACTACAATTCCGTCCGGCGTAAATGCAAATCTGTTAAATGTAAAACGTGGTAAAGAAATTCCATTTTCATTAATTCACATTGGTAGTATGGATTGGTATCCTAATTTTTACGGTTTGCAATGGTTCTTGGAAAAAGTTTACCCGCGTGTTGTTGAAAAATTTCCTGAAAGTAAATTATTCATTTATGGAGGCGGAGACACAAGCAAACTTAAAATTACCGATGAAATAAAACAAAACATTAATATAGTAGGATTTATTGATGATCTATGGGAAGAAATATCGGATAAATCATTAGCAATTGTACCGCTTAAGATTGGCGGTGGAATTCGAATTAAAATTTTGGAAATGCTTGCCGCAGGTCAAATTATTCTTACTACGTCAATCGGTAGTGAAGGAATAGAACTGGAAGATGGCAAAAATGCTTTGATTGCAAATTCGGCAGAAGAATTCAATGAAAAAATAACCGAATTTTTTAACAATAAATTCAACCTTGATGAAATGAGAAATGAAGGAAAAAATTTGATAAGAAAAAATTACACATGGGATAAAATTGCATTAAGATTTGAAAATGAATATAAAAAGTTGGTAAAAGTGCTCTAAATCAAAAACATTATAATTCGATACTATTCATTAGTAACGAAAAAATAAAATATTTCTTGCAAATAGATATTTTCTTTCATTTTTTAGTATTTAAATTATAAAAATTATATAACCGGAGGGTTTAGATGAAAGTACCGTTTCTTGATCTTAAAGCACAATATCAATCGATTAAAGAAGAAGTAATGCCTGCAATTCAAAATGTAATTGAAAATACCGCATTTGTTTTGGGTAAATCGGTTTTCGATTTTGAAAAGGCATTTGCCGATGCTCATGGTGTTAAATATTGCCATGGTGTAAAGATGAAGGTGGATTAAAAGAAATTG
>Ga0256833_1003818_pt1 | contig 10227 bp, 7 predicted proteins | sample 356284metaG_FD_190535 | JGI IMG/M metagenome (GOLD analysis project Ga0256833, IMG submission 190535) | Hydrothermal vent microbial communities from Mid Atlantic Ridge, Atlantic Ocean - 356-284 | ecosystem: Environmental > Aquatic > Marine > Hydrothermal vents | place: Atlantic Ocean: Mid...
GATACAGAACCATGATCACGTCGGCCACTCCCCAGAGGATGACCAGTGTCATCAGGACCGCCAGGACCCGAACCGCCATATGGACAACAGCCCGTAATATCTGTACCAGCGGTTCCCGTGGATTTGCCAGATCATCCATTATTTACTCCCTTTTCATGCTCCCGGATCGCTCCGTCATTGTCCGTATTTTCTTTTCCATCTCCACAATAAGATAGCTGATAAAACCTGCCGACACAATGCGTATCCAGGAATCAAGACCGATTGCCGCACTCTGAAACAGACGATTCATAAGCGGCAGATAGGTATACAGAAGCTGCAGTATCAGCATGGCGCCCGCACCGGCAAAAACCCAGATGTTACTGAACAGACCAAGTGTCAGCACCGATTTTTTCAAAGAACGGCAGTTAAACAGATAAAAAAGTTCCATAATGACAAAGACATTGACCGCCACGGTCCTTGCCTGATCCAGGGTTGCTCCCTGTCCCAGCTCCCACTTGAACAGACCAAAGGCACCGACAAGAAGAAGAATGCCGACGAGAAAAATCCTGATGATCAGCTCGGATGTGAGAATCGGAATTTCAGGATCCCGCGGCGGTCGCAGCATGATTCCCGGCTCTTTTGGCTCAAAGGCCAGCATAAGGCCTAAAAAGCCGGCGGTGGTCATGTTGATCCACAGGATCTGTACCGGCAGAATGGGCAGGGTGACCCCGAAAAAAATGGCGGCCATGATCACCAGCCCTTCGCCCAGATTGGTGGGCAGTGTCCAGACAATGAATTTAGTCAGATTGTCAAAGACACCACGCCCCTCTTCGATAGCTGCTTCAATGGAGCTGAAATTATCATCGGTCAGCACCATATCGGCGGCCTCCTTTGAGACATCGGTACCGGTGATACCCATGGCAACACCGATGTCCGCCTGTTTCAGGGCCGGGGCATCATTGACCCCGTCACCGGTCATGGCTACCACCTGGCCGTCTTCCTGCAGCGCCCGGACCAGACGAATTTTCTGCTCCGGGGTGGCCCGGGCAAAAACAGTGGACTCCCGAGCAGCCGCAACCAGCTCCACATCATTTAACTGCTGCAGATCCCGGCCGGTAAGTACCCGCTTAAGCGAGCCGTTTTTTTCACCGTCCCCCAATAAACCGATCCGGGCGGCAATGGCCCAGGCGGTGGCGGGATGGTCGCCGGTTATCATTTTGACCTTGATCCCTGCCAGGTGACATACCTTAACCGCTGCCACAGCTTCCGCCCTCGGCGGATCAATCATGCCCTGCAAACCAAGAAAACACAGGTTGTCGGCTATGTCACCATGATCAATCCTGGAGGTACCGGACGGCATCTCCCTCCGGGCAAAGGCCAGCACCCGCAATCCGCCGGAGGCCATCTCCTCGACATCCTGCAGAATCAAACTGGTGTCCAGGGGAGCCGTATTGCCCTGATCATCCAGCATCACGGCACATTTCATTAATATCTGCTCCACGGCCCCTTTCACATAAACCAGGGGTAAAACGTCCGCTCCCATATCATGGAGGGTTGCCATATACTGATGCTGTGATTCAAAGGGAATGGTGTCCAGCCGGGGAAATTGTTTCCTTGTTTTTTCAATATCCAGCCCGCCCTTGGCCGCAGCGGCCAGCAGCGCTCCTTCGGTGGGATTACCCTGAACCTGCCAGGTGTCGCCTTCTTTGACCAATCGGCTGTCGTTACAGAGAACACCCGCCCGCAGACATGCCGCAAGTGCGGTTGCAAGGTCTGCTTCCCGGGCGCCTGCCGTTTTTTTCTCCGTTTCGTCGATCCTGACAATCCTTCCCAGGGGCGCATATCCGGCACCGCTGACTTCATAATGAACACCACCGCTGCGAATCACCTGCACCGTCATCTGGTTTTCCGTCAGAGTTCCTGTTTTATCCGAACAGATCACTGTGGTGCTGCCCAGGGTTTCCACGGCCGGAAGTTTACGGATAATCGCCCTCCGCTTTGCCATCCGGGCAACGCCAATGGCAAGGGTAATGGTGACTGCGGCGGGCAGCCCTTCGGGAATGGCACCCACGGCCAGGGCCACGGCAGCCATGAACATATCAAAAGGAGTCTGGCCGCGCATGAGGCCAACGGCCACGGTTATGCCGGAAAGAAGGAGGATGGCATAGAGAAGAATGCGACTGAAATGGGAGATCTTTTTTGTCAGCGGGGTGGCAAGATCCTGGGCCGAAGAAATAAGATCGGATATACGGCCGACTTCTGTTCGGTTGCCGGTTGCCGTCACAATACCGGTTGCACGACCAAAGGTAACCATGGAGGAAGCATAGGCCATATTGCTTCGTTCGGCCAACATGGTATTTTCGGCAAGCGGTCGGGTTCCTTTTTCAACGGCAACCGATTCACCGGTCAGGGAAGATTCATCGATCTGCAGGTCTTTGCATTCCAGGATACGCAGGTCAGCGGGAACTTTATCCCCGGCCTGCAAATAAACAATATCTCCTGGAACCAGCGCCGAGGATTCAATGCGAAGTTTTTCGCCGTCCCGTAGAACCGTAGCGGCCGACACCATGGTGTCAGCCAGGGTCTTCAGCGCGTTTTCCGCCTTTGCCTCCTGAATATATCCGATAAGGCCATTGACTATAACAACACCGAGAATGACCCCGGAATCCACCCATTCCTTCAAAAGCGCGGTGATAACGGTCGCACCAAGAAGAATGTAAATCAACGGCTGGTGAAACTGAAACAGAAGGCGTAACCATGCGGGTTTACCAACATGGGCGGTTAGTTTATTGGGACCGATTTTTTGTTGCAGAGCAGCGGCCTCCTCACTGCTCAATCCTGACTGCAGATTACCGTGTAAGCGGCTGAGGGTTTCATTGGTGGATAGAGAGTGCCAGGCGGTGTTTGATTCCTTCATCGGTGCGCATCCCTTTAAGCAATTGATTGCATCTACCTGAACGTATAAAAGCACCTGTTAATATATCCGAATGAGCACCTCTGTAAACAACAGTTATATCTTTTAATCAAAAATCAACCCGGCATGATCGAATATACCCCTGCCGGGTTTGCACGAGTTATATTTCGGATCAGGCCGCCTGTTCGGAACTGCAGCTGATGGAGGCCGGATCCTGTTTGAGCGCGGTCATCACCGTGGAGAGTTCAATCAAAACGCCAAGCCCCTCCTGCACTTCCGGTCTTCGGAGGGCCGATATCATTCCGAATACTCCGCGTACAGGTTCCACCTGCCCGAAATCGACTTGCTGCATCTTGGCGCCCAGCCGCTCGGTCACAGCCAGTACCTGCTCAAAGGCCTCAAATACACCGCGCTGTTTCAGGCATTCCAGACGTTCCACCGCATCATTAAAGGCAAGTTTGGAAAGCATACCGGCATCTTTGCGCATTTCCATGATCGAGCCCAGCATTTTCAGGCCCTCGGCCATGTTGCCGAGGTTGATCACAAACTGTCTGAGCAGTTCGTGCAGTTTTTCCGGCTCAAATCCATGCAGGGTCATCTGCAGCTGCTCGACAAGTGCTGCAAACATTTCCTTGGAATACGGCTCAAAATCCTGTTTGAACTCCATGAACCTGTTCAGGGACTTCAAGGCTTCGGAAATGCTCTTACTTGAGATCATCAGTTGACCGACCATATCGACCACATCCTCGGCCTCAAACCGGTGATCCAGGCCGCTGAGTTTGTCAATGGCGGCAATCACCATATCATTGATCAGCGGCTCCATTTCCTGTTTGAATTCCACATAGGGACGAATGGCCTCTTTTGCCTGACGCACCTCTTCGGTCAACTCATCTAAGCGTGCCAGAATTTTTTCTTCATTGGTCATCTGTTCCTCCCCTAATCCTGAACCTTGCCGGCAAGCGACATCTGCGCTTCCAAAGGCAACTCCTCACCACTGACCAGTTTGTTCCAGTAGACCCACTTGAACATCATCTTGCCCCAGTGGTTGGCCTTGGATTCTCCAAGCAGGGAAAAGGGTCCAAGTCCGGGCAGGGGAAATTTTCCGGGCAGGGGTTCATAGTCGTAATTAAAATCGATCAGGGCTGCCTTATCAAAACCGGTTTCGATAAAACAGTTGGCATGGCCGTCAAAATCATCGCGCAGCGGTTCACCCTCGATCTCCCGCAGGAAGTTCTCCACCAGGACTTCGCAGGCGAAATGGGCCACCGACCCGGCCTTGGATGTCGGCAAGGTAGTGGTATCGCCAAGGACAAACATATTGTCGTGCTGTTCAGCTTTTAAGGTGTGATTATCGGTTTTCACATAGCCGATCTCATCCATGGCCACCCCGGATTTTACCAGAAAACGGGCGCCCACATTGGGCGGGATGGAGACCAGCAGGTCAAAATCAATTTCCTCACCACTGGCCGAGATGATTTTTTTGTTTGTACAATCCACTTCAGCGAGATCATAACTTGCGGATACATGAATATTTTTCTGCTCAATGAGTTGGGAAAAAAAGGCACTGGCCTTCGGCTTGGTAAAGGCGCCGGGCAACGGCGTAACCAGTCTGATATCAACATCATCGCGCAGGCCGCGCTCGGTAAAATAAGCATCGGCAAGATAGACGAACTCAAGCGGTGCCACCGGGCACTTAAAGGGGAATTCAGCAATGTTGAGCACCAGTTTTCCGGACCTGAATTTACGCAGAGCACGGCTTAGATTTACGGCGCCCTCAAGGGTATAAAAGTCGAAGGCAATCTTCTGCCAGCCTTCCATCAGGCCGGGAATTTCTTCCGGAGCCAGGGAAACACCGGTACAGACAATGATTTTGTCATAGTCGTATTGGCCGGTTGCGGTTTCCACCACCTGCTTATCCGTATCAACGGCAATGACTTCATCAACAATAAAGGTAACGCCCCGGGCAATGAATTCACTCCGACTGCGGACAACATCTTCGGCCTGATAGATACCAAAGGGGATAAAGAGCAGGCCGGGTTGATAAATATGTTTATCATCTTTGTCAATGATCGTTATGGACCATTCCTTCCGGGCAAGCTTTTTTCGCAACTTGTTAGCGACCATGGTTCCCGCACATCCCGCACCAAGAATAACCAGTTTTTTCACATTCCACCCCCTGTTTCAAAAGTGATTTGTTGAAGTTTTTTCAAAGGAAAAAACCATATGGCATGGCCGATTACGGCCATAAACAAAGAGAGTTTTTGGGTTGAACGACTGTTCGCTATCAAGGAAATTTGATATGCTTATCAGGAATACTTACATAAGGAAGCGTCCCCGTCAAGTATTTTCACCACTTTGTAGCATACTGTTGCTCCGCAATCCTCTGTAATAACGAAAAACCATATTGGAAATTTATTAAAACGCAGCAGAATGATCCGAGAAACGATGGGGAAAACAGGGACAATGCAGATCACAGACAGGAAGATACCCCGCAAGGGTATCAGTAATGGACCGTTCGTTTTTATTTTGACGTTTTACCGAGAAAACGTTATTCATGATTCGTTATTATGTTAGAAGTGTATCCCGTTTGTTTTAACACCTAATTTGAAGGAGTATTCCATGCGAAAAATTTTGTTTTTTGCCGTAATTATGGCCTTTGTCATGCCGTTATGCGCACTGGCGGCATACCCTGAAAAACCAATCCATATTATCGTGCCCTCCAAGGCCGGCGGCTCGACTGACACCTCGGCCAGGCTTTTTATCAAGGCTGCCAAAAATTACTGGCCCAAAGCGGAATTTGTTATAAAAAATGTCGGGGGATCCGGCGGGTTGAAAGGGTTTGAGGAAATAGCCAGGGCCAAGCCGGACGGCTACACCATCGGCATGATGTTTACCACCCAGTTCGTTGCCCATATTGTTTCAAAACGCGCCCATTACACGCTGGACAGTTTTCACATCATGGGCAATGCCATGCAGGATCCGCTTATTGTCGCTGTTCCTGAAAAAAGCCCGATTAAAAATTTGAAGGAATTCATTGCTGCAGCCAAGGCAAAAAGTTTGACGGCTGCCGTCAACGGTATTGGTTCCGATGATTTTGTTGCCGCTAAGAAGTTTGAGCAGCAGACCGGCGTACAATTCAACCTGCTGCCCACCAAAGGCTCCACCGAACAAAAGGCCATGATCCTCGGCGGTCATATTGATGCCAGTTTCATGAATCTTTCCCAGCTTCAGGCCCAGCATAAAGCGGGCAAGGCACGGATCATCGCCATTCTTGCCGATGAACGCTCAAACATCCTCCCCGATGTCAAAACAGCCAAAGAACAGGGATATCCCGTAAGCATGACGGCTACCCGCGGATTTGTCGCCCCGGCCAAGGTCGACAAAAAAATTCTGGCCAAACTTGACGATCTCCTGCAAAAGGTGAACAAGGATCCGGGCTTTATCGCAGATACGGACAAGGCGGTTATGTTCCGCCTGCCGATGACCGGGCCTGAATATCGGGCTTACCTGGTTCAACTCCAGGCTGAAACCCAGAAATTTTACGATCAAAATCCCTGGTAAAAAAATATGTCAAAACGGATTGCTGAGTTATTGCTGCTCAGCACTTTCCTGATTCTTGCAGTGCTGCTGTACCGCAGCACTGCAAATTATCCTTCCACGGTTCAAGGATCCACAGCCATGTACGTTCGTTTTCTGGGCGTGGCTCTTGGCATGCTCTGTGCGGTGGAGCTCTTTTTTTCCCTGAAAAACAAACCAACCGAAGCAAAAAAGATGGACCTGGCTCCCAGACCTGTGCAATTCTGGGGTCTGCTGATTATGCTTATCATCTATTCGGCCCTGCAGTCCACCTTAGGGTTTTATCTTGCTTCATTGTTATTCCTGCCGCCGGCCATGCTTTTACTTGGCGGAAGAAAACCTCTGACCATCGGCCTGTCCACTGCTGCTGTTCTACTTTTCGTTTACCTGGTTTTTGACCGACTGCTGCAGGTTGCCTTGCCCGCAGGTACGATTTTTTAAGTTTTTTGTATGATCATTCAAGCCTTACATGCACTCCTTACTCCGGTCTCGCTTTTTGCCGTCTTCATAGGTACAACCTCAGGGGTATTGGTCGGCGGGATGCCAGGTCTGACAGCTACCATGGCCGTTGCCCTGCTTATCCCGGTTACCTTTGCCCTGGAACCGCTTACCGGTCTTCTGCTCATGGGGGGGGTGTACTGCGGGGCCATGTATGGCGGGTCAATTCCAGCTATTCTTCTGCGAACTCCCGGCACACCTGCTGCCGTTGCCACGGCCCTGGAAGGATATCCCATGACCCAAAAAGGACAGGGTGGGTTGGCCCTGAAAGTCTCTGTTGTGGCCAGTTTTACAGGTGGTGTTTTTTCGACGTTGATTCTGTTGTTGATTGCGCCGGCCCTGGCTATCTTTGCATTGACCTTCGGGCCGCCGGAATATTTTTTACTGGCCCTGCTCGGCCTGGCCGGTATCGTCTCCATGGCCGATGATGAAAACCGACTGATCAAGGCGTTGATTTCCGGATTTTTAGGACTGGTCCTTGCCGTGGTCGGCACAGATCCGGTTTCCGGTATGCTTCGGTATACCATGGGGATAACCGACTTATTTGACGGCATATCTTTTATGCCTGCCCTGATCGGCATGTTTTCCATATCGCAGATGCTTGAACTGACTGGAGAAAACGAGGTCGTTAGTGAAGTCAGTGCGGTCAAGGCCTTGAAAAGAGAACCTCTTCCCAAAGGAATTTTCAAGCCCATCTGTCTGGGCTCGCTCATTGGTACCGTTATTGGAATTCTGCCGGGTGAAGGGGCAACCATTGCCGCCTTTGTTTCCTATAATGTTGCCCGGCGTCGCTCGAAAGAACCTGAATTATTTGGTAAGGGCAGTCCCGAGGGTATTGCGGCGGCAGAAGCGGGAAACAACGGTTGTGTCGGAGGCTCCCTTGTTCCGACCCTGACCCTCGGCATTCCCGGAAACAGCGTTGCCGCTGCCCTGCTGGGTGGACTTCTTATTCATGGCCTGGTTCCCGGACCGGAGTTGTTTACCACATATGGCGTGATGACGTATGCCTTCATCCTGTCACTGTTTATCGCCAACGTGGTATTCTTACTTCTTGGCCTTTTCATGGCGCCTTATTTTGCCCGCATATCCCTGACTCCGACATCAATGTTGATCCCGGTGGTCAGCCTGTTTTCCATCCTCGGCGCCTATGCCATGAACAACTCCATCACCGATATCTTTATTGCCCTGCTTTTCGGCTTTGGCGCGATTATTCTCCAGCGCACCGGGTTTTCTCTAGGAGCGCTTATCCTCGGCCTTATTCTCGGCCCAATCGCTGAAACCGGATTTGCCCAGGCCCTGATCATCGGCCACGGCAGCTATTCCATCTTTTTTACCCGCCCCCAGTCCCTTGTCCTGTGGGTTATCATTATCATTCTTTTGCTGTCTCCGATCATCCAGATTTATAAACAGTCCAGCAAGAAGCAACACGCTGATCCAGACACGACAGTCAAAAAATAATTTTATTATTCTTTTTAGTTGCATTATAGAATAATACATGTATTATAGATTATTCGAACAATTAGTTAAGTAAAGCACTCTCTTTCCCGACACAACGGGTTTCGGTTGTCCTCAAAGTTTTCCGGATGCCATAAAAGTTTCTGCTGATCACTTATCAAGGAGAAGCAAAATGGAACTTTTTCCGGCACTTTCTTCAGGCTATTCACAACGATTGATTGCACATACACCTTTGGCTGCAATGCAGCTGACGTAATAATATACAAAAAGGTTGATAACGGACAATCATTCCAGACAGGCTGTTTTCATTGCTCCCGGTACCCCTCTCCTCACAAACGACATTTACATATTAGGAAAAACACAAATACATGAGCCTGCAAACGTTGCCTCTTCACCTAAGCGGAGTCAACATGGAAGGCTACCCATTACTCAATAGAGTTACTCTTTAAGGAATTTTATGACTTTTACTCAGTTTGATTTTCATCCGGCCATAGCAGAGGCTATCGCGGGATGCGGCTACACCACCCCCACGGCCATTCAAAAGCAGGCCATGCCGCATCTACTGGCGGGAAAAGACCTGTTAGGTCTTGCCCAGACCGGTACAGGTAAAACAGCGGCTTTTGTTTTGCCGACCCTGCAGAACCTGCACCAGGGACAACGGAAAACAATTCGGGCGCTGGCGCTTACTCCGACCCGGGAGCTTGCCGAACAGGTGCATGAAAACATCCGGCAGATGGCCGGTAAAACAGGATTGCGAAGCTGTGCAATTTATGGCGGTGTCAGCAAAAGCGGGCAGATCCATACATTGCGGCGTGGAGTTGAAATCGTTGTTGCCTGCCCCGGACGGCTGCTTGATCATATAAACAGCAGGACCATTGATCTCAGAACAGTTGAAATACTTATTCTTGATGAAGCAGACCAGATGCTGGACAAGGGATTTCTTCCCGACATTCGGCGCATTTTACAGCATGTCCCGAAAAAACGGCAGTCCATGGTTTTTTCGGCAACCATGCCCGGAGAGATACGACACCTTGTTGAAAATATCCTCTCGGAACCTGTGACCATCCAGGTTGATCACGAAAAACCGGCCCAAACAATCAGCCACGTCCTTTTCCGGGTTGCCCAGAATCGAAAGACGGCTCTGTTGAAAAATATCCTCAAACAAAAGGATATGGCAACCACCCTGGTTTTCACCCGAACAAAGCATAAGGCCAAAAACCTGGCAAGGCAACTGCAAAACGCCGGCTACCGAGCGACTTCACTGCAGGGAAATATGTCGCAAAATCAGCGTAAAACAGCCATGAATGGTTTCAGGGCAGGAAAATTCAACATCCTGGTTGCAACGGATATTGCGGCCCGCGGAATTGATGTTTCCGGTATTTCCCACGTGGTTAATTATGATATCCCTGATACGGTTGAGGCCTATACGCATAGAACCGGGCGCACCGGCAGAGCGGAGCAGACCGGAGAAGCGCTGACCTTTGTCACCGCTGATGACGGCCGTCTCCTGCAAGCTGTTGAACGCCGACTTGACAAAAAAATTCGTCAGGAAATCATTGCAGATTTTGACTCCGGTTTTGATCAGGCTTCGGTCCGTTCACACAATGGACGAAAATCTCCGGCTTCCAGGGGGCCACGACGCCGCAAAATGACAAGCCGCGGCAGGAAAGGGGTATCACGAAAAAGAACACAGTCCTCTCCCCATAGACAACGGGCGGAAGGGTAATACCTAAATTGAGCGTTTCACCCCAATCTGCAGGCCTCGGAGTCTCGTTCCTCGCTTACCTGCGCTGTCCCATGTAGAC
>Ga0256833_1003819_pt1 | contig 10227 bp, 10 predicted proteins | sample 356284metaG_FD_190535 | JGI IMG/M metagenome (GOLD analysis project Ga0256833, IMG submission 190535) | Hydrothermal vent microbial communities from Mid Atlantic Ridge, Atlantic Ocean - 356-284 | ecosystem: Environmental > Aquatic > Marine > Hydrothermal vents | place: Atlantic Ocean: Mid...
GCCCCCTATATACCCCGCCCCTCCATTGAGAATCTCGCGCAGGGCCCGAGGCGCTCAACACGATCGTAGGCGCCCCCATGGGGGGGCTCCAACACCCGGCATGGAGGCGATGGAAACACGCCAAGAGCCCAGAACGCCCATTTAAACAACCGCGCGATCCCACACACCCAGCCCCCCAGGAAAACATAAAAACGACAACCCCCAACACAACACACGACACACACAGGAGGGCGTAAGAGCCCGCGCAACCCATACAGATACCCACAAAAGGGAATTGCAAGTCTCTATCCTCCCCACCTCTCGGGCCAGCTGGTCGAGGATACCCACAAAAGGGAATTGCAAGATTTAGTTGTTGCGGGCGGGCATACGAGCTGTAGAACCGTCCGATACCCACAAAAGGGAATTGCAAGCTGCATCCCTCCTGCCAACCAGCCTGACGAGAACGACCTGGATACCCACAAAAGGGAATTACAAGGACCATCTTGTGGATGTCCCCTGCAAGCTTGTTTGTGATACCCACAAAAGGGAATTGCAAGCGCCCTAAGCTGGGGCGTGTTCAGCTGGTAGAAGAAGTATGATTCCCACAAAAGGGAATTGCAAGGGTCCTAGCTTGGCCAGCGTTATCGTGGCCCGCCCGGTCCGATACTCACAAAAGGGAATTGTGAGGCGTGGCGTTGGCTGGCTTAGTTCGGAGGAGGCCGGGGGGTTCCCTAAAAGGGGATTGGAAGGTTAATAGGGGTTGTGGGGTGTTGGCTGGGGGGCGGTGTGGCGAGGCTTTAGGCAGGGCTGACCCTGTCTGGGGGTGATGTCTCCGCGCGGGCCTGAGCCGCCCCCTCATTTAACCCCCGGGGCTCTGGGGGTGTGGGTGTTTGGGTGTTGGCTGGGGTTGCGGGTGAGTTCCTGACGTTTGACGACGTGGTGATCGTGCCTGGGCTGGCGCCTGTGGAGCCGGGGCTTGTGGATGTTTCTGGGAGGGTCAGCGTGGGGAGGCCCCTGTCGGTGCCGCTGGTGTCCTCGCCGATGGATACGGTTACGGGGTGGAGGCTCGCGGCGCTCCTCGCTAGGGCCGGCGCGCTGGGTGTTATCCATAGGAATATGAGTGTGGAGGAGCAGGTGGGGGAGGTTAGGAGGGTTAAGGGGGCGGTGCCTAGTATATGGTTTGAGGTGCCTAAGATATCGCCGGAGGAGCCCTTCCTCATGGCTAAGCTTAGGATCGAGGAGGTGGGCGCCGGGGCTGGGGTGGTGCTCGACAGGGGCGGCTTCCACGGGGTTATACTCCTCCCGGGCGCCGACGCCAGCCTCTGGGCTGGGAAGGCGGAGGCTGTGAGGCTGCTCTTCGAGACGGTGAAGCCTATGCCCACGATAGACGAGGAGGGGAGGCTGGCGGTTGGAGCGGCTGTTAGCCCCTTCGACATCCGCAGGGCTAGGGAGCTCGAGAGGGCTGGGGCCGACGTTCTCGTGGTTGACGTGGCCCACCTCCACAACGCTAACGCACTCTCGGCGCTCCGGAGGCTAGTCAAGGACGTCTCAGTCGACGTGGTCGCCGGGAACCTCGGCACGAGGGAGGGGGTGCTCGACACTCTAGCCAAGGCGGAGGGTGTGGCCGGCCTCAGGGTGGGGATATCGAGTGGGAGCATATGCTCCACCGGGGAGGTCGCGGGGGCGGCGGTGCCAACCCTGCAGGCGGTGCTCAACGCTAGGAGCGCCCTCGAGGAGCTCGGCCTCCACGGCAGGGTGCCGATAGTGGCGGATGGGGGCGTGAGGAACCCGGGCGACGCGGCGAAGGCCCTCATAGCGGGGGCCTCGGCCGTGATGGGCGGGAGGATCTTCGCTGGCACCGAGGAGGCGGCGGCGCCCAAGGTCAGGGTGGGGGGCAGGGTCTACAAGCCCTACCGTGGCATGGCGTCGAGGGGCGCCATGGAGGCCCGCTACGCCGCTGACAGGTACTCGAAGCCCAGCAAGGCGATAGAGGAGGGGGTTGAGGGCCTCGTGCCCTACAGGGGGAGCGCGCTGGCCGTGGTGGCTGAGTACGCCTCGGGCCTCCAGGCGGCCCTCGGCTACGCCGGCGCGTCGAGCGTGCCGGAGGCGTGGGCGAGGGGGAGGCTCGCTAGGGTGACGCCGGTTGGGGTGAGGGAGGTTAGGCCCCACGACGTCGTGCTGGGCTAGTAGGGGAGGTAGAGGGCGACCTCCGCGGCGCTGGGGTGGGCGGCCAGCTCGCGGGCCTCCCACCTCTTGAGGTCTATGTAGGCCTCCAGCATCTCCCCGGGCACAACCCTCCTCAGCCACTCGCTGTCGCTCTCCAGCTCGTCGAGGGCCTCGTCTAGGCTCCTCGGCAGCTCCCTCACCCCCAGGGCCCTCCTCCTCTCGGGGGTCATCCTGTAGACGTTCTCGTCCACCGGGTCGCCGGGCTCGATCTTCCTCCTCACACCGTCGAGGCCAGCCGCTATTATCGCCGCCGCGGCCAGGTACGGGTTCGCCGTGGGGTCGGGGGGCCTGTACTCGATCCTCCTCCCGCGGGCGTCCCCGCGCTTGTAGAAGGGCACCCTGACCGCCGCGCTCCTGTTGGACTTGCTCCACACCAGGTATACGGGGGCCTCGTAGCCCGGCACGAGGCGGCGGTAGCTGTTCACGGTTGGGCTCACTATCGCCGAGAGGGCCCTCCCATGCTCTAGGAGGCCCCCTATGAAGTACCTCGCCACCTGGCTCAGCTCGGCGTAGGGGTCGTCTGGGTCGTAGAAGGCGTTCTCGCCGCCCCTCCACAGGCTGGCGTGGGTGTGGAGGCCGTTGCCGTTGTCGTCAGGTATTATCTTGGGGAGGAACACCGCCTGAAGCCCCATGCCAGCGGCCACGTGCCTCGCAGCGTACTTTATCGAGGCCAGCCTGTCGGCGGCGGTGACCGCGTCGGCGGCGGGGAAGTTCACCTCGAGCTGGCCGCCCGCCGCCACCTCGTGGTGGAACACCTCCACGGGGATGCCGAAGCCCCCCTCGAGCGCCTTGGCCAGCTCGAGGGCGAACCCGTACATCGCATCGGCGGGGCTGGCGAGGAAGTAGGAGCCCTTCTTGGGGAACGCCGCCTGGAACTCCCTGCTGGACACCCTGACCAGGCTCTCGTAGGAGCCAGCCCTCACCTCGACGCTGTCGAAGACGAAGAACTCCAGCTCGAAGCTCATCAGGGTGTCGAAGCCCTCCTCCCTGGCGGCCTCCACGGCCCTCTCAGCGGCTAGCCTGGGGTCCCTCTGGAACCTGGAGCCGTCGGGGTTGTGGATGGCGCATAGGAAGCCGGCGACGCCCTCGCGCCAGGGTATGACGGAGAATGTCTCCGGCACCGGCCTCAGCCTGAGGTCGCTCTCGAAGATCTCCACGAACCCCCTCACGCTGCTGCCGTCGAGCTTCCCGATGCCCTCGGAGAAAACGCCCTCGTCCACGAGGCGCCTGGAGAGCACGACCCTGCGGTGGATGCCCGCGAGGTCGAGGAACTGGAGCTCGACCCAGCGGGCCCCAACCTGGTCGAGCCTCTCAAGAGCGTCGAGAGCCGGCTCGCCCATCGGGGTGCCCGGCCCCGGCGCTGGGGGCTCCAGGTAAAAACGGTTTCCCCTCTACCCCCTTGTGGCCCACCTGTGCGATAGCAGCTCCCTCATCCTCCCGGCGTCGCCCACCAGCTCGGCGACGAAGAGCTCGAGGAACGGCTCGACCCGCGCGTCGACCAGGTGGCCGCCCAGCACCTCCCCCGGCGACCTCGCCACGACGGCGTGGAGGTGGGTGTAGTAGGCGCCGTCGGGGCCCAGGACGCTGTTACCCTGGAGGCTGAGGACTTCCAGCACCCTCCCAGCCTCGGCCTCGACGTCGGCGGTGTAGTACCTGCCCTCCTCCGGCGAGAAAACCCCCAGCCTAGCCCAGGAGAACCCGCCTATACCCCAGATGGCGGCAGCCTTCAGGCCCTGCCTGGCCATTAGGTCCTCCACCGCCTGGTGGGGCTGCGACTCCGCGGGGGCCTTGAGGAAGAACACCCTCCCGAGGCTGGTTAGGGCGTAGCCGCTCGGGCCCAGCCTGAACGCCACGGGGGCCCACCCGGGAGCTGCGGCGCCCGGCACCCTATTATCCCCGGCGTGGCGCCCGCTGGCCCCCGGGTGGGGTGCCACCGTTTTGGAGGGCGACCTGAAGTCCAAGGTCATGGCTTGGCTGGTCGATGAGGGGCTGGAGGTTAGGGGGATGGAGGTGCCGGCCAAGGCGCCGGTGGAGTGGTCCCTAGCGGCCACGGTCAGGGTGCCCCTGCAGGTCAACCTCGTGGTGCAGAAGCCCTCGCAGGCGGACAAGCTAGTAGTAACCATGGGGGTGAAGCTCTCCCCCCAGCACCAGGCGAGCTTCAACTCCCTACCCGAGCCCGAGAGGGCCGACCTGAGGGCCTCCCTGGTCGAGGCCATGTTCCACCTGTGCCCCCACTGCATAGTGATACCCCAGCCGCCCGCACCCGCGGCGCTCGAGGGACTCGCGGTCAGCTGGGAGGTGCCCCTCCACTCCTACCACGGGGGCCTCGAGGGGCCGGTGAGGCTGGAGCTGGCCAGGGCGGTGAGGGTGCTGGCGAACGCATACCAGCTCCTCGTGGAGAGGCTGAACGCCAGGCTCGGGGCCCCAAGGGGCGGGCCGGGCCAGGTGGACACCATGCACATGTAGCGGGGGTGCCAAGGGCATGGCGAGTGATCCCGGGGGCCTCCAGGGCAGGGTCGAGTCCATGCTGGCCCGCTACAGGGCGTGGCCGCGCCACTTCAGGCTAGCCCTCGAGAGGGGCCTCGAGGCCAGCCCCGACCTGGAGCCGAGGGCCATCGTGGTCTGCGGCATGGGCACCAGCGCCGCGGCGGGGGAGCACCTGGCCGCCGTGCTGGGCGAGGCCGGCTCGCCCGTGCCGGTCCTCGTGGAGAGGAGCTTCGAGCCCCCCGCCTGGCTTGGGGGGCGGGACCTCGTGGTGGCCGTGAGCTACTCGGGCAGCACGTGGGAGACCCTTGAGTGCGCCCGCCGCGCTGCCGCGCACGGCGCCGCCCTGGCGGCCGTCACAGCGGGCGGCGAGCTCCTCTCGATGGCCAGGCGCGGGGGCTGGCCCCTGGCTAGGGTGGAGCCGGGGGAGTACGGGAGGACCAGCATGGCCTACCTCATGGGCGCCCTGGCGGGCCTGCTCTCCAGGCCGAGCGGCGCGCCCGGGGAGGTGGAGAGGCTCGCGGGCCACATGCTAGACGCCCTGGAGGACGCTGAGGTGGACGAGGCCCGGGCCCCGGCTGAGGCGATAGCCGGGGCTGACGCCGTCTTCGCCGTGGCATGCGGGGGCCTCGCCCCGGCGGCGAGGAGGTGGAGGACGGAGCTGGGGGAGAACACTAAGATCACGGCTAGGGACGACGTGTACCCGGAGAGCGGGCACAACGACGTGGTCGCGCTCCAGGTTAAGCCCGGCTTCCGGGCTGCGGCGGTGATCCTGAGGGACCCAGACAACGCCACATGCGGCATAGTCCTGGAGGCGGCCGAGCAGATGTACCGTGAGGCCGGCGTCTCGACGGTCCAGATAGACCTGCCGGGCCCGAGCCTCGCATACAAGCTCGCACGCTCAGCCATACTCGCCGGCTACGCCTCGACCCTCGCAGCAGGCCTCAGGGGCGTGGACCCCCACGAGACCCCCAACCTGGCCAGGTACAAGGAGGGCGTGAAGGGCAGGCTGGAGGCCTAGCAGCCCCCGCCAGGACCGGCAGTATATACCCTAGAGTATCATACCCTGGAGTATGGGTGCCAGGGGGTTGGGGGCCGAGTTCTACGACCGCCGCTGGGAGCTGGAGTGGCTCGACGAGAAGTGGCGCTCCCCCGGGGGCCAGCTCCTCCTAGTCTACGGCAGGAGGCGGGTGGGCAAGACGAGGCTCCTCCTAGAGTGGGCCAGGGAGGAGTGCCCAGCAGCCCCCCGCCCAGCCTAGGGCCACCTATCGCCGCTTAGGCCCCCGGGGGGCCGCACGCCCGTGCGGCGCTAGGAGACGCTGGCAAGCAGCCTGCCCCAGCTCGCCGCGTAGACCCCCGAGGCAACCACGTGGGCTGCCATGTTGTAGCCCCACTCGTAGCCCAGCCACCTGTAGCCCTCCACCTCCCACACCACCAGGTCGCCCCGGGCCCCGGGGGCCACCCTGCCAGCCAGCCGGTCCAGGTGGAGGCTGGCTGCCGCGTTCACGGTGGCCGCCGCTAGGGCCTCGAGGGGGGTGAGGCCTAGGATGTAGGGGGCCACCTGGAGGGCCGTCTGCGCGAGGGGGGTGAGGTTGTTCGCGTTGTAGTCGCTGGCGACGGCTATGGGCACCCCGGCCCGGCGGAGGGCCTCCACGGGGGGCCTCTCGGGCTGCATCATCGCCATTATGCTGGTGGGCAGGAGGACCGCCACGGCCCCGGCCCTGGCTAGTAGCTCGGCGTTCTCTGGCGGCATGGACTCGAGGTGGTCGAGCGAGTCGAGGGGGAGCTGGGCGGCGAGCCTGGAGCAGCCTATGTAGGCGAGCTGGTCAGCGTGTAGCCTAAGCCTGAGCCCGGCCCTGCGGGCCTCCGAGAGTATGGCGGCGCTCTCCTGGGGGGTGAAGACGCCGCGGTCGCAGAAGACGTCGGCGTAGACGGCGAGCCGGCGGGCCGCCGCCTCCCTTATGGCGCCTAGGAACCTCGCGATGTACGCCTCCCTGGGCTCCCCCCGGGGTGGCACGTGGGCCAGCAGGGTGGGCACGAGCAGCTGGGGGGTGAGGCGGGCCGCCTCCCCCGCTATCTCCAGGTGCTCAAGCTCGATCTTGGGCTCGAGGGCGTAGCCCGTCTTGACCTCGACCACCGTCGAGCCTCCGGCCAGCATCTTGTAGAGCCTCCCCAGGAGCAGGCGGAGGAGCTCGCCCCTGCCTGCGCGCCTCGTGGCCCTTATGGTCCTGTAGATCCCGCCTCCCCTGGCTAGTATCTCGCTGTAGGGCACGCCAGAGAGCTTGGCCTCGAACTCGTCCTCCCTGCTCCCCGCGAATATTGGGTGGGTGTGGGCGTCCACGAGCCCCGGCGTGGCGAGCCTCCCCTCGGCGTTGATCCACACGGCGGCGGAGTAGCGGGCCCTCAGGAGGCTGGAGGGCCCGACCTCCACCACCCTGCCGCCCCTGACCGCCACGGCGGCGTCGCGGATTATGCCCGCGGTCTCCGGCCTGGGGCGGGGCTGGGGGCCCCTGTGGAAGGTGACCAGCTCCCCTATATTGTAGACTAGGATGTCCGCCCTGGGCACCCCCGGGCCACCCCCGCTAGGAGCAGGCAGCGTGGAGGGTGTAGGCTAGGAGCACCGCCGCCAGCCTGGAGGTGGAGTCTCCAACGTCGACGGTGGGCGTGACCTCGACCACGTCGACGCCGCGGGGCCTGAGACGCCTGGCGGCGTGGAGCAGCACCTCCACGCTCTCCCTGGGGTCGAGGCCGAGCGGGTTGGGGGCGTTCACCCCCGGGGCGTGCGCCTGCGCCAGGTGGTCCATGTCGACGCTTATGTAGGAGGCGCTGGCCCCCCACTCGGCCAGCCTGTCGACGGCCTCGAGGGCGGGCTCGACGCCGCCGAGGAGCCTGGCCCTCGGCACCACCTCGACCCCCGCGCGCCTCGCCCTCTCCTCGAGGTAGGGTGGGTTGGCGTAGTCTGCCACGCCCACCACCGCTACCTTCAGGCGGCCGGGGTGGGCCTGGAGCACCTCCCAGAGCCAGGAGCCGCTGGTGAGGCCCTCCTCGACGCTCCTCATGTCGTAGTGCGCATCCATTACTAGGAGTGACACGCTGCCGCCGCCCTCCAGGAGCGGCTCGATGGTCCACCTGGTTATCGAGTGGTCGCCCCCGAGGAACGCCGCCACCCTACCCCGCCTGTAGGCCAGGCGGGCGGCCTCGACGGCCCTCGCCCCCGTCACCCCGGGGTCCCCGGGGGCAACCCTGACATCCCCCAGGTCCTCCACGCTGCAAGGGAAGCCCCCACCCAGCCCGGGGGCGTGGGGGCGCAGCGAGAGGAGGGCCCGCCTCACCCTCGCCGGGGCGAGCCGCGCCCCGGGGACCCCCGAGACGTTCCAGTCCCAGGGGACGCCCAGGAGAGCCACCCCGCCCGGGCCCCTGGGGAGCCTGGAGTCCCGGGGGTCCCTGAGTAGGGGCGAGCCCGGCGGCTGTAGTAGCGTCTCACCCAAGGGCTGGCACCCCTCCAAGCGGCGTGTCAGCAGTCTAGCATGGGGGCCCAGATGCCCTTCTCGCAGGCCGTCCTCCTCGCCCTCTCGTAGCCCGCGTCGGCGTGCCTCACCACCCCGAGGCCGGGGTCGGCTGTTAGCACCCTCTCGGCCCGCAGCTCGCTCTCCGGGGTGCCGTCTAGCACGAGGCCAAGGCCGGCGTGTATGGAGTAGCCTATCCCGACCCCGCCGCCGTGGTGGAAGCAGACCCAAGTGGCCCCCGCGGCCGCGTTGAGGAGGGCGTTGAGCACCGGCCAGTCGCCTATGGCGTCGCTCCCGTCCTTCATGCCCTCCGTCTCCCTGTAGGGGCTCGCCACGCTGCCGGAGTCTAGGTGGTCCCTCCCGATCCACATGGGGCCTATCTCCCCCAGGCGTATGAGGCTGTTCATGAGCTTCCCGAACCTGGCCCTCTCCCCGTAGCCGAGCCAGACCACCCTCGCGGGTAGCCCCTGGAACTTCACGTGCCTCCTAGCCTTCTCCACCCACCTGACAAGCCTCCTGTTGTCCTTGAACGTAGCTATCAGCTCGTCGTCGAGCCTCTCTATGTCCTTGGGGTTGCCGGTGAGGCTGGTGTAGCGGAAGGGCCCCCTGCCCTCCTCGAACATGGGCCTGATGTAGGCCTGCACGAACCCGGGGAACTCGAAGGCGTCCCTGTAGCCGGCCTCGTACGCCATCTTCCTGATGTTGTTCCCATACTCGAACACCACAGCGCCCCTCCTCTTGAACTCGACCATAGCCCTAACATGATCCCTCATACTCTCCAGGGCCCTCCTCTCGTACTCCCCCGGGTTCTCGTCCCTCAGCCTCTCGGCCTCCTCGAGGCTCATCCCGGCGGGCACGTAGCTCAAGGGGTCGTGGGCGGGGGTCTGGTCTGTCACCACGTCCGGGACGATCCCCCTCCTCAGGATCTCGGGGTAGACCTCGGCGGCGTTCCCCAGGAGGCCTATGCTCAGGGGCTCCCCCTTCTCCCTAGCCTTCAGGGCCATGTCGAGGGCCTTGTCGAGGCTGTCGGTCCAGGTGTCGAGGTAGCCGTGCCGTATCCTCCTCTCTATCATGCGCTTGTCAACCTCTACCACTATGGCGACGCCGCCGTTCATCTTGACCGCCAGCGGCTGGGCGCCCCCCATCTCCCCCAGGCCCGCGGTGAGCACCAGGCGGCCCTCGAGTGTGCCCTCGGGGAAGTGCTTCTCCGCCGCGAAGGCGAAGGTCTCGTATGTCCCCTGGAGTATGCCCTGGGTCCCGATGTAGGCCCAGCACCCGGCGGTCATCTGCCCGTACATGGTCAGGCCCCTGCGCTCGAGCTCCCGGAAGTACTCCCAGTCGGCCCACTTCGGCACCAGCATGGCGTTGCTTATCACAACCCTCGGGGCCAGCCTGTGGGTCTTGAATACAGCCACAGGCTTGCCGCTCTGGACCACCAGCGTGTCCTCCTCACCCATCTCCATCAGGGTGTCGACTATGGCCTCGAAGGCCTCCCAGCTCCTCGCCGCCCTGCCCGTGCCCCCGTAGACTATGAGGTGCTCTGGGTCCTTCGCGACCTCCGGGTCTAGGACGTGGAACAGCATCCGGAGCGGCCCCTCCAGCTGCCACGAGCCGCTCCTAACGTGCAGCCCCTCCCCGCGTATGTGGCGGACCCTAAGCCTCTCCCACGGCCTGTAGTAGCCCTCCTCCACGAGCCTCCAGATCGGGCGGCCCGAGTACCTCTCCCTAACCCAGCCGGGGACCTCCAAGGGGGACCACTCCTCCAGGACGCGCCAGGCCCCAGCCCAGCGTGGGGAGGCCGGGGTTTTCACCACGCGAAGACGCCCGAGTATATGGCGCGGCGCCAAGCCCTAATACCGCCCGGGCCCCCACGCCGGCCCGGGGGCGCCTCGGGTTGCTCGTACGCGAGGTCATGAGCGGCAGGATAGTCAGCGCCTCGCCCGACGACACGGTCAGGGTGGCGGTGAACCTCATGGCGACGAACAGGGTTGGAAGCGTGCTCGTAACCAGCGGGGGCAGGCTGCTCGGCATA
>Ga0256833_1003821_pt1 | contig 10223 bp, 13 predicted proteins | sample 356284metaG_FD_190535 | JGI IMG/M metagenome (GOLD analysis project Ga0256833, IMG submission 190535) | Hydrothermal vent microbial communities from Mid Atlantic Ridge, Atlantic Ocean - 356-284 | ecosystem: Environmental > Aquatic > Marine > Hydrothermal vents | place: Atlantic Ocean: Mid...
ACCTGTTTTCAAATTCTTAACTGGATGATTACCTCCATGGTGACCAAACTCAAGTTTGTAAGTCTTTCCCCCAATAGCCCATGATAAAATTTGATGACCTAAACATATACCAAATAAAGGGATATCGGTTTTTAAGAGTTCTTTTACCTGCTGTATCTGATAATGCAGTATAGATGGGTCTCCAGGACCATTTGAGAGAAATATTCCATCTGGCTTGAAATCTATAATCTCCTGAGCAGATATATCATGAGGGAAGCAAGTAACATCACAGCCTCTATCTACCATAAGACGAAGTATATTCCTTTTTACTCCATAATCAATAACAGCAATTTTATATTTCTTCTCAGTTGGTCTTTTATAGCCAATTCCCAGTTCCCATGTTCCTTCTTCCCATTTATAAGGTTTTTTATGAGACACTGTGGAAACAAGATCAAGTTCTGAAATATCTGGTATACTTCTTGCCCTTTTTACAGCTTCCTGAGGTGATATATCTCCAATACCAATATATCCTTTCATAACACCATGTTCTCTAAGGATTTTTACAACTGCTCTTGTATCTATATCTGTTATTCCTATAACATTATTTTCGTTTAAATAATCTATAAGGCTCTTTTCAGCCCTCCAGTTCGAGTAAATTTTAGATACGTCCTTAACAACAATGCCGTTTGTGTGTATTTTCTCAGATTCCATATCTTCATGATTGATGCCGTAGTTACCAATTTCTGGTTCAGTAAAAACAACAATCTGACCTTTATAAGACGGATCTGTCAAAATTTCTTGATAACCTGTCATTGAAGTGTTAAATATAACCTCTCCTCCCGTCTCTCTTTTATCTATTGCTGAAAAAGCATAACCATAAAAAAAGTGACCATCTTCTAAAGCCAGAATTGCTTTTTTCATATAGATGCCCCACAGGTAAAAATTTTAAATATTTTAACAGAATTTTAAGTATAATAAATAAGCGAAAAAGAATTAATTTTAAAACAGGATAAAAAAATGAAAATTTTAAAAGCACCAGCAAAGGTAAATATTGGTCTTTGGATAATCGGTAAAAGAGCAGATAACTATCATAATATATACAGCTATGTTCAGAAGATATCTTTATACGACAAAATTTCAGTTAAACCTGCCCCGATTTTGAAGGTTAAGACTACAAATCCAGAAGTGCCTGAGAATGAAGGAAACATTGTTTATAAAGCAGTTAAAGCTTTTGAAAATTACACAGGATTAGAAGCCAATTTTGAAATAGTCATAGAAAAGAATATACCTGTTGGAGCCGGTCTTGGTGGTGGAAGCTCAGATGCTGCTGCTATCCTGAAGTTTTTAAATGAAGAGTTTGGAAATCCTCTAACACAAGAGGAGCTTTTAAAAATCGCGTCCTACGTAGGTTCAGATGTTCCTTTATTTTTCAAAGAAGGTCTTACCAAAATTCGTGGTAAAGGAGATATAGTAGAAGAAACTGGTCAATCATTAGAAGGCAAAGAACTATTTATAGTATATCCTAATGTAGGAACCTCAACTGAAGAAGTTTATAAAAAAGTTTCCTATGAAATGTTGACAAAAGAAGAAGAATTAAGTAAAATAGATAGCCTGTTAGAGGATATTGATAAATTTTTAAACAGTGTTGAAAATACACTTGGGAAATTAGCCGCGGATGTATATCCGCAGATTAATGAAGTATTAAATACGCTTGAATTTTTAGGTTATAAAGGTTATATTACTGGTTCAGGAAGTGCTGTTTTTGTAATAGGAAAGCCTTCTGAGAAGCTGGAAACTATTTGCAAAGTTAGAAACTGGAAGTTAATTCAGGCTAAGTTCATTTAATGATGGGGAGTAGTTCAGCTGGCAGAACACCGGATTTTGGATCCGGGTGTCGCAGGTTCGAATCCTGCCTCCCCAGCCATTAAACTTTCTTTATAACTGGAGGATTAATAATTGGCAAAGCACTTAAAAATTATATCTGGAAATGCCAATTTAGAATTTGCTAAAGAAGTAGCTGAGTATTTACATATTCCCCTTGTTGATGCTCTTATTTCCAAATTCAGTGATGGAGAAATTAGGGTTCAAATAAAGGAAAACGTTAGAGGTGCTGATGTATTTGTTATACAGCCTTTAGTTCCTCCTGCAAATGACCATATAATGGAACTTCTATTAATACTTGATGCACTAAAAAGAAGTTCTACTCATAGAATAACTGCGGTTATTCCATACTATGCTTATGCAAGACAGGATAGAAAAGATAAACCAAGAGTTCCAATATCAGCCAAACTTTTAGCTGATATAATTCAAAAAGCAGGAGCCCAAAGGGTTTTAACTGTAGACTTACACTCAGCTCAGATACAGGGATTTTTTGACTGTCCTGTAGATAATCTTTATGCTTTGCCAGTGATTTTAGAATATTTAAAAAACAAAGAACTTGAGGATATTGTTGTAGTTTCTCCTGATGCAGGAGGTGTAGAAAGGGCAAGATTGCTTGCGAATAAACTTGGTGTTGGACTTTCTATAATATACAAAAAAAGACCAGCTCCAAATGTTGTTGAAACTTTAGATGTTATAGGTGATGTTAAAGGCAAAAATGCAATTATTATAGATGACATCATTGATACTGCAGGTACAATAGTAGCTGCATCAGATATGTTATTGGAAAAAGGTGCAAAATCTGTAATTGCAGCATGTACGCATCCTGTATTCTCAGGTCCTGCAATAGAAAGATTGAAAAATTCAAATATACAGGAAGTAATAGTTACAAATACGATTCCTGTCAAAGGTAAAGAGTTTGACAAGTTAACTGTTCTTTCTGTAGCCGATTTAGTTGGAGAAGCAATAAAAAGAATAAACATCGAAAGCTCAGTAAGTTCTCTTTTTGTATAAGGAATTAAGGAGGTAGTTAATAAAATGGTTCAAAGAATACAGTGGAAAGCTTTAAAAAGAGAAGTTGGAAAAAAAAGCGAAGTAAAAGAGTATAGAAGAAAAGGCTATCTTCCAGTAGAAATTTATGGAAAAGGCCATGAAAATGCACATGCATATATTTACTGGAAAGATTTAGCAGATAGACCACACGGAACATTTTTAATAGACCTTCATATAGAAGGTGAAGAAGAACCAAGAATTTGTATATTAAAAGATATACAGTATAACTATTTAGGAGACCAACCAATACACGTAGACCTGTATGAGGTAACGTTTGGTGTAGAATTAGACGTAGAAATTCCTATTGAGCTTGTAGGAACTCCTAAAGGTCTGGAAAAAGGTGGATTGTTAGAACAACATCTTCATACATTAACAGTTAGAACTGTTCCAAGAAAAATACCTGAAAAGATAGAAGTGGATGTATCAAATCTTGATTTAGGAGATGTTTTACACGTGGCAGATATTAAACCTCCTGAAGATGTGAAAATAATGACACCAGGTGATGAAGTTGTTGCTGTTGTGGTTGAGCCAGAAGTTGAAACAGTAGAAGAAGAAGTACCTGAAGAAGCTATAGCACCAGAAGAGGAAGCTAAATAAATCTTAAATAAATGATTAAAGCACTCATAGGTCTTGGTAATCCTGGTAAAAAATACAAAAATACTCGCCACAATGTCGGTTTTATGGCTATCGATGTTGTGGCTTCTTTATTAAATTGTCCTAAAAAAGAAAAAGAATGTTGTTTTTCTAAGATTATAGAATGTCCTGAACATGATGTTATTTTAGTAAAACCTCAAACATATATGAATAATAGCGGCATAGCTGTTAAAAATCTTTTAGATGACTATAAACTTACTCCTGACGAAATATTAGTTATATATGATGATTTAGATTTACCATTAGGCAGTATAAGGTTAAGAAAAAGCGGTTCAAGTGGCGGACACAGAGGTTTAAAATCCATAATAGAAAATATAAAAACTCAGGATTTCCCACGTTTAAAAATAGGTATAGGCAGACCAAAGCATAAAAGCCAGGTAGTAGATTATGTTTTATCAGAATTTTCAAAAGATGAAAAATTGTTGATAGAGAATATATTAAAAGAGGCAGGTCAATGCATTCTTAATGTGTTAAAATATGGGATTGACAAATCTATGAACAGTTGTAATAAGAAAATAGTTTAATCCTTGCTTTCTGCAGCTACAGCAGAAGGCTGATAAAAAATCATCCAAAAGGAGGAAAAGATGAGACATTATGAACTTGTTTTTGCAGTTAAGCCGACTCTTACAGAAGAAGAGCATAAGGCAGTTGTAGAAGGAGTAAAATCTTTAATTACTTCTAATGGTGGAGAAATTTACAACGAAGAAAACTGGGGAAGAAAAGAACTTGCTTATCCAATCCAGAAGTTTAATTCTGCTTATTACCACTTAATCAACTATAAAACAGAAAACAACCAGCTCCCTATAAAAATAGAGTCAAACCTTAGAATTAATGAAAATATTATCAGATTTTTAAACTTTAAAATTAAACCTAAAGCAGAAGCTCCTGCTGAAGTATAAAAGGAGTAAAAAATGTTAAATAAAGTATTTTTAATTGGTAGATTAACCAGAGACCCAGAAATACGATTTTTACCAAGTGGTTCTCAAGTTACTACATTTAGTATCGCTGTAAACAGACCATACAAAACAAAAGATAGCAATGAATGGAAAGAAGAAACTTATTTTTTTGATGTGGAAGCATTTGGTTATCTGGCAGAGAGGATAGGAAAACAACTTTCAAAAGGTACTCAGGTTTTAGTTGAAGGTCAGTTAAGACAGGATAGATGGGAAAATTCAGCAGGAGAAAAAAGATCAAAGATTAAAATATTCGCTGAAAAAGTCAATATTTTGACTGCTGTATCTCAAGGCCAACAACAAAAAATGAAAGAAGAAGCTCTTGATGTTCCGGAAGATATAGAAGACATATCTTCGGATGAAGATGTTCCATTTTAAATTAATAAGGAGGTAATTAAATTGGCAAATAATGTACAACAAAAACCATTTTTTCAAAAAAGAAAAAAATATTGCAAGTTTTGTGCAGAAGGAATAGAACCAGATTATAAAAATGTTGAACTTTTAAAGGAATTTATTTCTGAAAGAGGTAAAATTATTCCAAGTAGAATATCTGGAACATGTGGAAAACACCAGAGAAAACTCGCTGTAGCAATTAAGCGTGCAAGACAGCTTGCATTATTACCATACGTTATTGTGTAAGGAGGTAAAGATAGATGAAAGTTATACTTGTTAAAGATGTTGAAGGCTGGGGAACACTTGGTGATATTATCGAAGTAAAACCTGGATTTGCAAGAAATTATCTAATTCCTAAGGGACTTGCATTCCCAGCAACGGAGAACTATATCAGACATGTGCAGGAAATAATAAGGCAAAAAAATAGAAAATTAGAGAAGGAAAAAGAAAAGGCATTAGAATTAGCACAAAAATTAGATGGATTAGAAATAGAGATAAAAAGACCTGTTGGACCTACCGGAAAAATGTATGGTTCAGTGTCTTCAGCTGATATAGTTGAAGCTTTAAAAGAAAAAGGTATAGAGGTAGATAAGAAAAAAATAATGCTTAGAAATCCAATTAGAGATTTAGGTGCTCATAATATAACAATTAGATTACACCCTGAAGTTTCAGCTAAAATTAAGGTTCATGTAATACCTGAAGAAGAGTAAGAAAAATGGATAATATCATTGACAGTCCTCTCCCCCATGATGACCAGACAGAGAGGGCTGTCCTTGGTTCAATTTTAATAGAAACATCCTTATTAGATAGTGTAATTAATATACTTAAACCAGATGACTTTTATAACCCTAAAAATAGAATTTTATATGAAGCTATTATCCAATTAGTAGAAGAAGGAATAACTCCTGACCCAATAGTTCTAAAAAATTATCTTGAAAAAAAAGGTAAACTTAAGGATATAGGTGGTGAAATATATATTACTTATGTAGTTTCTGATGCTGCTCCAGCAAACATAGTTGATATTTTAGTTCAACAGTTAAAAGAAAAAGCTATAGCTCGAAATCTCATACAGGTTGCAAAAAGTATTCTAATAAAAACAAAACAAGGTTACGACATAAATGAGCTGATAGAAGAAGCAGAAAATCAGTTATTCAAACTATCAGAAGAAAAAGCCATTTCAGAATATTACTCCCTTGGAGAAGTTTTAAAAGAAACATTAAAAATAATAAATGAGCTTTCAAAACAGGAAACAATAGTTACAGGACTACCTTCTGGTTTTTTTGAATTAGACAGACTTACCACAGGGTTCCATAAAGGTGATTTGGTAATTATAGCTGCCCGTCCTGCGATGGGAAAAACTTCTTTTGCTTTATCTATTTTATATAACATCTCTGTTGTAGAAAAAAAACCATCAGCATTTTTTTCTCTTGAGATGTCAAAAGAGCAGATAGCAATGAGACTTTTATGTAATGAGACAAAAATACCACTAAGGAAGATAAGGTCTGGTTTTTTAACAAAAGATGAGCTTGAACTTATCACTGAAAAGTCTATAGAGATGTCTTCTGCTCCTATTTATATAGATGATACTGCCTCCTTATCAATTCTGGATTTAAGAGCAAAAGCAAGAAAGCTAAAAAGAGAAAAGGATATCCAGGTTATTGTTGTTGACTATCTCCAGCTTATGCGTTCTTCTCGAAGAGTTGAAAGTCGTCAACAGGAAGTTGCTGAGATATCTCGTGGTTTAAAAGGATTAGCTAAAGACCTTAATATTCCAGTAATAGCCCTTGCCCAGCTCTCAAGACAAGCTGAACTGAGAAGTGATAAAAGACCTCAACTTGCAGACCTTAGAGAAAGTGGTTCAATAGAGCAAGATGCGGACACAGTTATGTTTATCCACAGGCCTGAGTACTATAAGAAAAATCCCACCCCAGAAGAAGAAGGAATAGCTGAAATTATAATAGCAAAGCAGAGGAATGGTCCAACTGGAACTGTAAAACTGGCGTTTATAAAAGAAATTACACGGTTTGAAAACCTTGCAAAAGACTATTTCCACTCAATAGATGAAGATGAAGAAGAAAGTAAAAATGAAACTAAAGAGGATAAATCTCCTCAACCAGAAAACCAGAATTATGATTTTGAGTTTGATTTAGAAGAAGACTCTATTGTGGATTTATAGATGATGGTAGTTACTAAGTTTTTTGAGCATATAGGTAATATATTTTTCTTTTTTTTAGAAACTATTAAAGTTACGTTAGTAAAACCACCAAAGTTAAAGCATATAATAAAGCAGATAGCTGATATTGGAGCCGATGCGGCATTACTGATAATCATAACAGGATTTTTTACAGGTGGTGTTTTAATTGTAGAAACATATCCAACATTTCACAAATTTAATGCTGAATTCCTGATGGGTGCACTTGTCTCTCTTTCTTTATCAAGGGAACTTTCTCCTGTGTTAGTGGCTTTACTGGTAACTGCAAGGTCTGGTTCTGCAATGGCAGCAAACATAGGGACTATGAGGATAACAGAACAGATAGATGCTTTAGAAGTACTTGCTGTAAATCCACTTAGATATCTCATAGCTCCTCGTATAATTGCTGCACTTATTGTTGTTCCTGCTCTAACTATACTATCTATAGCATCAGGTATTTTAGGTGGTTATTTTGTTGCTACTCAGATATACGGTGTTAATTCGTTTTTATTTGTAGAAAAAATGAAGGATTTAACTGAATTCTATGATATTTTAGGAGGAATATACAAGTCTGCTGTTTTTGGAGTATTATTAACTTTAATATCGTGCTATTTTGGTTACATAGCCAAAGGTGGTGCTGAAGGAGTTGGAAAAGCTACAACCACTGCAGTGGTTACTTCTTCAGTGTTAATATTAATAGTAGACTATTTTTTAACAGCTTTGATATACTAATGCCAAGATTAAAAAAGGAGGTAGCCAAAATGAAAAGATTTTTAACAGCAGTTGTAGGTGCATCTTTAGTATTTTCTGCAGGAAGCTTTGCTATAACAAAAGCTCAAGCAGAAAAGGAAATAAAGGATTACATCGGAGGTTCTGAGTACGTATCAAAAATTATCGTATGTGAAACAGATAAATACTATATTGGTGAAGCTATTTTAGAAGGATATGAAAATTTAGCTGATACTGTAAGAAAAGTATACGTGAGCAAAAAGGATGGAAGCATCCTTCCTACAATGTCTGAACACTCAGATTACTGTTATATGCTCAAAAAATAGATGACAAAAAGAATAGCTGTTTTAACAAGTGGGGGCGACGCCCCCGGGCTTAATGCTGCCATAAGGGCTGTAGTTAGAGCAGGAAATTACTATAACTATGAAGTTATAGGTATTAAAAGAGGGTATAAGGGCCTTATTGAAGGGGAGTATGAGTTTTTAGATGCAAGAAAAGTATCAGGTTTTCTAAACAGAGGAGGAACATTTCTTCTTACAGCCAGAGAAAAAAGGTTCAAGTACTATGAGTATAGAAAGAAAGCTGTTGAAAATTTAAACAAACTTGGAGTAGAAGCGTTATTTGTTATAGGTGGTAATGGAAGTTTTCAAGCGGCAAATTTACTTATAAAAGAATTTAATTTCCCAGTAATAGGCATACCTAAAACAATTGATAATGATGTGTATGGTACTGATTATACAATTGGGTTTGATACAGCAGTTAATACAGCAGTTGATGCTGTTGAAAAAATAAAAGATACTTCTATGTCTCATGAAAGGATATTTGTAGTAGAAGTTATGGGCCGAGATAGTGGTTTTATTGCTCTATCTACAGGAATATCTACAGGAGCAGATGTAATATTAATTCCAGAGTATCCATTTCCTATGCATGTTATAGTAGACACAATTGTAGAAGGAAAGAAAAGAGGAAAAAATTTCTTTATTATTATCCTTGCAGAAGGAGTTGCAAAAGCCCAGGAACTTGCACCATTAGTTGAAAAAGAACTATCTAAACATGGAGACTTTGGTGAAGTGAGATATTCAGTTTTAGGTTACATACAAAGAGGTGGTTCTCCTTCAGCTTATGATAGAATTATAGCTTCAAAATTTGGTGTTTTTGCAGTTCAGCACTTTGTAAAAGGGAACATAGATTTTATGGTTGCCCTTGATAAAGGTCAAATAGTAGCTAAACCTCTCAGTGTGTCGTTTGGAAAAATCAAAAAACCGAACCTTGAAGATTTTGAAATTGCAAATATACTATCAACATAAAAGTACACAAAGGAGATTTAAATAAAAAAGTAGTATGGAAATAACAGAAGTTAAAATTTATCCTTTTGATACTGGAGGCCTTGGTGGTAGAGTCAGAGCCGTAGCAGACATTGTGCTGGACGATGTTCTTCTTATAAAAGGTATAAAAGTGGTAGAGTCAAAACATGGAGGTTTATTTATCTCCTTTCCTAAAAAAAGCACCTCAAACAATACTTTTGTGGATATAGTTAAACCTCTTTCTAATGAATTTAACGAAAAAGTTAGAAGAGTAGTTATTGACAAGTATAAAGAGATGATGAATATACCCGTTGGAGGTTCTGGTGAATCAGATTAAAAACTTAATAAAAGCCTTAACAGGTATTAAAGCAGGGGTTTTTTATCTAATCCTACTTGCAATACTTACAATATTAGGCTCTACATATATAAAACAGGGAGCTACGTATTTAGAATACGTTAGAAGTTTTGGAGAATTCTGGGCAAAAATAATATGGAAGACATGGCTTAATAATGTTTTTCATTCGTGGTATTACCAGCTTTTAATTTTTTTAGTTGCTGTTTCTGTGATAATTGCCACTATAGATAGATTTCCTAAAATCTATATGCAGGCATATGGAAAAATACATAAAAAGCTAAATGAAAAAGATTTAAAATCCCGAAATAAACTTGAATTTGTCCTTCCCTTTTCATTAAAAGAAGCTTTTGAAAAGGTTGTCCAGCTTCTACACAGCATTGGCTTTAAAAGAATTGAAAAAATAGAAGAAAATGAGAAAGAAATCTATCTTTTTGCTGAAAAAGGTAGAATTTCCAGATGGGGAATGCTTGTTACTCACATAGGTATTATTGTATTCCTTGTTGGAGCATTTATGGGTGCCCAGTTTGGCATAAGGGGACAGATTGAAATACCTGAAGGAGAGGCCAGAGATTACTTTTTTAAGTTTAGGGAGGGTTCACTTCAACCAAGTAATCAAGTTGAAAAACTTCCATTTTTTATAAAAGTGGACAAATTCTGGCTGGACTACTACAACAGCAGTAAATTCAAAAACTCTATAAAGTCGTTTAACAGTGAAATTGAGATATGGCAGAATG
>Ga0256833_1003822_pt1 | contig 10221 bp, 8 predicted proteins | sample 356284metaG_FD_190535 | JGI IMG/M metagenome (GOLD analysis project Ga0256833, IMG submission 190535) | Hydrothermal vent microbial communities from Mid Atlantic Ridge, Atlantic Ocean - 356-284 | ecosystem: Environmental > Aquatic > Marine > Hydrothermal vents | place: Atlantic Ocean: Mid...
GTTCTTTGCGACTTTGCGGTTAAAAACATAGAATAAATCTGTAGAATTTTAAAATTATTTATTCGTAAATTCGTAAATATTTTATAATAATAATTCAAAAAAATAAAAAACAAAATGCAAGAAATCGAAAGAAAATTTCTGGTCAAAAACGATGATTACAAACTGGAAGCTTCCCATTTTCATCATATTATACAAGGATATTTGAGTCGTGTGCCGGAAAGAACCGTTCGTATTAGGATTATTGATGGCAGAGCATTTTTGACTATTAAAGGAAAAAGCTCAGCCGACGGCACTACTCGTTTGGAATGGGAACAAGAAATCGATACGGATGAAGCCCGAAATTTACTGGAAATTGCAGAACCCGGAATCATCGAAAAAGTTAGGTATATTATCCCGCTGGAAAACGGTTTGTTTTTTGAGGTAGATGAGTTTTTGGGAGATAAAGAAGGATTGGTTTTAGCGGAAATTGAGCTTCCGAATCCTGATACACCTTTTCAAAAACCCGAATGGTTAGACAAGGAAGTAACCGGTGATAGCAGGTATTACAACAGTCAGATGTGATTAGTTTTTACGTTCAAAATTTATTTCCTTATCAAAAATCTCTTCCAGTAATTTTTTTAGCGTTTTTTCAAAGCTATTAAGAATCTCATCATTTATATATTTTTCTTTGCCGATACCGATAGAATATAAACCTTGCCGATATTTACGAGTAGATATAATTCCACCGATTGTCGATTCTCCATCTGCGATAAAACCCGATTGTTTGTAAAGCCAGATATAAGTCAATACCTGAAAAATCTTTCTTTTCTTGGAGTCTTCCAACAAAATATCCAAATTATCCGAATACTGATTATATTGCAAATCCTTATTATCAACATTGCCCGTTTTATAATCTATAATGCGTAATTGCCCGTTTAATTTATCAATACGATCGACAAAACCTTTAATTTTTACATTCAAATTTTTAATGCGAATATCGGAAGTCAATTTTTTTTCAATTTCCATTATTTGTAATTGATTACCGTTTTTCAACAAGTTTTCGTCCATTTGAATAATATCCGAAACATTCTTTTTGACAATGTGCAAAGCAATATGTTTTTTTCCGGTATCCTGTCCGGCAGAGTCGGTTTGCTTATTAAAATGATGCGTAGCAATATCCTTGTATTTTTGTTTGAATTCTTTAATATCCGAAAGTGTTAAAAATTGTCCTTCGTGTTTTTTATACAAATCTTTTAAGGTATCGTGAACAATCGTCCCGAAAATATTAACGGGAATTCCTTCAATAAGTTCGTTTTCGGCTTCCAATTCCAACAAACGGGTTTTTACAAATTCATAAGGATCGTAAATATAAGCATCTAAAAAACTGGGAGAAATACCCGATTTGGCTTTCTCATAAAGTTTTTTCATCAATTCATCGGTTTTGGGAATAAATTCCGTTGAAGTAGTTAAACTGGCAGAGGATTGATAACTGATGACTTTTATTTGGGTTTGAGGTTGATATGCTTTTAATTCTTGTTGTAGTTGTAATACAAAACGTGAGGCTTCGCCCGTATTCAGTCCTTTGGAAGTTGTATTATAAATCAGTTGAATATTTTTTGCTCGTTGCAAAAGCCTATAAAAATGATAAGCCATAATTGAAGTTTGATTTCGGTGGGTAGGCAATCCCAACTCGATTTTAATATCAAAAGGTATCAAACTTTGATGTGTTTTTCCTTTGGGCAAAATACCTTCGTTCATCGAAGTGATAATCAAATGTTCAAAATCCAACAAACGCGTTTCCAAAAGCCCTAAAACTTGTAATCCTTGCAAGGGTTCTCCTTCAAAAAACAATTGTTCGTGGCTTAAAAGATTTTTAAAAATCAATACCAAGCTTTTATAGCTGGTAATGATTTGTGTTCTATCCTGAAAATCAATAATTTGTTTAATGATTTTTTCTAATTTCATCAACGAAATTCTATCGGTGAGTTTAAGTTTTTTGGTTGATAAAAAATCATTTATTGACAAAAAACTTTTGAGCGTCTCATCGATTGTTGACGTGGAAGTAAAACTTTTATATATAATTGCTTTTTGTTTAAGGTTTTGCAAAATAAAATCACGAGGAATAAGTTTGGAGCCGTATTGAAAAATTTTTTCTACCAAAAATTCGGTTTCTTTTTGTTCATCGGCACTTAATAAACGATTAAGATACGGCGAACGCAAAAATTCCAATAAGCTTACGGCTTTATATTTTCCATATTGTTCGTAATCCGATAACAGTTGGGATAGCCGGATAAAAATTTGAGTCGGTGGCAAATCGTTCAACGGAATTCCCAAACTAAGGTTTACGGCATCCAATGTTTCGGGCAAGGTATTGAGCAAGGGAAAAAGCAAATCGTTTTCGTTGAGGACAACAGCGGTTTGTGTCCAATCCGTATCCGGGTGGGTTTTGTTCTTTTGATACAGCAATTCAGCCACAACTTCCATTTGAGCGGTTTTGCCGGATACTTCAATAATTTCAATATTTTTGGGTTGTTCAAAATATTTGCCTATCCATTGAAATCCGTGAAATTTTTTTTTATTCTCTCGCATAGAATTTCCTGCTTCAAACCCGGCACGCATATAATATTCATCTGCATCCCAAAAAATTTTAGCCGAATGATGTTGTAATAGATACGTAAAAATTTTCTCTTCTGCTTTTGTCAAGGCGTTAAAACCGGCAAATATAACCGGGGTGTGGATTTGCTTGGAAATTTCGGCAATATTATCGGCAACGTATCGGTATTTCATCCCGTTGTAAGCCAATTTTTTAGTCGCCAAATTTTTGTTTAACATTTGATGCAATCCGGCAAGCGAGCTGAAATAGGCTTTGTATTCTTTGATAAATTCGGAAGTGCTGTTTTCCAAATTCCATTGTTCCAAGGCTTTGGCTTCCGATAAATAATTAAAAACACTGACGGGATTGAGCAAAAACTTATCAATTTCGTCAAAATCACGTAAAATAATAGGACCCCATTTGATAAATTCGTCAAAACTCTTGACTTCAAAGTTTTTTTGCTCCGAATAAAAAGCTTTGTAGGTTTGATAAAATTCAAAAATCAGTTCAAGTCCTTCAATATTTTCCCAAGGCGACAAGCGATTGATAAACTCGTTGATATCAATAATATCCGGACTGATAATAGGTTTACCGGCAATATTCACCAATGCTTTGGACAAAAATATACCAGCACGTTTATTAGGCAGAATAATTGTAAAATCCTTTGGCGATTGTTCCTGTAAAATTTCCTGTGCAAGTAAATCTAAAAAAGCCCTCATTATAAATTATTCATTGATAAAAACAACAAAATGTTTAAAACCCGCCTTGTCGGGTATAATGGTTTCGTCTATTTTTATACTTCTGTTGTTTTGTGCATTGAGCGGCAATTCACTTTTATTGATATCAACCGTTGCATTGATATCATCGATAAACACTACGATATACTTAAAAGATTTTTCAATTTTACCGATTTTATGAGTTTTTTTCAGTTCACCGAAATTTGACAGCAGATTTAAACCTTTTCCAGTATGAAATCTTTCGTCCAAAATCTCCACTTGTCTGATTTTGGAATTTTCATCTCCTGCTTTAACGGGAATGACGGTCAAAATCTCTTTATTCTGTTTTTTATCATAAATCAAATATTCATCATAGGGTTCAAAAGCTCCTTCTCCTTCTGTTTTTTTAACAATAGAGTCATTTTTGAATAATGTTTTCAAATCTTTTACTCGTGTGCTATCCGTTATTTTTCCAACTTGTTTATTGGCAATAACAAATTTATCTTCTTTTTTGCTACAAGCACCAATCGTTAGGATTAATAAAAATATAAAAATTTTTTTCATAGTATTTTGTGTGTTAATTTGATTTAGTGAAAATTTTATAATGATAAAAATACGTGAAATAAAATTATTTGCAAACACTTTAAATTTATTTTAACAACAATTATTGTTTAAATATTAATAACTATTAAATAAAGTAAAATTCACCATCCATAATTCACAATTCATAATTCATAATTACCTTCTTCTTCTATAAGTCCTTCGCAAGCCCAAAACGCCCAATAAAGAACGGGTTACTTCACGAATAATCATCTTTCCAACAGAGCTTTTAAGCGCTTTTTCTACAAATCCGGGTTCTTCTTTTTTCTTTTTTTCCTGACGTTTTTCTTTTGCTACTTCCTTTTCTTCTTCTGCTTTCTCAATTTTTTCTTTCAAAATTTCGTATGCCGATTCTCTATCCAAAACCTTTTCATATTTTTTACGAAGTTTGGATTTTTTCAAAAGTTCATTCAATTCGTCATCAGTCAAAATATCCATACGGCTCATAGGCGCACGCATAAGCGTAGCGGCTAGGGGAGTAGGACGTCCTTTCCTTCCCAAGACTGTTACCAATGCCTCACCGATTCCAAGAGATGTCAACACTTCTTCTGTATCATAATATTCCGATTCGGGAAAATTTTGTGCAGCCAATTTAATAGCTTTACGATCTTTTGCAGTAAAAGCACGCAAGGCGTGTTGAATTTTCATCCCCAATTGCGCCAAGACTTCATCGGGAATATCTCTTGGGTTTTGGGTTACAAAATAAATCCCTACACCTTTGGAGCGTATCAATTTGATAATGGATTCTATTTGTTCCAATAGTGCTTTGGAAGCATTTTTGAAAATTAAATGCGCTTCATCGATAAAGAAAACCAATTCGGGACGGTCGGCATCTCCTTGTTCGGGCATTTTGGCGTAAATTTCAGCCAATAGTTGTAACATAAAAGTTGAAAAAAGTTTGGGTTTGTCTTGAATATCGGTCAAACGGATGATATTTATTATTCCCCGTCCGTCTTCGTCAATACGCATCAAATCTTCTATATCAAAAGAAGGTTCACCAAAGAAAATATCTGCTCCTTGTTGCTCCAATTCCACGATTTTTCTCAATATGGAACCGGTGGAAGCCGTGGATAATCGTCCGTATTCCGCTTGAAATTCTGTTTTACCTTCTCCTGTTGCCCATTTGATGAGTTCTTTAAAATCTTTCAAATCGATTAAAGGTAATTTTTTATCATCGGCATATTTGAACAATACGGCTACAATTCCGCCTTGGGTATCATTCAAATCCAAAATACGTGATAATAATATAGGTCCGAATTCCGATACGGTTGCCCTAAGTTGAATTCCTTCTTTTCCGGTTAGTGAAAGCATCTCCACAGGAAAACCTTTGGGTGTAAATTCCAAACCGATAGCATTCATACGTTCGTCAATTTTCGGATGTCCCGGGCTTGGCTTTGCCAATCCGCTCAAATCTCCTTTAAGGTCCATAAGCAAAACAGGAATACCTTTTTCCGATAATTGTTCGGCCATTACTTGTAGAGATTTTGTTTTCCCCGTTCCCGTGGCACCGGCAATTAATCCGTGTCGATTTAATGTTTCCAAAGGCACTTTTATCAGGAGATTTTTAATGGGTTCTCCGTCTAACATCGCCCCACCGATAGGAAAGGAGTCGTGTTTAAAAGTATATCCTTGCTCGATTGCTTGAATAAATTTTTCTTTTTTATCCATTTTAATTAAAATTTATTGACATTTTTAATGATTATTTTTTCAATTTCTTCTTCGTCATTATTATTGTTTAACAAATCTTCTCTAATTTTTACCGATAGTTTGGCTAACTGCAAAGATAATTCATCCGATTCTTTCGTACTAATGGTTTTATCGGATGTAACTTTTTTTAGTATATCAATAAAATTGGAATATTCTTTTAAAACATTCGGATGGGCAATAATAGAAATTTTATGCGTGAGAAATTCTATATATATCAACTCTTCATCTGTAATCTTATGTTTATTAACAATTTTTTCAATAAAGTCTATCAATTCCAAATATAAATTGGATTTGAGTTCAAAAACTTTAAGGCGATGTTCTTTTTCCAATTCCAATTCACTTTGTTTATTGAGTAAAGCGGCTGTAATTAAAATTGTAGCAATAGTTCCCAATACAATCAATACTATTTCTTGTGCATATGGATTTTCTGACGAAGCAAAATAAGCGGAATGTAAAAAAATGAAACCTGCAATAAAAGTAATTAATGTAAGAATAATATACAGTGGGTTGTTTTTCATATGGTCAAATTAAATGTTAAAAAAACAAAAATAATAATAAAAGTTAAAACATAAGTGTGAATAATAAAAAACATCGCTACGAGTAGCGATGTTTTTTATGATTTATGTATGTAATAATAGTTTTATCTAAAAATATATTTCTCAACTCTACCATTTGGACTAACCACTTCCATAGTGTATTGTTTTCTGTTGAGTGTCGTTAGAATATCTGTCAGATCATCTACGTTATGGATTTCCACATCGTTTATTTTGGTAATGAGATAGCCCGCTCTGATTCCGTTTTGATATAATAAATTGTTATTGACACGATCAATAAATACACCGTGATTTACTCCATATTGTTTTAATGTTTTTCTGTCGATATTTTTTACTGATAACCCCATAGATTTGATGTAAGCAGCATTATTTTGACTTAAAACCACATCAAATATTTTTTTATGACCGTTTCTCAACACTACAATTTCTATTTTGTCTCCCGGACGTTTGGTTTTGAGATATCCTAACAAATCGGACATACCGGAAATATCCACATCATCAATTTTGATAATAATATCTCCGATTTCCATATCAGATTTATCGGCACCCGAATCCTTTTCAATTTCATAAACATAAACACCTTTGGAAGTTTCCGTACCAAGTTTTTTTGCTAATTCGTCATTGAGCTCAACAGCTTTAATTCCTAAAACTCCTTTCTTGATACTTCCGAACTCCAAGATATCGTTAATAATTTTTTTTACGATATTCGACGGTATGGCAAAAGAATATCCGATATAAGAACCATTCATAGAAAATATCATAGTATTGATACCGATCAGTTGTCCGTTTTCGTCCACTAATGCTCCACCACTATTTCCGGGATTTACTACGGCATCGGTTTGAATGAAATTTTCTATTTTATTATTGCCTTTTAAATCTCTTCCTTTGGCACTTACAATTCCGGCAGTAACAGTTGTGCCTAAATTATATGGATTGCCAATAGCCAAAACCCATTCGCCGAGTTCCACCTTATCGGAATCTCCGAAAATCATAAAAGGTAAATTATCCGCTTCAATTTTCAATATGGCGATATCGTTATTTACATCCGTTCCGATAAGTTTGGCTTTATAAGTTTTATTGTTGTCCAGTGTAACTTCTATTTCGCTGGCATCTTTAATCACGTGATTATTGGTTACGATAAAACCGTCGGGTGATATAATTACTCCCGAACCGGTTCCTTCTTGTTTATAGACTGGACCGGGTCTGTAACCAAAATAATAAGGTTGATATTGTTGAACATATCGGGTATTTCTAACGTGTACGACTGTATTTTTGGTTTTTTTTACAATTGCTTTAAAATCAGGTAATTTGCTATAATCAGCCGGGTGTCCGGTATAATTTACATTTTTTATAAATTGTTCAATACTGTCATCTTTTTTTTGAGCGGTCATTATGTCAGTAGGTTTTTTTTTGGTTTGGTCTGTCAGTTGTGTGTAAATAATCAATGTAGCCAAACTACTGACAACCCCAATAAATACATAAGCAAATATCTTTTTCATTTTTCTAAATTTTTAATAAATATTATAAAAGGTTAATTGTTCAAAACAATTATTGAAGTTTATACCAAAATTATTCCAAAATTTTCTATATATTAAGTGTTTAACTAAAAATTAACGCTTTGAGTATTTTTTAGTTTTTCATAAATAAAAAAAAAATATAGTGTATTTTTGAATTATTAAAAAAAATCAATGCAAAAGAGAATTAAAATAAGAGCTTTGGAGCCGACGGATTTGGAATTCCTATACGAATTGGAAAACGATTCAGATTTGTGGTATTTGGGCAATCAACACCAGCCGATGAGTCGTTATCTTTTGATGAAGTATATACAAGAAGCCGATAAAGATATATATGAAGCCGGTCAATTTCGATTTGCTATTGAAAAAACAGACACAAACGAGCTTTTGGGACTGATTGACTTATTCGATTTTGATCCTAAAAACAAACGTGCCGGGGTGGGAATTATTATCAAAAATACAAATAACCGTAAACAAGGTTTTGGAAAAGAAGCTTTGAAGGAATTGATAAATTACGGTTTTAATATTTTGCATTTGCACCAATTATATGCCAATATTTCAAAAGATAATTTGATAAGTATATCTTTATTTGAAAGTTTGGGTTTTGAAAAAACCGGATGCAAAAAAGATTGGAACTTCAACGGCAAGGATTTCGATGATGTACTTTTTTATCAATTGATTAATAAATAATTTTTTATTTTTGGAATTATTTATTTTAAAATTTATGAAAAGAAAACTTGCATTTTTACTCATCATACTTTTTTTGATTTTTTCCGGATTTTTCAGTCTGAATATGATTTTTTACGCTCCGAATGTAAAGCTTGATAAAGATAAAGTTTATATAGATATTCCGGACAGCACAGATTTTCAATCTTTAACACAGATTCTAACGCCTTTTCTGCAAAACAAAAACACTTTTGTTTGGGCTAGTAAAATCAAAAGATTCTCAAAAGTAAAGCCCGGAAGATACGAAATAAAAAATCATTGGAATAATAATACTTTGATCAACCTTTTGAGAATAGGTAAACAAGTGGAAATCAATCTAACTTTTAACAACCAAAATTCGTTGGAAGAATTGGCGGGAGCTGTTTCAAAGCAAATTTCTTCAGATTCCGCAAATTTATTAAAAATAATGACGGATAAAGAATTTTTAAGGAAAACCGGCTTTGATACAAATACGGTTTTATTGATGTATTTGCCCAATACTTATCGTTTTTATTATAATACATCAGCCGAAAAGTTTAGAGATAAGATGTGGAAAGAATATCAAAAGTTTTGGAATGAAAAAAGAAAGGAGGAAGCAAAAACCATAGGATTGTCTCCCATTGAAGTGGGTATTTTAGCTTCGATTATTCAAAAAGAAAGCACAAAAAAAGATGAATTGCCCAAAATAGCTGGTGTTTATTTAAATCGATTAAAAAATAATTGGCTTTTGCAAGCTGACCCTACGGTGGTTTATGCTTATCAACAAAAATATGGTAAAGATTTGATTATCAGAAGAGTTTTGAACAAACATAAAGAAGTGGACTCTCCATATAATACATACAAATATAAGGGTTTGCCACCGGGACCTATTTGTATGCCGGATATTCAATCCATTGAAGCAGTTTTACATCCTGAGAATCACGATTATTATTTTTTTGTAGCCGATTCAAAAAATCCCGGTTATCATATTTTCAGTAAGAATCTAAAAGAACACAATTCCAATGCAAGTGCTTATCATTCTTCTTTAAATAAAAAGGGAATTTATAAATAAAATTTATTTTTTTACTTGGATTATTGTCGATTTGTCATCAAATAACCTGTTTTATTGCATTTTGATTATATGAAATTGCTTTTAGCCAATTAATTTTTTAACAGGAATTTTAATAATTTTTTTAAAATAGTTTTTAAAAAAAGTGTTTTTTAATGATTTTGCAATGATTATTGTGTTTTATTGAATAATGTTTAAAATTAATAAAGTATTTTTAAAGTAGATGTATAATTTCTATTTTTGGAGCAAACAAAAATTTATTATATGCGTACAACAAATTACAAATTATTAATCGTTGCTTTGTTGTTGTTTGGATTAAACTTTAATTCAAGAGGACAACAAGTATTTCCTAAGCTAAAGGAAATAACAGACCAAAAAGTTTCTGTTTCACAAGCAGCAAACTTTTTAACTCAGTTCTATCAAACCAACGCTGAGACTAGTTTTGAACAAGTTAAGAGTTTTACGGATCAATTGGGATTCCGGCATTTGAAATTTCAAGAAAAATACAAAGGTGTTCCTGTGAAATTCGGTGATATTTATGTACATGCCCGAAACAATCAAGTAAAATCGGTGTCAGGAGACTTTTTCTTAATTGCCGATATGAGTGTTCAACCTGCCATTTCGGAACAAGCTGCTTTACAAAGTGCATTACAAGAAATCGGAGCACAGGAATATTTGTGGCAAGATCCGCAACAAGCCGCTTTATTCGATTATCATTATCCGGAAGGAAAACTGATGATTTTACCTGATTTTGAACATAAAAATTCCAAAGCACAATCACCAGCACGTTTGGTGTATCGTTTTG
>Ga0256833_1003823_pt1 | contig 10210 bp, 10 predicted proteins | sample 356284metaG_FD_190535 | JGI IMG/M metagenome (GOLD analysis project Ga0256833, IMG submission 190535) | Hydrothermal vent microbial communities from Mid Atlantic Ridge, Atlantic Ocean - 356-284 | ecosystem: Environmental > Aquatic > Marine > Hydrothermal vents | place: Atlantic Ocean: Mid...
GGCTAAGGTGATCGAAAACGCCCAACGCGATATCAATATCGCTTTTGTCAACGAACTGGCTCTGATCTTTGAACGCTTGGGTATCGACACTCTCAGCGTTCTCGAGGCCGCCAGGACCAAGTGGAACTTCCTCCCCTTCCGCCCCGGTCTGGTGGGGGGCCACTGTATCGGCGTCGATCCCTACTACCTGACCTACAAAGCCAAAGAGATAGGCTACCACCCCGAAGTGATCCTCTCGGGCCGCCGTATCAACGACAATATGGGTATCCATGTCGCCAACCGGATCGTCAAGCTCATGATCGGCAAAGGTCATCGCATTAAAGACTCCCGGGTGCTGGTCCTGGGGATCACCTTCAAAGAGAACTGCCCCGATATTCGCAACTCCCGCGTCATCGACGTGATTCGAGAGCTGGAGGATTTCGGCTGTCGGGTCGATCTCTACGATCCCTGGGCCGATCCCAAAGAGGTCCGGCGCGAGTATGGACTCGCTATGATGGAGGATGAAGGATGGAGGATGGAGGATTATGATGCCGTCGTCCTAGCGGTGGCACATGATCGGTTCAAAACATTGCCGATTCAAAAGAGTGACGAGACGGTGGTCTTTGATATCAAGGGTGCCCTCGATCCGTCCGTTGTCGACGAAAGACTCTGAAGGCCCATGAAAACTCTCCACAAGCTCAACGCACTGCTTACCCGGAGAGACAAGCGTTTTCTCGTCGTCCTCGTTCTTTTTTCGATTGTGATCTCTTTGGTAGAGACGATAGGGATCTCGGCCATTATGCCCTTTGTCTCCGTAGCGGGAAATTTTGAAACCATTCACTCCAATCCCTACTATCAGAGTGCTTATGAGTGGTTCGGTTTTCAAAGCGATGTTCGTTTTGTCGTTGCTTTCGGTGTGCTATTGATCTTTTTTTATCTCTTCCGCAGTTTCATTAACCTGTTTTATTTTTATCTCCTGGCACGCTTTTCCAAAGGGCGCTATCATCTTATAGCCTACCGGCTTTTCGAGAGCTATGTGGGGATGCCCTATCGCCACTTTATCGAACGCAACAGCGCCGAATTGACAAAATCCATCGTCAACGAGGCACAGAACCTCACCCAGCTGCTTTCGGCTATGATGTTTATCCTCAGCGAAGTTTTCATCGTAATTTTGATTTATGGGATGTTTCTTTATATCAATTGGAAGATTACACTGCTGCTGACGGTGATTCTTCTGCTGAACGCTCTGTTTATGACCCAGACGGTTTCCAAACTGATCAAAAGGGAAGGCAGAAAACGTGAAGAGTTCCAAAAACGTTTTTACGATGTGGTCTCCGCTACTTTAGGAAATTTCAAAATGATCAAACTTCGAGGGAACGAGGGGAGGGTCCTGAGGCGCTTTGCCGAAGCAAGCGAAGGCTTCGCCCGGGCCAATATTATCAATGAAACGCTTACTCATTTCCCTCGACTCTTCCTCGAGGCCATCGGATTTTCATTGATCGCTTTTATTGTCGTTTACCTGGTCTACAAGAATCAGACGGATATCGCTTCGGCTTTCGGTCTGCTCTCTATGTTTGTTCTGGGCCTCTACCGCCTTATGCCATCGGTCAACCGAATTATGACCGGATACAATCAGATTCTCTTCTACGGCCGTTCTCTGGATATCGTCCACAACGATCTCTTTTACGAGGTGGAGGATCTCGGGGATGAGCCGGTGGTGTTCGAGCGGGAGATTTATTTGGAGAATCTCGGTTTCTCCTATGTAGAAGGCCAGGAGATACTGCGGGATATCACTCTAAGGATCCGGAAAGGAGAGAAGGTGGCTTTCATCGGCCCCAGTGGAAGCGGTAAGAGTACCCTGGTGGATTTGATCATTGGACTCTATCGGCCCCAGAGAGGCAGAATCCTCGTTGACGATACGGAATTGACGGAGCGCAATATCAAAAGTTGGCGCCGTCGTATCGGTTACATCCCTCAGCAGGTCTATCTTTTCGACGGGACGGTCGCACAGAACGTAGCGCTGGAAGAAGAGGTCGATCGACAGCGAATCGTCGAGGTACTCCGACAGGCGAAAATCTGGGATTTCCTGGAGAAGCATCACCGAGGGCTCGATACCCGAGTAGGTGACGGGGGAGTCAAACTCAGCGGCGGCCAGAAGCAACGTATCGCTATCGCCAGAGCCCTCTATACCGATCCGGAGATCCTCGTACTCGATGAAGCGACTTCGGCCCTTGACACGGAGACGGAGCGGGAAATCATGGAAGAGATCTACCGAATCGGCAGAGACAAAACCCTTATGATCATTGCGCACCGTTTGAGTACTTTAAAGGGGTGTGACAGGATTCTGGAGATCAGTCATGGAGAAATTAAAAAAAAAGGATATATATGAAAGGTATCATTCTCTCAGGTGGTAGCGGTACCAGACTCTATCCGATTACAAGAGGGATCAGTAAACAGTTGTTGCCTATATACGATAAACCGATGATCTACTATCCTCTCTCAGTTTTAATGCTTGCTGGGATCGATGATATTCTCATTATTTCCAATCCTGAATATATCAATAACTATCGATCGATCTTCGGAGACGGCAGACAACTTGGTGTGGAGATCAAATACGCGATCCAAGATGAGCCAAGAGGACTGGCAGAGGCCTTTATTATTGCAGAAGAGTTCATCGATAAAGATGATGTCTGCCTTGTCCTTGGAGACAATATCTTCTTTGGCCATGGACTCACACAACTTCTGCAAGAGAGCAGAGCGATCGTTGAGAAGGAGAAAAGAGCCGTTATATTCGGCTACTATGTCAACGATCCAAAGGCCTACGGAGTGGTGGAGTTCGATCAGGATGGATCGGTCCTTAGCATCGAGGAGAAACCAAAACATCCCAAAAGCAACTATGCCGTCGTCGGACTCTACTTCTATCCAAATGATGTGGTTAAAAAAGCCAAAAAGGTCCGACCAAGTGATAGAGAAGAACTTGAGATTACCTCACTTAATGAGATGTATTTGGAAGAGAGAAAACTCAGTATCAAACTGATGGGTAGAGGCTATGCCTGGCTCGACACAGGAACACACGAAAATCTCCTGGAAGCCGGGATGTTCGTCAAAACGATCGAAGAGCGCCAGGGACTCAAGATCGCATGCATCGAAGAAATCGCTTTACAAAATGGATGGATCAACAAAGAGAAAGTCTATGAGCTTGCCAAGCCTCTTTCTAAAACAGGTTATGGAAAGTATCTGCTAAAAAGGGTCAATGAGCTATGAAATTCATTCCGACAAAGATCCCTGAAGTCTTCATGATTGAGCCAAAGGTCTTCGAAGATGATCGGGGATACTTCTTTGAAAGCTATAGAAAAGAGCATTTCGATATTGAAATACGTCCTATCGATTTCATTCAAGATAATGAGTCAAAAAGTACCAAAGGAGTTCTAAGGGGATTGCATTATCAGCTCCCTCCCTTTGCCCAGAGTAAACTGGTGCGTGTCATCAAAGGAAGAGTTCTGGATGTAGCTGTAGATATAAGAAGAGGCTCTCCAACCTTCAAACAATATGTAGCGGTGGAGCTAAGTGAGGAGAACAAGCGCCAGATCCTCATCCCCAGAGGATTTGCCCATGGCTTTTTGGTGCTCAGTGATGAGGCGATCTTTAGCTATAAGGTAGATAACTACTATGCTCCCGAGTATGATCGATCTATCAGATACGACGATCCAGATATTGCTATAGATTGGGGTTTTTTGCAAAAAAATATCATTGTAAGTCCAAAGGATAGAAAAGCTCCGCTCTTGAAGGATGCGGAGCTTTTTGGACTTGAGGAGCTTTACTAGATGGTGTTGATAACAGGATCGAGCGGCCAGTTAGGAAGTGAACTCAAAGTACTGGCAGGAAATGAGCCAGGCTATATCTTTACAGATGGAGATATCCTCGATATTACCGATTATGAAAAAGTGAGAAAGTTCATAAAAAGCAACTCCATTACCCATATCATCAACTGTGCAGCCTACACTGCTGTAGACAGAGCCGAAGAGGAAAAAGATCTGGCAAGTCTTATCAACTATGAATCTGTGGAAAACCTTGCAAGAGTGTGTAAAGAAAACGATATAATCCTTATTCATCTATCTACAGACTATGTATTCGATGGGATGAATTATCGTCCATATAAAGAAAATGATCTCACCAGTCCCATCAACCATTACGGGCTTACCAAATGCCAAGGTGAAGAAGCGATTGCAAGAATAGCGCCAAAGAGCTTTATTATTAGAACATCCTGGGTCTATAGCCCTTATGGTAAAAACTTCATCAAAACGATGCTCTCTCTTGCAAAAACCAAGGATAGACTATCTATCGTCTGTGATCAGATAGGATCACCAACCTACGCCAAAGATTTGGCTCAGACAATCCTGAAGCTTTTAAAAACGAAAGACCTCTTGTCGATGCGTGGAGAGATCTTCCATTACTCCAATGAAGGGGTTTGCAGTTGGTACGATTTTGCAAAGGCGATATTTGAACTAGAAGATATTGATGTCAAAGTTGATCCTATTAAGACAGTAAACTATTCTACACTAGCTAAGAGACCTCATTACTCCGTCTTGGACAAAACAAAGATAAAAAAGTGTTTTGATACTGTCCGGATACCTTATTGGAAAGATTCACTCAAAGAGTGCTTGCAAAGGTTAAACGATGAATAAAACGATCCTTGTAACTGGTGGTGCAGGCTTCATCGGAAGCAACTTTATTCCATACTTTCTTAACAAATACCCAAACTATAACATTGTCAATCTCGATAAACTCACCTACGCTGGAGATCTTGAAAATCTCAGGGAAGTAGAAGATAATGCCCGTTATAAATTCATCAAGGGAGATATCTGCAATAGAGAGCTTGTCGAAGATATCTTCGATGAGTTCGATATCCAGGGAGTGATCCATTTCGCGGCAGAATCTCATGTGGACAACTCAATCAAAACACCAGGCATCTTCATCAACACCAATGTTAACGGTACTTTCACACTCATAGATGTTGCATACAAGAAATGGATGGAGAAACCCTTTAGATATAAAGAAAGCTATAAAAAGTGTAGATTCCATCACATCTCTACAGATGAAGTCTATGGAACACTGAGTGAAGATACAAAGGAGCTTTTTACCGAAGAGACTCCCTATAGGCCCAATTCTCCCTACAGCGCATCCAAAGCAGGTAGCGATATGATTGTAAGAAGCTATCATCACACCTACGGTCTTGATACCATCATCACCAACTGTTCTAACAACTATGGGCCAAAACAGCATGATGAAAAGCTGATCCCGACAATCATAAGAAATGCTCTTAGTGGAAAGCAGATCCCAATCTATGGTGATGGAAAAAACATCAGAGATTGGCTCTATGTAATAGACCACTGTAAAGGGATAGACCTGGCCTTCCATAGAGGAAAGGCGGGAGAGAACTACAACATCGGTGGGCGAAACGAAAGAACCAATATCTACATAGCCTACTTAATCTGTGATATACTTGACAAAATAAACCCTAAAAAAGATCAACAAAGTTACAGAGAACAGATAGTTTTTGTCAATGACCGGCCAGGACATGATAGAAGGTATGCAATAGATGCAAGCAAAATAGAGAGTAATCTTGGCTGGAAGGGAGATGAGAGTTTTGAGGGTGGAATCATGAAGACTATCGAATGGTATATGAAGAAGTACAACAGATGATAAAGCTTGCTTTTGTAATATTGAATTTCAATTCTTCTAAAGAAACATTGAGATTAATAGAGGAGATAGAGAGTCAAAGTTGGGGGAGTGAAGTTGGTATATTCGTTGTAGACAATAATTCTTGTGAAAATGAAAGAGAGATATTGGGAGCAGAGTTTGCCAAGTCGATCAACCCCAAACTTAAACACATTTTTCTTAGACAAAACTACGGATATGCAGTGGGGAACAATAAGGGAATAGAGTTGGCTAAGAGTGATGGATATAATACTATCGTTATATCGAATCCTGATATTATTTTCTCCAGCCAAGCGGAATTTATTAAAGAGATTGAAAAAACTATACATATAGATAATAAAATAACAGTTATCGCACCATCGATAAAGAACAACAATAACATGGATGAGAATCCGTTTAGAAAAACAAGATTTACAAAAAAAGAAGTGATAAAAATAAAATTTTTTTATCTAACTGGTATATATAAAATATATTACTTTATAAGAGTATATATTTTATTCAGAATAGGAAGTTATCTGGCAAATTTAAAAAATGAAAAAATTGAAAAAAGTCGCGTGGAAAGTGAAGCAGGATACATCTACTCAGACATTTTTAAAAAATCTACAAGGGTTCGATCCAAATACTTTCTTGTATTGTGAAGAGTTTATATTGGCAGAAAAGATACGTGAACAAAATCTAAATGTATATTACAACCCAAAAATTATAGTAATACACAAGCAGGGATGCTCGAGCGATACTTTGGTGGGCAACTATCTTGAGAAAGTTAAGTTCACACTGAAACATACATTTGACAGTTGCAGATATTTTGCAAAAGTTATAAATTTATTGAGTAGAAAATGAAGTATAAATTTACTGTTTTTACACCAACTTATAATAGAGCATATACCTTGCAAAGGGTATTTGATTCTTTGATGAGTCAGACAGTTAGACATTGGGATTTTGAATGGATTTTGATTAACGATGGTTCAACTGATAATACTGATAAACTAGTTGAAAAATTTTTTTCTGAAGCAGATTTTGATATAAGGTATATCAAACAAGAAAATAAAGGTAAGAATTATTGTCATAATAAAGCTATTAAACTAGCACAGGGAGAACTGTTTTTAATATTAGATAGTGATGATGTAATTGTTCCTGGATGTATGGATGTTTTTTGGCACTATTGGATGAGGATATCTGAAGATAATAAAAAAGAGATATATGGAGTAAGTTGCTTATGTAAAAATGGATATACAGATTCTCTTGTAGGTCATAAGGCAGAAGAAGGATTAATAGAAAATACTTTTATATGGAAACACAAAAATAAAATATATTTTGATGGATGGGCAGCACTTAATACGGTGGTTTTTAAAAAATATCTTTTCCCAGAACTAGAAAATGTTAAATTTATACCTGAAGCTTATCTATGGGATAAAGTTGGTAAAAATCGAAAAATATATTCTACAAATGAAGTTTTAAAGATTGTTTTTTATCAAAATGATGGTTTTTCTAAAAATATAATTGATAGTTATTTAAAGCACCCTAAAGGCAGGTATCTCTATCATAAAATGGTAGTAAATGATTTGTTTTGGGTTTTGTTAAAAGTAAATCCTATCAGGATACTGAAAGATTTTATTCAGTTTGGAAGGATGGGGTTTCATAGTAATTATAGTGTAAAAAAAATGATGCAAGACATCAATTCAAGATTTAAAAAAGTAGTTTTTTTTACTTTTATTGTTTTTTTGTCATGGTTTTTTTATAAATCTGATATAAGGAGATAGATAAATGTATGAAGAAAAACAACAAAGCTATTTTGAGAGTGTTAGACTTGAGCTATTAGAATTGATTCCCAAAAAAAATAGACGAGGAAATATGCTTGAAATAGGAGCTGGTAGTGGATCCACACTTATGTATGCAAAACAAAATGGATATGCTAAAAATATATATGGTATTGAGCTGAACGAGATAAAAGATAGCCATCAAAACAGTAAAGAATTTGAATCATTTATCATAGGTAATATTGAAAACATGGCATTACCATTTGATCAAAATCAGTTTGATGTTATATTGTGTGGAGATGTTCTTGAACACCTAGTTGACCCATATTCTGTACTTAGGAAACTGAAAAAATATTTGAAAAAAGACGGCACCTTTATTGCAAGTATACCAAATATTAGATATTTTTCAATACTGAAGCAATTAATTTTACATGGTGATTTTAAATATACAGAAAGAGGTATTTTAGATAGAACACATTTGAGATTTTTTTGTAAAAAAAATATGATAGAACTTTTTGAAGGCAATGGGTATAGTGTATGTAGAATAATTAGCAATATCTCATTAATTGGAAATAAATCAAAAAAATTCAATAAAATTACCTTTGGTAAATTTGAAGAATTTTTAACTCCACAATACTATTTGGTTGTCAATAAAAATGAATAAGATAGTTTCAATAGCAATGGCAACCTATAATGGTGAAAAGTTTTTAAAAGAACAATTAGATTCTATTCTCAATCAAACATATAAAAATTTAGAGCTAATTATTTGTGATGATTGCTCTACTGATAACACAATTAATATTATTAAAGATTTTCAAAAAAAAGATAGAAGGATTAAACTTTATCAAAATAAACAACAGCTAGGAGTTTTAAAAAACTTTGAAAAAGCAATTTCATTATGTAGTGGAGAGTATATTGCTATTAGTGATCAAGATGATATTTGGGTTGCTAATAAAATAGAAATAATGCTTTCTGAAATAGAAGAAAATATTTTAATTTATCATGATGATTTACTGATTGATAGATCAGGTAACTTGATTCATAATTCTTTTTTTGAATCAAATGAAATATTTATTAATAAAGAACATAAAACAAAAGCTTTAATATTCGATAATTGGATTTCAGGGCATGCTAGTATGTTTTCATCATTGTTAAAAAAAGATATCTTGCCAATACCTTGTGAAATGGAGCATTATGATATGTGGATAGCTATTGTTGCTTCTAAAGTTGGAAAAATTAAATATTTAAATAAACAGCTAGTTCTATGGAGACAGCATGGCACAAATACATCAGGGAGCAAAATAGCAACAAGAGGACTTTGGCAGAAGATTTTTAGGCCTATTGATGATTCTACATTTATTCAATGGAATAAACACCGTATTAAAAGATTGAAATTTTTAAAAAATCAGAAATTATTTAGGGATTTAGATAAGTTTCTTGATGAAGCTATAAATTATTATACTCTTTCATCAAGATTAAGGGCATTTTTTTTTGCTTTATTGAATATAGAATTTATTGTTCAAAAAAGATGTTTTTTAAGAAAAGTCAAATATATATTTCTTCCACTTTTTTCTCGAAAGGTTAAAATTGATTAAAGTTACAATTATGATACCAACTTATAATCAAGAAGATTATATCAAAGAAGCAATTCACAGTGCACTTTCTCAAACCTATCAAAATTTAGAAGTAATAGTATGTGATGATTGCTCACAAGATAACACTTGGAAATTTATCAGATCCATTAAAGATAAACGATTAATAGTCTATAGAAATAAAAGGAATCTTGGAAGAGTTAAAAACTATAGAAAACTTTTATATGAATTAGCTACTGGAGATTTTGTCATAAATCTAGATGGTGATGATTATTTTATAGATAATGATTATATAAAAAAAGCAGTAGAATTGATTGAAAAATATGATTTAGATTTAGTTTTTTCAAATCAAATTATAAGTTATAAAAGTAAACAAAAAAACACTAATATGATTTTACCAAAAGTTATGGATGGGAATTGGTTATTTTTAAATTATGGCAAAAAAGGTATACATGTTCCGCATGTGACAGCTTTATATAACCGCTCAAAAGCATTAAAGTTAAATTTTTATAGTAAGAATATAATAAGTGCAGATTGGGAGTCAATACTAAGATTTATTATTAATTCAAAAGTAGGCTTTATATCTGAAAGTGCTGGTGTATGGAGGCAGGTAGAAGGTTCAGAGAGTAAAAGTAATAGTATTGATAAATATTTTATAAATATTGATCAGTTAACATCTGTATCTATTTATGCGGAAAATTTTTTCAATAAAAAGGAGATTATTACTTGGCAGAATAGAATAATTAGTAATTTTTTAAAAGATATACCATATAGTGTTATGAGTTGTAATGCAAAAAATCTTATCAATTATGCATATAATAATTTATCTATTACTGAATTTATTGGCTTTATACTGACTTATAGATTTCTAGGAAAAATTTTATTAGGGAAAATTAAAGTTAGATGTGCGGAATAGTTGGTTTTATAGGGCAGAACAGTGATATTGCTAAAAGGATGTTAGAGTGTATTCATCATAGAGGACCGGATGATCGTGGTCTTTTTTTTGATGATCAGGTAACTTTGGGGCATGTTCGTCTGTCGATCCTGGATCTGAGCGACGCGGGGCATCAGCCCATGGAGTTTGAGGATCTTGTTATCGTCTTCAATGGAGAAGTTTACAACTTCGAAGAGATCAAAGATCAGCTGCGGGGGGAGTACGACTTT
>Ga0256833_1003824_pt1 | contig 10210 bp, 6 predicted proteins | sample 356284metaG_FD_190535 | JGI IMG/M metagenome (GOLD analysis project Ga0256833, IMG submission 190535) | Hydrothermal vent microbial communities from Mid Atlantic Ridge, Atlantic Ocean - 356-284 | ecosystem: Environmental > Aquatic > Marine > Hydrothermal vents | place: Atlantic Ocean: Mid...
TATTTTACCGGAAAAAACATCTTTCTTTTTGGATTTAAACATTAAAAGCGGAAATGATTTTAAGTACAAATATGAAGATTTTTTAGCCCGAATTAAATCGTTAAACGATTTTCAAACCCGATTGGCTGAATTTTACAATACCTACAAAATAAAAGAAGACGAAAGCGATTTGTATGCCCTTACGGGAAACGAAATTGCTCTTATACAGGAAGATATAAACAAAAACGGCAAAAATCCCCGCAGTTATATTTTTATAAATTATACGAACGAAAACAAAACGAAAAAATTTTTCGACCGAGTAATTACCCGTTACTGCAAAATAAAAAATATTGACAAAGCAACATTTTACCGTACTTACGAAACAGAAGACGAAACCTATGTCATATCAAAACTTCCGGTAAGCAATATTCCGGAAATATTTTACGGAATCGTATTTCGAAATACCGATGCAAGTTATTATACTCTTATTGATGACTTTATTGTTTTCGGCAAATCCGTTTCCGATTTGGAAGAGCTGATTACGGCATTTGAAAAAGATAAAACTTTTAAACGAAAATCGCCGAATTACGAATTTATAAAATCGCTGCCCGACGAATCAAATATTTGTTATTATATTGATATTCCGCATTCGGTAAAAACCGTTGAAAAAAATCTTCAAAAAAACTTTTCCGAAAAATTCGACAAAAATATTTCTTCCTTAAAACGAGTTCAAGGTCCCGTTGTACAATTTATTTTCGACTCCTATCCGGCTTATACCACCGTTGACATCGGCTTAAACTCGTTGAACCAAGAAATTTCCGAAACCATTTGGGAAGTGCGATTAGATACGTTAATTGCCGGCAAACCTTTTATCGTAAAAAACCACAATACCGACGAAAAAGAAATTGTAATACAAGATGTTGCAAATAAAATATACCTCATCGACAAAAACGGCAAAATATTGTGGACAAGGCAGTTAGACGGCAGAATAATCAGTAATATTTATCAAATCGATTATTACGAAAACAACAAACTGCAACTGCTTTTTAACACCGAAAATAAAATTTATTGTATAGACAGAATCGGCAATTGGTTGGAGGGCTACCCGATTAAATTAAAACATAAAGCAACTTGCGGTATTGCCTTATTCGATTACGAGCAAAACAGAAATTATCGAATATTTGTTGCCTGTGCCGACAAATCGGTTTATTTGTTTGACAAAAACGGCGAAACTGTTTCGGGATGGAATTTTGAAAAAACAAAATCCTATGTTTCCCAACCCATAAAACATTTCAAAAACGGCGATAAAGATTATATCGTTTTCAGAGACCAAAATAATTTGTACCTTTTAAATCGCCGAGGAGAGGTACGCATACAACCCGAAGTAAGTATTCCGCTGTCAAAAAATACGGAAATTTGGTTTACCGAAGACAATATAAACGACAAAGCCCATTTTTCCGTCAGCAACCCCGCAGGAACGGTTTATTCGATTTATGAAAACGGGAAAATAAAAAAAATAAACATCAAAACATACACAAGAAACCATTATTACGTTTATAAAGATATAACGGGAGACCAAGTGCCGGAATATATTTTTACCGACAAAAACCAAACCGACGTTTACGACGGCAAAAGCAAAAAACGCCTGTTTTCTTATTCATACAACAAAGAACTTAAAACAAAAGTTTCGGTATATAAATTCGGAGACAACGATATACGACTCGGAGCAAGCTCTTCCGACAAATTATATTTAATTAACAATAAAGGAAAACTTTGCAAAGGATTTCCGTTAACGGGAACCGGATTATTCAGCATTACCGTTTTTGATCAAAATCCACAATTCTCGTTAATTACCGGAAATAAAGATAATTATTTGTATAAATATCAAATTAAATAAAATTTTGTATCTTTGCGTTTGACCTTTTTAACCAAATCTTAATACAATGAAAAATCCGAAAACCTTTTTTCGTTCGGTTGCTTTGTTATTTGTAATAATTCTTGTTGCGAATTCTTGTCGAAAAAATTTCTCTTTAACAGAAATTGATAACCTTACGACAGACTCTCTTCACTTAGAAGGCAGTTTTGCAGCACCGATTGTCGATACAAAACTTACACTTATAAATTTTTTGCCGAAAAAAGATTCTTCTTTGTGGGCGGAAGTTGACGAAAACAACTTAATACATCTGCGAATGTATTATAAAGATATGTTTAATCCGACTATGAATCAAATTTATCCCGGAGTTTCGTATCCCGCAGTTGCAGGAATCCCTATACCTCCCGACACATTTGCTGTTCAAACGGACACTTCAAAAATGAAAGTTTATGACAAACTATTATCCGGAAAACTCTTTTTTCAAAATCCGTCAATAACCTTTCATATAGACAATTACATTCCTATTGTTACTTTTTTTAAAATGGATACGCTTACATTTCTTGATGCGGACAATGTTGCACTGACTCATACAAGTTCCGATGAATTTACTATTGCGGCACCCTCCGTTGCCGGAACTTTTGAGCATACCGATATTGTAATTGATACTGCGGCAGTCCCTATTCTTGCACAAGTTTTTGCTCCGGTTCCGAAATATATTTCTTTTTATTTATCTTCCGGAAGCCATACGAGCCAAACACTGCCTTTTAATGTTACCGGAGACGAACAAATGAAAGTGGACGTAGATATTGACCTGCCGCTTGATGCCCGATTGGATACCGTAATTATGGCGGACACTATGAATTTCAGTATTACAAATGATACCAGAGTCAAGTCCGCAACACTGAAAATAAAATTTGATAACGGATTTCCTATTGACGGTATTACCCAAATGTATTTTACCGACACAACGGCAACCGGAGAAGCAGGGAATATTATCGATTCTGTTTTTACCGATACAAATCACATAAACATAACGGAAGAAGGTTGGCATTTGGAGTCGGCGGAAACTGATGCCCAAGGAATTGTTACCGTTCCGCACGAAAGTGATATTTTAATTTTTATCGACCAAACGAGAATACAAAATCTTATTCAAAGACATGCGACAAAATTAATTATCGTTGCAAAACTTAATTCCTATAATTCTGTTTCGGGACAGTTTATAAAAATTCTCGGATATTACACCATGGGCGTTCAAATTGCCGTTAAACTCGATTTTGAAACTTCCACAAACAACATTTAAAGTCTGAAAAATGAAAATTTTTAAACATATAATTATAGTAAGTATCTTTACGGCTCTTTATTCTTCCGGTTTTTCACAACGGTTAAACTCCTACTGGATGCAACATTTGCCGCAGAGCACATATTTAAATCCGGCAAAGCAAACCGGCTGTAAAATTTTTATCGACATTCCGGTTCTGCCGAATTTTGATATAAATTTAAATCATTCGGGTTTTAATATAAATGATGCAATAAAGCCCAGACCTTATATGCCCGATTCGTTTATGATTGATTTAGACGGTATTGAAACAGCTCTAAAAACAGGAAATGATATTAATCTTGAAACAGAATTTTCAATTTTAAATATCGGTGTAACACTTAAAAATGATATGAATATCAGTTTCGGTATTAATTATAAAATGTCGGAATATTTTCAATATCCGAAGGCATTAATTGAACTCCGACGCGGAAACTATCGCCCGAACGGAACCCCTCTGTCTTTTGCTTTCAAACAAAATTTCGATTTTTACCGAGAAATTTATGTCGGGATATCAAAAAAAATAAATCCGGAACTTTCCGTCGGAGCCAAATTGAAATATTTATCCGGCTATGCAAATATAAAAGCATCGAAAATGTCTGTTGACTGGTACACAAATACCGCCGATGACGGAATGTACGAATGGACATTTAATTCTGACTTTAATATTAAAGCGGCATCGATTATTCCATGGAATTTCACGGATTCGGCAGGTCAAATTAACGGTGTTGAAGTTGATACAACATTAATAAGCAATCCGACATCCGATTTATCGTCGTTTATTTTCCCGAAGAACACCGGATTAGGCGTTGATTTAGGTATTGAATATAATTTAGCCGACCGGCTTCTTCTGTCTGCATCATTAATTGATTTCGGATTTATTTCATGGAAAACAAGCCCGACCGTTATGACCCAACAGGCAACTTTTAAATTTTCGGGTTTAGACATTGCCAAGTATATAGGAAACTTAAATGATACTACGGGAGCAAACGCATCTTTAGGCGATAAAATAAAAAATGATATAATTGATACCCTGACGAATGTTTTTAATCCCGATATTGCAAAAACATCCTATAAAACAAGCTTAAATTCTAAAATTTATCTCGGTGCCGATTTAAAAATAACAAATTGGTTGGATGCCGGCTTTTTATACAGAGGCATATTTTTTAATAAAAATTTACTTTCCTCGTACACCTTTTCGGCAAATACCAACTTCTTTAAAGCATGGTCTTATTCCGTATCGTATTCAATTATGAATGCCTCGGCGAATAATATAGGAATGGGCTTGGCATATAAAATAGGTCCGTGGCAAATGTATTTAATTACCGATAATATTGCAGTTCCGTTTTGGACTGTAAACGGAAGTGCTTTTGCCGATAATATGTTAAAAAATACAAAAAGCGTTAATTTCAGTTTCGGATTTAATTTTTTAATCTGCGGAAATAAATACGATATCGGGTTAATGGAATAATAATTTACTTTTATTTACAGCTATGAAAATCAGGCAACTTATAAAACTTCCCGAATATAAAAAATACAGCTATAAACCCTTGTATTACGACAAACGTAAAGAGGCATTAAATGAAAAAATAAATCGTGCGAAAAACAAAAAGGAAGCTATTGAAAAGGGAGAATATAAGCCGGATTTTAAAGGAAAATTCAGAAGCAATTACAGACGGGAAATAACCCGGAAACAAAAAAAAGCCGCAACTATTCGTTTTTTTCTTTTAATCATATTTTTTTCGGTTTTAGCATATATTATTATTCAAAAATCAGATGTTCTCGGAAGAATGTTTGATGTATTGTTCTCAAAATAAATTTTTTATTTACATTTAAACCACAATTATTAACTTTAAATTTTATTATTATGAAAAAAAATTTCTTAAAAATTTCAACACTCCTTTTAGTAGGATTCTTGTTTACTTTCAGTGCTTGTAAGAAAGATGCCGCCGACACCCAATCAGCCGAAGATGCAGCAAGAGGCAGCTACATTATGGCTGATGCTTTTGCCATGTCGAAAGACGGAAACGGCAGCGGAAAAGAACTTTTGAAAAGATTTTCCGACTGTAATTTTACCTATACGGCATTAGACAACGGTTTTGAATTAACGTTTGATAATTGTACCGACGATGCGGGAATAACAAGAAACGGAACAATCAGAGTAACCGCTTCCGCCGATGCTTTTGATACTGAAGATGCAGGGTCGATTACAATCACATTTATTGATTACACGGAAGAAAATCAAGGAATTTCCGGTTCTGTAACTGCCTCATATAAAGGCGGAAGTGCCGGTTTTTTGTTTGAAATCGCTGCAAAAAACCTTCGTTTAGACTATGCAGACGGAACAAATGTTGTATATAATTCGGCAAGTTTACAATATGTTTTCTCAATTGCTAACGCATTTCACATGACAATTACCGGAAAATCCGACGGTATCAACCGAAACGGTGTTCATTTTACAACGGAAACGGAAAAAATGGAAATTCAATTTTTCTCAACATCAGGAGATTGCCCCTTCCCCACAAGCGGAACTATGACAATAAATGTTGACGGCGAAAAACCGATAACACTTAATTTTGATTCCGGTACCTGCGGTGAAATTACGGTTTCGCAAAAAGGACATAAAGACGGAACGATTACGATTTTTTAATGTTTTCGGCAAAATACAATTATTCAAGGGGTTGCAAATGCAGCCCTTTTTTTGTATAAAACTTAACAAATAATTAACACCTGTTTACGACAAACAGAAAGGACTATTTAAAAATATTATTTAATATTGCAGTATAAAAAATTTTAACCTTTTTATATAAAAAATGAAATTCGGAATTGTTGAATTCCTGACCTTGCTCGGCTCGTTGGGAATATTTTTATACGGGATGAAACTCATGAGTGAATCCCTGCAAAAAGTTGCCGGAGATAAAATGCGAAACATTTTAGCGGCAATGACTTCTAACAGAGTAAAAGGAATTTTTACCGGCTTTCTTATTACCGCAATTATTCAATCGTCTTCGGCAACCACCGTTATGGTTGTCAGTTTTGTAAATGCCGGCTTACTTTCATTAACCCAATCCATCGGGGTTATTATGGGTGCCAATATCGGTACAACGGTTACAGCATGGCTTATCTCCATTCTCGGATTTAAAGTACACATGACAACCATCGCAATTCCTCTTATCGGAATCGGTTTTCCTTTGTTATTTTCGAAAAACACCCGCAGAAAGTCGTGGGGAGAGCTTGTAATCGGTTTTTCTTTACTGTTTATCGGTTTGGGTTATTTAAAAGAATCGGTACCGGACATAAAAAGTAATCCCGAAATTTTGCATTTTCTTGGAAATTATACCGATTTAGGTTACTTGTCATTATTGCTGTTTCTCGGTGTCGGCACTCTGTTAACGGTTATCATTCAATCCTCAAGTGCAACCATGGCTTTAACACTTGTGCTTTGTTTCAACGGGATTATTTCTTTTGAAATGGCGGCAGCCATGGTTCTCGGCGAAAATATCGGAACAACCATTACGGCAAATCTTGCTGCAATGATAGCCAATGTTTCGGCAAAAAGAGCTGCCCGAGCACACTTTATTTTCAATGTTTTCGGGGTTGTTTGGATACTTATCGTATTTTATCCGGTTATTAAATTAATAAATTGGTTTGTGGTTGATACGGGAAGTCCTTCTCCTTTAACAAATTCTGCGTCTATTCCCATTGCTTTATCAATTTTTCATACGACATTTAATATCATGAACACATTTATTATGGTTTGGTTTGTCGGTTTAATTGAAAAAGTTGTTATAAAAATGGTTCCTGATAAAGATTCTGACGAAGAATTCAGATTAAAATACATCAATATAGGCATGCTTTCCACTTCCGAACTCGCAATTTTACAAGCACGTAAAGAAATACATGTATATGGCGAACGGGTTACAAGAATGTTCAGTTTTGTAAAAGAATTATTTTCGGCAACTAAAGAAAAGAAGTTTGATAAATTGGTAAAAAAAATTGAAAAATACGAGGAAATCAGCGACCGTATGGAAGTTGAAATTGCCGATTATTTGGCTAAAGTTTCAGAAGGAGAACTAAGTCAATCCGGTTCGTTAAAAATACGCGGGATGTTCGAAATGATTGATAATATAGAAAGTATCGGCGATGCCTGTCATAATATCGAAAAAGCGTTGGTAAGGAAAAAAGAAAGCAAGGTTAAATTTCCCGATGAAATTACCGAAAACGTAAAAAAAATGTTCGCTTTAATTGATAAAGCATTAGACGAAATGCTTAATAACCTTAATAAAGATTACAGCGAAGTTGATATTACCAAAGCGTATGAAATAGAAACCGAGATAAATAATTACAGAAACTTTTTGCGAGAAGATCATATTAAAAATATTAAAGAAAAGAAATATAAATATAAAGCCGGCGTTCTTTACAACGAATTATTTTCAAACTGTGAGAAACTCGGTGATTATGTCATAAATATATCAGAATCAATTCGAGACTCGCAAGTAAATTAAGAAAATACTTGTGCTAAAATCTCTAAAGATTTAATCTTTCCGGGACGCTCAAGGTGAAAATTATAGAAATTTATTATTCCTTGAAGAAGTTCGCGCCGTTGATTGTTCGATAATTCAACAATTTGGTTTTTATTATTTTTTTCGCTTAAGATTTCCGAAAATTTAAAACTTATTGTTTCATTAAAAAAATTCCGGTGACTCGGATGTCCGACAATAAATTTTGCTTTTTCCGTATCAAAAATTTTTCTTGAATCGGAATAATTATTTTCCGGATGTATTCCTAAATATTCTGTCAGCTCACACAAAAAATATAAATGAAAATTATTACGGTCTGTATTTTCAATATCAAAATTTTTTACGGATTTAAAAATAAAATTAAACAGTTTGGTATCTTTTTCATTTTCCTGTAAAATTTTCAATAAAAACTCGGCTAAAAAAAGACTTACGGACTGTTTATAAATATTAAAAGGAATCGTTTTAAAAATTTCAGCCGCTGCAACTTCTTTAATCTTTTGCAAACCCGGCAATTCTTTGTGATAAACCTGCAAATCAAGAATATACATAGGTTGTAACAAGTTTAATTTAGATTTATTTTTTGCCGATTTTGAAACAAAAAATAAATACGATTGCAAACCGAATTCTTCGGTGAATATTTTTAAAATTAATTTGGTATCGGAATATTTTAAACGATGCAATAATATGCCTTTTGTTGAATATATCATTTTTCGATATTAATATAACATACAAAGTTAGTATTTTCCCGACAAATAAAATTTTATATCGTAATTCCTTATGAAATATCCGAAAATTTTGTATCTTTAACAATATAAACTCCCAAAACTATTTATTTATGAAACAGTTATTTTTTGTCGTACTTTTTATAGCTTTATTTATCAGTCCGAATTACGGGCAGACAATAAAAGAACAAAAAGTTAAAACAACCGTCCGTTCGGCTGTAATCTATTTAAGCGGAGCCGAAATATACCGAAGCAAAACCGTGAATCTGAAAAGCGGGAAAACAAAATTAATTTTCACGAATTTATCTCCGAAACTAAATCCTAAAAGTATTCGAATTACAACCGACAAACACATTGATTTACTCGGTATAACAAGTAAAATTAATTACCTTGCAAAAGAAAAAAATCTGCCGAGAACAAAACGATTAAAAGATTCATTACAATTAATTGCCGATATGATACAGGCAATTTCCGACAAGTCCGATGCATATAAAACCGAGAAAAAAATGCTGCTGTCAAATATATCAATCGGAGGACAAAATAAAGGTGTAAGTGTAGCGGAATTAAAACAGGCATCCGATTTTTATCTAACTCGAATAACGGAAATTAATCTCAAATTAAGCAGCTTTAAATCGAAAACAAACAAACTTGCAAAAAAATCGCAAAAAATTCAAAAACAACTTACGGAACTTAATGTAAATTCCAATTACAGCCGTTCCGAAATCAGCGTTTTAGTTTCGGCAAATTCGGCAATTTCAGGTAAAATTGAATTAAAATATTTAATCGGCGATGCCGGGTGGTCTCCTTCTTATGATATTAAAGCCGAAGATACGGATAAACCCGTGAAACTTGAATACAGAGCAAAGGTTTATAATAATACCGGCATTGACTGGAAAAACGTTAAAATAAAACTGTCAACGGCAGACCCTAACACGGGTGTTTCAAAACCAGAATTAAAGCCGTGGTATTTAAAATATAAAACTTACAGCTATAATAACTCTGCAAGATTTAAAAAAGGAGAAGGTTATATACAAAACAAAATGATACAAGCTCAAAATATGCCGTCAGTCTCACAGGACGATGCAGATGTTTCTTATGAATATGAAGAAATTGATGTCTCACTTGAAGAAGATGACGGTATTTCCGATATTTTTACCCATGCGCAAGTTCCTGAACTAAGTGCCGAATTTGATATTAAAAAAACCTATGATATTCCTTCAGATGACAAACCCTATATTGTTGATATTAACGAATATGAGCTTCCGGCAAGTTATAAACACTATGCCGTAACCAAATTGGACAAAGATGTTTTTCTTTTGGCAAGAATTACCGGCTGGCAGGATTTAAATTTAATTGAAGGACCTGCAAATGTATATTATTCTGGAACTTATCTCGGACAAGCATTTATTGATATCAGAAACGTAAAAGATACCTTAGACCTTTCTCTCGGGCGAGACGGGAAAGTGCTTGTAACCAGAACAAAACTTAAAGCATACAGCAGTTCCAAAATAATCGGAACCAAACGTAAAGAAACCATGACGTATCAACTGATTGCCCGAAATAATCGAAAAACCGATATTAATTTACAAATTTTAGATCAAATACCGATTTCTCAAACAGATGAAATTGAAGTTAAAGTTTTGGAAACTTCCGGTGCTGTTGCTAATGAAACAACAGGAAAATTAAAGTGGGAATTCAAATTAAAACCCGGTGAAACAAAAAAAATAACCTTATCGTTTGAAATAAAATATCCTAAAAATAAAGAAATCCAAACAGAGCAAAAAAAATCAAGACAAATCAG
>Ga0256833_1003825_pt1 | contig 10207 bp, 11 predicted proteins | sample 356284metaG_FD_190535 | JGI IMG/M metagenome (GOLD analysis project Ga0256833, IMG submission 190535) | Hydrothermal vent microbial communities from Mid Atlantic Ridge, Atlantic Ocean - 356-284 | ecosystem: Environmental > Aquatic > Marine > Hydrothermal vents | place: Atlantic Ocean: Mid...
AATCCAGAGAGAGCCGTCAATAAGCTCTAAGAGATCACCCTCTAGGTACGCGCTAGCATAGCAACGATCCTGGCTGGTTGACATAGCTTATGCAGTACCTCATGGTTGTTGATTACCTAGGGAGGCTGAGGATCTCAACTCCAGGTTCGGTTTGCACGCGCGCCTTCCATGACCCCGTGCTTTACCTTTCTTCCCCTGCCCTCTGATGCGGGAGGATTTCTTCCTCTTCTCTCGGTTGGTGATAGTCTTGATTTTCTTTAGGCTCAATGTTCCCCGCATGCCCTTATCCCTGTTAAGCAGGTTTAGGTTCACCTTATACACTATGAAGCGTCCCCGCCTCTTACAATGTACTTTCAAGTAGCCGCTCTCCTTGAGCTTCCTCAGCAAGTAACCAGCACGCTTTGTACTCATCTTGAACGCCTTCGCAAGCCTACGCGCATTAATGAACACGTCCCCCCTCTTCCTCAACCACTCAAGCACATCATCAATTTCAGGCAAGAAATCAGCACCTAATCAAACCTCTACGAGGTTCCTAAAATAGGCTTGCCTAATGCTTCACGATTACAGGCTCTCTTACCTGCTCGCTACTATACCTTTTAAATTAAGACGAGAAGACTCAGGTAATGGGGTGGTGAGGGCCTGATATTCATGGTTACTGCATATATAGTGAGGGTTCCTGCCGGGTGAGGAGCGTGTTGGGGGCACCGCTCTTTTTTAGTAGTGTCGCTCAGGTAGTGGTGTTCGCCACGCTCCTCTTACCGCCGGTTATTATGGGGCTAATTCACGCTATCCTATACTTTCAGGGGAGGAGGGAGGGTAAGGATTCCCAAGCACTTAATGTTGCTGGAGGTGGAGGTAACTTAAGCAGGGTCACGATAGTGGTTCCCGTGAAGGACGAGCCCGAGAGCCTGGTGCTCGGCATGATTAATCACCTGGCGCAGCTAAGGAGTGAGCTACGCGGCGATTATGAGGTGGTGTTTGTTTGTGATGACCCCCCAGAGAAGGCGGCACCCGTGAAGAAAAATGCCGAGAAATTAGCTCAAGATTTAAACCTGAATGTACGTTTCTTGGTGAGGACCGAAGGACGGAAGGGCAGGGCTGCCGCCCTTAACTGGGTTGTTCAGAAATTCGCTGGGGACGTAGTCATTATTTTAGATGTTGATACGAGGCCGCAACCTGGCTACTTAGTTAGTTTAGTCAAATGCGTTCGTGAGGGCAACGCGGCTTGCGTGGGGCGCTGGGAGGGTTACTGGATGACATCAACGAAGCTGGCGCGGGCGGTGGGTCTCTCGATGAAGTACCTGGTTGACACGCTTTATAGGGGGCGGGCTTCAAAGGGGTTCTTTATTTTCCCTCTAGGATCCGGTACAGCCTTTGACAGGAACGCCTTAGTGAAGGTCGGGTTATGGGATGAAGGCATAGTTCAAGACGATATGCATATAGGCACTAAGCTTATGTGGAAGGGGTATAGGGTGGGTTTCGTAGATAGTGTGACGCTTAAGGTGCTGGTACCTTCCAGGTATGAGGCCCTGAAACTGCAACAGGCTAGGTGGTCCTACGGCGCCATGGAGACGCTGAAGAACGGATGGAGGAGGATACTTCATTCCCCGTACCCCCTCCTTAAGAAGGTGGAGGCCACGCTCTTCCTCATGCAGTACGTGCCGCACGCGTTGCTGGCTCTGTCAGGCATAGTTATCCCGGCCCTTGCTTTACTTTTGAGGCAGGACATAATGCTTCTAGGGGTAGTTCCTGCGACCTCCCTGCTGGTGCTTATTGGGCTTTATGGCTACTCCTTCTACTCCTCTTTGAAGGAGACCTATTTACCGAAATCCCTAATCATACGTATAATGGGTGCATCATCGTCGTTTACGGTAAGCCTGTCACTAATAGTGTTGGCATACACTATAATCGGGTTGCTACGGAACCAGTATAGTTACAGAGTCACGCCGAAGGGTGAGTCAGAGAGCGTGCTGTCCGGAAGGTATCTGGAGGAGAAGATTTTCCTGGCGTATGTGGTGGGGATGATGATCCTCAACACTATCCTAGGCAATTACGTGACTGGCTTATGGTTACTGATGTTCATAGCTCCGCTAATCTACACACTCACAAACGCTGAGCGCGTAGTAGGGTTGAGGAGCCCTCAGCCTGGTCTAGGGTCGTCATAGCGGTTAGTAGCTCGGCCCGCAGACTGTTCAATGGGTGATGGTAGTTTGGTTTCTTTAACTACTGGAGCTACTTAACATCACTCTGACTCTATGACTACTATTACCTTTACCTTTCTCCCTCTATGTTTCTTTAGTTTTTCTTGGTACTCCTTGGGTGGGTAGATTAGTGTTCTATCATAGCTAAACTTCATTAACGTAGCCTCGAAAACATAAACCTCACACATTAGTAGCCACCGATACAGTTAACGGATAGCAAAACTTATAAGAATTGCTATCTAACAACTAATAGGGCTAGGGGATGAGGGTCTTAGTAACCGCTAAGGTTAAAGCGGTTACCCCCAACTCTAGCTCCCAGCATAAACTACTTTGGTTCCTTAGAGCCTTCCGTGATTGGATGCAGTACGTAATTAATGAAATATGGAGTCTAAACCATGTGCCCTCTATGAGGGAATTACATCATAGATTCTAAAGGTACTGAGACAACAAGGGTTCCGTGCACATCACTGCCATAAGATTGAGCGTAGAGCAAGAGAAGTAGTAAAGGCAACTAAGAAGAACAAGGGAAACAAACCAGTACTAAAAAAGCTAACGGCTAGACTAGACAACCAAGACTACAAACTAGATTTAAACAACAAAACACTAAGAATAGCTGTTCTTAACAACGAGTGGGTAGAGCTGAATCTACAATGGTATAGCTACCTAGACAAGTACTTTAGTGATGAATGGAGACTAAAAGAGATACTAGTGAGTTATAGTAGCAATGAGGTATGGATATACTTCACCTTTGAGAAGGAAGTAAAGCTAAGAAAACCCGAAGCCGTCATGGGTATAGACATTAACTTCGACAACATAACCTATACTATAGTTGATATAAGTGGTAACCTAATCTCTATGGGTACTATATCTTTCAATGGCTTAAAGAGAGCGCTGGCACATAAAATCATTGCTGAGAAGATACAGAGAAAGTATCCTAGGAAATGGAGACACGTTAAGAGAATAAGAGAAGCTATTAAGAAGCATGGTAAAAGGGCAAGGAATATACTAATGGATTCATGCCACTTCATATCGAGAGGGATAGTAGGGATAGCCAAAGAATATAATGCAGTAATAGTTCTAGAGGATTTAAATATGTTAAAGACTAAAGCTAATGGTTCAAGGAGGTTCAATAAGAAGCTCTCACTATGGGCTTACCACAGAATACAATCATATATACACTACAAGGCATTGACAGAGGGAATACAAGTAATGTATGTTAATCCTAAAGGAACCTCCAAAACATCGCCACTAGGAGACGAGCTAGTCTTCATAAACTATAAGTGGGTGAAACTACCTAATGGACACATTGTTACCAGAGACATCATCGCATCATGGAATTTAGCCCTCAGAGGATTAAACCTCCTAACCAGAGATGTGGGGTCTCGTGGTTCCATGGAGACCCTGAAAGCCCCTGACCAGATGCAACCCCAAGAAGGGATGAAGGGGAAGCCCGTGCTCAAACTCATCACAAGTACCCTAAGTATCAGAAGTAACTAAACTAACGGGCACGGGCAACCACCTCTTCATCGGTACTCCGCAATAGTAAGCGGCATTCAGATTATTAGGCAGTCTTACACATGTTAACCCAGGATGATGAGGAAGAGCCGACCTGATCGATGAAGTGATTATCCTCGGCTGACCCACGCGTTTCAACTAACTTTAACTTAACTTAAAAAAGCAACACGCATCCTAACATAGTGTGTCTGGAGGTGACCATAAGTGGGTGTCTTAGTTAGTCCTACACTAGTTCAAAGGCATGTAGAAAGCTCTGAGCTCCTGAGGAAAGCTTACGAGATCCTAGAGCATGATGAGGAGGTACAGGAACTCATAAAGATGGCAAACATCATGGCTGTTGGAAGGCTGAAGTACAATGACCACGGCATAATTCACTCCAGGATAGTTTCAGGGGCGGCGCTGGAGATTTTTGACAGGTTAGTAAGGTCTGGTATTAAGCCAACAACCCTTGAGTTCGGAACCGCGCGCAGTGTAGACGAGGCTAAGCTAGTGGTTCTCTTAGCCTCCTACCTTCACGACATAGGTAACGCCGTGCACAGAATCAATCACGAGATGATAGGGGCCCTGCTAGCAAAGGATCTCGCCGATAGAATTTTAGCGACAGTAATCCCAGACATCGGTAAGAGGAAGTATTTGTTAAGGCAGGAAGTGATGCACGCAATATACGCGACTGAGATGAATACCAACGCATTAACTATGGAGGCGGGAGTAGTGAAAATAGCTGATGGAACCGACATGGCTGAGGGACGTGCACGCATACCCTACAAGTTGGGGAAGTTAGACATGCATGCTGTCTCAGCCCTAAGCATAAAGAAGGTAGCGATAAGCAGTGACGGCAACGTTCCAGTACGTATAGAGATACTTATGGAGGATTTCGCCGGCCTATTTCAGGTGGAGGCTGTCCTTAGACCGAAGATACTCTCCAGCGGCCTACAAAGGTATGTTGAGGTGTACGCGAGCGTTAATGGCGAGGTACGTAAGGTTTTCCCGACGTAATGTGCTCTACTCATTGATGGGACGCCGGCTCAGCTTGGTTAAACCATATTAATTCTCCGAGTATATTGGATATGGTGTCCAATAAATGCCGGAGAAGACAGTTATCTGGGGAGTGGCTATCATAGCATTAATTCTAAGCTTCATAGCGTTGGGCTTCATGTACTGGCAGAACCAGACCCTTAAGGCCTTAATAGCTAAGCAGGGCGAGGAGCTAAGCAAGCTAACCCAGAAGCTGGGAAGCATAGAGGAGGGCCTAGCAAGTAATTCAGGTAAGATAGAGGACATCAGGCATGAAGTATCTAGCATGGCCAGGGAAGTGAGTTCCGTGAAGAGTAGCGTCAGCAATATGGTGGGTAGCCTCCAAAGCGTTCAGAGCGGGCTTAGTGGCGTGCAGGGTAACGTCAAGGAACTCAGCAACACTATAAGGAACGTAGTAACTGAAGTTAAGTCTCTGGCTGAAAGACTTGCAAGCGTCACCAGTAACGTCACGTCGATTCAAGAGCAAATCAAGGCTGTGCGTGAGCAGGTTGAGTCGATAAGGTACCCGCTCACGCTGACGGACGCTTTAGGTAGGCAAGTGACGATACCCTATAAGCCTCAGAGGATCGTCTCTACGGCCCCATCCATAACCGAGATACTCTTCCTAGTTGGTGCGGGCAAGAACGTCGTCGGTGTCGATAAGTTCTCCAACTACCCGCCAATAGTTAAGGAGCTAGTTAAGAACGGTAGCATCAAAGTCGTTGGGGGATTCTCAACATTAAGCATTGAAGCAATACTTATGCTGAAGCCCGATATAGTGTTCATGACGACCGGCGTTCAAGAGCGTTACGCCAAGGAATTAGCTGGTATGGGCATAACGGTGTTCGTGCTCCCCACTAAAAGCATGGCTGACGTGTTCAGTGATGTCCTAACAGTAGGGTTGATAACGGGTCACTTCAACAAGGCGCTTAAGGTTGTGGAGGAGATGAGGAACATAATAACTAGCACTAGGTTAAAGGTTGAGGAGTACCTAAATAAGACAGGGGGGAAGCCTGTTAAGGTGTATTATGAGATATATCCGGACTACTGGACCGTAGGCAGGACGTCCTTCATAAATGACATAATAACATTGGCAGGCGGTGTTAACATATTCGAGAACGAAACCACGCCATACTTCGTGGCGTCACCGGAGGCTGTCATAGCGGCGAACCCGGACGTGATCTTAATGAACTATAACTACGGATACTTCGGCAGCGTGAATGACTTAATCAAGCGCGTAACATCGAGGGAGGGTTGGGCAAACATAACGGCAATCAAGGACGGGAGAATATACGTGTTCAGCGGCGTTGCGGAAGATATCATGGTTCGCCCCGGGCCCAGAGCTGCGCTGGCGGTGGCGCTGATGGCTAGGGTACTTTACCCGCAAGCCTTCGGCATATCGGTGGTGCCTCACAATATAAACGAAACAGTTATGCAGGAGTGGGGCATACCTACATCGCTGGGATAGTGAATGTGCGCGTTAAGAACGTATGTCAAGGTAACGCGAAGACGGTTTTTCGTAGTGATGTTGATTGCCTTATTAATCCTTGCTTTCTCATTTATGGCTCAACTAGCGTTCGGTGCGATCACGCTCAACCCTTTCCACACCTTCGAGAGGGGGTTGAGGGAGTTGCTCACCTCAACCACCGGCATAGCTAGGTACAGGCTCGAACGCGCCTTGGCCGGTGTGGTTGTTGGGGCGTCGCTCGCGCTTTCCGGCTACCTAATACAGACGACCACGAGGAACCCTCTCGGCGACCCTTACCTTCTAGGGATCTCCTCGGGCGCGCTCTTCGCTGTAGTCCTTACTTTCGCCCTCCCCGCCTCAGCCATCACATTGTTTGTGGTTAGGCCATTCGCTGCCTTGATGGGAGGGATTATAGCGTACTTGCTCACCCTCTTAATAGCTAGTAAGGCCGGGATGACGCCGACCTCAATAGTGCTTTCGGGGGTCGCGGTTGGCACGTTCTTCTACTCAGCCTCGCTCTTCCCGCAGTACTTCATATTGCGTGATATACACAAGGTGTTCGCGTGGAGCATGGGTTCATTAGTGGTGGTTAACATCAGTAAGCCTGTCGCTATAGCCATCGTCCTGACAGCTTGCACACTATACTCGTGCGTATCTAGGAACGTCCTTAATGCGCTAAGCATTAGTGATGACTTTGTCCGTGACTTAGGGCGTGATCCCTCAAGGGAGCGAGTGATTCTGACAGCGATGGCCGCAGTGCTTGCTTCCTTCTGCGTTGCTTACTTTGGCGTGATAGGTTTCGTGGGCTTAGCGTCGCCGCACTTTGCGAGGAGGTTGCTGGGTAGTGGGGATGCGCGTTACATAATACCGCTTTCCTTAATTTTTGGTGCGTCAATGCTTAGTTTAGCTGATGTCGTGGCTAAAACAGTGTTCTACCCTATAGAGGTGCCGGTGAACGTGATCGTGTCGTTGGTTGGCGCGCCCACGCTGGCAGCCATAATGGTGGGGATGGGAAAGCATGCTGGAGGTTAGGAACCTGAGCGTTGCTTACGGCGAGGTTAACGTCTTCAGGGGTGTGAGCTTCGAGTTAGGGCCCTCGTTGGTTGCGTTGATAGGGCCCAACGGGTCCGGCAAGACCACGTTGCTTAAGGCAATAGCTGGTATGGTGCCGTACTCTGGGGAGGTGCTCATTGACGGCACTAACTTAAGGTCCATTCACACGTGTGAGCGGGCGAGGTACGTTACCTACATACCCCCAACAATATCGGCGCTTCCCGACATGACGATAGGTGATCTCCTCCTAAGCGATAATAGCGCTGACATGGCTTTGCTCGAGGAGTACGTTAGGGTCTTCGGTGTGGAGCACCTACTTTTCCGCAGGATATGGGAGGTTAGTTCGGGTGAGTTGGAGCGCGCCCTATTGGCTAGGGGTTTAGCGAGGCACTCCAGAGTGTTGCTGGTGGACGAGCCCCTCTCATACACGGACGTGAGGTACCAGCTAGTGATTATGAGGTGCTTAAGGAGACTTGCTGACGAGGGCAGGGTAGTCATAGTCGCGTCCAACCAGTTAAACCCGTTACTTAATTACGTTGACCACGTACTGGCGCTTAAGGATGGCAGGTTATTCATCAATGCTTCACTGGAGGCTGGTGTGGACGAGCGTAGGCTAAGCGAGCTCTACGGAGTTAAGATGAAGGTCATCGTAGCTGACAATACTGTGGATGTTGTCCCAATTGATGAAGTGTTGAGTAGGGGCTAAAGGAGGTTAACGGCGGCATCGTTTTAGTGTGATCCTCATTAAGGTGTCCCGTACTTAGTTATGAAGGTGGGGTGATGTGGGTCTGTTGAAGTACGAGAAGGCCGTAAGCATTAAGAGCTTAGCTAGGACTGGCTGGATGAATAGGGGGGTGCCCCCCGCCCTAGCCGAGACCGTTGCCGCACATACCTTCGAAGTATCATTCCTCACGTTACTAATAACTAAAGCACTGGTTAGGCGAGGTGTTAACGTGGATCTCGGCAAGGCACTAACCATCGCGATAATACATGACATCCCGGAGGCGTTAGCGGGGGACATAGTCAAGTGGAGTAAGGATAGGTTGCGTGGCGTGGAAAGACTTGATGAGGAAGCTTTGAAGGACTTAGGCTTAGGCTCATTTAATGAATTACTGAGGGAATTCGAGGAAAAAACAACGCTGGAAGGCGCTATAGTCAAGCTGGCTGACCACTTAGCGACGATGCTTGAAGCCAAACGCTACTTAGGGCGAGGATACGATGTTAGCGACATCGCTGAGGGATGCGCCTCAGCAATCAAAGAACTGCTGAAGGCACCCGCACTAAGCCCACATAAGCGGGAGATACAGGAAGTACTCCAAGAATTACTTAGGAAAAACACCGGCTTGTGATGCCTCCTCCAACGCACGCAGGAACTCATAGTCCGTCTCAGCAACCTTATCAAGCCATCCAAGCCTCTCGTAGAACCTCCTAAGAAGCTTAAGCGAGGACTCAACAAACCAGAAATTCCTCACACAGAACCCCCACGAAAGAGAAGGGCTAGCAAGCTTTTATTGCTGACCACCGCGCAGTAAAAAATTAATAAGGAAGCACAAGTAACCAATGCTGGAGGGCCCGTCGTCTAGCCCGGTTAGGACGCCGCCCTTACAAGGCGGAGGTCCGGGGTTCAAGTCCCCGCGGGCCCACCACTTACATAAGCCCTACTAAGATCGTAGATATGGTTTCCCATCGCCATAAGACCTTACTTATAATTCCTGAGGTCGTGAATCTAGCGGGCGAGGATAAGGGTTCAAGCCACTCCCGATCTCAACGGTGTAATCACAATAGATAGTTGTCTTGGAGCATGTAATTATGGTAGTCATGGGATTCTCAGGCAATTAAGTAAGTTAAGAATAGTTATTGGGAATGTGCTGTGTGAAGGTGCTTCCATTATTTTCCGCCTCGCGGGGATTGAGATTTAGGTTTGCGTTCCTGCATGCCCGCTACTTAATTGTTAGGCTAAGTGTAGTGTTTGGTTCGCGTTACTGGTTTCTGTGTAGGGACTCTGATATCTTTTTCATAGTCCTTATGAAGTAGCCCATTTCTTTCTCGGTTCCTATGGTGACCCTAACGTATGCTTGAAGCTTCTTGTGGGTGAGTGGCTTGACCATTATGCCGTACTCCGCGAGCTTCGCGCACAACTCCTGCCCTTGAATCCCGTCTATCCCTACTAGTATGAAGTTAGTAACGGTGTTCCTCACCTTCACGCCGCGTATTCTACCGAGTGAAGCAACAGTGTTTTCACGGGTCTTGATGATGTTGTCGACGTATCCTTGAATTACTCTCAGGCTCTCTAAGGCCCCTATCCCTGCCGCTATTGAAGTTATCGGTATGTCGAACTCTCTCTTCTTAGAGAGTACTTTGCGAAGGGTTTGAGGCTGCCCTAACACATACCCCAACCTAGCCCCAGCTATGGCGAATGCCTTGGAGAGTGTCCGCAGTATTATCAAGTTATCATGACTGCTTACCCAATCCCTGAACGTCACGCCGGAGAATTCAAAGTATGCTTCATCAATGATGACGTATCTAAACTTCTCCAACGCCTCCCTAAGGAAGTCATCATTAACGATAAGATTCCCCGTGGGGTTGTTGGGATTGGGAACGTAGAGTACGCTACTTTTGCTGGCAAACCCAAGCGTTAGTTCCTCATTAAGAAGGAGATCTTCTTTCAAGGGAATCCTAATGACGGGAACGCCAGCTAACTCAAAATCGATAAGTGCAGGCTCAAACGTTGGTGAGGGTGAGACCACGTGAAGGCCTTGACTCCTGAAGTAAAGAGCGCTGTACAGCATGAACGACTCAGAACCAGGTAATAACATAATATACTCCGGCTCCATACCCACGTAGTCCGCCAGCAACTCCATCAACAACCTACGCAGACCTACAGAATCGTACCTATTCACAAGCAACGCAGCCTCCCTAACCCTATTAACTACGGCCTCGGGTGGGGGGTAAGGAC
>Ga0256833_1003826_pt1 | contig 10205 bp, 11 predicted proteins | sample 356284metaG_FD_190535 | JGI IMG/M metagenome (GOLD analysis project Ga0256833, IMG submission 190535) | Hydrothermal vent microbial communities from Mid Atlantic Ridge, Atlantic Ocean - 356-284 | ecosystem: Environmental > Aquatic > Marine > Hydrothermal vents | place: Atlantic Ocean: Mid...
GGATAGACTCACCTTCTATAAAAATATCAGCTTCAAAAATATCATCTCTTTGGTATGTTGCTACACCTTTGGGAGTTCCACTCATAATAATATCTCCATCTTCTAATGTCATAAAGGTTTGTATCTCACTTAAAATCTTGTTTGGCTTATATATCATCAAATCATAAGTAGCATACTGCACTAAATCCCCATTGATAGTAAGTTTCATTTCTAATGAGGTAATGTTCCCAGAAAACTTTACAAATTTACTCAATACAGCAGAGCCATCAAACCCTTTGGCACGCTCCCATGGTAAGCCTTTTTCTTTCATTTTGTTTTGTATCCCTGCCTTGGTGAGGTCAAACCCAAACCCGATACCCTCTATTTTATTCTCTTTGATAAGAAAACAAATCTCTCCTTCAAAACGACAATCCTCTTGGATGTATCTGAGCTTCGAAGTGATAGCTGAGTTGGGTTTGTTGAAAAGTACCATCATATCTGGCGTCTCATTATTGAGTTCTTTGATATGTTCTACATAGTTACGACCTACACAAATGACTTTGGAGGGGGTGATTGATTGGTTATTGTATTGTATCGTTTGCATTAAGCTTCCTTTTGTAGAATTATATCATCTTCTATATCTCTTATCTTGTACAATATTGACTTATTTATAGAGTTTTGGACTTGTTCCAAACAATCCCTTAAAATTACGGTTTAAATGGCTTTGGTCAAAAAAGCCAGCGTCTACGGAGATAGTAGACAAAGAGTCATCCTTTGTGTAGGTCATTAAATCTTTGGCTCTATTGACCTTGGTATTCAATATATATTGTTGTGGGGTCATCCCTACTTCTTTTTTAAACAAGCGTATGAGATAAGATTTATCATGCCCTATCTCTTTTGCTAGCTGTTCTACACTAAAGGAGGTATCACTGTTTCCTACTATAATGCTTTTGATGTGTGTGATTATATTAGACTCTTTTGGAGTATGGAGAGTGCCATATTTTTGAAAAAAGTCTTGTATCATTTCTGATACTTCCGACTCTACTACAGAATGATTTGGTATCAATATCGTATCAAATAAGGTTTTAAATGCTTGATACCAATCTTTCTCTTTTATGATACTCTCAGAGATATAAAAATGTTCATGCTCTCTTTGGCACCACTGTTTGTCTAAAAACAGCACATAATACCCTTGGGCATCTACTACTTTGGTTCTATGGATTTGTTGGGGATTAAAAATCGCAATCGATTGATGATCTAAATATCTTGTAGTATCTTTGTCATAGGTGATTTCTAAATGACCTTTATCTATAAGCGCTACGCCAAAATGTGTATGAAAATGTTTTTTATACGCTTCAAAAGGGGTGTGCGTATATTTTAATTCTCCAAATATCTTTTGATCTTGGGTATAAAGGTATTGGATTATTTTTTTCATCATATTATCATGAAGCAAAGAGAGCCTTTGCTTCATATTCTATTAGGATTTATCGTGAGTCTCTTTGACTATTTCAGCCATCTCTTTTTCGATTTCATCTGGAATATCCAAATCATCGTCTGTGAGTACACCTGCATTTGGATCATTGTAGACACTTTCATCTAGTTTACCTTCACTTTTGGCAACTATCACTGAAACTGCAGCATCACCAGAGACATTGACTGCGGTACGTATCATATCGAGTAATCTATCCACCCCGAGTATAAGCCCTATACCCTCCACAGGAAGTCCTACTTGTGTAAATACCATAGAGAGCATAATCAGCCCAACCCCAGGTACCCCAGCTGTACCTATAGAAGCCAGTACCGACATCATAATCACTGTCAAATATCCTGTAATACCTAGGTGCACACCATAAGCATTAGCAATAAATACTGTAGCAACCCCTTGCATAATCGCCGTACCATCCATGTTAATCGTCGCACCAAAAGGCACGGTAAAGGATGCGACTGAGTTGTTCACCCCTAGTCTATCTGTCACGGCTCTAAGTGTCACAGGGATAGTGGCATTTGAACTAGAAGTTGAAAATGCAAATATTTGTGTCTCTCTCATTTTCTTAAGAAAAGTAATAGGGTTCATACCTGAGAAGACTTTGAGGATACTCATCAGTGTGACAAAAAGGTGTATCATGAGTGCAGCAATGAGTACGAGTACGTAACCTGCTAAATCTACCAAAAGTCCCAAACCTAAGTTCGCAATAGCTTTTGCAAGTAGTGCAAATACTGCGTAGGGTGCTACTGCCATGATAATATTGACCATCTTCATCATAATTTCATTACCAATTTCGATAAGTTCAACGACTGGTTCTGCTTTTTTACCTACCATCAAGATAGAGATACCTACTAAGATAGAGAAGAAAATAATTTGTAACATTTTCCCTAGTGCCATAGCATTAATCGCGTTACTTGGGATAATGTCTATGAGCACGGCACTTAGTGCTGGTGCTTCTTTTGCAGTAAAGGCTGCCTCTGTTGTCATATGTACACCACTTCCTATACCTATCATGGCAGCAAGTCCTATACCCACGGCAATAGCAATAGCTGTTGTCAGCATATAGAGTGCAAATGATTTTCCACCCACTTTACCTAAAGCATTGATATCCCCAATACCTATAACCCCTGTAATAAGGGAAAAGAATACCAAAGGTACCACAAGCATTTTTAGTGCAGTAACAAACATTTTTCCTACAATATGGAAAAACCCTACCACATATTCATTGACAAATGAACCTGCCTCATTTAACCCCAATAGGTTTATTCCTAACCCTACGATAATACCTAATGCCATACCTATGAGGACTTTCGTCGTTAAGGACATCTTTTTTTCTGTTTCCATTTCTTTCTCCTTTTTATATAAATTATCAATTCAAATAGTACATCAGTGTCTTATTTGAATTAAAAATGTGTTTTCATCCTATTAAGCCAAGCTATCTTGGCTTAACACGATAAAATTAAAAAAGAGAAGCTTTAAGAAGCAAGAGAATCTTGCCTCTTAATCTTTTAGAAATTGACGTAGTATTGTACTCTAAAATCATCTCTGTCTTCTCGACCACCATTATCATCTATTCCATCATAGCGTAATGCTTCCGATGCATTAGATTGGTCCTTTATGGAGTAGCGTACTCTAATTTTGGACCAGTCATTAATGGTATATTTTGCATCGAGATTAAACTCTGTAAAATCATCTACAAGTTTATCTGTATCAGATTGTACATCGACATATCCAAATTTCACAGAAAGCCCTGCCATGGGTTTAATCACAAGTTGTCCACCAAAAGCTGTACTCGCCTCATAGGGGCCATATCCTTGTTGCCAATCTGAGTACATTGGTCCTGACTCAAAGGCTTGGAAAGCATTGTCTGAGATTTTGTCATAGAGTGCAGCGATAGAAAACATACCAATTGTTGTTCCTATTTTGGCTCCAACAAGTGTAGAGTCCTTGCCCTCTAGATATTCATTCATCCCAAATTGCCCTTTTATATACGTATTGGTGCCAAATGGTAAATTGTATTTTGCATCAGCATATGTGTATGATTGTCTTGTATTGGTATCTGTAAGTGCATCAATATATTGTGCATGAAGTATAAGGTTTTCAATAGATGTATTGCTCGCAGAAATATATGCTAAACCATCTTTCCCTGTTTTTGTGTCTAAAAAGGCATTCTCTTTAGAGGTAAACCCTGTATATCTATCTACAAAACCTATCTCAATCATCGTATCTGGGATATCTTTGTTTCTAAGGATTGCAGCTTCATACACAGAAGGTAAAATACGTAAATCATGGTTTTGTATGAGAGGTGTTGCTAACTGTTGTCGACCCACTTTGAGCATCGTGTTGCCTATGTCGTATTGGACATATGCTTCACCGAGGAAAGCAAGATTTTGACCCTCACGACCTAACATACTTGTACCTTTACCCTCTTCACGAGTAAAAATATTTCCTAGTCTAGTACTTGAATAGTGTGCTAAACCAAATTTAAATCCATAATATGCTGCACTTTCATATTTGATAATGCCTCCAAAAGTCAATGCTCTAGCATCTGCGTTTCCTGTTTTATCTTCATCAAAACTTCTATCGAAATAGAATGTTCTGAGTGCTGCCGTAAATTTGCCTTTTTTAAGTGCTTCTCCAAAAGTTTCACCTACTTTTACTGTTGATGTACTTTGAGTCTCCTCGTGGCTACCATCTAATTTGTACCCTGCATCACCTATTGGATAACTTGCCATAAGCATCGTTGATGCTATGACTGATAATACTACTAAACCCTTTTTCATTTTGATCTCCTTTGTAATCAAATTTTGCAATCATTCAAATTTATTATATCATAATATTGTTATACCTAATTAACCTTTGGGTTAACCTCAAATTCTTTGGAAACACCCACAGTACAAGCACTATCACTAATTTTGGAAATCCTATTGCATAATTTGGGATTATCTGTAATTTCTGACTATTGTACCCCATATGATGGAGACTAAGCCAAAATAAGGTAGAATCACATCAATAATATAGAAAATATTTAAGGTCATAAATGTTTGATACACTCACAGATAGTTTTAAGAATGCCATAGGAAAAATACGTTTTCATGATGATGAAAAAGCCTTGAAAAAAGCTACTACTGAACTAAAGAAGTCACTGTTAAAAGCAGATGTACATCATAAAGTTGTAAAAGAACTTATCTCATATGTAGAGTTAGAGACTAAAAAAAATGGTGTAGGGAAAGATAACTTTTTAAAAGCTTTACAGGATAAACTCACGGATATTCTTACGATAGAAGGGGCACCAAAAGGTTTCACTTTTGCTTCTAAGCCACCTACAGTAGTCATGATGATTGGTTTACAAGGTTCGGGTAAAACCACTACGACAGGTAAATTGGCATATTTTTTAAAAGAGCAAAAAAAGAAAAAAGTACTTATTATCGCAGCTGATTTACAAAGACTTGCAGCTGTTGAACAGCTAAAACAGGTTGCATCGGGTATAGAAGTTGATCTTTTTTATGATGAAGATGCCACACCTACACAGGTGGTAGAAGATGGGCTTTATAAGGCGGAGAAAGAGCTCTATGATGTTGTACTCATAGATACAGCTGGACGGTTGGCGATTGATGAAGAGTTGATGGATGAACTTGCCAATGTGAAAACGGCAGCCAATCCTGATGAACTTTTTTATGTTGCAGATGCAATGACAGGACAAGATGCTGTAAGAACAGCACAGACCTTTAAAGAGAAGATAGGCATCACGGGTGTGGTGCTATCGAAATTTGATGGCGATGGTAAAGGCGGGGTGGCACTTGGGTTGACGCAACAAGTTGGCGTTCCATTGCGTTTTATTGGTGCAGGTGAAAAGATGCCTGATTTGGAACAATTTATTTCTGATAGAATTGTGAGTCGCCTAATGGGTGCAGGTGATGTCGAGTCTTTGGCAGAAAAAGCAGCCGCAGCTATTGACCCCAAAGAAGCCAAAAAAATGACCCAAAAGATTAAAAAAGGTCAATTTAATTTTAATGATTTCTTGGCGCAGATGGAACAGATGAAAAAGTTGGGTTCGATGAAATCTCTTATGGGAATGATACCTGGTATGGGTAACATGGCAAAACAAATTGGTGATATGGATTTGGAAAATTCAGATGAAATCAAACAAATAAAAGCTTTGGTATCCTCTATGACACCCAAGGAGAGAGAAAATCCAGACCTACTTAACAATACACGTAAGCGCCGTTTAGCCGCTGGTGCAGGATTGGATCCTATGCATGTAAATCGTGTACTCAAGCAATTTAAAAATGCCGCCAAAATGGCAAAGAAAATGTCGACAAAAGGTGGCATGAAAGAGATGCAAAAAATGATGTCAGGGATGCAAGGTGGTGGGGGAATGCCAAACCTACCTCGCTAAGCAACTATGAAGTTAATAAAATTTTTAGTATTTTTATGGTAAAATCGCGTTTCGTTAAGCCTTGATGAGTGCTTTAGTCATTAAAAAGCAGTTGTCAGGACTTAATTTATGGATACTTTTACCTCAAAGTGGTCTGTAATTAAAAGAGATAATTTAAAGGACATAACATGACAATGATTAGAATGACAAGAATGGGTAGAAAAAAGAAGCCTTTTTACAGAATTGTAGTAACAGACAGCAGAAAAAGAAGAGACGGTGGTTGGATTGAAGTGATAGGTAACTATAATCCAGTATCGGTCAACAAAGACCTTACACTTGATGAAGAGAGATTAAAATACTGGCTTTCTGTTGGAGCACAAATGAGTCCAACTGTAAAAAGATTAGCAGGGTTAAAGTAGTCTTATGGTTAAGGATTTCCTTATTGCCTATGCTAAACTATTGGTAAATAATCCTGAAGATATCTCAGTAGAGATTGCCGAACTGGATGAAGACTTTGATGAAATAACTCTTTTTGCCAATAATGAAGATATAGGTAAGCTCATTGGAAAAGAAGGTAGAATGATTCATTCTATTAAAACAGTTATTTCTGGTTGCAAGGCAAAAGGCGGTAAAAATTACCGTGTTAATGTCAAGCCAGTAGAGTAAAATGTCTAATGACAAAGCACTTATCGCTCAGATAGGGCGTACTATTGGACTTTGGGGTGACCTAAAGTTCCATCTGCATACCGATTTCCCAGAACAATTCAAAGTAGGTACAACCTATAAAAGTAATCGTGGTGATTTAACGATTTCAGATATCAATGAAAAACGCGGTACGATACGTTTTGTAGGATATGAAAGCATAGACAGTGCCAAAAAACTTACCAATGTGAAAATTTTTGCAGATGAAGCACAAACACGAGAAAATTGTGAGCTTAAAGAGGGGCAGCATTTTTGGTTTGACATTATGGGATGTATAGTCATGCAAGATGAGGAGTCTTTGGGTAAGGTGACAGATATACAACGTATGGGAGATACAGATTACTTGGCTGTACAAACAGAGAGTCACCTTGTAGATGCAGGATTAACCAAAAGTTTTTTACTTCCATATATAGAACGCTATATAATGAAGGTTGATATAGAAGAGAAAATGGTCTATACTAAAGATGCCAAAGATATACTAGAGGCATCATAATGCACTTCTCGTTTGTCACACTTTTCCCTAATCTTATCAAGGGATATTTTTCTGAAAGTATTTTAAAACGTGCTATTGAAGATGAGAAAATCTCTATTGATTTTTATAACCCTAGAGATTTTACTACCGACAAACATAATCGCGTAGATGCGCCTATGATTGGTGGTGGAGCAGGGATGCTCATGACGCCACAACCACTTATAGATACGCTAATACAAGTAAAAGAAACATCACCAAATGCACATATTATTTTTCTTTCTCCTGTAGCGAAGACTTTTACCCAAAATGATGCCAAGCGGTTAGCAAAATATGAGCATATCGTTTTTGTTTCTGGGCGTTATGAGGGGATAGATGAACGTGTGATAGAAGAACATGCTGATGAACTTTTTTCTATAGGGGATTTTATTTTAACAGGTGGTGAGTTAGCAAGTATGGTCGTTTGTGATGCTATAAGTCGCAACGTGGATAGAGTATTGGGTAATAGCGACTCATTAAGTGTTGAAAGTTTTGAAGCATCATTACTAGAAGCACCGTCCTTTACTAAACCTATTAATTATAATGAAAATGAAGTGGTTTCAGAGTTCTTAAAGGGTAATCATAGTAAAATCACGGACTTAAAAAGAGGGCTTGCTTTGTGCAAAACAAAGTATTTTCGCCCAGACTTATACAAAAGAAGGTATAACCATGAGAAATAAATACATTGAAAGTTTCGAGCAAGCACAACTAGAAGGCAAATCAGTTCCTGATTTTAGAGCTGGGGATACTCTTAGAGTAGCCGTACGCATTAAAGAAGGGAACAAAGAGAGAGTACAAAACTATGAAGGTCTTTGTATCGCTATCAGGGGTCAAGGTACAGGACGTACTTTTATGGTAAGAAAAATGGGTGCTAACTCTGTTGGTGTTGAAAGAATCTTCCCTCTTTATTCTGAATCTATTGAAAGTATTGAAGTACTTAGAAAAGGTAGAGTTAGAAGAGCGAAATTATTCTACCTTAGAGAGCTTAAGGGTAAAGCAGCAAGAATCAAAGAACTCCGTAGAAAATAGTCCTTTCATCCGATTTGCACTCATCTTTGTAGGATGTGTGCAGTTCTGAAACTAAATTTCGATACCCCTGTCGCTAAAGCGAAAGTGGGGTACACTTACTATACGTAAGCTCCTTCACACAAACCTACAAATATAAGTACAACTCGAATGAAATCATCTTTTTTCTAAAATCATTACAAAACTTCTATTTAAATTGCTATAATACGCTAAAATAATGCAGGATTCTCTTTATGTTAACTACCATGAAAAATAAATTTATTACATTGGTTCAACTTATCCTTGTGATGGTATATATTATTTTTGAAGAGCTTATTTGGGAGGGGATTGCTAGACCTATATATGAAGCAATTCATTCTCTGAAGATTCTTCAAAAAGTTGAAGCTAAGCTTCAACATGCGAATGCTTCCATGGTTCTTGTCATTTTTATGATATTGCTCGTATTGGTTGAGACATTTGGTATTTATGCTGGTATATTGCTTGTTAGTGGACATATGATATTAGGGTTGGGTCTTTATCTCTCTAAGATACCTATTGCAGCTTTTACATTTTGGCTATTTCGTGCTACCGAAGATAAGCTTATGCAGTTTAGATGGTTTAAATGGCTTTATAGCAAGATGATGGCAGGCATTATATGGTTGAAATCAAGAGAGATGTATAAAGAGACGATGGCGCGTCTTAAGGCAATAAAGTATATGCTTAAAAAGTGGAAAGAAAAACATTTTTCAAAAGAGAGTCTTTTTGTATTAAAAATAAAAAAAATGTATCAATCTGTAAAAGCCTCACTCAAAACAAAAGACAATGAATAAACGTATTATACTTGGGGGTACAATCCTATTTATATCTTTTTTGATTGCACTTTTCAGTTTTGAGGAGAGTCGTACCTTTTTTATTGCGTTTCTGTGGCGTATTTTATTTTTTTTAAAGAAGAATATTCTTACACTTTTGGCGGCTTTTTTTCTAGTCAAGGGTAAGTTTATCTTGACCATATTTTTGAAAAAAATTGCGGTACTCTCTGCGACAGGTTTAGGTAAACGTTATCTCATAGAAAAAGTGATTAATAAAAATCTAAAAATACATTTTTTAGATCACATAACAGATGATATAAAACGCCTAATTGCTTATGTGAAAGAGAACTTCAAAGATTTCCCTATCGTCAAACAGGTTTTGACAGGTATTGCTTTTTTGGGATCTTTGGGTTTTGTGGGTAAATTCATGGGTGGTATGCTTGCGATGAAAGTATTCATTGCAAAATTTTGGAGTTTTATTTTGGCAATTGTCCTAAAATTTGGTACAGCCATACTCTACTTTTTTACAGATTACCTTTGGGGGTCATGGATTGCGCCTTTGGTGGAGATATTGATATTTTCATGGTTGCTTGAATGGTTAGAAAAAATACCATTTCTTAAAAAATATATGGTTAAATTGTACAGTGATTTTATCTCTTTGTTTGAATGGTTTGAACTCTATTTGGAAAAAATATTTCATCTTCCTGTGAAAAGATTTTTCAAATTTTTGGCAAAGCGAATCAAAAAAAGAATTTATCAATTTATAGGATATGAACATGTGTGTGCATGGAAACATCTGCATGAAGTAAGAGAGCTTAATCCCAATACTCATATAAGACTAATCCAAAAACGCAGAGAGCGTGAAGTAAATAAGAAAAAAGAGTATATTTCTACCAGAACTAAAATAGTAGAAAAAAGAAAATCTAGGAAATAGACCTTGATGACTTTAGTCAGAAGATTTTTTAATCAGCTGATTCATTTTCTCTCCACCAATGTCATAGGCTTCACCAAATCCAAAGGTTGCTTCACCACCAATAGGCTTTAGTGCATACAGATTGAAGTCTTTCATTCGCATAAGCATACTTAATGTCCCTTGTTCAAATTTTGCTTGAAAATTTTCCATGATGGGTTGAAACATCTTTTCATCTTTTTCTATACGTTTAACATCACATTGTAAAGAAATACGCTTTCTTCTGAAGATATTAGGCGTGATACTCTCATCTTCTATGAAAAATGCAGAGGCTTTTGGTATATGTCGTATATTTTTGGCATGTGTGGAGATATCTGAGATAAAAATGTAGACTACTGCTCCATCGTAATAAAAAGGAGCATAAGAAT
>Ga0256833_1003827_pt1 | contig 10199 bp, 11 predicted proteins | sample 356284metaG_FD_190535 | JGI IMG/M metagenome (GOLD analysis project Ga0256833, IMG submission 190535) | Hydrothermal vent microbial communities from Mid Atlantic Ridge, Atlantic Ocean - 356-284 | ecosystem: Environmental > Aquatic > Marine > Hydrothermal vents | place: Atlantic Ocean: Mid...
ACTGGCGGCCTTTGGCCTGCCGCTGGAGAAACCGGTCGCCGCCTACTCCTCGGGGATGAAAAAGCGCCTGGCGCTGGCCCGCGCCCGCCTGCTCGCCCCCCGGCTTTTGCTCCTCGACGAACCCGAGACCGCCCTCGATGAGGCCGGCCGGGCGGCGCTCCTCGCCCTGGTCGAGGAGGTGCGGGGGCGGGGGGCGGTGCTGATCGCCACCCACGACCGCGGCTTCGCCCAGCGGGCGGCCGACCGGGAGGTGGTGATGGGGTGAGGCGGATCGTCACCCTGGCCCTTCGCGACCTGCGGCTTGAGCTCCGGGGCCGGGCCGGGCTGTTTTCCGCCCTCTTCTTCCTGGGGGTGGTGCTCCTGATCCTCGGCTTCGCCCTCGGGCCCGAGCCCGCCGACCTGCGGCGGGCCGCCCCCGGGGTCCTCTGGGTGGCGCTCGCCTTCGCCGGCAGCCTGCTCGCCGGTCGGGCCTGGGCGGTGGAGGTCGAGAACGACACCCTGGACGACCTCCTCCTCACCCCGGGGAGCCGGGAGTGGATCTACTGGGGAAAGTTCCTCTTCCTCTGGATCCTGCTCCTCGGCGTCGCCCTCCTGCTCTTGGTGCTGGTGGCCGGGATGTTCTACCTCCCCCTGGAGCGGGGCCCCGGCCTCTTCCTGACCCTGGTGCTGGGGGCCACCGGCTACGCCGCGGTGGCCACCTTCTACGCCGGGCTGGTGGCCCGGTTGGCCACCGCCCAGCTGATCCTTCCGGTCTTGGTCTTTTCGGTGGTGGTGCCGGTGATCTTGGCGGCGGTGCGGGCGACCCTGGGGCTGGTCGAGGGGGCGCCGTTGGCCGAGGTCGCCGCCTGGTGGAAGCTGCTCGCCGCCTTCGACCTGGTCTACCTTACCGCTTCCAGCCTGCTCTTTCCCTTCGTCGTCGAAGGCTAGGGGCCTTCCTCCGAGCGGTAGCGGAGCGCCCCTTGGTGGGCGAGGACCGCCTTCTTGAGGGCGGCGAGGTCGTCGGCCAGGAAGAACTCGAAGGCGTCGGCCCGCCCGTTCTTGTGCATGGCGATCACCATGCAGTGGGCGAAGGGGGCGAACTTTGGGTTGGGGGTCAGGACCCCGGCCGCCGCCCAATCGGCGCCAAAGATCCGGAGCGCCTCCAGGCCGGGGTACTCCTTCTCGCGGTAGCCGCCGTCCACCGCCACCTGGGTGAGCACGCTGGGGAAGAGCAGGCTGAAGAGGTGGTCGGGCTCGGGGGCCGAGGCGTGGGGGTCGTCGTAGTCGACCTTGATCCGGTCGATGGGGATCACCAGGTAGCGGATCTCGACCCCGGTCTCGGGGTTGGCCACCCGGTAGTGGTAGACGAGCACGTCGTTGGGCTCGGGGGGGCGCTCCCGGTAGCCGGGGGGAAGCCGGTAGGTCATGCCGGCCTCGTCCAGCACCTTCTGGAAGAAGGTCCAGGCCGGGCTCGCCGGAGGCCCTGCCCAGGCGAGCGACAGGGTCAGGATCAAAAGCACGCTAAGGCTTCGCACGTTTCCACTCCGCGAGCAGCTTCTTCCCGGTCTCCTTCCAGTCCGAGGGCCGGGCCAGCTCGACGAACTTCTCCATGTCCCGGATCGCCTTCTCCCGCTCGCCCAGGTTCCAGTAGGCCACCGCCCGGTTGAAGTAGGGGCCGGGGGCCTCGGGAGCCAGCTCCACCGCCCGGTCGAGGTCGGCGAGCGCTTTCTTCCAGCGGCCTCGCTTTAGGTAGAGCGTCCCCCGGTTGAACCAGGCCGCCACCTGGTGGGGGTCGAGCTCGATCGCCCGATCGAGGTCCCGAAGGGCGTCCTCCTCCTGCCCGAAGGCCTGGTAGGCGAGCGCCCGGTTGGTGAGGACGCCGGCGTCGGGGTGGCGTTTCAGGCTTTGGCTCAGGTCGGCGATCGCCTTACCGTACTCCTTGAGCTCGAGGTAGAGCGCCCCCCGGACGGCATAAAGGGCGGCGCTTTCGGGGTAGCGGGCGATCCCCTGGTCGAGCACCGCGAGCGCCTTCTCGTACTCCCCGCGCTCCTGGTGCATCAGCGCCACCTTGGCCACCTCCGCCGGCGGCAGGCCGCTGTGGGCGTAGGTGGCGCTGTGGGGCTTTAGGGTCTTGGGGTCGAGGGGCCCGGCCTTGGCTCCCGGTTCCACCACCGGGGGACGGTCGGCGGAGACCGCCGGCGGGGCGGGGGCGGGCCCGGAGTTCTCGCGCTTCTTGGCGCGGCAGGCGGGCAGGGTCAGGGCCAGCAGAAGGAGGGGGATCCAGAGGGTTCGCATCGTCGCTTTCTCCCAAACAGGCTAACCGCGGGAAGGATGACTTGGGTGAAGGGAGGGCCGGCCCCGGCCGGCCCTCCCTGGCGCGTTCCATCCCGCTACTTCTTCGACTTCAGGTACTCGATCAGCATCTTGTGCATCAGGTCGATGTGCTCGGCGTCGCTCAGCATCCCCGGGGTGCTGACCGCCTGCCAGACCTTGGGGTTGGTCATCTCCTTGTGACAGCCCATGCAGAGCCCGGTCCGGTCCATGCCGTCCCGCATGCGCTTGGGCAGGGCGCGGGAGAGCGGCCAGTGGGAGCCGACCGTCTGAACCTGGAAGCCGGTCTTGGGGTCGACGATCGTCGACCAATCCCACTTGAGGTCGGGGATCGCCGGAATCTGCACCTGGTACTTGCCGGGGATCACCTTGCCGGTGCGGGCGTCGATCAGATCCTCGACGATGTCCTCGGCGTACTTGGTCTGGAAGATGTTCTTGTTGATCCCGTAACCGAGGGCCTTGGGGTTGTTGTGGCAGGACTCGCAGGAGCGGGCCTGCTTGAGCGCCGAGTGGGGCTGGGCCGGGGCCATGTCGATCGCCAGCGGGATGAACGACTGACCGATCTGGGCGGCCTCGTCGGGGCTGCGGGCGATCACGTTGTGGGCGATCGTCTTGCCCTTGGAGTCGATCACGGTGTAGACCACCTGGCAGCCGGGCATCAGCGGGGTCACCCGCCCCTCGCCGTTGATCCCCAGGATCGGGTCCTCCCAGCGCAGGTAGCTGCGCGACTCGCTGGCCTTACCCGGCCGCTTGAGGCCGTGGGTGCCAAGGGGGCTCTCCGGGGTCTGGCCATGGGCGTCGTGGCGGTTGCCGTTGGCCACCCAGTCGGTGTCGGACTTGCCGCCGGAGTAGTCGACCTTGACGTGGCAGCCGTAGCACTGCGGCACCCAGGAGGCGTGGCAGGCGTAGCACTCGAGCTCGTCGACGTGCTTCTTCACGCTGGCCATCGCCACCTTGGCGTCGGGGGTCTTCCAGGCGTCCTTCTTGTTGATCTCCTTGAGGACGGGAACTTCGAAGTCGGCCCCGGTCGCCGAGTGGAGGATGACCTTGTCGCCCTTCTTAACCACGTTCCCGAAGGGGTTGCCGCGGGCGGTGAGCAGGTAGCCGTCCTCGGCCGGGTAGACGGTGGCGAAGGCCTGGGTCTCGGGGAGGGGTTGCTGGGCGAGCCCGCGCGGGGTCTTGGCCAGCTTGCGGCCGAACTCCTCGCCGTAGCCGATCGGCAGCTCCCAGGGGTACTGCTCGGCGGTGCCGTGGCAGTCCTGGCACTCCACCTCGACCTGGGCCAGGGTGGTGGCGAAGATGTTGCCGTCGCCGTGCATGTCGATGGTGGTGTGGCAGTCCTGGCAGAGCATCCCGCCCTTACCGGGGACCCCCTGGTGGTGCACGTCGTCGGCGATGTAGAGGTACTTCTTGGTGTGCAGCTTGGGCTGCTTGCTGCCCTTTTCGTTGTAAGGGGTGCCGTAGGGGAACTCCATCAGGCCCTGGAAGGTCACCCCGATCCGCTTGCCGCGGTTGTGGCAGGAGTTGCAGGTCTCGACCGGAATGCCGGAGTAGACGGTGTCGTGGACCTTGACCTTGGACTTCCGGGTGGCCTGGATCTCGTGGACCAGCATGTGGCCGTGCTGGTCCTTCTTGATCGTGGGGTCGTTCCCCTCGTAGAAGCCCTCGTTGGAGTAGGGGATGTGGCAGGCCGAGCACCCCATGCCGCGGTAGTCGCCGCGTTTCTCGCGGCCCTTAACCCCGACGTGGCAGCGCTGGCACTGCTGACGCTGGTAGGTGATCGCCGCCAGCTTGGGGTCCTTCTCGATCTCCTTGACCGAGGGGCTGGGGATCTCCTTGAGCTCGTCGGGGAAGGCCTGGGGGTACATCTTCTTGAGTTCCTGCATGTACCGCTTGTAGGCCTCGGTCCCCACCATCGGCACCGGCCCGTCGGTGTCCTTGACGTGGTAGTTGCCGTAGGGGGTCTTGCCGTTCCAGGTCTCGGAGAAGCCCCAGGTATGCAGGTTCCCCTGGATCTTGCCGGCCTCGGTCTGCATCAGCGAGAGGTTGAGGCGGTAGGCGTAGCCGGGGTGGCACTGCCCGCAGGTGTTCTCGGCGATCCAGATCGAGCCCGGGTCGGGGTAGAAGGCCTTCGGCCCCCGGCCGTTTTTGAACATCGCCGGGGCGCCCTTGTGGGCCTCCTCCTTGGTGAGGCCCTTGGGGTTCCCCCCGTGGCAGACGGTGCAGCCCTGTGGGTCCCCGGCCGCCGCGCCCAGGGCCTTGATCTGCTGCATCATCGGGGACTTGGGGTCGCGGATGTTCTCGATCCCCTGGTGGCAGCTCAAACAGCCCTTCTGGGCGGCGACCTCGGGGCTGACCTTGGCGGGGACCGACTGGGCCCAGGCCGCCCCCAACGCCAGGAGCAGGCCCGCCGCCAGCCCGAGGATGCCGATACGCTGTCTCATATCCCGATCACCTCCTACCAGGTACCCGCCTGGTTGGGGTTCATGATCCCCTAATCGTTTTGGGACATGTGTCCCGCATGGGCGATATGCATCGGATTATGCACGAAGTTTGAACTTGATTAAAACGCTCCGATTTGTAGATCGGCCGAAGAGGGGGCGGCTTTTCATCAACCCTAAAGGGCAGGTGCTAGGCTGGGTTCGCATGGAACGCGCGCGACCCCGCCCCGACGCCCTGACCCTGGGGGTTTTGGTCCTCGGTTTCCTGGTGCTGCTGATGGGTCTCTACCTCGCCCTCTCCGCCCCGCCCGACCGACAGCAAGGGTACCTGGTCCGGATCCTCTACCTCCATGTGGCGGCCGCCTGGACCGGCTACCTGGCCTTCATCGTGGCGGCGGTCTACGCCCTCCTCTACCTCGTCACCAACCGGCCGGCCCACGACCGGGTGAGCGCGGCCAGCGCCGAGATCGGGCTCTGGCTCTCGCTCCTCATGGTGCTGGGGGGGATGATGTGGGCCCGCCCCACCTGGGGGGTGTACTGGGTCTGGGAGCCCCGGCTCACCTCGGTGGCGGTGATGATCGCGATCTACGTCGGTTACTTCCTGGTTCGGCAGGCGATCGAGGACCCCGAGATGCGGGCCAAGGCGGCGGCGGCGGTGGCGATCCTCGGGGTGATCAACATCCCGATCACCTACATGTCGGTCTACTGGTGGCGCTCGATCCACCAGACCGCCAGCATCGACCTCATCAACCGCAAGGTGCACATGGCCCCGGCGATGCTGGCCGCCCTCCTGGTCAACCTGCTGGCCTTCACCCTGATCTACCTGGGGTTCGTCCGACTCAAGGGCTACCTGGCCGCCCGCCAGGCGGCGAAGGAGGGGTTCGATGGGTAACCAGGTCTTCGTGCTGGTCGTCTACCTCGCCACCTACGCCTTCCTCTTCGGCTACCTCGCCTACCTGCTCGCCCGTCTGCGGAGGGAGGGATGAAGCTCAAGTACTGGGTCGGTCTTCTGGTGATCGTGGGGGCGGTCGGCTACCTGATCTGGGGGGGGTTGGGGAGGAGCCTGGTCTACTTCATCACCCCCAGCGAGTACTTCCAGGACCCCGCCAAGTACGCCGGCAAGCGGGTCCGGCTGGGGGGCATCGTCAAGGCCGGCACGGTGCGCTACGACCCCAAGACGCTGAAGCTCGAGTTCGTCCTCACCGACGGGGTCACCGAGGTCCCGGTCCACCACCGGGGCACGCCCCCGGCGCTCTTTAAGGAGCGGCAGGGGGTGGTGGTCGAGGGGAAGTTCCGGGGGAAGGTCTTCTACGGCGACAACCTGCTCGTCAAGCACTCGGAGACCTACCAGCCCCCCAAGGAGGGCTACACCCCTGAGGAGGTCCGGAAGCTGATCGAGGAGGCCAAGTGACTCCCGGGCTGCTCGGAAACCTGGCCCTCGCCTTCGGGTTCGTCTTCACCGCCCTCGGGCTGGCCCTGGCGGGGTTCGCCTGGTGGGCCAAGGACGGGCGTTACGTCGAGGCCGCCAAGAGGGCGGCGCTCTTTTCCCTGCTGGCGGCGCTCCTCGCCTTCGGGGCGCTGGAGTGGGCGCTCTTAACCGACGACTTCTCGATCGTCTACACCGTCAAGAACCACTCGACCAAGAGCCCCCTTTGGGTCAAGTTCGCCACCCTGTGGGCGGCGCTGGAGGGCTCGATCCTGCTCTGGGCGACATTCCAGGCCCTCTACACCTTCCTCGCCGCCCGGCGCATGCGGGACTACTGGATGGCCCCGGCGGCGCTCGGCACCCTCTTTGGCATCCAGCTCTTCTTTTTCGGGGTGATGCTCTTCGTGGCCAACCCCTTCACCCCGGTGCCCAACCCGCCGGCCGATGGCCCCGGCCCCAACCCGCTGTTGCAGAACCACTGGATGATGGCGGTTCACCCGGTGCTCATGTACCTCGGCTTCGTGGGGATGAGCGTGCCCTTCGCCTACGCGGTGGCGGCGATGCTGGCCCGCCGCTACCAGTCGTGGGTGGCCACCACCCGTTGGTGGACGCTGGTGGCGTTCGGCTTCCTTACCGCCGCGATCTTCGCCGGCGGCTGGTGGAGCTACGAGGTGCTGGGTTGGGGCGGCTACTGGGGCTGGGACCCGGTGGAGAACGCCTCGTTCATCCCCTGGCTCCTGCTCGCCGCCTTCCTCCACACCGCCATGGTCCAGGAGCGGCGGGGGTTCTTTAAGACCTGGAACTTCGCCTACATCACCCTGGCGTTCTCGGCCACCGTCTTCGGGACCTTCCTCACCCGCTCGGGGGTGATCCAGTCGGTCCACGCCTTCGTCGAGGGGGCGGTGGGGCCGGTCTTCCTGGGGTTTTTGCTGCTGGTGCTGGCGGTCGGGTTCGGCCTGCTCTCCCGGGTCGCCGGCGAGGTGCGCGACGTGGGGGGGATGGGGCTGCTTTCGCGGGAGGGCCTCCTCCTCGGGGGCTCCTTGGTCTTCGCCACCATGGCCTTCGTGGTGGTGCTGGGGACGCTCTTCCCCCTGATCGTGGAGGCCACCACCGGCGACAAGGTCTCGGTGGGGGCGCCCTTCTTCAACACCGCCTTCGCTCCCCTCGGGGCGGCCCTCCTCCTCCTGATGGGGGCCGGACCGCTGGTGCCCTGGGGCCGGGTCGACGCCTACGCCGCCCGGGCCCTGGCGGTGATGGCCAGCGCCCTGGTGCTGGGGGCGGCGGCGAGCCTCTTCCTGGGGGCGACCTTCGGGGTGGCGCTGGGGGTGGGGCTCTTTTGCTACAACCTCGCCTCGGTCTACTACCAGGCGGCCAAGGGGGCCCGGGTCTGGCGGGCCAAGGCCGGCGGGGCCCTGGCCGGCCTCCTCGCCTACCTCGTCCGGGCCCGCCGGCAGGCGGGGGCCCAGCTGGTGCACCTGGGGGTGGCGCTGGTGGCGCTGGCGATCGTCTTCAGCCAGGCCTACCGCAGCGACGTGCAGAAGACCCTCGAGGTCGGCCAGTCCGCCAGCCTCGCCGGGGTCGAGGTCAAGCTGTTGCGCCTTTCCGCCTTCGACCAGGGCTTCCGCTTCGCGGTCGAGGCCACCGCCCGGGTGCAGGGGGCGGGGGTGCTGCGGCCCCAGCTCCGCTACTACCCCACCATGAACAGCCCGCTGGCGGCGCCGGCGGTCCACTACGGGCTCTACAACGACGACTACCTGATCCTCCAGGCCTTCGACACCGAGCACGCCAAGTGGGCGACCCTCCGCATGGTGCGGACGCCGCTGGTGCTCTGGCTCTGGATCGCCGGGGGAATCCTCCTCCTGGGGGTGCTCTACATCGCGATCCCCGAGCGGAGGCGGGCCCCGGCCGGCGAGGGGGTGACCGCGTGAGGCGGCTTTTCTACCTGCTGATCGTGGCGGTGCTGGGGGGGCTCTTCTGGTGGGGGCTCCACCGCAACCCCGGCGAGCTCAAGTCGGTCCTGATCGGGCGGCCCGCCCCCGACTTCGAGCTTCCCTTGCTGCCGCCCTACCGGCAGGCGTGGGGCGAGCGGTTCCGGCTGGCCGACCACCTGGGGAAGACCCCGATCGTGCTCAACTTCTGGGCCAGCTGGTGCTACCCCGCCTGCTACCAGGAGGCCCCGGTCCTCCAGGCCGCCTGGGAAAAGTACCGGGACCGGGTGCTCTTTTTCGGCGTCAACAACCAGGACAAGACCGAGGCGGCGCTCAAGTTCATCGACCGCTTCGGCCTCACCTTCCCCCAGGGCTACGACCCCCGGGGCAGGGTGGGGATCGACTACGGGATGTACGGGGTGCCCGAGACCTTCTTCATCGATCGAACGGGGAAGGTGCGCTACCGCCACGCGGGGGCGATCGACGCCGCCACCCTAAAGGCCAAGCTGGCGGAGGTGCTCCGGTGAGGCCCCTCCTTGCGCTCCTCCTCTTCCTCTCGCTGGCCCTGGCCCAGACCCCCACCGGCGAGCCGCCCCCCGACCTCTCGCCGGAGGTGTTCAAAATCGCCTCCCAGCTCCGCTGCCCGGTCTGCCAGGGGGAGAGCGCGGCGGAGTCGAACGCCGGGGTCAGCCAGGAGATGCGCCGCCAGATCGCCGAGATGCTGAAGGAGGGGAAGAGCGAGGAGGCGATCCGCGACTACTTCGTCCAGCGCTACGGCGAGTGGATCCTCTACGCCCCGCCCAGGAGGGGGGTCAACTGGCTGCTCTGGCTGGCTCCCGCGATCGGGCTCGGGCTCCTTGGCCTGGGGCTTTGGCGCTACCTCGCCGAGGCCCGCAGGCGCGAGGCCGAGCTGGCCCTCGGCGAGGAGGAGCTCAGGGCGCTGGAGCACCGGTTGGAGGAAGAATGATCCTGCTTTACCTGGCCGCCTTCTTGGTCTTCTTGCTGCTGGCCCTCTTCGTGCTCGCCCCCCTCCGGTCGGCCCCCCGCCCCTTTCCCGAAAATCCCCGCCCCGAGGAGCTTCGCCTGGAGCTTCAGGCCCTGAAGCAGGAGGCCCGGGAGCTCAAGGGCGAGGAGCGCGTCCGGGTCCTCAAGCGGATCGCCTGGATCGAGCGGGAGCTCGGCACCGCCGAGCGCCGGGAGGCCGTCCGGGCCGCCGCTCCGGCCCGCCGGTTCCCAGTCCTGGCGGTGGCGCTGGTGCTGGTTGGGGGGGCGGCGCTGGCGGCCGTGCTGGTCGCCTACACCCTGCCCCGGCTCCCCGGCGGCTCGGTGACCGAGGCCCTGGCGGTGCGCGAGCTTAGGAAGCTCAAGGAGCTCAAGGCCGAGGCCGAGCGGGTCAACACCCCCGAGGCCTGGCTGGCCTACGCCGACCTCGCCTTCGAGCTCCACGACCTGGAGCGGGCGGCCCAGGGCTACACCAAGGTCATCGAGCTCGACCACAAGAACCTCAAGGCCTACCGCCGCTACGGGATGATCCTCTTCATGGCCGGGCGGCCCAAGGAGGCGGCCCAGGTGCTGGCGGTGGTGACCCGGGTCGACCCCGACCCCGAGGGGCTCCTCTTTTTAGGGAACGCTTACTTCCAGCTGGGCGACTACGGGAAGGCGATCGCCGCCTGGGAGACCTACTTGAAGCGGGGGGGCGAGGCCAGGGAGCGGGTCCGGAACCTGATCGCCACCGCCCGCGCCCGGATGAACGCCAAGGACCCCGGCGAGCGGGTCTACGCCGAGAAGTGCGCCGCCTGCCACGGGGCCAAGGGCGAGGGCGGGATCGGACCGAAGCTGGCCAAAAACCCTGTTTTGAACGCCCCCGAGGCGGTGGCCGAGATCGTGCGGAACGGCCGCGGCCGGATGCCGGCGATCCCCCTTTCCGACGCCGAGCTCGCCGACCTCCTCGCCTACCTCAAAAAGCTCTAGCTACTCCGGGACCTCGACCTTGGAGAGGTCGCCGAGGATGAGCCGGGGGGTCTGGGGCCGCTCGGCGTGCTTTTTGACCTCGGCGGCCACCCCCAGGAGCGAGCCGTAGATCCGCACCCCCTC
>Ga0256833_1003829_pt1 | contig 10196 bp, 7 predicted proteins | sample 356284metaG_FD_190535 | JGI IMG/M metagenome (GOLD analysis project Ga0256833, IMG submission 190535) | Hydrothermal vent microbial communities from Mid Atlantic Ridge, Atlantic Ocean - 356-284 | ecosystem: Environmental > Aquatic > Marine > Hydrothermal vents | place: Atlantic Ocean: Mid...
GTTTCTGGACAGTTTCTCAAAAAGCTGGAAATATTGACCCAACATTTAATGGTTGTGCTTTAGCAGAAGCAGCAGGTGCAAGTTTTGTTGCAAGAGAGAGTGTAACAGCACCTAAAAAGTTAGAAAAAGTAATTAGAGAAGCAATTGCACATAAAGGTTTCTCTTTTGTAGAAGCATTAAGTAACTGTCATATTAACCTTGGTAGAAAGAATAAAATGGCAAATGCTATGGAGAATCTTGATTGGATCGATTCTATCTCTATGCCAAAGAAAAAGTGGGATGAACTTCCTGAAGAAGAGAAGCAAAATTACCTTCCAACAGGAATCTTGAAACAAGATAATGAGGCATTAGAGTATTGTGATGCATATCAAATGGTAAAAGATGCACATCAAGGTAAAAGAGGCAAGATTACACAAGATGATTTTGCTAAAAAGATATAAGGGGCTTGAGGATGAGTAGAATTGTAATGAGATTTACTGGTGTTGGTGGTCAAGGTGTTTTACTTGCTGGTGAGATTTTTGCAGCTGCAAAAATTAAAGCTGGTGGTTTTGGAGTAAAAACAGCTACTTATACATCTCAAGTTAGAGGTGGACCAACAGTTGTTGATATTCAACTTGATGATAAAGAGATTTTCTACCCTTATGCAATTGATGGACAAATCGACTTTATGCTCTCAGTTGCAGATAAGAGTTATCAACTATTTAAAAATGGTGTTAAAGAGGGTGGAACAATAGTAATTGAGCCAAACCTTGTTTATCCAAGTGATGAAGATAGAAAAAAATGGAATATTGTTGAGATTCCTATTATTACAATTGCAAAAGAGGAGGTTGGTAATGTTATTACTCAATCTGTTGTTGCTCTTGCAATTGCAAATACATTTACACACGCTTTAGATGAGCAGTTACTAATTGATACAATGCTATCTAAAGTTCCTGCTAAAGTTCACGAAGCTAATAAAAAAGCATATGAGCTTGGTAAAAAGTATGCATTAGAGGCTGGTGCTAAAGAGCTTGAACCTGCATAATTAAATAAGGGATTTTCCCTTATTTTGAAATAATTTTCTACTTTTACTTTCATTTTATCATATTTCTTCCTACTTTTATTTTTTTTATGTATTATATTATTATAATTTTATTTAATTTGGAGATATAATGAATATTGTTTTAATTGGGGCTGGAAATATGGGGTCTGCTATGGTTAGTGGTTTGAGTAAATATAACTTAACCATTGTAGATAAAGATAAATCTAAAGTTGATGCTTTGGTGGAAAAATATGGAGTTAATGGCACAACAGATGCACCAAATGTTGATGGTAAAGTTGTTATCTTAGCAGTAAAGCCACAAATTTTAGAGTATATTAATTTAGAGGGTAAAGCTGATGCTTTAGTTTCTATTTTGGCTGGAGTTAGCTTGGATAGATTAAAAAAGCAAATTGATGCAAAATATTATGTTAGAGCTATGCCAAATGTTGCGGCTATTAATCAAAAGGCTGTTACATCACTTGTTGGAGATGTGGAATTTAAAGATAGTGCAATTAAATTACTTAACTCTATTGGAAAGACTGTATGGCTAAATAGCGAAAAAGAGTTAGATATTGCAACAGGTTTAGCAGCCTCAAGCCCTGCTTGGTTGGCTCTTGTAGCCGAAGCACTTGTAGATGGAGCTGTAAATTTAGGACTTCCAAGAGATAAAGCTTATGAGTATCTTGGTGGATTGTTTGAGGGGGTTGGAAGTGTTTTAGAAGATAAACATCCTGCTATTTTTAAAGATATGGTAACATCACCTGGTGGCACAACAATTGCTGGAATTTATGCATTAGAAGATAAACAAGTAAGATATGCTTTTATGAAAGCAATGGAAGATTGTTATCTAAGAGCTAAGAGTCTATAATTTTTAGAGGGGGAGGAGTTAGATGAAGTTTTTATTAATGTTGCTAGTACCTATTCTTTTATTAGCAGATTTGAGTGAATTAATAAATAAAGCTAAAGCTGGAGATGCAGACTCTATTACAAAGTTAGCGTATATTTATGAAAATGGTTTAGGTGTAAAAAAAGATATATCTAAAGCTAAAGATTTATATAGTAAAGCAGCTAAATTAGGTAGTAAAGATGCCGAAGTTTCACTTAGTTTAATAGAGTTAGAAAATAGTGTAGATAAAGAGGTTAGCATTAAAAATAGTGTAAATATTAGCTATAATCAAGATTTATTAAGTAGTTTTAGTAAAATTGATTTAAAAAATATGATTAAAAAGGCTAAAGAGGGTGATAGAGAATCCTTATTTTCATTAGCAGTTCTTTATGAGAATGGCTTTGCTGGAGTTAAAGCTAATAGAGAAAGAGCCATAGGCTTATATAAAAAAGCTTATGAAAATGGTAGTATGAAAGCAAAAAATATTTTACTTAAAAGAGGTGTAGTTTTAGATAAGTAGCTAGTAAAAATTAAACACAAATAAATATCAAAGGGGTAGAGGTGTATTAATGCCAATGAAATAAGAAAAATGTTACATTTTTTGCTTAAAGCTGAAGGCAAAAAGCACAAAGCTATTTGCTAGAATTTTTAAGTTAAGTATTACATATTTTAATTTGTAATGAAATAAAAAACAGGGTTAAAACCAATGAAATAATGAAAAATTTGATTGGTATTGGGTTAAAGTCTTTGATTTCAAATAAAAGACTTATAGTCCCAAGGAATCAAATGCTTTGCTCCAGAAAAAAGCTTTGCGCTTTATGCTTTCAGCAATAAAACAAGCTTTGGGCTTTATGCCTTTAGCTTTTAGTATTTATTTACATACAAGGATTTATTGCATCTGCTGGGTTATTATATAGGTATATCTCTACACGGCGATTAAGAGCTTTTTGAGATGGAGTTTTATTTGGAACAAGTGGTTTATTGTATGAGCATCCAACTGTATATACTCTATTTGTAGCACCATAGCTTCTAATTACATTAGCAACAGCGTTTGCCCTTCTTTTAGATAGTTCTAAATTATATTGGTAGCTACCTGTGCTATCTGTAAAACCTGCTACTTGAGCAGTTGTTTGAGGATACCTTCTAAGAAGTTGTGCAATTTTTGCAACTTTATTTCTTGCACTTGGTTGTAAATTATCAGAGTTAACTGCAAACATCATAGAGTCTCTAAACATCACTTTTACATACTTTTCACCTTTAGATACAATAATAGATCTAGTAGGGTCAAGTGCTGCTAGTGGGTCATTATTAACACCTGTGCCAAGTGCATTTGCAATTTCATTTGCTTGTTGGTCTAGTAAATATCCAGCACCAGCACCAACTGCTGCTCCTGCTGCTCCACCAATTAATGCACCTTTTAATTTATTTTTTGATTGACTTGCACCTATTGCTGCACCAAGTAACCCCCCAATTAATGAACCATTTTGTGTTCTTGAGTAGCTATTGTCTCTTACTAATGTTTTATTATTAATAGCACAACCACTTATAGATAATGCGATAATTGTTACTAAAGAGATTGCTTTTAGTTTCACTTTAGCTCCTTTGTTTTTTATAATTATATCTATATTGGATTTAAATGTCAAAATATGATATAATTATAAAATGGGTATAGCAGATAGTTGCTTGTTTACAAGAGGAAAGTCCGGGCTGCAGCAAGGTAGGGTTCCATCTAACCGATGGCTGGGGTAACCCAAGGGCAAGTGCAACAGAGAGCAGACCGCCTGACCATACTTTGTACTTAATAATGCATAGCATTTATGATAGTCTGAAATTGTTTTAAAATTCATGTCTATCATGTTTTGCGAAAGAAGAAGTATGGTCAGGTAAGGGTGAAAGGGTGGTGTAAGAGACCACCGGTAACTATGGCAACATAGTTAGCCAGGTAAACCCAACCCGCAGCAAGAAGTACTTGGTATAAACCTTGCAATTTTTGTACTTCGCTTGAGCTAATTAGCAATAGTTAGCCTAGATAAATAACTATCTAATACAGAACTCGGCTTATAGCTATACCCTTAACTTTAAACTTTTTAAGATATATTTATTCTTACTTTGATATTAGGAAATCAAATGATAAACAAAATATTTATAATTATAATGTTACCTATATCTCTTTTTTGTGATATTCATTATGCAAAAATGGAGCCAATAGAGACAGTTACTTTAAAAGCAGAAGCATCTGGGAAAGCTGTTAAAGTAATGAGTGAATTAGAGGGTAAAGTAGTTAATGGTGTAATAGTTCAAATAGATGATAAGATTAATAAATTAGACTTAAAACACTCAAAAGAGTCTTTAAATTTAATTAATAAGATGATAAAACTTAATGAAGATATGTTACCTATCTTAAAGAAAAATTTAGATGAAAAGAAGAGACTTTATCTAAAAATTGCTCCATTATATAGTAGTTCTGAAAATCAAAAAAATAATCTTTATAGTGCATATATAAGTGCTAAAACACAATATAGTTCTACACAAGAGAAAATTTTAAATTTAAAGAGTCAAAAAGTAACACTTGAGCAAAAAATTGCTCAATTAGAGGATTTAATATCCAAAAAAGAGATATTAGTTAAAGATAAATATTTATACTCTTTAAATATTAAAAAGGGAGAGTTTATTACAATTGGTATGCCCATTGCAATAATTCAAGATATATCAAAAGCTAAATTAACAATATATTTAAGTGATGATGAAATTAAGAATTTATCGAAAAAGAGAATATATATTAATGGTAAAAAGAGTAATTTGAAATTTAATAAAATTTGGAAAGTTGCAGATAAAGAGTATATATCATCTTATAAGGCAGAGATAGTTTTAAATCCAATTGGTAGATTTTCTAAATTATTAAAAGTGGAGTTAAAATGATACATACAGCTTGTCCATTAGATTGTTATGATGCATGTAGTGTTGTCTATGATAGTGTTAACTCTAAAGCTTTGGTTGCTAGTAGTCTAGTTCCTAATACAAATGGAGTTTTATGCCCACATTTAAATAAACACTTTTTTGAAGCTAAAAGGTTAGAAAAACCTATGGTAAATGGTGTAGAGGTTTCTATGAGTGAAGCTTTAGATGCAGTAGCTAATGCTATAAAAGATAATCCATGGCTTTTATGGAGAGGTAGTGGTAATTTAGGCTTAATGCAAGAGGTTACAAATCTTTTAGCAAAGAGGAGTAATGGAGTATTAACTCATGGAACACTTTGTGATGGAGCAGGGGATGCTGGTATTGTTGAGGGAAGAGGTGTAAATAGACTCTTAAGTGCTGAACAAATTAGCAAAGCAGATATAGTTGTAGTATGGGGTAGAAATATAACAGTTACAAATTCTCATTTAATTCCATATATAAAAGATAAAGATATTGTTGTAATTGACCCAGTTAAAACAAAAATAGCTAAAATGGCAAATTTACATATACAAGTAAAGCCTAGAAGTGACTTTTATTTAGCTATTTTACTATCTAGGTTCATTATTATGGAAAATGCTGAAGATAGAGAGTGGCTAGAAGAGAATGCTAGTGAGTGGGAAGATTTTTATGATTTTACAAGAACTTTTAGAATTAAAGCTATTTTAGAGCATATTGGTTTAAGTTTAAATGATATTGGGGATTTGCTTTTAAAGCTTCAAAGTAAAAGAGTTGTCTTTTTAGTTGGTGCAGGAGTACAACACTATGAGTCTGGTTATGATACACTTAGGGCAATAGATTCTTTAGCAGCAATTTTAGGTTTATTTGGTAAAGAGGGGTGTGGAGTTAGTTTTTTATCTAACTCTAAATTGGGTTTTAAGAATCCATTTAGTGTAAATACAAAAACAGAGTCAATAGTAACAACACCATTTTCTAAATATAAAAGTGTGATTATTCAAGGTGGAAATCCAGCACATAGTATGCCTTGTTCAAATAGAGTAGAAGAGGAGTTAAGAGGTGTTGAGAATTTAATCTATTTTGGACTTTATGAAAATGAGAGTAGTAAATTGGCAAATATTATAATACCTGCTAAAAGTTTTTTAGAAAAAGATGATGTAAGGCTTTCTTATGGTCATCAATATATGCAAAAGATGAATAAAGCATATGATAGTGATATAGGTATTAGTGAGTATCAGTTTACCCAAGAGTTGCTAAAAAGGTTAAATCAAGAGCCAATTGAAGATGAGAGTTACTATATAGATTTTTGGCTAAATCAAGCTATTAAAAAAGATAATATATTTATCTCTCCATCTTTTGAAGAGATACCATATAGTAATGGTTTTGGTGAAGATGGTGATGAAGAGTTTGAATTTATAGATGATTTTTATGATGATTTTGAAGATATAAAAGCTTTAAGAAGATTTAGAAAAAAGCTAAAAGTAAATAGTGAAGAGATGTGGCTTTTAACGCCAAAAAGTAGTAAATCTTTGAATAGTCAATTTATTAGAGAAGAGAGTATTGTTTATGTCCCTAATATTCCATGGATTAGTGATGGTGATAGAGTCTTAGTTAAATCTATATGGGGTGAATTGGAGTTAACAGCTAAAGTTAGTTTAGATTTAAGAGAAGATTGTGTATTAATTAAGCGTTCAGTTAGAGGAGTTAATATTTTAACTCCTCCAATATCTTCTAGCGAGGGTAATATGGCATGTTATGGTGATGTTAAAGTTGTTTTAGAAAAGTTATAAATTTATGATTTATTATTGTATATTTTTGATATTTTTATATATAAATTATTAAAAAATTGACAAATTACTAAGCTTTTTATAAAAAAAGTGGTATTATATTAGGTATGTAATTACCTTGTAACTTTGGGTTAACTAGGTTAATAAAAACAAAAAGGGTCTTATATGTTAAATAAAGTAGCAGTATTGTCAATAGTTACAGCAACAGCGCTTTTTGCAACGCTTCCACAATTATCAGGGAAAATAACTAGAATTAGTGCAGATGGTTTATCTGCAGATAAAATTATTGCAGCTACAGGGATTCATGAGGGAGATAGTTACTCTATTGCAGCTCTTCAAGAAGCTCAAAGAAATTTACAAGAGGGGTTAAAACAAGCTGGATATGTAGATGCTAAAGTATATGTAGATGCAGAGCCTTATGATAAAGGTGTTAAAGTTAAATTTAAAGTTGATAAGGGTGACCCTATTAAAATTAAAAAAGTTACCTTTATTGGAAACCATAAATTAAGTAGTGATATATTAGAGAGTAATATTGTAAATAAAAAGGGTGGAATTTTCTCTTGGTTAACTGGTGGTGGAGAGGCTATGCCAGCACAATTAGAGGCTGATCAAGCTCGTGTTAGAGATGAGTATCTAAAAAGAGGTTATTTAGATGTTCAAGTAGATAAACCCTTAATGAAGACAGATTTTGCATCTAAAAGTGCAGAGGTTACTTTTAATATTAGGCATGAGGGTGACCAATTTAGTGTAGCTTCTGTTGAAGCAGCTCAAATTCCAGGTGTGGATATGCAATCTCTATCTAAAGAGTTTAAATTAAAACCTATGCATATTTTTAATGTAGATGACTTAAGACATGATTTAAATCTTTTAGTGGAAAAAGCTGGTGATAATGGTTATGCTTTTGCCCAAGCTCAACCACAATTTCAAAAAAATGATACAACTAAAACAATTAATGTTAGATATGTAGTTAACTTAGGTCCTAAAATTAGAATTCATGATGTTAAAATATCTGGTAATACTAAAACAAAAGATAATGTTATTAGAAGATATATCTATTTAGCTCCTGGTGATCAATTTAACTTAACAGACCTTAAAGATAGTAAAGATGAGTTGCAAAGAACAGGTTATTTTGATAGTGTAGAGATAGTTCCAAGAAAAGTGGGTGCTGATAGTGTAGATTTAGATGTAAAAGTAAGAGAAGGACAAACAGGTTCTATCACAGCAGGACTTAGTTATGGAAGTTATGATGGTTTTGGTATTAATGCATCTATCTCTGATAGAAATGTTTTTGGTTCAGGTATTGGATATAGCCTTCAGTTAGAAAAAACTAAAAAATCTCATAACTATGGATTAACATTAACAGACCCTAGATTATTTGACTCTTTATATAGCTTATCAGTTGGTGTTTATGACCAAGATTATGAATTTATCGATTATACTAAACAAGAAAAAGGTGCATTTGTAAGTATTGGTAGAAAATTAACAAGACATTTGAGTGCTTCTATAGGGTATAGTTACTCTAATGTGGATTATAAGGGTTATAAAGAGTATAATATAGATTATGAATCTTATAAAAAATCTGCTTTAACTGGTTCTATAACATTTGATAATACTGATGATTATTTAATTCCTAGAAGAGGTATATATGCTAACTTAAACTTAGAGTATGCAGGTTTAAATGGTGATGCAAAAGATAAATATGCAAATTACTTTAAAACAGAGTTTAAATTTGCTGCATTTTATGGTTTAGAGAAGAGTTTAGGTTATGATTTAATTTTAAGGTATAAATTAAGAGCAGGATATATAGAAGATAAAGGTTTGACTCCTAGAGCAGAGAGACTATTCTTAGGTGGAAGCTCTTGGGGTGTAAGAGGTTACTCTCCTGCTTCTATCTCTCCATATAATGCAAATGGAGATAGAGTTGGAGGTTTTAAGAGCTTAGTAAATACAGTAGAAGCTAGTATTCCATTAAGCTTTATTACAAGTAGTATGAGACTTACAGCATTTGCTGATTATGGTATGATTGGTGATAAAAGTATAGATGAAATTTCAAGAGCATCAGTAGGAGCTCAAATAGAGTGGCGTTCACCATTTGGACCAGTTAATCTAATTTTTGCAAAACCTTTAAAGAAAAAAGCAGGGGATAGAACAGCTAAATTTGAGTTTACTATTGGTAGTAAGTTTTAATTAATATATAAGAGGAACTCTCTTCCTTTTATAAGTAGTAATATAAAATTAAAATCAAATATAATATCAAGGGGGTATAGGTGTAGAGGTGTGAAGGGGTAGAGATAATAAAATGATAATACTCTCTATACACCTTTTCTACTCTACCCCTATACTCCTTTAAAAGTTATTGGTGTTTAATTTTTACTATCTACTTATTCATAACTGCATTAATAATACCCAAACTTTTTAATTAAATATTGATTCAACTTCTCTTTTATTGCACCTTTTGGATATAGTATAGATTGCTCTTTTTCACCTAAAATTTTTTTAACTTCATTTTCTTCAATTTCTTTCTTAGAAATAATAGCAAAAGATAGTATATCATTTTCGCTTTTATAAGCTTTACCTGTAACTTTAACTAAAAATGCGTGTTTTATATTATCGATAGAGTTATCAAAAACAATTGTTATTATATTGCTAGTCTCTAAATCTTCTAAAAGGATAATATTTTGTCTCTTTTTTACAATTATTTCACCTACATCTGTAACTTTTCCTTCTGAGCTTAATATTACAGAACCATCAACTCTAAATTCTATTATATCTATCCAAAATCTTCTACTTCCATATATATAAAGATACCATTTCCCTAATAATGCCTCTATTTTAGGCTCTTTTTTTAAGCATATTTGTTGTTTCTCTTCAATAAAATTATTTAAAGTAATAGCTCTATTTTTAATTTTTTTAAAAATAGCTTCAAATTCCAATATAGTTGGCATTTGCACATAAATATTAAATATAGGGCTATCAACTCTTAGCCACTTTACAATTATAAAATCTCTTCTATTTGTAAATAGAAAATCATAACTATTGACACTATTGATAATTTTATTTTTTAAAACAAAAAATACTTTAATAGTATCTTTTACTTTATTTAAAAAGTTTTCAAACTCTATATCATAGCTATTTTTACATTTATCTATAACAAATATCATTTCAATTTTAACACTTTTGGATAACTCTAAAAGTTTAGCTTGAATATCAAAGAATGCTTTAGATTGAGTTGCAAATATATTATATTGATAAATTGGAATAACAATTTTAAGTTCACTATAAGGGTTTAATTTAAATGAGTTAAATAACTCTTTTAAAACACTCTCTCTATTATAGAGATAATAGACTTGATTTTTTATAGCTTTTTTAAACATTTGCTCAACAGAGCTAAACTCTTTAAATAGTAGTTTATAGTAATATCTATTAAAAAATTGATTACTCTTTTGTAAGTTATTAAGTAACCTCTTTATTCTATATACTTTATCGTAATAATTTTCTAAAAATCTATGATTATTATCAATATTATCTATAAAAAATAGATTCTCTTTTGTGCTTATTACTTCTGTTTCATTTAAAGTTTTATATAACT